>Ga0164243_10006820_pt1 | contig 17225 bp, 29 predicted proteins | sample OricompcompostOP_FD_108781 | JGI IMG/M metagenome (GOLD analysis project Ga0164243, IMG submission 108781) | Organic Plus compost microbial communities from Emeryville, California, USA - Original compost - Organic plus compost (OP) | ecosystem: Engineered > Solid waste > Mixed feedstock >... | reverse complement strand
TGATGCGCGCCTCGCTCGGCCTCGGCGAGGCGGCGCTGGAGGTGCTCCGCTCCTTCATGGCGAGAGCAATGGGAGCCGCGACCCCAGACACGCTGCCCGAGGACTGGACCCCGTGACGGTCCCACGCGGGGTCGGGGCACGGATTGGTGGCTCTGCCGCAGAGGACCAGACCATGACCACCCTTCCTGCCCAGCCCGACACCCAGTCCTCTCCCCACGCCGCCGACGTGAACGACCGAGGGATCACGGTCGCCGAGGCGTCCGGCATGCTGGCGGCTCTCCGTCGCGGCCACGAGTGCACCTACGCCTGCACCGGTGAGGTCACTCTGGGTGACGGAGCGACACTGACCCTGACCTGCCCCTACGAGCGGCTCGACCCCGAGGACCCGACCGACCGTCGCATCATCGGGTCGATCTACGCCATCGAGGCCCGCGCCGCCCTCATCGGAGGCCGGGCGTGATAGGCACCCTGGCCGACCTCATGGCCGCGCTCCAGGCACTCGGCGACGCCGCCTACCTTGACGACCGCTCCGCCTACCTCGCAGCGCTGGGGCGCGCGAGAGCCGAACAGGCGACCGATGAGCAGATCCGCGACGCACGGGCGTACCGCTGCCAACTCCGGATCACCCGGACCGCGCTCCCGCCCACGACGTTCGACTGGCAAGGAGAAGCCCTGTGAGCGAGAAGATCCTGCGTCGGGTCCGGGCTCTGCTCGCGCAGGCCGAGGACCCCGCCTGCACGCCAGAGGAGGCCGCAGCGTTCTCCGCGAAGGCGGAGGAACTGATCGTCCGGTACGCCATCGACACCGCCCTCCTGGCCGGGACCGACAGCGCCAAGCGCGGCACCCCGACCATGCGCGACTACGAGCCGCAGGCGCCGTACGCCAAGCCGAAGGGCGTGCTGCTCAACGCGATCGCGATGGCTCACGGCTGCCGCGTGATCCGCCGGGGACGGGACGGTCACTACATCGTGGTCGGGTTCGAGTCCGACCTCACTCTCGTCGACCTGCTCTACACCTCCCTGCTGATGCAGGGGCTCAACGGGTCGGCACGCGGGGACAAGTCCTACCGGACCTCGTTCTGGTACGGGTTCGCCGCCCGTGTCGGGCAGCGACTGGAGGCGATGCGCAAGAAGGTCACGGCCGAGACCGGCGCCGCGCTCGTGCTCGCAGACCGCAGCAGCGAGGTCGACGCCCACCTCTCCGAGATGTTCCCCCGCACCAGGAGCACCCGGAAGCCGTCGGTCAGGGACGCGGCCGGGTGGCTGGCCGGACAGGACGCCGCCAACCGCGCCGACCTGGGGACCCAGCGGTTCGAGTCCACCCGGGACGCGCTCCCGGGGAAGGCAGCCGTGTGATGGCTGCCGACAGGAGCACGCATTCCGAGGCTGCCGTGGAGGGACGTGGCATGAGCATCAACGCCACGCCGGATCACAAGGCGACCGTCACCGTCACCGTCTTCCACAACGTCGCCACGGACGACCTCGGACGCTCCCTCGGATGGGGCGGGTGGGAGCCCGAGCACGAGATGGTCGAGGTGTTCTCCTACAAGGTCGCCGACGGCGGCCCGCTGGCCGTGCTCGGCCACGCCTTCTGGCTGCTCAACGTCGGCGACGACCCCCACGCCGGTGGCCCCGACCCGACGGCTGTGCGCTACCGCGCCAAGCGACTCCGCTCGCTCTCCGTCGGTGACGTGCTCGTGCTCGGCCCCACGCCGAGCCGCCCCGAGTCGGTCGCCTACGCCTGCGCCCGGATCGGCTGGACCGAGATCCCCGACTTCGACCCCGCCGCCCACGCCCCCGCGTCCGGCTCCGACCGCTAGGAGGCCCCGTGCACACCAAGGTCACGACCCAGATCACCACCCTGATCGACATCGACACGTTCAGCCCCGAGCACTCGGTTCACATCGAGGCCGAGGACGCCCTCCCGAACCCGGTTATCTACGCCGCCGTGGAAGGGGCCTGCCGGGCGGTCCTCGTCAACATCAACCGAGACAAGTACGCACCTCTCTTCGGCACCGACACCACAGACGAGCCCAGCGCCGAGCCGAGCGCGGACGGGGCCCCGCGATGAGCACCGTCCAGGAACAGGCACCGGCCCAGCGGCGTGAGACCGCCTACGAGCGGGCCATCCGCAGGGCCCGCGAGCAGTTCGTGGCCGAGACGGGCGAGCACCAGATGACCGTGCTCCTCGACCAGATGGACCCGACGCTGGGTCCACCCGAGAAGGCCCGCCCCTACCGGCACCTCCGCTTCGCCCGCCGCCTCCCCGACGGCCGCAGCACCGGCATCTGGTCCTTCGACATCGTGACCTGGCCCGGCCACCTCGCCATCTCCGGCGACCTGGCCTCCTTCACGTTCTCCCGGCTCCACGACATGTTCGGCTTCTTCCGGAGCCCAGTAGGCCGGTCGGTCCGGATCAACCCGTCGTACTGGGGCGAGAAGGTGGTCGCCGGAGCCCGGAACACCGACCTCGGCCGCTCCCGCTTCTCCGTCGACGCGTTCATCGAGCAGGTCGAGGAGCGTGTCGGCTGGGCCAGCGACGACCTGCTCCGCTCGGGTGGGACCGAGGCCGACGTTGAGGCGATGAAGCAGGCGGTCCACGATGAACTCCTGGCCGATCCGCCGGAGTACCTCGAAGAGGCACGCGAGCGGCTGTCGGAGTTCCGCTGGTCGCCGCCCGCGCCGGTCCGGCCCGAGGACGTCCGTGAGGCCGTCGACAACTACCTGCTGGTCTTCGAGGACGCCTGGGAGTGGGACCTCGGCGGGTACGACCACCACTTCCTGTTGGTGTGCCACGCCGTCCAGTACGCCGTAGATACCTACCTCGCTGCCTACCCGGACCGACTCGTCCGCGAGGTCCGCTGATGGGCACCGCAGCCGCCGAGACCCTTCCGGGCCTCACGCCCACCGAGGATCTGCTGCTGGAGGTGCTCATCGCCAGACACCGCCTCGGGGAGCGGCTCTGGACCTTCGAGGCCCGGCACCGCAAGGCCATCGGGTCGCTGGCCGACAAGGGGCTCGTCGCCTCGATGCACGGCATCGTCGAGCACACCGTCCGCGCCTCGCTCACTCCGGCCGCGATCAAGGCGTACGTGTCACCGAAGTACGTGCCGCCCATCCTGCGACAGCCCACCGAGGGAGGGGACGCGGCCGAGACCGTCGTGCGTCACGAATGGGTCCCGACGATCAAGGGCGGGTGGGCGCCGCTCGCCGCCCCGTCGCAGTTCAGGCCCGAATCGCGCGGCCCCGACACCGAGATCCTGCACCGCACGGTCACCACGACGACGACCCGCTGGCGCCGAGAGGACACGAGCACCCTATGAGCACCGCAGCCAACCCCGTCGACCCGCGCCTCGCCGACATCGAGATCACCGACGAGCACGGCTACCCGACCGAGCCCGCGCTCGACCTCATCAGCGACTGGCGCGGCACCCCGCGCTCCCTGGTCGCAGACCTCCTTGAGCCGATCTTCCACGGCTACGGCTCGGTGATGTGGGGCCACCGCGACTCCTGGAAGGTCGGAGCCCCCGGCACCGGCGGCCAGCCCGACACCCCGACCGTGAACGACCTCCGCGTCGAGATGCGCCTCGTCACCGGCGGCTGGTCCGGCAACGAGGACGCCATCGCCGCCTTGCGGCGTGGCATGTTCTGGATGTGGTGGCAGTCCTCGACGCGGGGCGGCGCCCACGAGTTCGAGATCCCCGCGAACTTCTGGGACCAGCCCATGATCGAGTGGCCGCAGAGGAGGGACCCGCTGGAGACGCTCCTGGCGGCGCTCGACGAGCACCGTCAGCCCGTCCCCTCCGACGCGGACGAGACCACTCGGAGGTTCCTCCCGCCGGAGCGGCTGCTTGACCGGCTCCGCGAGCGGTACACCGGCGAGCCGGTGCCTCCCTGTCGAGTGTGCGGCGGCACCCTGACCGTGCAGTCGATGGGTGGTGGCCGGGCGACAGAGTACGGGTGCCCGAAGCCTGACGACGTGGCCTACGGCGAGTGGGCGGAGCACTACAGCCGGTCGAAGTGGACGCAGTACCGGCCCGGCGACGTCGACGTGATCGCGCTCGTGGATGCCGTCGAGGCACTCGTCGGTCCGCAGGCCGCCGAAGAGCGCCGTGAAGCGGGGCGGGACTGATGGGTGTCGTCTACAGCCCGCCGACCCGTCGCGGGCCGCGAACGCATGACTGCGTGCTCCCCGAGCCGATGTCGCATGTGGCCGGGACGATCTGGCGGTGCGACGAGTGCGGCGCCTACTGGCTCGTCGACGACCTCGACCTGCTTCCCGACTGGCGGTGGATCACCGAGCGCAAGGCACGCCGACTCATGAAACGCGGCGGGCGATGACCGACACCACCAACCAGGCTGCGCACCGATTCGGCGACCTGCCGCAGAGGGATCAGGCATGACCGCCGCCACCGACATGAGCCAGACCGAGATCTGGGTCGACCGTCACGGCGTCGAGCACCGCATCGACGACATGTCGCTCGACTACAAGCGGGCCGTCGTCGGCTTCATCGAGCGGCGCGCCACGCGGATGGTGCACCGTGCGGTCATCGCGAAGTACGTCGACCGGATCATCGCGCTGCCGACCACGATCCCGTGCGTCGAGTGTGAGCATCGGGGCAACATGCATCCGCACGAGTGGGAGCACGGCGTCTGGCACGGCGTCGGCCCGGCCCCGGGCTCGGAGGCCGAGGCGATCCTGTCCGAGGACCCCGGCTACGACCCGCTGGGGTTGGATCGGATCGGCCCGTTCCTGGCTGCCGAGTTCCCGCCCGAGCGCTGCGTGGAGATCGTCCGGTCCACACCGCTCATGCAGCGCATGCTCCGGGACATCGGAGAGCAGTCGTGAGCGGCGAAAGGTGGGTCAACGTCGTGCTGTTCAAGCCGTCCGGCAAGTTCTACACCGAGGAGCCGTGGCGGATCCCCGACGGCGCCATCAGCCCCTACGACATGGACCGCTCCCCTGACTTCCGCCGCATCGGCGGCGGTCCTGTCCTGATCGAGTCACAGGAGCCCTGGGGCTACCCGCACCTGTTCCCCGGCATCCCGGAGACGGGCGACCCGGAGGGCACGCCATGATCCCCGTCGAGGCAGTCACCCGCGACTCCTGCTCTCGCGAGATCCGCCTGGAGTTCTGCGACCGCAAGTCAGGCGCCGACGGGCGCGCAGGCGGTGTCTACGACCTCCCCGTCGCAGAGCAGGAGCGGCTGCTGCTCCCGGGACACCTGCCCGGCTGGGGTGACTTCCTCCCCGACTTCGCCATCGTCCTCGGCACCGGGGAGCCCACCCCCGATGGGGGCGTCCGCTGGACCGACCTCCGCGTCCACGTCGGCGGCCTCCAGTGGTCGGCACTGCGCGCGGGCTACGCACCGGGCACGCCCGGACAGGGGCCGCTCGCCTCCTGCGAGTGGTGGCACGCCACCGAACTCACCGCTGGTCGCTACAACCACCCGCCCGCCCCCGAGTGGCTGCTCGACCTGATCCGTCACCGCACCCCTTGGGCGTTCCTCATCGACGGCGACTCGCCGACCCCGGCGGAGGAGATGCTCTCGCCCCGCGACCGGTTCATCGCCGCCTACTCCGGCGCCAGGCTTGCTCTGCGCGACCAGGACCCGAAGGCGGTGCTCTACGACGAGGCTGCCGCCGTATTCGACCACGTGGTCGCCGACATGCTGGCCGAGGAGGGCGCCCGAGCGGCACGACACGAACCCGCGCCGCCGCCGCAGAGGAGACGAGCATGACCTCTGGAACGACAGCCCTGACGGACATCGACCCGTGTACCAGCGAGCGGTGCCCGTGGTGCGGGACCCAGGCGCAGATCGCGGCCCGCACCGATGATGTGCGCGGCGTGTCATGCCGCCGCCACCAGCAGAGGCTGCTGGCTGACCACCGCAAAGCACTCCGCATCCTCGCCAGGACCACACGATGACGGCCGACCAGCACGCGGGCCTATCGAACGCCGACCTGCCCGAGGTGGTCGCCTCTGAGTACCGGGTCCTGCCGACCGGCTACGCCGACTCCCCACTCGTCGACAAGTTCCACTTCGAGATCCGGGTCGTCTGGCGAGGCCAGCAGACCGACGGCAGCGACGGCTGGGCTGTCCTCTGGGGCGGCAGATGCCTCAACAGCGACGGGGCCTGGGAGTGGGAGCCGAATCCTTCCTCCCGCGACGATGACTTCCTGGGCCGCTGCCGGTTCAGCCGCGAGGAAGCCATCCACCGGGCCGTCGCGGTCGTCGACACGATGACCATGAACGGCCGCACCTTCGCCGAGTGGAACCGCCGCCTCGCCGGACAGTCAGTGGAGACTCCCCGATGACGCGCCCCGAGACCTGGGTCGCGGCGCTGGAGATCGTGGAGGCACTGCAAGCCCACGATGAGACGGAGGAGATCCTCGACGCCACCGCGTACGTGGTCCGCTGCCACGACCCCGAAACGGGAGTCCACCGCGACACCTTCGTCGGCCCGTTCGCGGCACTGGCCGACGCGCTCGCGTACGCCGACGAGTGGTCGACAGCCCTGAACCGTGGCGCCCCGCCCGGTGAACCGCTGTTCGAGACGAGCGTCCGGCCACTCTTCGCGCCTAGGTCGGTGCCGAACGGCGCGGGAGGTGAGCGCTCGTGAGTCGCGAGCGGTTCATCTTCGGACTGCGGTCCTTCGACGTCACGGCCGCCAAGCAGATCCTCGCCACGGAAGGCCCTGCTGAGATCCAGGAGGTCGAAGTGACACGACTGGCCCCGCTGTTCCTGCTGGTGGGCGTCGACCCCGACGCAGCAGACAACCTGCCCGACGAGGCCCTCGACGTGCCGCTCATCGCCATCACCGAGCCCGACGGCAGGACACTGCTGATCGACGGCTACCACCGTCTCCATGCCGCCACCAGTCGCGGGCGCCAGACCGTGCGCATCGACGTCCTGAGTCGAGCCCAGAGCGAACGAGTCGAGGACCCGCCTGCCGAGTTCCGGACGGCACGGATTCGCGCCGCTGCCGCAGAGGCATAGGCCATGAGCAACCTCCCCGCATCCGGTCCGACGCCGCCCACCGACGAGCAGCACGAGATGCTGACCGTCTGGCGGGCGATGGCGTTGAAGAAGATGCCGTACTTCGCCTCGATCCTGTTCGCCGTCCGTCCGCTCGACGCGCCCGGCCTCGGCACCTTCGCCGTGGACAAGGGGTGGCGGCTCTACATCGACTTCGCCGCCGTCGCGGGATGGGGTGACAACACCTGCGCCGAGGTGCTGCTGCACGAGTGCGGCCACCTGTGGGCCGACCACGCCGGGGACGCCGAGCGGCTCGGGATCACCGTCAACGGCCAGCCCACCGACCCGCGCAAGTCCGAGATCTGGAACGTCGCTGGCGACTGCGCCCTCAACGACGACCTCGTTGACGCCGGGTGCCAGGGACTCGTCGACGTCGGCGCGATGCTGCCGGGCCGGTTCAACCTGCCCGAGTGGCAGACCCCCGAGTTCTACTACCGCAACCTCTTGCAGCAGCAGTCGCAGGTACCGCAGGGCGGCTCGTGCGGCTCCGGCTCCGGTGGACAGTCCGCAGGCTGCGAACTCCCCACCGAAGGCCCCGGCTCAGACCCCGGCTCCGAGGGTGGTGGCAGCGGACAGGGCGACGGCTCCGACGAGGACGGGGCGGCCGCCTCCCCGTACGCTCCCGCCTCCCCCGTCGAGCAGGAGCGACACCGGGTCGCCGCAGCGGCCTCCATGAAGGAGCACGTCGCCAAGGGCCGGGGCACGGTCCCCGCAGGGCTCATGGAGCGCGCAGAGCGACTTCTCGCGCCCTCCAAGGTGCCGTGGCAGCAGGTCCTCGGATCGACCATCCGCCGCTCGCTCGCCTCCAAGATGGGGCAGGTCGACGTCACCCACACCCGCCGCTCGCGGCGGCACCACTCCGAGACGATCCGGCAGGGAGCGACCCAGGCGGCTGGCAGCAAGCCGAAGCGAGCGATCCGGCCCGGATACTTCGCCCCGGCTCCCATCGTCGCCGTCGTCCGCGACACCTCCGGCTCGATGTCGAGCCACGACCTCGCCGTCGTCACCCGTGAGGTCGAGGGCATCGCGAAGAAGGTCGGGGTGCGCGGCGACGCGCTCACCGTGACCGACGTAGACGCCGCCGTGCACGGCACAAAGCGGTTCACCAACGCCGCCTCCATCAGCGAGGTTCAGGGGCGTGGCGGCACCGACATGGTGGTCGGCATCGAGGCGGTCGCCAACCCGCGCAGGGCCGGAATCCGGGCACCGAAGCCCACCGTGGTCGTCGTGCTCACCGATGGCGAGACCCCGTGGCCGACCCAGCCGGTCGGCGTCCCCGTGGTCGCGGCGATCATCGCCGGTGGCGACTACGGCCAGCGGCTCGCAGAGGGTACGCCGGACTGGATGAAGACCGTCGTGATCGACCCCGCCGACATCGAGGACTGAGCCGTGGTCGACCTGACACTGAAGCAGTTGGCCGACCTGAGCGAGTCGCTCGACCGCAGCGGCAACGACGATGACCTCGTGCCAGTGCCCGCAGCGGAGGCGCGGGCCCTGCTCGCGATGGCCGCCGACCTTCACCGCTGGCGAGAACGCGCCAGGAAGCGCGTCACGGAGGCGTACGGACGGGACCTGCTGGACACGATCGAGCGCCTCCACGGCTACGTGGAGCGCCGCGACGCGAAGATCGCGAGCCTCCGCGCCGACCTCGATGCCAGTCGGCGCCTGCCCGCGTACGACGAGGGCGGGCTGCCGGTGCACCTGCCGATGCCCGTCAACGCCGAGGGCCAAGGACCGCTCGACGACTCCGAGACGCCAGCCCGGATCGTCTGCTGGTGCGCCGACTCCGGGTGCATGTGGACGAAGGCGCTCGACCAGGCCCAGACCCTCGGGGCGCGCGGCGAGGGCGGCGCGCCGTGAGGATCGGACTCGTCGGGTGCGCCTCGGCGAAACTCTCCCGACCTGCCCCAGCGCGGGACCTGTACGTGAGCCCGCTGTTCCGGAAGGCGTCGGCCTACGCGGAGGCCACCTGTGACCGCTGGTTCATCCTGTCCGCCAAGCACGGGCTGCTCGCGCCCGATGAGGTGGTCGAGCCGTACGACGTGAAGTTGGGCCGCGCCCACCGGGACCCCGAGCGGGATGCGCCGCCGATCTGGGAGTGGGCCGCACGTGTGCAGGGGCAGTTGGGGATCGCACTCGCCGACGCCCCCGAGCCGCACCTGGTGCTCCTCGCCGGAGCCCAGTACGGCACCGTCGTGATGCGCGGATGCCCGTGGCCGCATTCCGAGCCGTTGGAGGGTCTGGGCATCGGTGAACGACTCTCCTGGCTCAACCGTGAACTCGCTGCGCTCCACCGCGCCGACAAGGGGCTCGGCCCACACGGATCCGCGCCCGCGCCGCAGAGAGACCAGTCATGACCAGCATGAACCGCAGCACGGTCGGTCGACTCCTCCAGCGTGAGGTCTCCGTCGAAAAGTCCCGCACGCTGAAGCGCCGTGTCTTCGACGACTGGACCCGAGGGTGGAAACTTCACTGGACCAGCAGTCCGTATGCCCACCCGTACGTGGAGTGGGTCAACGGCTCCACCATCGGGGCACGCAGCACCCAGGACGATGAACGGGAGCGACTCCGCGACGAGTGCCTCACCGAGGTCGAGAACGTGCTCACCCGCCACGGATACGCCACCAAGCGTGAGCCCGGCTGCGTGCTGATCCTGCGGAAGGTCCGCGAGCAGTCATGACCCCCGTCTACGACACGTGGTGGTGGGACTCCATCCAGATCTGCCTGTCCACCCTGTTCTTCCTCGACGTCATCGTCGAGGGCCGCCGCAGGCGCGCGGTGAAGGGCTCCTACGAGCGCTACCGGCTCGCCACCATCCAGTGCGTCACCATCTGGGCTGGAGCAGTGGTCTTCCCCCTCCAGGCTGTCGAGTACGTCGCTCGCGACTGGTGGGGGTGGGTCGGACTCAACGCCATCCTCCTGGTCCTGCACGCCTGGCGCATCCGCGCCTTCTTCCGTGACGACGACGACAACTGGTTCAAGCGCAACCGCCGCAGGCTGCGGAGGCGTCTGCGGCGCTGGGTCCGAAACCGCGCCCGCGTCAACGCGCCCGCACCGGCTGGCGCCGCAGCATGAGCACCACACGCCGACACCAGGCACCCGCCAAGGAGTGATCCCGATGAACGCCGACGCCACACCGAGCCCGGTGTCCTCGCACGTGTCCCGACTCGTCTCCGGCGGGCAGGCAGGAGTCGACCGTGCCGCCCTGGACTTCGCCGTGAACCACGGCCTCCCGTACGGCGGCTGGGTCCCGCGCGGGGGCCGCACCGAAGACGGCGTTGACCTGCTGCGCACATACGCGCACCTGAGGCAGATGCCCACCGCCGACTACCCGGCACGCACCCGGAAGAACGTCGAGGACTCCGACGCGACCCTGATCGTGTGCCCCGAGCGGCTCCTCGGCAGCAGTCGAGGCACCCGCCTGACCGCCCACGTCGCCCGCGAACTCACCCGCCCGCTGCTGATCGCCGGTCCAGAGGACGCGACGACAGTGCAGGAGTGGGTTGCCTCCCTGAGCCCCGCGTTTGCCACCGGCCTGGTGCTCAACGTGGCAGGCCCGAGAGCATCCGGCTGGCCCGACGGATACGCCGTCACCTACGCACTGTTGAGAGACGCCTTGTCGGCCTGACTGCTGGCCCTGAACTGTCGGTGGTCGATGAGATCCTGGGCGCAGCCACAGCGGGCTAGCCACCCGCGCTGAACACCCAGTACCGATCAGCCACCACCCGCCTACAGAGGCGGTCCGACCAAGCGGCGCCGCGACCCGTTTTCGGGGCGACGCCGTGGAGGACCCCAGCATGAGCGCCACCTCGACCAACCCCGCCACCCAGACCACCACTCAGGCCGCCGAACAGGACAGCACCGAGTCGGCTCCCCTCACCCGCCGCGAACGGCTTCGGATCTACGACGCCGGGATGCGGAAGAAGTCGGCCGCGCACGCCGCCACCGGCAAGGGGCCGCTGCCACGCGCCGACTACGCGCTGCTGGTCTCACACACGATGGAGACCGTCATCCTCGTGTGGACTCAGGGCAAGCGACTGCACGCGATGGTGACCGGCACGATGCCTACCGACCTCGCCGGGGCCACCCGTGTCGACGAACTGGTCTGCCACCCCGCTCACTATCCGGTGGTGTGCGCCGACAGGGCCACCCGGAAGCGTCTCGCTCAGGCACTCGGCAGCAACCCAAGCCTCCCGCACCTGGAGGTCCGTGCTCGCCAGTACGAGGCGAGCGTCCCCTACTCGGCGTGGGTGGCAGACCTCACCCAACACCTCGCCCACACCTACTGGACGCCGAAGGGCCGAGACGCCGCAGACGTCACCGGCTGGGCCAGCGCGTTCGGCATCCCCGTCCCCTCAGGCGGAGTCGACGGTGCCGTGATGGCGCGGCTGCTTGACCGGCTCCCCCGCACCAGCATCCAGGGCGCCACGAAGTCCGGCCCGGAGTCCTACCGTGCGCAGGCCATCGACATGGAGGCGCGGGCCTCCCGGGCCTACGCCTACGGCCGCCTCGGCGGCAAGTGCGAGGCGCACACCTTCGCCGAGCGGCGCACAGAGATCGTGGAGGCGATCCAGAGCATCGACACGCTGCTCGTGGAGCGGAACCTGATCGCGGGCAGCATCGCCAAGGCGTACCCGGTGAAAATCGCGGGCGTCTCCAAGATCCACCTCGTCGAGGGTGGTCTCTCCTTCGACCGCGAGGTGGTCGTGTTCGGCGAGTGCACCCACCCCGACGCTGCGTTCGCCGGGCGGGCCGTCATCGCTCAGTGGCGCGGCCTGGAGGTCAACCCCGTGGGAGAGACCCTGGGCATGCTCGGCTGGCGCAAGCGCCAGGAGCACCTCGCCGCAGCACTCCACCAGCACTCCCGGTCGCACGTCTACGTCGCCAAGGCCGCGTTCCTCGGCCAGACCCCGACCGCTCCGCGCGGCGTCGACATCGACACCGCCAAGCGGGTGAAGCGCGACATGCCGGTCGAGGTCCTTCTCGCCGGTGCACCCACCGACTGACCCGCGCCGCGCCGCCGCCACCACTGTGTCGGTGGTGTTTCGTACCCTGCTCGCAAGACGCGCGCTCGTCGGGCGGCGACATGGTTTCGGCCATCGCCCGGCGGGCAGGCTGGAAGCCGCGTGCTCGGAGGGGGACTGGATGCGTTTCGGGGCGCGTGGGCCGGTGACGCCCGTTTTCTCCCCGGTGCCGTGGAGGAGTCGGTCATGCTGATCCAACCTCCACAGCCTGAGGCGACCAACGGCCCCACCGGCAGCCCAGACAGCCCAGCCGACGCCACCATTGAGACCACCGCCGCGAAGCCCGAGGGCCCGGCCGCGCCGCCCCTCGTCGAGGGGTCCGTGCTCGCCAAGACGCTCTACGCGATCTTCAACGGCGACCCGCGCGTCCTCGTGAAGTCCCCTCCGGGCGCTGGCAAGTCGCGGCTCGTGCAGGAGGTCGTCCACTGGCTGCTCGTCAACACCGACCTGACGGTGTGCGTGCTGGCCTACACCAACGACGCCGTACGCGGCCTCGCGATCCGCATGACCGAGGGCTGGGACAAGACCAGCCGACCCTGGGTGCTCTACACCGCCAAGCAGGGCCAGCAGCAGCCCCCAGGCACGACCAGCAGCATCGTGCAGGCGCACGACCGCTACGTCACCGTCCGGACCGTCGCCTCGGCGCGCACCAACATCCCGCAGGTGGACGTGCTGATCGTCGACGAGGCGTACCAGACCCAGTTCTCCGACTTCCGGATCGCGACATCGGGCTCGGCGCAGGTAGTCATGGTGGGTGACCCCGGGCAGATCGGCCCGGTGGTGAAGTCCGACCCCTACATGCTCATGCACCACCACAAGGGAAAGTCCACCGGCCCCTCCGCCCCCGCACCCGCTGCCTACGAGGTGCTCTCGGACAAGAGCGACCTGACCGTCCTCAACTTCGAGCACACCTACCGGCTCGGCGCTGAGACCGCCGAGGTCATCGCGCCGCTCTACGACTTCCCGTTCACCTCCAAGCGACCTGACCGGGTGCTGGTGGAGTCGACCGGGGTGGTGCGCCCCGAACTGGCCGCCGTGCAGATCGACAGCCCCGCCCGCTCCACCACCGACCCGGATCTGATGGAGGCCGTGGTCGATCAGGTGCGTTCGCTCATCGGAGCCGTCGTCGTGGAGACCACCCAAGACGACGCGGGCAACACCTCGGAGACCGAGCAGCCGATCCGGCAGCGCGACGTGGCTGTCGTCGTCGCCCACCGGGACCAGAAGGACCTCGTGGCCGCGACGCTGGAGGCCCACGGCTTCGAATACGTCAAGGTCGGCACCGCCAACACGTTGCAGGGCGGCCAGTGGCACGCCGTCATCGCGGTGGACCCAGCCGCCGGTGGCGGCTCGATCTCACCGCACATCCTCGACCCTGGGCGCCTGTGCGTCATGGCGAGCCGACACCTCACCCACCTGACCTGGCTCCATGACGGCACCGCCGAGAAGTCCCTGGTCGCGATCACCACCGACCCGGACACCGACCCCGAGCACGTCCGCTGGGCCGAACTCGGCATCGAGGTGCGGCGCTCGATCTTCGCTGTCGGTCAGGCACCACGCGGGGAGGCGACCCAGTGACGACACCTGCCAACATGCCCAAGCACCGGCCCGCCGAGGGGTGGCCCACCGAGGACACCGTGATCTCCGGGGTGCCGATCCTCGCCCGGGTGGTCGACATCTGCCGGTCCCGAGGCATCCCCATCGAGGACGTCGTGGCCGCCGTCAAGGAACCCGAGGAGAAGTGGCGGGCCCGCGACGGCAACGGCAACATGCATCTGCGGGGATCCATCGCGGTCCTCGTGGTCGACGACACCCGCGAGGTCATCGCCGTGAGCCGTCGCCATGTGGCGCTGAGGATCAAGCGTCAGACGGAGCAGCAAGGCTCCGCACGGGGCAGCCAGAAGGCCAAGGGCACCGGCTGCGGATCGACGGCGCCGACCACGGTCGACGACCTGCTGGCGCGTGCCCGCGAAGCCGGGCTCCAGGTGGAGCGGACCACGCGGCACTGGCAACTCTCACGGCCCGACGGAGGCGAGAAGGTCACCGTGCCGTGCACCCCCTCGGACCACAGGTCGCTGCTCAACAGTGTCGCGCAGATCCGGCGCGTGCTCGGGGTGGACCTGCGCACCAGCGCGGGCTAGGCACTCTGCGCAGCGCATAGGAGAGGCGGGTGCACGGTTCCCCGCTCCTGCCGCAGAGGGGTGTGGTGACGGCACCGACCAGCGGTGCACCCGGACCCAGAAGGACCACTGATGAGCCAGACACTCGCCCTCCGCACCATTGCCGCCGGTATCCGCGCCGATGTTCCGGTGCTCGTGTGGGGCAACCCCGGTGTCGCGAAGACCGCGACCCTGACTGCCCTGGGCAAGACGTGCGGCTTCCACACCGAGGTCATCGTCGGCGGCAACCGGGAGGCGACCGACTTCATCGGGCTCCCCTACGAGGACGACGGCACCACCGGCTACCTCGGCCTCGGATGGGCTGAGCGGCTGCGCCGCTCGGAGAAGGGCCTGCTCATCATCGACGAACTCACCACGGCCGCCCCGAGCGTCCAGAAGGCGATGCTCCGTGTGCTCCAGGAGCGCATGGTGGGCGACACCCCGCTCCCCGACCACGTGCGGGTCATCGCCATCGCGAACCCGCCCGAGACCGCCGCCGACGGCTGGGACCTCCCCGCCCCGGTCGCCAACCGCTTCATGCACGTCGACTGGCAGTTCGACGCCGAGTCGTGGTTCCTCGGCATGAGCGCGGGCTTCGACAACATCGACATCCCCACCCTCGACGACATCCTCGGCCCCGAGAACCCGTCCGCAGCGGCGCGGGCGAAGGGCGCGATCACCGCGTTCGCCCGCGCCAACCGGCACCTGCTCAACCCCAACCCGCCGTCCGACGCAGCCGAGGCCGGTCGCGCGTGGCCGTCCCCCCGCTCCTGGCACAACGCCGCCGAGGCGCTGGCCGCCGCCAAGCCCGGCGACGAGGACGTTGCCCACCTGATCGTGAAGGGCTGCGCCGGTGAGGCCGCTGCCATCGAGTTCCAGGCGTGGCTCGCCACCGCCGACCTGCACGACCCCGCCGAGGTCATGGCCGACCCCGCCATCGTCCGGTGGCGCTCGGAGCGCCCCGACCGGCTGTTCGCGCTCTGCTCGTCGGTCACCGCGCTGGTCGCCTCGTCTGGCACCACCGTCGACTGGAAGGCCGGATGCCGCGTCTTCGCCGCCTGCGCCGAGGGCGGCAAGCCGGACGTCGCGACCCCCTTCATCCAGCAGATGCACGCGATGAAGCCCGAGGGCGCGAACTTCGACGCCGAAGTCCTGCGGGCCTTCGCCGACCTGTACCGCCGCATGGGAGCCATCGCGTGAGCGGCACGCAGACTCCCCACCGTCCCGGCGAGCGGGTCCGCGCGATCCGCTTCGCCGTGGACCATGCGGGCACCCCGGACGCGGAGGGCCTGATCCGCGACGCCTCCGGGGCGGTGGTCACCGTGGACGACAACGTGACGGTCCCGCCGGGGACCCTCGGCACCGTGACCGACGTGGACGATGCGGGCACCGTGCACGTGACCTGGGACAACGGCCACAGGGTCGGCCTGCTGCCCGACCGCGACGAGTGGGAGCGCCTCCGCTGAGGTCCCGGCGGTTGCCCTGCATGATGCAGCCGCCCGAAATGCAATCAGAGGCCGGGCCGAGCGGAAGCCACTACCGCTGGACCCGGCCTCTGGAGAAACACTGGATCAGCCAAACCCGTGTCCCAGTTACCGATTAGCGCGCGCCACACGCGCAGAACAAAGGTAACAGAGCGGGGGCACAAGCCAGCAATACCTAACACGCCCCGTCATTCGCACTCGTTCGAGATCGCGCCGCGTTACGCACGCCGGTACTGCACCTAGGCAGGGCTGACCCCAACCGCGCGTGCATAGGGAAGTCATGCAGCAGCCCTATGGCACCGAGCAGCACCGGTCCCGGCGGGCACCGGCCGCACCCAGCAGGCGGCAGGGCCGAGGAAGAAACCGGAGGTCGACCCAAGGGTCCCTCGGTGTCGACTGGCATCTCCCCGGACCGGACGGCGCCTACGAGAAGCGTCGGTTCGCCACCACGACAGCCGCCTCCAGCCTTCTGGTCACCCTCCTCGCCGAGGACGGGCTCACCTGGGCGCAGATCGCGGAGCAGATCCGCTACGACGACGAAGCGCGGGCCGTCGCCGCTCGATTCGTCGAAGCCGGGTACGGCGGCACCCCCGCGCTGGTGCACCTCAACGCCCGGGAGGCGGCCCGGCAATGATCGACCTCACCTGGGCGGGAAGAGGTCTCGCCGCAGCGGCTGCGTGCTGGGTCGTCGGCCGCTGTACCGACCCCGTGCACGTCTCGCATGGCGCCTCGCCTGAGAGGGCTTGGGTGGAGAACACGATCGGCACCGCCCTCCACGGGGCCGGGGCGATCTCCGGCTGGGTGCTCGGGCTCCACGCCGCCCACCCCACGCTGTTCTGGACCCTCCTCGTCGCCCTCGTGCTGGCGTGTCTGGCCCTGAACCTCCACCGGCTCGCGATGCTCGGACAACGTGACCCGCAGCGGCTCTTCACCGTCGAGCAGCGCAACGAGATGAGGCGCCGCGCGCAGGGGCAGTGCGAGCACAAGCACCCCCTGTGGATGCGGTGCAACCGCCCCGGATCCCACGGCGACCACATCTATCCCTGGTCGAAGGGCGGGGCGACCACGCTCGCCAACGGCCAGTGGCTGTGCGAGATGCACAACCTTCGGAAGTCGAACAAGGTGCCGTCGCGCCTCTACATCTGGCGCCTCCAGATGCGCCGCCGCCGCTACTTCCCCGCAGACGAGCCACGAGCCGTCGACTGGACGATCACCACCGCCAACCGGTGAGCGGCACCTGCACCCCACATGAGCACCGTTCACGGCTCCGGGTGGAGCGAGTCCGCACACCCTCGCGGCGACGCAGGTCGGTTCACGACCAAGGATCAGCAGACCACCGACGCCTCATTCCCGAGCGGCTTCGTCCCCACCGACGTCGAGCCGGAGGACATCGGCTGGCCCAGTGCCGCCGACACCGAGGACGGGCCCGCGACCGCCCCGGCAGACGACCTGGCTACGGACGCCTCACGTCGCAACGGGCTGCTCAGCGTGATGGAGAACCCCTCGTTCGCTCACGACCT
>Ga0164243_10006819_pt1 | contig 17225 bp, 16 predicted proteins | sample OricompcompostOP_FD_108781 | JGI IMG/M metagenome (GOLD analysis project Ga0164243, IMG submission 108781) | Organic Plus compost microbial communities from Emeryville, California, USA - Original compost - Organic plus compost (OP) | ecosystem: Engineered > Solid waste > Mixed feedstock >... | reverse complement strand
GCTTGAGGGAGGACAGGCAATGCGCAGGGATATCGGCTCCCTTCCGGTTCGGGAGCAGCGAAGCAAATGGCGCGACGCGCTGGCGCTCCTGTCGCTGCGCGACGAGACCATCGCCACGGGTCCGCTGTCGGCGGAAGTCGAGGTCCTGCATTCGCTGAGCGGAGCCATCTTCGCGCATCTGCGCTCATCGAACTGGACCTTGGCCCACACCGCCGACGAGACCAGCCGCGGCACCGCCTTCATCCTGTTCCACTATGCCGGGCGCGGCAGCTTCATCGACGGACCCTCCTTCACCGAAAGCACGATTTCGCTGTGCGACGGCGCCGCCCCCTGGCGCATGATCTTCCGTGAGGATTTCGACGTCCTGATCGTCAAGCTGCCCCGTGCGCGCATTGCCGAGCGGCTGGGGCGTGCGCGCAGCTTCCCGGTGGTGCTGGGCGAGAGCATTCCGGCGCTCGCGGCGCAGAGCATGATGAAGACGCTGCTGACCGAATTCGAGGGCGTGTTGGAGGCGGACCTCGTCTCGGCGGAGATCGCGCTGGCCGAGTTGGTGGCCGCCGCCCTGCCCCGTGGCGGCGGGCCCGAGGGCTCCGGCGTGACGCAGGTGCAGGCCGCGCATTTCCACCGGGTCACCACCGCCATCGAGGCGCGGCTATCGCAGCCCGAGCTTTCCATGCGCGACGTGGCGCTGAAGGAGGGCATGTCGCAGCGCTATCTGCAGAAGCTCTTCGAACTGCAGGGCACCACCTTCTCCGATTTCGTCCGCGGCCGCCGGCTGGAGCGCGCGCGGCTCGACCTCATCGACACCGCGCACAGCATGGCCAGCATCGCCGAGATCGCGTTCCGCTGGGGATTCCGCGACCAGGGGCATTTCAGCCGCGCCTTCCGCACCGCCTATGGCCTGAGCCCGCGCGCCTACCGCGGCACGCCGTCCCGCTTCACGACCGAGGAGGAGCGCTTCCGTGGCCGGCCGATCGGCAAGAGCGGCACGGAATCCACCGCGCATGACGATGTCGGCGCGCGCCACATGGTCGAACTCGCCGACGTCTCCGAGACCCTCGCGCCCGCCCGCGTGCTCAACCGGCGCCATGTGGCGGTCAATTGCGACACGGTGCACTGGGGCTTCCTCAGCCGCGACATTCCCCCGGTCCTGCGCGTGCCTTCGGGCACCGAGGTGGTCATCGAAACACTGACCCAGCACGCCTCCGACGATTACGAGCGGATGATCAAGGGCGATGCCGGGGCCGAAAGCGTTTTCCACTGGACGGCCGAGGGCAAGAATGTCGAGCGCCGCGGCGCCGGCCCGATGGACGCCTCGATCCTCGGACGCGGCGCGGGCGAGGGTTTTGGCGTGCACATCCTCACCGGCCCGATCTACATCGACGGCGCCGAGCCCGGCGACGTGCTGGAGGTGCAGATCCTCGACGTCGCCTCGCGCCCGAGCGAGAATCCGGACTTCCAGGGCCGCTGCTTCGCCAGCAACGCCTCGACCTGGTGGGGCTACCAGTATTCCGACCTGATCGACCCGGAGGACCGCCGCGAGGTCGTGACGATCTTCGAGATCGAGCCGGGCGAAGACTGGGCGCGCGCGGTCTATTCCTTCCGCTGGACGCCGCAGACCGACCCCTACGGCATCCGCCACGACACCATCGACTATCCCGGTGTCCCGGTCGACCACAGCACCATCGAGAAGCGCCACGAACCCCTGCAGAACGTGCGCGTGCCGCTGCGCCCGCATTTCGGCTGCATGGCCGTGGCCCCGAAGGAAAACAGCCTCGTCGACTCGATCCCGCCGGGCAGTTTCGGCGGCAATTTCGACAATTGGCGCGCCGGCAAGGGCTCGACCCTCTATCTGCCGGTGGCGGTGCCGGGCGCTCTGTTCTCGGTCGGCGACGGCCACCTGACGCTCGGCGATGGCGAGATCAACGGCACGGCGCTGGAGGGCTCGCTGACCGGCACCTTCCGCTTCACGCTCCACAAGAGCGGCGCGGAGAGCAAGCCCTATCTGCGCGGCCTCTGCGGGCCGCTGCTGGAAACGCCGGAGGAATTCGTCCTCCACGGCTTCAGCTATCCCGATTATCTGCGCGATCTCGGGCAGGATGCCCAGGCGGAAGTCTACAAGCGCTCCTCGCTCGACCGCGCGCTGCGCTCGGCCTACCGTGTCACCCGCAAGTTCCTGATGGACGCCTGGGAACTCGACGAAGACGAGGCCAGCACGCTGATGTCGCTCGCGGTGGATTTCGGCGTCACGCAGGTCGCCGACGGCAATTGGGGCACCCACGCCATCATCCGCAAATCGCTGTTCCGGTAGGCACTCAGCGGCAGCGGATATCGGCGCGCTCGCCCACAAGCATGTGGGCATAGGCCACGACAAAGAGACCGTAGCCGCCGACCCAGAAGGCGGCCGAGACCGTCAGCAGCGGCATCGCGAGAGCCGGCAGGAAGGCGGCGGCGACGCGTACGACCCCCGCGGAGACGGCAAGGGCGTAGATCGCCGTGGTGACGGCATCGGCCCGCAGGGGGCGCCCGGTATGGCCGCGCGCCACCCGCGTCATCACCCCAAGGATCATGGTGCCGATAGCCCCAGACGTTCCGGCATGGACGGCCGCGGCCTCCGGAATGGCCGGGATCAGTGTGGGGCCGCCGAGCAGCGCCGCGGCGGCGATCACCCACAGATAGCCGAGATGCAGGATGAGCAGCAGCGGCTCGCGCCGCACCGCCCAGCCCTGCCAGTTGGCGAGCCGCCACAGATTGAGCGCCGCGGCCACCAGCAGCAACACGCCGACCAGCCGCGAGGTGGGAAATACCGCCCAGCCGAGAAGGCCGGTGTGCAGACTGGCGGAAGCCATGCGGTCGAGCATGCGGTTCGGCGCGTAAGGGCGCGCGGCGCCGTGGCGCATCAGCCAGTTGCGGGTGAAGGCCGGGATGATGCGCCCGGCAACCGCCGAAATCAGCGTCAGCACCGCGGCAAGGCCAAGCCGCCAGCCGAGCCCCGGCGGCAGGTCGATACCGCCAAGCTCCAGCCAGACGAGGAGATCGGCAAGCCCGAGAATGACGACCGGAAGCGGCATGGGCAGGTTGCGCCAACTTCTGGCGGCAAGAATCTCGCGCAGCACCAGGGCCGCCACCGCGAAAGGAAAGGCCAGGTCCACCAGCGCCGCGAGCCAGAGCGGCAGCGCGGCCGAGAAGGCACAGGCGGCGCGACCGAGCAGCCAGAGCGCGGCCAATGCCATGAGCATGGCTCCGCCGACCGGACGGCGCCCGGTCCAGTTGGCGACCGCCGTCAGCAGGAAGCCGGCAATCGCCGCGAAGACGAATCCGAACAACATTGCGTGGATGTGCCAGCCGAGCTGATCGAAGCGGCTGGGGAGGCTTCCGCCGCTGACGAGAAGGAGGAGCCACACCGCGACGGCGAGCACGCCCCAGAGGCCCACGGCCAGGAAGAAGGGACGGAAAGCCAAAGTCCAGAAAGGGCTCACCCGTTCCGGCATGGCATCGGCCACGGCAACCATGTGAAAATCCTGCTCCCGGTGAAGGCGTCGCGCTTGCGGCGGAAGCAGCCTAGTCCGGCCCGCCGGCGGCGCATTGCGCCAGCGCAAACTGCGCCCCTATTCCCCCTCCTCGGCGATGCGCTCGAGCGCCGGCTTGTGGCAGAGGATGAGGTGCTGCTGGCGTCCGGCGATCAGCCCTCGGCGCTCCCATGCGGTGAGGATACGGCTGACGCTGTGGAGCGTGGTGCCGGCGATGTCGGCCACGTCCCGGCGGCGCAGCGGAAAGGCGATCTCGATGCCCTGCGCCGAGCGATGCCCGGCCTGCGCGGAAAGCCGCAGCACGGCATTGGCGACACGCTGCTCCACCCGCTGGGTGGAGAGCTCGCGAACCCGCTCCTGCACCTGCTGCAGGCGGCGGCCGACCATACGGATAACGGCGATGGCGAGCTCCGGGCATTCGGCGATCAGGGCCATCAGCTCGCTTTCGCTCCAGCTCACCTCCCGCGATTCCATCAGCGCCACGGCGTCGGCGGGGTAACGGCGGTCGGTGAACAGCGCCATGGTGCCGAACATCTCGCCCGGTGCGATGAAGCGGATGGTCACCTCCCCGCCGTCGCTGCCGACCTGCGCGATGCGCAGGCCGCCCTCCAGCAGCACATGGGCGCGCACGTTCTCGTCGCCCTGGTTGAAGACGCGACTGTCGCGCGGGATCGCGCGGACGCGGGCGGAGGCGGCCAGCGTTTCCAGCGCCGCCGCCGGCAGGCCTTGCAGAAAGCCCAGGCGCCCAAGCGTGCGGGCGTCGACGCTCATGTCCATGGTCAGTCCCCATTCCGTGCAGCCGACACTGGACGCGGATTTGTTCGGGCGCAAATCCCGCCGCGATGGCGCGGGGTAGAAGGAACCGGTATCGAAAGGAGCCGGCCTGTCATGGATGACGTGATCCTTGCGCGCGCGCTGCATGTGCTCGCGATCGTTATCTGGATCGGCGGGCTTTCCATGGCGACCACGGTCTTTCTCCCGGGCGTCCGCCATGGCGATTTCGGGCCAGACCGGGTTGCCAGCTTCCACGCGCTCGAACACCGCTTCATCCGCCAGGTGCGCGTGGCGCACATCGTGGTCGGGCTGAGCGGCGCATACATGGTCTGGAAGTTCGACCTCTGGGAGCGCTTCCTGTCGCTCGAAACCTGGTGGATGGGCGCCATGCTGGGCCTCTGGCTAATCTTCGCGCTGCTGGCCTTCGTCATCGAGCCCTTCGTCCTCCACCGGCATTTCGCACGGCTGGCGGCGGAGCGCCCCGATGCGGCCTTCGCCGTGATGATCCGCGGACACCGGGTGCTGCTGGCGCTGGCCGTCATCACGGTGCTCGGCGCCGTCGCAGGGAGCCACGGATGGATGCCGTAGACACAAGCGAGATGACGCCGCAGGAACGCCGCGCGGCCATCACCGCCGAGATCCAGGCCCGGACCGGAATCGACGAGGCGATGATCGAGCGCCTGGTGCACACTTTCTATGCCCGCGTGCGTAAGGATGCGCTGCTGGCCCCGGTGTTCGATGCCGTCATCAGCGATTGGGACCCGCACCTGGAGCGCATGTGCGCGTTCTGGTCGTCGGTGGCGCTGATGAGCGGACGCTATCACGGCCAGCCGCTCGCCAGGCATGTGCCGCTTCCCGTCGGCGGGCGGCACTTCGACCGCTGGCTGGCGCTGTTCTCCGAGACTGCGAGCGATATCTGCCCGCCGGTCGCCGCCGCGCATTTCATGGACCTGGCCCGCCGCATCGCGCGCAGCATGGAAATGGGCATGGCCTCCAGCCGCGGCCTGCGCCTGCAAGGCGGCGAGCGCCTCTCCGGCTGAACCCCCGCCTCGCTTCGGGGCCGGCAGGAAGGCGCCCACCAGACAACCGGCAAGAACAACACAAAGAGGTCAGGCGGCGGGCTATGGGCTCCCGGCGCTTGCGGCGTCGCGGCCGTGCTTCCTAACATCGGGGCGAGCGCTTCCTCGCGAGGCCATGGGGCAATGCGGCCCGAAAGGGTCCCTGCACATTTGGGGGAAACCAAATTGAAGACGAAAACCACGCATCCAGAGACGTTGGCGCTTCATGCCGGATGGCGGGCCGATCCGACGACCGGAGCCGTGGCGCCTCCGATCTTCCAGACAACCTCCTTCCAGTTCCGCAGCACCGAGCATGCGGCCAATCTCTTCGCGCTGAAGGAGCTCGACCCGCTCTATACGCGCATCGGCAATCCCACGACCGACATCCTCGAGCAGCGCATCGCTGCCATCGAGGGCGGCGCGGCGGCGCTGGCGGTCTCGTCCGGCCAGGCCGCCTCCGCGATTTCGATCCAGAACCTCGCGAGCGCCGGCGACAATATCGTCAGCTCGACCGATCTCTACGGCGGCACCTGGAACCTCTTCGCCAACACCCTCAAGACGCAGGGGATCGAGGTCCGTTTTGTCGATCCCGCCGACCCGGAGGCCTTTGTCCGCGCCAGCGACGATCGCACCCGCGCCTGGTATGCCGAGACCCTGCCAAACCCCAAGCTCGTGGTTTGCCCCATCGGCGAACTCGCCGCGCTCGGGCGCCCGCTCGGCATTCCGCTCATCGTCGACAACACGGCGGCGCCCCTGCTGGTGCGCCCGTTCGACCATGGCGCGGCCGTCATCGTCTACTCGACGACGAAATTCATCGGCGGCCACGGCACCTCCATCGGCGGCATGATCGTCGATGGCGGCAATTTCGACTGGGCGGCGCATGCGAAGCGGCAGCCCATGCTTAACGAGCCGGACCCGAGCTATCACGGCGCCGTCTGGACCGAGGCGGTGAAGCCGCTCGGCCCGATCGCCTACATCATCCGCGCCCGCGCGGTCCTGCTGCGCGACCTCGGCTCGGCGCTGTCCCCGTTCAACGCCTTCCAGATCCTGCAGGGGCTCGAAACCTTGCCTTTGCGCATGCTGCGGCATTGCGAGAACGCCGCCCGGGTCGTGGACTTCCTGAAGAACAGGCCGGGCGTGACCCGGGTCATCTATCCCTCGCTGCACAAGGACATCCAGGCGGAGCGCGCCGCGAAATACCTAAAAGGCGGGTTCGGCAGCCTGCTCGGCTTCGAGCTCGCCGGAGGCCGCGAGGCGGGCTGGCGCTTCATCGACGCGCTCGAGCTTTTCTACCATGTCGCCAATCTCGGCGACGCCCGCAGCCTCGCCATCCACCCGGCCTCGACCACGCACTCGCAGCTCTCTCCGGAAGAGCAGGAGGCCGCCGGGGTATCGGAGGGTTATGTGCGGCTGTCGGTCGGCCTGGAGCACATCGACGACATCCTCGCCGACCTCGAACAGGCGCTGGCGAAGGCCGGCGGCTGAAGCCAAGCCTGGCCTGCAGACAAACAAAAAAGCCGCCCGGACCGCCGGGCGGCTTCTTCGTTGGAACGGGTGCGTTCCTACTTCGTCGCCAGGGCGCCGGTTTCCTTGAGGAACTGCTGCTCCTTCCCGACGAAGTCGGCCATGAAGGCGCGGTATTCCTTCTGGTCCATGAAGCCCGGCACAAGGCTGTCGGCCTCGTATTCCTTCTGAAAGTCGGGATCCTCCAGGGCCGCCTTCACGGCGTCGTCGATCTGCTTCACGGTCTCCGCCGGAATGCCCTTGGGGCCGGCCAGGCCGCGGAACTTGCGGATCACGTCGTCATCCAGCCCCTGCTCCTTGATGGTGCTGACATTGGGCAGCGCCTTGAGGCGTTCCGGATAATAGACGCCGAGGATCTTCACCTTGCCGGCGTCGATATAACCGCGCAGTTCCTGCAGTTCGCCCACGCCGAGATCGACGGTGCCGCCGAGCACGCCGATCAGGAGACCCGCGCCGTCGTCATGCGGCACGACCGCCGCCTTGGCGTCGTTCCTGGCGTTTATGCGCTCCAGGATCTGGCGCTCCAGCGAGCCCGGCGTCGCGGCACCCCACTTGGCCTGGCCCGGATGCGCCTTGGCCCAGTCCACGGCATCCTTCATCGTGTTGAAGGGGCTCGATTTGAGCGCGTAGACCACTTCCGGGTCGAAGAACACGTTGGCGATGTAGTCGATGTCCTTGTAGGTCACCGGCGGGTTGCTGATCAGCGACGTGTTGATGTGGGTCGGCGTCGTTGCATAGAAGAACGAGCCATCCGCCGGCGACTTGGCGAGCTGCGCCATCGCCTTGGCGCCGCTGCCGCCGGTCCAGTAATCGACCACGAAGGTGATGCCCATCTCCTTGCTCAGCGCCGCGCTGAGCTTGCGCAGGAACAGGTCGGAGCCCGATCCCGGCTTGGAATGGGTGGTCAGCGTCACCGTATCGACGGGGTAATTGTATTTCTTGTCCTGCGCGACGGCCGTCGTGGCGCAGGCTGCGCCGACGGAAAGGGCCACGGCAGCGATCAGTGTCTTGCTGAACATGCGTTCTCTCCCTTTTTCGGCCGCCGTTACGGCCTTTCGTCCCTGCGGACATGCCCTTTCCCGGGCTTTATATTTTGATCTTATATAAGACATGGGAGCCGTCAAGGCGACGCTCGGGAGGCGCCTAGCGCAGGTCGACCACATATTCGTGCGCATGCGTCATGCAGCGGCTGACGCGCCATTCCACGACACGGCCGTCAATGGCATGGGCCAAGCGTTCGATCTGCAGCAGCGGCGTGCCCGCATCCACCCCGAGGAACGCGGCGTCCTCCTTCGAGGCCGCAACCGCCGTCAGCCGCTCGACCACATGGACGATGAGGACGCGGTATTTCTCCTCGAACAGTGCATAGGTCGTGGCCGGGCGCACCTCCATGAGGAGTTCATCGAGGCCGGGGAAGATATCGGCGGGCGAGGCCACGCGCTCGACCACCACCGGCACCTCGTCAAAAAGGCGCAGCCTCACCGAGCGCACCACCTCGGCCCAGTCGGCCTGCATCTGGAGATGTTCGCGCTCCTCCGGCGAGGCCGCCACGCGCGTGCCGGAAACGAACTGCGTGCGCGGCTTCTCCTGCATGTCCGATTTCGAGCGCAGACGGAAGAAATGATAGGGGCTGTGGCGCATCGCGGCCGTGGCGACGAACGTGCCCTTGCCCTGCTGGCGAACGACGAGATTCTGCGCTGCCATCTCCTCGATGGCCTTGCGCACCGTGCCCTGGTGGACATTGTATTCCGCCGCCAGCCTGAGCTCGCTCGGCAGCATTTCACCCGGTCCCCACTCGCCCTTCACCAGACGCTGGATGAGGATATCCTTGATCTGGAGGTAGAGCGGCTTCAACTCGGGTTGCGTCGAAGACGCGGAAACACTGGTCTTGATCTCATTCATCTGCCGCCCCGCCGCACTATTTGCGAACGACTATGCCATGAACGCCCCGCCGTTCACATGGATTGACTGGCCGGTGACATAGGCGGCCTCCGCGCCGCACAGGTAACGCACCATGCCCGCCACCTCTTCGGGGCGGCCGCGGCGGCCCAGAAGCAACTTGCGATTGGCGTGATGCGCCGGGTTGAGCACGTTGGTGCGGCCTCGCACCGTGTCGATCAAGCCCGGAACGACGCAATTCACCGTCACGCCATCAGCCGCGAGGTCGTGCGCCAATGCGCGGGTCAGCCCGGCGAGCCCGGCCTTGGCGGTGGCGACGTGCACGCGCTCGGGCGCGCCGGTATGGCCGGTCATGCCGCCGATATTGACGATGCGCCCCTGCCCGCTGCGCCTGAGATGCGGCAGGCAGGCCTTCGACATGAGGAACGGCGCATCCAGGATGGTGGCCATGATCTGCCGCCAGTCCTCGATGCCGATATCGTCCAGCTTGCCCTCGCGGCGCAGAGCGGCGTTGTTGACGAGGATGTCCACCCCGCCAAGCTCGGCGACCGTGCGCGAAACCATCTCTTCAACGGCCTTCGGGTCGGCGGCGTCGCCGATCAGCACCAGCGCCCGCACACCGTGCTCGCGGACGAGACGCGCGGTTTCCTCGGCCTCGTCGCGTGAACTCAGCGTGTTGACGGCGACATCGGCGCCGGCTTCCGCGAGCGCCAGCGCGATGGCACGCCCGATATTGCGCGCGGCGCCCGTGACGAGCGCGACCCTGCCCGCAAGCTCACGCTTTGCCATCGCCCAGCACCTCGCCCAGAACTGCCACGTCATCGACCTGGTCGAGGGCGAGCGCGAAGCGCAGCAGGCGCGTCGCCGCGGCGTCCGGCCAGCCGCCGAAGCGCGCATTGGCCTGGAACTTGGCGATCAGTTCCTCCTGCGGCAGCGGCTGGCGCTCGCCGCCGCGCAGCGTGGCCTGCGTCTTCTCGACGACACGGCCGTCCTTCAGCGTCGCCCGGATATGGCCGGAATAATTGCGCGGATATTCGTTCTGCGGGTCGATGCGGTAGCCAACCTTGGCGGCCGCCGCGAGCACGCGCGGATCGCGCAGGCGCTCCGGCGTGAACTCGGCCAGCCCGGCATCGCCGCAGACCAGCCCGACCGCCACGCAATAGGGCGTCGAGAACTTGGCGGCATAGGGGGTCGGCGGGCTTTGCTTGTCCGCCAACGGCTCCCACAGGCGGTGCACCGTGCCCTCGCCGACATCGCAGACCATGTCGGCGATGTCCTCGGGCGCGATGCCCTCGTTCCGCAACGCGATGGCGCAGTCGATATAGGGCTGGGTCATGGTCCCGCAGGCATAGGGCTTGAAGGCCAGCCGCGCGGCTTCCCAATGTCGGCCGAGATCGTCGATGAGGTGACCGAAGTCCGGTTTCAGCGAGGGCGCGAAGCCGTTGAAGAGGCCGTGCGTGCCCTCGAACACCGTGCCCGGACCAACAAAGCCATTGCGGCCCATCTGCACCGCGCGGATGCCCGAATGCGCCGCCCAGCCGGCGTGCATGCGCTTGGTCCAGGAGCCGTCGGCCAGATATTCGATGATCCCCGAGGCCATGCTGCCGCCAACCCCGAAGGTGTTGACGAACTCGTCCTCGCTCAGCCCCAGCGCCACGCCGACCGCCGCGGCGGCGGCCATGACGCCGAGCACCGCGGTCGGGTGGAAGCCGGCGCTGTGCACGCCCTTCTGCGCCACCATGCCGAGCCGGCACATCACATCGAGGCCGACCGCGATGGCCAGCAGCGCCCTCTCACCGGACAGATGCTCGCGCTCGGCGATCGCCAGCACGGCCGGGACGACGACCGCGCCGGAATGGACCGGACAGCCCTCGAAGGTGTTGTCGAAATCCTCGCCATGCGCGGCGGTGCCGTTGACGAGCGCCGCACCGGCGGCATCAAGGCGGTCGGGCAGGCCGATCACCGAGCACGGCCCGCGCCCGTCCCAGGAAGTGAGCGTGGCGCGGGTGTAGTCCGCATGGCGCGCGGCCAGGCAGAGACCGAGCACGTCTATCAGGGTGTTGGTCGCCGCCAGCCGCACATCGCCCGGCACGTCGCCCGGGCGGACGGTGGCAAGCCAGCGCGCCAGCGTCCGCGAGACGCTTTCCTGCGTGGTCGAGATCAGGGTGTCGCTCACGGCTGGATGGCCTCCGCAAGGGCGGAGACGTCGTCCAGCGTCTCGATCTTCCAGACGATGTCGAACAGCCTCTCGCGCCGGGCATCGTCGAGAAGGCCGGCGGTCGCCGCCGCGACCTTCTCTTCCAGTTCCCGGTCGGTCATCGGGTTGTCCGGCCCGCCGCGATAGCGCGTGTCCGCCTCCTGGACGAGCTTGCGGCCGTCGCGGGTGAAGAGCTCGATGCGCGAGCGGATCAGCTCGGTGCCCTGGGCCTCGATGACCGGGTCGAGATGGGCCGAGATGCGCGCCTGCATGTCCTGCATGACCGGCGACTGGATGAAGCTGTCGACGAATTCCTCGCGCCCGGCGCGGCGGTTGACGATCAGCATGGCCAGCAGCGCCGCCATGGAGAACTTGGCCTGCAGGTGGTTCCTGGCGATCGGATAGCGGATCGGGTTGAGGATGTTGGAGCCGGCGTGGAACTCCACCCGCTCCACCTCTTCCGGCTTGACGTCGTGCTCGGTGACGAGCCGCAGCATGGCGTCCATGGCCTGATGGGTGAGGATGCCCGAGGGATAGGGCTTGATGCTCACCCCCGGCTCGACGATCGAGAATGTGCGGCCGAAGCCTTCGGAAATCTTCTCCGGCGACACGCCGCCGCCGAGCACGGCGAGGAAGCCCCAGGGACCGTCCAGCGCCTGCGGGTCGGCGGTGAAACCGCGCTGCGCCAGGAGCGCCGCGGTGATGCCGTTCTCGCAGGCGCGGCCGACATGGAGCGGCTTCGACATGGTGCCGAAGCTGGTGCGGATGCCCGCCGCCGTGGTGGCGGCGATGCCGAAGGCGTGCGCCAGGGTGGTGCCGGTCAAGCCAAGCAGCTTGGACGCCGCAGCCACCGCGCCGAAGGTGCCGACCGTGGCACTGGAGTGGAAGCCCCGCTTGTAGTGCGCCGGCAGCATCCATTCCGAAATTTTGGACTCGACCTCGAAGCCGGTGAGAAAGGCGGTCATGAAGTCGCGCCCGCTCACTTTGCCCTTCATCTGCGAGATCACCAGCGAGGTGGCCAGCGGCGGGATGGTCGGGTGGGTCAGGAGTCCGTAGATGTGGCGCGGATCGCGCGAGACCTGGGTGTCGTCCCAGTCATGCGCGTGGCCGGCGGTGCCGAGCACGCGGGCAGCCAGAGGCGCGGGCACCCGGGCCTTGCGGCCGAGCAGCAGCGCGTCCTCGCGTCCGCCCTGGGCAGCCGCATCGTCGGCCAGAATGACCACGCTGGCCTCATCGCTGCCGGAAACAAACAGCCCTGCCCCGTCCAGCACGCAGCGTCGTCCAATGCGCAATGCTTCACCGGCGAAATCCTCGAAGCGGCTCTTCTCGACGAAGGCGCAGGCGGCTTCGGTGATGCCCTGCGCCTCGATAGCGTCAGGTCCGGGCATGAAATCGGGCTTCTGCATCGGCAGACCTCTCCTTTACCTGTCAGCGGCGGAACTGGCCGAGCGTGCTCATATTGGGCGTGGTTTCGATGGTCAGGCAGAAATCGAGCAGCGCATCCGCGAAGATCTCATCCAGCCCACCATAAGCAATGTTGCCGCGGAACTTGGCAATCAGCTCGTCGCGGGTGAGCGGCTCGCGCATGCCGCCGCGGAAATGCGGCTGGCGATATTCGCGTATGCCGCCGCTCCGCAGCGTCACCCGGATATGGCCGGAATAATTGCGCGGATATTCGTTCTGCGGGTCGATGATGTAGCGGATCTTCTTCGCCAGCGAGAGGATTTCGGGGTCGCGCGCCTTGGCGTCGGTGAACTGCTCCAGCCCGGCGTCACCGTCGAAATAGGCCACCGCCATGCAGAAGGGCATGCTGAACTTGGCGGCATAGCCCGATGGCGGGCGGTGCTTGTCGGCCAGCGGCTCCCACAAACGGTCCACCAGCCCCTCGCCCGTTTCGCATTCGATGGACACGATCTCGTCCGCCGGGATCCCCTCCGCGCGGAAGCGGATCATGCAGTCGATGAAGGGATGGATCATGGTTCCGCAGGCATAGGGCTTGAAGGCGATCTTCTCCATCAACCAGGTCTTGCCGAGCCCATCCAGCAGCGGCGCGTAATTGGGTGTGGCGTCGCGGCCGAAGACGCGGAAGACGTTGCGGCGGCCCTCGAACACCGTGCGCGGGCCGAAGAATTCCGAACGTCCGAGCAGCGCCGCGCGATAGCCCGAATGCGCCGCCCAGCCGGGATGCAGCCGCTTGGTCCAGGCGCCCTCCGTGAGGAATTCGCCAATCCCCGAAGCGAAGCTGCCGGCCACGCCGAAGGCATAGGCAAGCTGGCGCGTGTTCAGCCCGAGCGCGACGCCCGCGCCCGCCGTGGCGCCGAGCGCGCCGATGATGCCGACGGGATGGAAGCCCGCCTTGTGCATGGCGCCGGGCACGACGTGGTTGAAGCGGCAGACCATTTCCAGGCCCGTGATCATGCCCCGCAGCGCGTCCTCGCCCGAGCGGCCGAAGCGCTCGGTGGCGGCCAGCACGGCGGGCAGCACCATGGCGCCGACGCGGATGGGGGCGCCCTCCAGCGTGTCGTCGAAATCCTCGCCATGGGTCGCGGTGCCGTTGACGACCGCGGCGCCCGCCGCATCGAAGCCGCGGGCATGGCCGATGGCCGTGCAGGCGCCCTCGCCGTCCCAACCGTCGATGAGCGCCCGGATATAGTCGCTGTTGCGGGCCGCGACGCACAGCCCGGTCATGTCGATCAGATCATTGATCGCGGTGTCGCGGGCGCCGGGGGCGATGTCCGCAAGCCGCAGATTGGTCAGCACGTCGCCGATCTGCTCCGCAAGGGCGGGGCCGCGGAAGCCGGTCTCTTCATCCTCGCTGGCGGCGGTATTGGCGGCTTGCGTCATTCTGCGTCTCCGAGGCTGCCGACGAGGCCGAAGACATGCCGCTTGCGGATGCCGCGCCGCAGCATTTCGAGGTCCACCACCTGGTGGTCGTCCACGTCGAGATTGACCGCATTGCCGAGCGTCGAGACGTACCATTCCTGCGCCGGCGCATCCTTGGCCTGGAAGATCAGGTTCTTCAGGTCGAAGCGGGCGACCGTGTTCAGCACCAGGTCCCACTTGCTGGAGGAGACGCCCTCGCTGATGCCCTCGGCCTGGACCAGCACCTTCCAGGCGCCGGCCTTCTGGTAGTCCTCGATCTGGCGGAAAACGAAAGCCTGGCTGCGGGTCCAGTCCTCGTGGCCCTTCTGCCCGGCCTCGGCCACGACATCGAGCCCCGCATTGCGGGCCATGCCGATCAGGCGGCATTTGTCGTCGAGCGACATGGTGACCTGAGCGCTGGATACCTCGACCGCATCGGCGCCGAGCGCCTTCACCGCGGCATAGAACTGCTTCGAGACACCCTGCATGAAGGCAGCCTCGGTGGCGTCGCCCGCCAGGAAGACCTTCACGCCGGCTTCCTTGAGCATGGTGATCTTGCGGCGCAGGAAGTCCTCGCGCTGCACCCGCCAGGCGCCGATCCCAAACTTGAAGATGTCGACGTGGTCGCCCGCCGAATCGAGGATGTCGGCGACGCGGTTGAGCCCCAGCCCCCGGTCGGCGACGATGGTCAGGCCACTCTCGCGCGGCTTGGCCGGACGGGGTGCGATACGGATGAAGGGGAAGGCAAAGGCGCTGCCGTCGGCTGCCGTGGGCATGGCGATCCTCTTCCCCCTGAAAAGCCGCAAAAGCGGGGTTGCTCGTGCTGTGATGTCTTATATAAGATACATCAACTGCGCAAGAGACGCACGGGAGCGTGATCGCTCACCTCTGGGAGGAAGAATGCTGATCCTGTCCAACGAGGACGCCGAAGCCCTGCTGTCCATGCACGAAGTCATGGACGCCCTCGAACAGGCCTATCGCGACGCCGGCGACGGCATTGCGCTGAACGGCCGCCGCTCGGACATGATCACGCCCACCACATTTCCCGAAGCGGTCTATTGCCTGAAAATGGTCGGCGGCGTTGTGCCGAGCCTCAATGTCGGCGTGCTGCGGCTGAACTCCGACATCCTGACCTTTCCCGAGACGAACGGCAGCCGCCGCAAGGTCAAGGTGCCGGCCGCCCCCGGCGACCGCTGGGTCGGCCTCGTCCTGCTGTTCAGCACCGAGACCGGCGAACCCCTCGCCATCTTCCCCGACGGCGTGGTGCAGCGCATGCGGGTCGGCGCCACCAGCGGCATCGCGGTGCGCCACCTCGCCCGCCCCGACGCTCGCACCGCAGCCATCATCGGCAGTGGCTGGCAGGCCGGCGCGCAGGCCATGGCCGTTGCCGCCGCCCGCCCCATCGAGCGCATCCGCTGCTATAGCCCCAATCCGGACAACCGCCGCGCCTTTGCCCGCGAGATGGAGGAGCGCCTCAAGATCGCGGTCGAACCCGTGGCCTCGGCCGAGGAAGCGGCGAAGGGCGCCGACGTCGTGCTCTGCGCCACCAACAGCCTTGCGCCGGTCTTCCAGCGCGGCATGATCGAGCCGGGCATGCATGTCGGCTCGATCCGCGACCGCGAGATCGCGCCCGACGCACTGACCGCCATCGACCGCCTCTTGATCCACGACCCGGACAATATGGGCAGCGACCACCTCATCCTGGCGCACGGCGTCACCTATCACGAGGGCGCCAAGGAGATCGCCACCGATCCCGCGCTCAAGGGTTTTACCCGCGCGCCCTCACTGGCCGACCTCGTCTCGGGCCGCGCGGAGCGTCGCGCCTCGCCGGACGAAGTGACCGGCTTCCTCAATTTCCATGGCGTCGGCTACCAGTTCGCCGCCGCCGGCGCCGTGCTCTACGCCAAGGCACGCGCCGCCGAGCGCGGCCACAAGCTGCCCGGCGAGTGGTTCACCGAGACGGTGCACCCATGACCACGCATTCGCGCAAAAGGCCGCTCGGACCATGATCGCCGACGCCCTGCCGATGATCAGCCCCGTCACGGGGCTCCTGATCGCACTCGTCTGCATCGCGGCGGCAATCGTCGGCGCGATGAGCGGCTTCGGCAGCGGCCTCATCATTTCCGCGGCGGCGGCGCCGATCCTCGGCGTTGTGGCCGTGGTTCCGGTCATCTCGGTGGCCATGATCATCAACAACGCGGCGCGCATCTGGGTCTACCGCGACCAGCTCGACCGCCGCACCGCGCTGATCATCCTGGCCAGCGCCATTCCGGCCTCGGTGCTCGGCGCCTTCGTCTATGTCCATCTCGACCCGCGCGTGGTCGCAGGCGTCTTCGGCGTCATGTTGCTGGCCTCCGTGCCCTTCAACCGCACGCTGCGCAAGCGGGCCTGGTCGGCGGGACCGGCCACGCTCGGCCTCGGCGGCGCGGCCTTCGGTTTCCTCAGCAGCAACGCTCTCGGGGCGGGCCTTCTCATCATTCCCATGCTGATGGGAGCGGGCCTCGTCGGCTCCGCCATCATCGCCACCGACGCCGCTATCGCGCTTGGCACCAGCCTCTTTCGCGTCGCCGCCTTCAGCGCGCTCGACGCGCTGACCTGGCCACTGGCGTTGATCGGCGGTCTCATGGGTCTCTGCACCATCCCCGGCGCCTGGATGGCGGCGTGGATCGTCCAGCGCACCGATGTGCGCCTTCATACCGCGCTGATCGAGGCCTTCGTTGTCCTCGCAGGTTTTGGATTTCTGTGGCGAGCCTGGTCTCCGGACTAGAGCGGCGCCGCACGGAGGTTGTTTTCGATGCACAGGCAGCTTCGCGTAAACGCCGAGACCATTGTCGGTCTCGTCCTCCTCGTCTTCTCGGTGGTCTACTGGTTCCAGGCGCGCGCTTTGCCCCACAGCGCGCTCGGCGGCAGCGTCGGCGCCAGCGGCATGCCCGAACTCCTGGCCATCCTGCTCGGCGTCTTCTCCCTCATCCTGACGGTGAAGTCGCTTTTCGCCACGGCCCATGAGCGCGCCGAGATGCGCGACTATATCGGCGGGCTGCGGCAGAACCTGCGGGCGAGCGGCATCTGGATCATCGGCGCGGCCACCGTCTTCGCCTTGCCCGTCGCCGGCTATCCCGTGACGGTAGCGCTGCTGCTCTTCAGCATTGCCCTCTATTACGGCCGCCGCCCCTCACTGCTGCTCGTCGCCTTCGCGATCGGCGGGGCGGTGGTGTTCACCCTGCTGTTCTCCGTCCTGCTGCGCGTGCCGATGCCCCTGGGCATCTGGCCAAGCCTGTTGCCGCACTGAAGGAGGGCGGAGCAATGGGCGAATTTCACTACATCTTCGAGGCGCTGACCTCGTTTCCGATCATCACGGCGGCCTTTGCCGGCGTGTTCTGG
>Ga0164243_10006818_pt1 | contig 17230 bp, 20 predicted proteins | sample OricompcompostOP_FD_108781 | JGI IMG/M metagenome (GOLD analysis project Ga0164243, IMG submission 108781) | Organic Plus compost microbial communities from Emeryville, California, USA - Original compost - Organic plus compost (OP) | ecosystem: Engineered > Solid waste > Mixed feedstock >... | reverse complement strand
GTCGCCGGTTCGTCGAAGGTCGAGGAGATCACCTCGCCCTTCACCGTGCGCTGCATGTCGGTGACTTCTTCCGGACGCTCGTCGATCAGCAGCACGATCAGGTAGCATTCGGGGTGATTGGCGGCGATCGACTTGGCGATGTTCTGCAACATCACCGTCTTACCGACCCGCGGCGGCGCCACGATCAGGCAGCGCTGGCCCTTGCCTAGGGGCGCGACGATGTCGATGACCCGGCCGGACCGGTCCTTCAGCGTCGGGTCCTCGATCTCCATCGACAGCCGCTCGTCGGGATAGAGCGGAGTCAGGTTGTCGAAGTGGACCTTGTGCCGGACGTTCTCCGGCGCCTCGAAGTTGACGGTGTCGACCTTGAGGATGGCGAAATAGCGCTCGCCTTCGCGGGGAGCGCGGATCGGCCCCTCGACGGTGTCGCCGGTGCGAAGACCGAAGCGGCGGATCTGCGAGGGCGAGACGTAGATGTCGTCCGGACCCGGAAGATAGTTCGCCTCAGGGCTGCGCAGGAAGCCGAAGCCGTCCTGCAGCACTTCCAGCGTGCCGCCGCCGGAAATCTCGACGCCTTCCTCGGCCAAGGTCTTGAGGATGGCGAACATCATGTCCTGCTTGCGCATCGAGTTGGCGTTCTCGATGTCCAGGCTTTCGGCCAGGGCGAGCAGGTCGGTGGGGGATTTCTGTTTCAGTTCCTGCAGCGACATGCGCTGCAGGCCGGTGGTGTTGGTGACTGCAGGCGTGGTCCCAGCCTGCTCGGGATCAAAGACGGACTCGTCTGGCATGAATGCGCTCGTCGAAAAGGGGTCGGCAAGGCGACCTGCGGGCCCATGCGGGCCGTGTCGGCGTAAGACCGTGCGGTCTCGTCAGTGGAGGCGGGGGGCCCGGCGCCGCCGACGCGCCAGAACCAGGACTAGGCGAACCATAACCGCCGCATCGGGTCAAGCGGCGCCAGCGTTCCTGGGGCCAGCCCTCTTCAGGGCCGGCGCTCTTCAGGGAATGCCGATGGTCACCGCCAGCACCATGACGATGGCCGCCACGAAGGGCAGTTCGTTGGTGGCGCGCCAGAATCTCTCGCTGCGACGGTTGGTTCCGGCGGCGAAAGCCTTGCGGCCACGTCCCAGGAAATGGTGCCACCAGGTCAGGAAGACAACCCCGGCGAGCTTGATGTGCAGGGCGCCCATCTTCCAGAGCTCCGGCCCCAACCGCTGGGTGGCGTCGAACCACAGCAGCGCCAGGCCCAAGACCCAGGCGGCGATCATCGCCGGGTTCATGATGAACCGGTAGAGCTTCACCTCCATGGTCTGGAAGGTGGTGTCGAGCTCCGACCCCGCCGCGGCCCGGGTATGGTAGGCGAACAGCCTCGGCAGGTAGAGCAACCCGGCCATCCAGGCGATCACCGCCAGAATGTGCAGCCCCCGCAACAGGTTATAGATCACGCGCACCCCTCCCCTATCGTCGTTGGCCCTATCGTCGCCGGGCACTTGCCGAAGCTTCCTGGACAGATGCGACCGCCGCAACCGCTGTCGATTCCGGCCGGCGCCGAAAGCTGCCTGCGGACCAGGTTGGCCAGGCCGCCGATGAACGACGGTTCGATCCCGATGGCCGGCGCCCGCAGATAGACCGGGCAACCGACGTGCTCCGCCAGCGCCGCATAATCATGGTCCAGCTCGACCAGGGTCTCGACGTGTTCCGAGACGAAGGCGATGGGGACGACGACCACCCCCAACCCCTCGTGCGCCGCCTCCTCGATGGCGGCGGGCGTGGACGGCCCCAGCCACTTCAGCGGCCCGACCCGGCTCTGATAGCAGATCTTCCAGTCGAGCTCGGCCGCCCAGGCGCCGGCGAGCCGCTCGGCCACGGCGGCGCAAGTCCGCTCGACCTGCCATTGGTAAGGATCGCCCCCTTGAACGGCCTTCAACGGCAGGCCGTGGGCGGAAAACAGGATGCGCACCGGCGGCAGGCGGCCGGCCTTGGTCATCACGCCCTGGATCTTCCGTACGTGAGCGTCGACCAGCCCCTCATCGTCCGGATAGCAGCAGACCTCGCGCACCACGCCCGAGCCGCGATAGACCTCGCGCCAGAGCTTCAACGAGGAGGCGGTCGTGGTTCCCGAGAACTGAGGATAGAGCGGGATCATCACCACGTCGTCGGGGGCGAAGGCCGCCACCTGCGAGGCTGCATCCTCGACGAAGGGCTTCCAATAGCGCATGGCGACGAACACCCGGACCTCCCGGTCCGGCTGCCGCCGCTGCAGCTCGGCCTCCAGCGCCTCCGCCTGGGCCCGGGTTTCCGGAAGCAAGGGCGACGCGCCGCCCATTCGCGCATAGTTCGCGCGCGCCGTCCGGGTGCGGGTCGTGGAGATCAAGGTGGCCAGCGCCCACCGGAACGGGCCCGGCAGGCCGACGATCGCCGGATCGTTGAACAGGTTGAACAGGAAGGGGCGCACCGCCTTAGGGCTGTCGGGGCCGCCCAGGTTGCACAGGACGACCGCCAATCGCGAACGGTTCGCTGGGCCGCTTTCGCTCACGAGAATCGCACCCGGCCTGTCACGCGTTCGACCACCCGCGCCACGTGCTCGGGGGGCGTGTCGGGCAGGATGCCATGACCCAGGTTGAAGATGTAGGGCCCGTCCCCCCACTGGCCGAGCAGGCGGTCCACCGCCGCGTCGAGGGCCGGACCCCCGGCGCGAAGCAGCAGCGGATCGAGCGCGCCTTGGATCGCCTTTCCCGTCTGCTGGATCGCCCGGCCGAGCGCCGCCGGCGCGCTGGTGTCGAGCGCCACGGCCTGGACCGGGACGGCGTCGGCGTAGTCCAACACCAGGGCTCCGGCCCCGCGGGGAAAACCGATCACAGGCGCCTCGACGCCCAGCTCACGAAGGCGAGCGACCAGCTTCCGGTGCGGCCGGACGACCAGGCGGTGGAACAGGTCCTCAGGCAGCCCCTCGGCCCAGGACTCGAACAGCTTGACCGCCTGCGCCCCCGAACGGACTTGCATGGCGAGATAATGGGCGCTGGCTTCGACCAGCACGTCGATCAGGCCGTCGACCAGCCCGGGATCGGTGTAGGCCAGGCTGCGTGCAGCGGTCCGGTCGCTGGACCGGCCTTCGATCATGTAGGTCGCCACGGTCCAGGGCGCGCCGGCGAACCCGATCAGCGCCCGTTCCGGCTCGAGCGCGCCCCGCACCAGCGAAAGCGTCTTGCCGACGGCCGACAACTCCGCCGCCGCGGTCTCGGCCCGGGCCTGCATCGCCTGCAAACTGGGCAGCGGCCCCAGCCTCGGACCCTCCCCCGCCTCAAACCAGACCTCCTGCCCCAGGCCCATGGGAACCAGCAGGATGTCTGCGAAGACGATCGCCGCGTCGAAGGCGAAGCGCCGCATCGGCTGCAAGGTGGCTTCCGCCGCCCGCTCGGAATCCAGGCAGAAGGCGACGAAGCCCGAAGTCTCCGCCCGAAGCGCCCGGTACTCGGGCAGATAGCGTCCAGCCTGCCGCATGAACCAGATCGGTGGACGTTCCAGCCTCTCCCCGGCGAGCACGCGGAGCAGGACGGGCGTTGGGGGCGCGCTGGGCGCAGGGGCAGACCCGGACATGGAGGCCCTTAAAGCCTCATCCGGACCAAGTCTCAAGGCGGCCTGTCAGAACGATCAAGTCGAATAGGATTCTTGAAAGGATGGGGAAGGAGAGAGGGCCCGGGCAAAACGGGGATAAGTCTTGGTCATGCCAGGTCCATCCGGAACGGCGCCGACAGTCATCCCCGGGTGCGACCGTGCTTGTGGAGTCCTGTTAACCATTCGTTAAGATTAAGTCTTTCTTAAGAAATTAGGCGCGCTGCCCTGGGCGCCGCTGCGGGAGCGCTGAGCCGTCGCCCCAAAAATCCCCAGAGTTGTGGAACGCCGCGTCCAAGCGTTCACGCCAGGCGGGAAATCCGGTCCGGTTTCTCCCCGCTCGTCCCCCGCCCGGCTTGGCAAGCCGCGCATAAGCGGCTTTTCTCCCCGCGCGGGAGGACAGATCCCGCGATCCGTCCACCGATAGGTCCCCAGCTTGACGGTGCGACCAAACGCACCACCTCCTGGCACGGCATGACCGCTCACCCCCGTCTCGCCACCTATTTCCATGTGCACCTGGTCTCGGACTCCACCGGCGAGACCCTCAACGCCATGACCAAGGCGGTGTGCGCCCGCTTCGACGACGTGCTGCCGATCGAGCACTCCTATCCGCTGGTCCGCTCGCCCCGGCAGCTCGAGCGGGTGCTGAAGGAGATCGAGGCGGCGCCGGGCGTGGTGATCCACACCATCGTCGACCGGGTGCTGAGGACGGGCCTGGAAGAAGGCTGCCGCGACCTGGACACGCCCTGCATCGCCGCGCTGGACCCGCTGGTGGCCACGCTGGGGCGCTATCTCGGGGCGTCGCTCTCGACGCGGGTCGGCGCCCAGCACGCCCTGGACACCGAGTACTTCAACCGGATCGAGGCGCTGAACTACGCCATCGGGCACGACGACGGGCAGGGCGGCCAGAACCTGGAAAGCGCCGACGTGGTGCTGGTGGGCGTCAGCCGCACCTCCAAGACGCCGACCTGCATCTACCTGGCCCACCGGGGCGTACGCGCCGCCAACGTTCCGCTGGTGCCGGGCCAGGACCTTCCCGACGCCCTGTTCCAGCTGAAGCGGCCCCTGATCGTGGGCCTGGTGGTCTCGCCCGACCGCCTGATCCAGATCCGCCGCAACAGGCTCCTATCCCTGAACGAGACCCGCGAGAGCACCTATGTCGACGTCGAAGCGGTCCGCGAGGAAACGGTCCGCGCCCGGCGGCTGTTCGACAAGCAAGGCTGGCCGGTGATCGACGTCACCCGCCGCTCGGTGGAAGAGACGGCGGCGGCGGTCATCAACCTCCTGAGGACGCGGCCGGCGTCATGATCCCGAACCCCCTCGCCCCGCCCGTCGTCCTGGCGTCCCAGAGCCCTGCGCGGGCGGCCCTGCTCCGGGACGCGGGCGTAAGCTTCGAGGCCGTGCGGTCCGGCGTCGACGAGGACGAGGTCAAGGCCGGCCTGCAGGCGGAAGGCGCCCCGCCGCGCGACGTCGCCGACGTGTTGGCCGAGCTGAAGGCGGTCCGCGTCTCCAGACGGCGTCCGGGGCTGGTGATCGGCTCGGACCAGGTGCTCGACCTGGACGGGACGGTGGTCGACAAGGCCGAAACCCTGGACGAGGCGCGCGACCGGCTGCTGTCGTTCCGCGGCCGGGCGCATGTGCTGCATTCGGCCGTGGTGGTGGCCCGCGACGGCCAGCCGATCTGGCGCGAGATCAAGAGCGCCCGGATGCATGTGCGCGACTTCTCGGACGCCTGGCTCGACCGGTATATCGAGGCCGAGGGCGAGCATCTGCTGGGCTCGGTCGGCTGCTACCGGCTGGAGGCCGAAGGCGTGCAGCTGTTCAGCCGGATCGACGGCGATTATTTCGCCATCCTGGGCCTGCCGCTCCTGGGCCTGCTCGACTTCCTTCGCCTTCACGGCGCCCTGACCACTTGAACACACATGAGGAACGGATGAGCCCCAGGCTTCTGTCGGGACAGACCCTCGTCGCCGGCGTGGTCGGCCGGCCCGTCCGGCACTCGCTCAGCCCGGCGATCCATTCGGCTTGGATCGCGGCGGCGGGGATCGACGCGGCCTACGTCCCCTTTCCCGTGCCCGAGAGCGGCTTCCGCGCCTTCGTCGAAGGCATGCGCGGCGGCGTGGTCCGCGGCGTCAACGTCACCGTGCCCTACAAGGAGGACGCGCTCACCCTCGCGGACGAGGCGGACCTTTTGTCCCGTCGCTCGGGCGCGGCCAACCTGCTGCTGTTCCGCGACGACGGCCGCGTCGAGGCGCGCAACACCGACGGGCCGGGGATGCTGGAGGCGCTGAACACCGCCCCGGGATTCGACGTAAAGGCCGGACCGGTGGTGCTGCTCGGCGCCGGCGGAGCCGCCCGGGGGGCCGGCGCGGCCCTGGTGGGGTCGGACGCAGCCGAGCTGCGGATCGTCAACCGCACCTGGTACAAGGCGGCCGGACTGACCGAGGCCTTCCCGCGGACCTACCCCTTCGCCTGGGAGGACATGGCCAAGGCGTTCGACGGGGCGGTCGCGGTGATCAACGCCACCACCGCGGGCCTGGGCGGCGAGAACGATCTTTCCGGCTTGCCGCTAGAGGCGTTGCCGTCTGGGGCCGTGGTGATGGACATGGTCTACAAGCCGCTGGAGACCGGCCTGCTGAAAGCGGCGAAAGCGGCCGGGCTGCGGACGGTGGACGGCCTGTCCATGCTGATCAACCAGGCCCGGCCCTCCTTCGAAGCCTTCTACGGCATCCCCGCGCCGGCGGAGCCGGACGTTCGAGCCCTGTGCCTGGAACGGCTGGGGTGATCATCCTCGGCCTGACCGGCTCGATCGGCATGGGCAAGTCCACGACGGCCGCCCTGTTCGCCGAAGAAGGCGCGCGGGTCTACGATTCCGACGCCGCCGTCCACCGGCTCTACGCCGCCGGAGGAGCCGCGGTGGCCCCCGTCGAAGCGGCCTTCCCCGGCGTGACCCGCGACGGGGCGATCGACCGGGGGGCGCTGGGGCGGCGGGTGCTGGACGACGCCAAGGCGATCCGCCGGCTGGAGGCCATCGTGCATCCGCTGGTGGAAGCGGAACGGATCGCTTTCCTGGAGGCGGCGCGCCGGGACAAGGCGCCGGCGGTGGTGCTGGACATCCCGCTGCTGTTCGAGATCGGCGGCGAAGACCTGGTCGACGCGGTTGTGGTCGTCAGCGCCCCGGTGGAGGTGCAGCGCGCCCGGGTGCTGTCGCGGCCCGGTATGACCCAGGCCAAGTTTGACGCCATCCTGGCGCGCCAGCTTCCCGATGCGGAAAAGCGCGCCCGGGCCGACTACGTGATCGACACCAGCCAGGGGATCGAGCCCGCGCGCGACGCGGTGCGGCGCATCCTGAGCGAGGTGACGGCGCCGGGCTGGAGCCGACCTCGACATTGACCCCCGGCGGCGAACCGGCCCATGAAGAAACATGGCCCGCGAGATCGTCCTCGACACCGAAACCACCGGCCTCGACCCGCGCACCGGCCACCGGCTGATCGAAATCGCCTGCATCGAGCTGGAGGACCTGCTGCCGACGGGGCGGCACTACCACCGCTATGTCGATCCGCAGCGGGACATCGATCCCGAGGCCGAGCGCGTGCACGGACTGTCCCGCAGCTTCCTGCACGGCAAGCCGCTGTTCGAGGAGCTGGCCGACGAATTCCTGGATTTCGTGGGCGACGCCCAGCTGGTGGCGCACAACGCCGCCTTCGACCGGGGCTTCGTCAACGCCGAGCTGGAGCGCGCCGGCCGCGCGCCCATCCCCGGCCCGCGATGGACCTGCACCTATGTGTTGGCCCAGGGCAAGTTCCCGGGCATGTACAACTCGCTCGACGCGCTCTGTAAGCGGTTCAAGATCTCGCTGGCCGAGCGCGAGAAGCACGGGGCCCTGATCGACACCCGACTGTTGTCGATGGTCTATCTGGAGCTGCAGGGCGGCAAGGAGCGCGGGCTCGACCTGTCGCCGGTCCGCCAGGCGGCGACCGTCGTCGCCGGAAGCGTCGCGATAGTGGAGCACGGCCCCCGCCCGCGGCCGCTGGCGTCGCGGGCCACGGAAGAGGAACTCGCCGCCCACGCTGCCTTCGTCACTAAAACGCTGAAGGACAAGGCGATCTGGGCCAAATGGGGCCTGGGCCAGGACTGAGCCGTCCGGAGGGACCCAAGCGGCGGCGGAGGGGAGGGGCTGGCGCCTCAGGCGTTGCCGAAGGTCTCGCCGCCGGTTTCGATCAGGCTGCCGCCTTCGGCCCGGCGCGAGGCGTAGATGGCGCCGAAGTCGATCGGCTCCAGCAGGAAAGGCGGGAAGCCGCCGTCGACGATCAGGTCGGCGATTATGCGGCGCGCGAACGGGAACAGGTAGCGAGGGCACTCGATCAGCAACGCCGGTTCAAGCTGTTCCGCCGGCACGCCCTGGATCTCGAACAGGCCGCCGTAGACCAGCTCGACCTGGAAGGCGACCTCGGCTTCGCGGCTGGCGCGCACCGAAAGCTTCAGATCGACTTCGAACAGGCCGTCAGGCCGCCCGCGAGCCGACATCTCCACGCCCAGCTCCACATTCGGCTGGCCCGAGGCCATGCGCAGGGAATCCGGCGCGCGGGGGTTTTCGAACGACAGGTCGCGGGTGAACTGGGCCAGGACCCGAAGCTGCGGGCTTTGGTCCGCGGGCTGGGCGCCGGCGTCGACGTCGGTCATGGGGGCTCCCCGAAACGTGTGCGCCGCACCTCGTGGGCCCGGCAGGGTTGGCGGTCGCTAACACGGGCCTGCCGGGCGCGCAACGCGCTCCGGGAACGAAGCTTCCGACGAACGCATGGGAACCTGCACGGGAACCCCTGACGCGGCGCTCCGGAAACCTTATATTCGTTCGATTGTCGGAAACCGGCCTTGCTGGCGCCCGTTCGAGAGGCGTCGCGGACAGAACGGTCAGAACGTTGCAGGTGCTCGAGCTCGTCATCTTCGCCGCCCTAGCCGCCGTGGTGCTGTTCCAGCTCTACACGGTGCTGGGCCGACGCGTGGGCCGGCAGCCGGAGGACGCCGCGGAGGCCGAGCGGCCGAAGCCGGCCGAAATCGAACCGCGGCGTCCGGAGGAGCCCCTGGACGAGGCGCCGCTCACCGGCGTCGCCGCCATCCAGGCCCGCGACCCGGGCTTCCAGGTGGACCGTTTCCTGGGCGGGGCCAAGGCCGCCTACGAGATGATCGTGCGCGGCTACGCCGAAGGCGACCGCGCCACCCTCAAGAGCCTTGTTTCGCCTTCTGTTTACCAAACCTTCGCTAACGCTATCGATGCGCGCGAGGCGGAAGGCCGGACAGAGGCCGTCGAGTTCCTCCAGCCGCCGCGCGCGGATTTGGAGAGCGCCGACATGAGCGGAAATCTGGCGCGCGCCCGCGTGCGTTTCCTGGCGGAAGTCCGAAGCCGGTCGAAAGGGCCGGAGGGTGAAGCGGTGGAAGACCGCCGCACCGCGGAAATCTGGACCTTCGAACGGCCGGTGGACAGCCGGGATCCCAACTGGGTCCTGGCCCGGGTCGACGCGGCCGAGGCCTGATGCTGCGCCCAGCCTGGGCGCTCGTTTTCGCCGCAGGGCTGTTCCTGTCGGCTTGCGCCTCCACCTCGACCGCACCGCCTGCTTCGCGGCCCGGCCCTTCGGCTCACGCGCCTCCTCCGCCGCGGCCTTCCAAGCCTGCACCCCAGACCGAAGCGGCGGCGAAGCCGGCCGAGCCGTCCGGGCCGGCCGACCAGCCGGCGCCGCACGAGCCTTTCGCCGCGCCGCGGGCGCTGGCCAGCCTCCCCGGCTGGGCGGAAGAGGATCACCTGGCTGCGCTCGTCGCCTTCCAGGCCGGCTGCGGGGTCTCGCGCGAGCCGGGGATGCGCGCCGTCTGCCAGCAGGCCCGGGCGCTTGGGCGGCCGACCGCTACGGCCGCCAGGGTGTTCTTCGAGGAAAATTTCCAGGCCCAGCCGGTGGCGGACGCTTCGGGACCCGACGGCCTGCTCACCGCCTATTTCGCTCCGGAGTACGAGGCGCGGCAGCAGCCCGACGCCGAGTTCTCCGCGCCCGTGCGCCCCAGGCCCGGCGCGCCGCTGCTGGCGTCGCCGCCGCCCGCCGATCCCACCGATCCGATCGACGTCGTCCTCGCCGAGTCCGAACCTGCCCCGGTGGAACGTGTGGATCTTTCCACCGCGACCCGCACCACGATCGAGCGCGCGCCGGCTCCCGGCGCGAGCGTCTGGATGCGGCCGGAGGACCTGTTCTTCCTGCAGATTCAGGGCTCGGGGGTGCTGACCTTCCCCGATGGGCGGCGGATGAAGGCGACCTACGCCGCCGACAACGGCAGGCCCTTCGTGGCCATCGCCCGGCCGATGATCGCCCGCGGCCTCCTGACCGCTTCGGGCGCTTCGGGGGACGCGATCCGTGCCTGGCTCGCCGCGCACAGGGGCCCGGAAGCTGCGGCCATCATGGCGCTCAACCCGCGCTACGTCTTCTTCAACATCGCCCCGGACGACGGGCGCGAGCCTCCGGGCGCGGCGGGGGTGCCGCTGCCGGCGGGCCGGGCCATCGCCGTGGACCCCTCGCGGCACACCTATGGCGAGCTGTTCTGGATCGACGCCGCCGCGCCCACCCTGTCGGGCGCCTTCAAGACCTATCGCCGCCTGGCCGTGGCGCTGGACACCGGCTCGGCGATCCGGGGCGAGGTGCGGGCGGACCTCTATATCGGCCGCGGAACGGCCGCCGGCTCGGAAGCCGGCCGGGTGCGGCACACCCTGCGCATGACGCGGCTGACCCCGGTCGAACGCAGGGCTTCGGCGGAGCGGGCGGTCCCGATCCTGGAAAACGCGCGGCATGAAGCGGCCACTGCAGCCGGAGGAGGTTAGGCTCTGGGCGAACGTGGTGGCGACGGTCCGGCCCGCCCACGGCCGGAGCCCGCCTGCCCTGCCCCCGGACCCTGAGCCGCCGCCTGCCCCCGCTGCCGCGAAGCCCCAAGCCACGCCGCTCGAAGCCAAGCCCAAGCCGACAAGCCGGCGCAGCCCCCCGGCCCCCGACCGGATCGAGCCCGGCCGCTACCGCCGCCTGGCCCGCGACCGGGAGCCTCTGGACTGGCGCCTCGACCTGCACGGCTACGACCAGGAGCGGGCGCGCGCCGCCCTGCACGCCTTCGTCGCCCGCGCGCACGAAGACGGCGCCAGGGCCGTGCTGGTGATCACCGGGAAGGGGCTGCGGGGGGACGGCGTGCTGCGCCGCTATGTTCCGGAATGGCTGGCGGAGGCCCCCAGCCGCGCCCGCGTGGCTGGCATCTCGCAGGCCGAGCGCCGGCACGGGGGCGAGGGCGCGCTCTACGTCGCGCTGAAGCGGCTGCCGATCGACCGCTGAGCCTTCGCAGGCTGGCCCGCCGGCGCCACAATCGGGACCTGCATCCAGGAGCCCCGCCATGTCCGACGCCCTCGCCGCCAAGACCTGCACCCCCTGCCAGGGCGGGGTCCCGCCGATGAGCCGCGAAGAAGCGGAAGCCGCCATGAAGGCGGTTCCGGGCTGGAGCCTGATGGACGACGGCAAGCGGATCGAGCGCACCTGGCGCTTCAAGGATTTCGCGGAAGCCTACGCCCTGGTGCGCAAGGCCTCCGAATTGGCGGAGGCCGAGGGCCACCACCCCGACATCACCTTTGGCTGGGGCTACTGCACGGTCTCGCTCTACACCCACAAGATCAAAGGGCTGCACGAGAACGACTTCATCATGGCGGCCAAGCTGAACCGCCTCGCCTGAGGTTCAGCCGGGGGGCCGCGACGCCTTCTCTTCCAGCCCCGACTGGCCCTCGCGGGCCTGCAGCTTGTCGGCGACCACGTCGGGCGACACGCCTGCCGCTTCGAGCAGCACGAGCCAGTGGTAGAGCAGGTCGGCGCTTTCCGAGGCGATGGCGTCGGGATCGCGGGCGACGGCGGCGATCACCGTCTCGACCGCTTCCTCGCCGAACTTCTTGGCCGCCCGCTCGACGCCCTGGGACAGCAGCTTGGCGGTGTAGGAGCTTGCCGGGTCCGCGCCCTTCCGGGCGGCGATGGCGGCCTGCAGGCGGATCAGGGTCTCGGCCAGGCGCTGCATCTCAGGTCATCCGCACCGGAAGCCCGGCGTCGGCCAAGGCCTGCTTGGCCTGGCCCACGGTGATCTCGCCGAAGTGGAAGATGGAAGCGGCCAACACCGCATCGGCCCCGCCCTCGCGTACCGCCTCGACCAGGTGATCGGTGTTCCCCGCACCGCCGGACGCGATCACCGGCACCCCGACCGCAGCGGTGATGGCGCGCAGGAGCGCGATATCGTAGCCGGTCTTGGCCCCGTCGCGGTCCATGGAGGTCAGCAGGATCTCGCCCGCGCCCTTCTCCACCGCCAGGGCGGCGTACTCGACGGCGTCGACGCCGGTGTCCTTGCGCCCGCCGTAGGTGAAGACCCGCCAGCGGCCGGGTTCGACCTGCTTGGCGTCGATGGCCGCGACCACGCACTGGGCGCCGAAGGCGTCGGCGCAGCGGGCGATCAGGTCCGGGTCCTCGACCGCCGCGGTGTTGATCGACACCTTGTCGGCGCCGGACAGCAGCAGGGCCCGGGCGTCGGCCGCCGAACGCACGCCGCCTCCCACCGACAGGGGCATGAAGCAGACGTCGGCGGTGCGGGCGATCACCTCGTGGATCGGGCGGCGGCCTTCGTGACTGGCGGCGATGTCCAGGAACATCAGCTCGTCCGCGCCGGCCTTGTCATAGGCCTGCGCCTGCTCGACCGGATCGCCGGCGTCGCGCAGGGAGACGAACTGGACGCCCTTGACCACGCGGCCGTCCTTCACGTCGAGACAGGGGATGACACGGACCTTGATCATCGGAGATCAGCGACCCCCGTGGGCGCAGGCCAGGGCTTCGGACGGCTGGATGGTGCCGGCGTAGAGCGAGCGGCCCAGCACCGCGCCGGCGATGGGCCGGCCCCGCCGCGCCTTCAGCGCCTCGATGTCCTTGACGGTCGACATGCCGCCCGAGGCGATCACGGGAATGGAGACCGCGTCGGCCACCGCGCCCACGCCTTGGACGTTCACGCCCTCCAGGGTGCCGTCGCGGCCGATGTCGGTGACGATCAGGGCGGCGACGCCGGCGTCCTCGAAGCGGCGCGACAGGTCGATCGCCGACAGCTCCGAGGTCTCGATCCAGCCGTGCACGGCGACCTTGCCGTTGCGCATGTCGACGGCGACGGCGATCTGTTCGGGGAACAGCCGGGCGGCGGTGCGGACGAGTTCGGGATTGCGGACGGCCACGGTGCCCAGGATGACACGGCTGACGCCGGCCTGAAGCCAGGCCTCGACCTGCTCCAGGGTGCGCACGCCGCCGCCGAGCTGGACGGGGACGTCCACGACGCGAAGGATGTCGGCCACCGCGTCGGCGTTGACCGCGCGGCCCTCGATCGCCCCGTCGAGGTCGACGACGTGCAGCCACGAGAAGCCGTCGCGGGCGAAGCGTGCGGCCTGGTCGGCGGGGCTGTCGTTGAAGACCGTGGCCTGGGCCATGTCGCCGCGCAGCAACCGCACGCAGCGGCCTTCCTTCAGGTCGATGGCAGGGTAGAGGATCATCTGCGGGCCTCTATGCGGCGCTCAGGGCCGCCACGCCAGGAACCGGCCGATCAGGGCGAGCCCTGCGGCCTGGCTCTTCTCGGGGTGGAATTGCACGCCGGCCAGATTGTCCTTGGCCACCGCAGCGGCGAAGGCGCCGCCGTGGTCGGTGGTCGCGACGACCGCCGACGCATCCTCCGGGAAGAAGGCGTAGGAATGGGTGAAATACATGTGGGTCCCCGGCGCCGTCTCGGCGAACAGGGGGTGCGGGCGGGGCATGTCGAGCGTGTTCCAGCCCATGTGCGGCACCTTGGCGTGCGGGTCCGCGGGCTGCAGGCGGCGGACCTCGCCGGGCACCCAGTTCAGCCCCTTGCGCTCGCCGAACTCCAGGCCCTTGCTGGCCAGGAGCTGCATGCCGACGCACACGCCCAGGAACGGCGCGCCACGCTCGCGCGCCGCCTCGGTCATGGCCTCGATCAAGCCCGAGCGAGCGTCGAGCGCGTCCATGCAGGCCGCGAACGCGCCGACGCCGGGCAACACCAGCCGGTCGGCCTGGGCGACATAGTCCGGGTCGGCGGTGGTGCGGATCTCGGCGTCCGACCCGGTCAGGCGGGCGGCTTCCAAAAGAGCCTTCTCCGCCGAGCGCAGGTTGCCCGAGCCGTAGTCGATGAGAGCGATGCGTTCCATGAACGGCTAGAGCACGCCCTTGGTGGACGGAGCCGCGGAGCCCGCCTTGGGGTCCCGCTCGACGGCGGTGCGCAGCGCCCGCGCGAGCGCCTTGAAACCGCTCTCGGCGATGTGGTGGCTGTTGTCCCCATAAAGGGTCTCGAGGTGCACGCACGCGCCCGCGTTCATGGCGAAGGCGTGGTGGAACTCCTTGAACAGCTCGGTGTCGAATTCGCCGATCTTGGGGCGCGAGAACGCCACCTTCCACACCAGATAGGGCCGGTTCGACAGGTCGATGGCGCAGCGGGTCAGGGTCTCGTCCATGGGGACGTAGGCGTGGCCGAACCGGCGCACGCCCTTGAAGCCGTCCAGCGCCCGGTTCACCGCCTGGCCCAGCACGATGCCGGTGTCCTCGACCGTGTGGTGCATGTCGATGTGCAGGTCGCCGCTGGCCTCGACGGTCAGGTCGAAGCCGGCGTGGCGGGCGAAGGAATCCAGCATGTGGTCGAAGAAGCCGATGCCGGTCGCGACGTTGGACACGCCCGTTCCGTCCAGGTCCACCAGGACCCGGATCCGCGTCTCCTTGGTTTCCCGCACCACGTCGCCTGTGCGGTTGGCCCCGGCGTCCAGCGCCATGCGCCACGCTCCATCCTGACGGCAATCTTGGCGCCTAATGGGCGGGCGGGGGCGCGGTGTCAACTTGCGCGGCCGCCGCGGGTCCGATTAGCTCGCGCCATGGGCGCCTCTCCGTGGACACTCATATTGGCGGCGACGCTTGCGGGCGCCAGCCTGGACGTCGCTTCCGCCGCCGCGCCGCCGGTGCGGCCTCCAGGTCAGATGCAGAGCCAGCCCCCCGGCCGCGGGCCCGGGGCCAGCTTCCCGCTCGCCCGCGCCACGCCCGCGGAGGTGAAGCAGTGGCTGGGCGAGCCGGCCGTCGCCAACGAGGAGGGCAAGGGCGCGCTCTGGACCTACCGGCTGCAGGACTGCGCCCTGATGGTGTTCTTCAAGGACGAGGGAACGGGCCTCAAGGTCTCGGGCGTCGCCACCGGCCCCCGCCGCCGCGGCCAGCCCGCCCCCGACGCCGAGAGCTGCGTCGCCGGGGCGCGGCCTTAGAAGTATGACCTCCCATCCGAGCCGCGCGGCCGACCCGGCGCGGCTGTCATGCTGCTGGGCTCCGGCCGTTAACGGGTCATTAGCGAAAAAGTCGGGGAAGGCCCGTATTTGGGCGTTGACGACTCCCGTCCCCGATGCGCCATATTTTGCGTCGGCGGCGCTTCGGCACACAAGATGTGCCAAACGCAACCGATCCTGGCCTACATCAGTGGGCCAAAGGAATGGGGCCGGCCCTTTCGGACCGGCCCCCTTATGGAGATGTGACGGAGCGGTTTAACGTATCGGACTCCAAATCCGACGGGGCGCGCCTCAGAACCGGCCCCCGTGGGTTCGAATCCCACCATCTCCGCCGCCACTTCCTCGGGCGACCTGTCACTTGGCAGGTCGCCCTTTCTATTAACTCCTGAACCGCGGCCAAATCGAGTCGGCCGACGCGTCAAGATCGAATCTCTAGGATTCGACTCGGCGCTGCAAGCATTTTCTGTCTAATTTAAATTCGATAGAAAATGACAGAAATCCATCCCCTGCCTGCAAAACCCAAAGGACGCGGTCGGCCGCGCAATGCCGAGCCGCCCATTCTCTACACTGTCCGTTTTACCCGGCAGCAGGCCGCTTATCTGACCTACTTAGCCAAGGTTAGGGGCTGGGCTCCGACCGCTAATGCAGTCGTTCGGGAGATTGTGGCCGGAGAGCTTCGAAGGCTCGAAGAGGCCCGCTTTCATGAGACTCACGGAACACTTCCAACGGAGATAGATGACTCTGCTGATACAGTAGAGTCTTAATTTGAGACTTAGAATAATATCGGCTACGAGTGCAGTTCTCCATCTCCTCGCCCCGGAGGCAAGGAAGCTCACAGCGCCTTCAGTATCCCCTCGACCACCTTCTTGGCGTCGCCGAACAGCATCATGGTGTTGTCGCGGAAGAACAGCTCGTTCTCGACCCCGGCGTAGCCCGAACCCATGCCGCGCTTCACGAACAGCACGGTGCGGGCCTTCTCCACCTCCAGGATCGGCATGCCGAAGATGGGCGAGGACGGATCGGTCTTGGCGGCCGGGTTGGTGACGTCGTTGGCGCCGATGACGAAGGCGACGTCGGCGGTGGAGAACTCGGAATTGATGTCCTCCAGCTCGAACACCTCGTCGTAGGGGACGTTGGCTTCGGCCAAGAGCACGTTCATGTGCCCGGGCATGCGGCCGGCCACCGGGTGGATGGCGTACTTGATCTCCACCCCCTCCTTCTTCAGCGCGTCGGCCATCTCGCGCAGGGCGTGCTGGGCCTGGGCCACCGCCATGCCGTAGCCGGGGACGATGATCACCTTGGACGCGTTCTTCATGATGAAGGCCGCGTCGTCGGCCGAGCCCTGCTTCACCGGCCGCGTCTCGGTCCGCCCGCCTGCCGCCGCCGCGCCGGTCTCGCCGCCGAAGCCGCCCAGGATCACCGAGACGAAGCTGCGGTTCATCCCCTTGCACATGATGTACGACAGGATGGCGCCCGAGGAGCCGACCAGCGCCCCGGTGATGATCAGGGTGACGTTCTCCAGGGTGAAGCCGAGCGCGGCCGCGGCCCAGCCGGAATAGCTGTTCAGCATCGACACCACGACCGGCATGTCGGCGCCGCCGATGGGGATGATCAGGGTGATCCCGATCACCAGCGAAAGCACGAACACCGCCCAGAAAGCCCACTTGGCCGCCCCGCCCGAGCTGGCCAGCACCGCCACCAGCACCACCAGGGCGACGGCCAGCGCGATGTTCAGGAGATGGCGGGCGGGCAGCAGGATCGGCGCGCCGCTCATGTTGCCGTTCAGCTTGGCGAAGGCGATCAGCGAACCGGTGAAGGTGACCGCCCCGATGGCGACGCCCACCGACAGCTCGATCAGCGACTGCAGCTTCACTCCCCCGTCCGCGGTGGCGATGCCGTAGGCCGCGGGGGTGTAGATCGCGGCTGTCGCGACCAGGCAGGCGGCCAGGCCGACCAGGCTGTGGAAGGCGGCGACCAGCTGGGGCATGGCGGTCATGGCCACGCGTCGGGCGATCAAGGCGCCGATCCCGCCCCCGATAGCCACGCCCACGACGATCAGGCCGAGCGTGACCGCGTCCAGCGCCCGCTGGCCCCAAAGGGTGGCGAGGGTGGTCGCCACCGCCAGCGCCATGCCGAGCATGCCGAGCCGGTTGCCCCGGCGGCTGGTCTCCGGGCTCGACAGGCCCCGGAGCGCCAGGATGAACAGGACCCCGGATACGAGATAGAGGACGGCGGCGAGGCTGGGGTTCATTGCGGCCGCGCCTTCTT
>Ga0164243_10006817_pt1 | contig 17230 bp, 14 predicted proteins | sample OricompcompostOP_FD_108781 | JGI IMG/M metagenome (GOLD analysis project Ga0164243, IMG submission 108781) | Organic Plus compost microbial communities from Emeryville, California, USA - Original compost - Organic plus compost (OP) | ecosystem: Engineered > Solid waste > Mixed feedstock >... | reverse complement strand
CGGCCCTGCTCGCGCGGACCGTAGCTCGAGCCCTTGCGGCCGCCGAAGGGCACGTGGAAGTCCACGCCGGCCGTCGGCAAGTTCACCATGACCATGCCTGCTTCCGCATTGCGCTTGAAATGGGTCGCATGCTTCAGGCTGGTCGTGCAGATGCCTGTCGAAAGCCCGAAGGGCGTGTCGTTCGCAAGCGCCAGCGCCTCGTCATAGTCCCTGGCGCGGATCACGCTCGCCACCGGGCCGAAGATTTCCTCGCGGGAAATCCGCATTTCATTGGTGGCTTCCGTGAAGAGGGCGGGCTGCAGATAGAAGCCGGGCGTCTCACGATTCAGCCGTTCTCCGCCGAAAACGAGCTTCGCTCCTTCTTCACGACCTATGCCGATATATTTCTCATCCTGCGCAAGCTGGTTCTCATCGACAACCGGGCCGATATGCGTTCCGTCCTTGAGCGCATTATCCACCACGAGCTTCTTCAGCCTTTCGGTGACGGCGTCCACGAAGCGGTCGTGGATGCCTTCCGTCACGATCAGGCGCGAGGATGCGGTGCAGCGCTGGCCGGTGGAGAAGAATGCGCCGTTCACCGCGCATTCGACGGCCGTGTTCATGTCGGCGTCGTCGAGCACGACGAGCGGATTCTTGCCGCCCATTTCGAGCTGGAACTTGCGCATGTGCTCGACCGAGGCGGCTGCCACCCGCTTACCCGTCGAGACCGAGCCGGTGAAGGTGATCGCGTCGATATCCGGGCTGTCGAGCATCGCCTGGCCGACGACCGAACCCTTGCCCATGATGAGGTTGAGGACGCCCTTCGGCAGGCCGGCCCGGTGCAGGATATCGACGATCGCCCAGGAGCAGCCGGGCACGAGTTCGGCTGGCTTGAAGACGATCGTATTGCCGTAGCAGAGCGCTGGTGCGATCTTCCAGGCGGGGATTGCAATGGGGAAGTTCCACGGCGTGATGATGCCCACCACGCCGACAGCCTCGCGCGTGATTTCGACACCGACGCCGGGACGCACGGAGGGAACGGTCTCGCCGGAAAGCCTCAAGGCCTCGCCGGCGAAGAAATCGAATATCTGCGCGGCGCGCACGGTCTCGCCAATGCCCTCGGCCAGGGTCTTGCCCTCTTCGCGCGAAAGCAGCCGGCCCAGCTCGTCCTTGCGAGCCAGGATCTCGTCCGAGGCCTTGCGCAGGACCGCATGCCTTTCCAGAAGCCCGGAGCGCGACCAGGAGGGGGCGGCGGCCTTGGCCGCGGCAATCGCCGCTTTGGCGTCGTCCGCCGTTGCCCGCGCATATTCGCCGACCACGTCGTTCGTGTCGGAAGGGTTGATATTGGCAACGCCTTCCCCTTCGATCCATTCGCCGTCAATAAGGTTCTTGTGCAGTGCCATGGAATTCTCCCGAGGAAGGCTGACAGGTCGCCCCTCCTTCAGCATGAAGCCGTCCGCCGCGTCAACCGCTGATCCATTCGGTAATGCCGGCCGCCACCGGAATCAGGGAATGCCGCGTTATGGAGTCCGCTGTCATAGAGTTGTGGAGTCCGCTGTCATAGAAAGGTAACACAGCGCGCCTACGCCGATTCATCTTCCCTCAATGGCAAGGAGCGTGTGATGCATATAATTGTGAAGGCCTTTGTCGCAGGCGCTGCGCTGCTGGGCGCGGTTTCCGGCGCGGCGGCGGTGGAGGGTACGCTGACCCTGTACACAAGTCAGCCGAACAACGATGCCCAGCAGACCATCGATGCTTTCATGGCAAAATACCCGGACGTGAAAGTGACATTCGTGCGTGACGGCACGACGAAGCTCATGGCGAAGCTGCAGGCGGAACTGGAAGCCGGCTCCTCTCCCGCCGATCTGCTCCTGATCGCGGACAGCGTCACGATGGAGGACATGGCAAAGGACGGCAAGCTGATGGCCTATCCGGAAGCGGACGTTTCCGCCTATGACGAGGCGATCCAGGATCTGGAGCGGATGTGGTTCCCGACCAAGCTGATCACCACCGGTATCGTCTACAACACGAATGCACCAATGAAGCCTGCCTCCTGGAGCGACCTTCTGAAGGAGGAGGCCAAGGGCCAGGTGGCAATGCCGTCTCCGCTGACCTCGGGTGCCGCCCTCATCCATACCCAGGCGATCGTCGCCAACCTGGAGCAGGGCTGGAATTACTACGAGCAACTGGCCGCCAGCGGCGCGCAGGCCTCCGGCGGCAATGGCGGCGTTTTGCAGGCGGTTGCCGGCGGCGAAAAGCTTTATGGCATGATCGTCGATTTCATGCCGATCCGCGAGAAGGCGAAGGGCGCTCCTGTCGATTTCGTGTTCCCTGAAGAGGGCGTCTCCGCCATTTCCGAGCCGGTCGCCATTCTCGCCAATACGAAGAACCCCGAGGCCGCCAAGGCATTCGTCGATTTCCTGATCTCGCGCGAAGGTCAGGAAATGGCGGTGTCTCAGGGTTACATGCCGGCTCATCCCGATGTGGCGCCGCCGGATGGCTTCCCTCCGCTTTCCGAGATCAAGGTCATGCCCTTCGATCCGCAGAAGGCATTGGAATCCGCGGAAGCCGACAAGGAAAAATTCGCCGGCATCTTCGGCCAGGACTGAGCCGGACGGCATGTGCGAAAGACCGGCATGACATCGCATTCCATCGCTTCCGTTCTCGACCCTGGACGCCGGAGAACGGAAAGCTGGTCGGACAGCGAGGGCGGCTTCATCTCCGCTCTCGTCGTTGCGGCCGTGTTGGTATTCTGCCTCGTGCCGATCATTCAGCTCGTCGCGGCCGCCTCGCACGTCTTTGCATCGGGTGCAGCCGAGGCGGTCGCGCTTTTGACCGAGCCCGCGGTCATGCGGGCGACGCTCAACACGCTGGCAATCGCCGCCGGCTCCACGCTTCTGGCGGTCCCGGTCGGAAGCCTCGTCGCCCTTGCCCTGGCGACGATGGAACTCAAGACCCGGCGCTCGCTCGCCTTTGTGTTCGTGCTCTCGCTGATGGTGGCGCCGCAGGTAACTGCGCTGGCCTTCAAAACGCTGGCGGGGCCTTCCTCTCCGATCCTCAATTTCCTGGGTCTCGCGCCGCCGCCGGGAACCGCCAATCCGATGCTTGGTTTCGGGGGCATTGCCCTTGTCATGGGATTGCACCATGCGCCCCTGGTCGCCATCGTGATCGCTTCGGGGCTTGTCCGCGTCCCGAAAATGCTTGTGGAGGCGGCCATGCTGGATGGCGCCCGTCCCTTGGCGATCGTCAGGGACGTGATCCTTCCCGTCATCCGGCTCAACATTTTCTCGGCCATCCTTCTTTCCTTTGTGGCGGGTGTCGGCAATTTCGGCATTCCAGCATTGCTGGGCCTGCCGGTCGGTGTTTTGACCCTGCCCACGATGGTTTACCGGCGACTGGCGAGTTTCGGAGGCGGCGCGATCAACGACGCCGCTCTGGTGTCCCTGCTGATCGCGCTGATCGCGGGGACGGCCGTGGTCGCTTCGGCCTGGCTGATGTCCCGACGGAATGTCAGAACGGATGCCGAGCGCCAGATGGAGCCGTTCATCCGCCGGCGGGCGGTAACCGGTCCCACCGAGGCTGCCTTGTGGCTCTTTTTCGCGGCAACCATTCTGCTGCCCCTGGCCTCGCTCGTCGCCAGGTCGCTGGTGCCTGCCTACGGCGTGATGCTGAGTTTCGAAACCCTGACCCTGTCCCAATATACCGAAGTGCTGTGGAGGCAGGCGCTCATTCAACGCGCCTTCGCCAATTCGCTTGCCTATGCGGGAGGAGCCGCAGTGATCTTGGCCATCCTGTCATTCCTCCTCGCCTATGTCATCGACCGGCGCCTCGCATGGGCGCGGATGGCGATACTTCCGGTCGTGGAAATGCCCTATGCCCTGCCTGGCGTGGTCGTTGCGATCGCCTGCATACTTCTATTCGTGAATCCCTTGCCGCTGGGCGGCCTCACCATCTATGGCACGGCATGGATCATTGTCTTCGCCTATCTGGCGTCCTTCCTGGCGATTGCCCTGAAGCCGGTCATCGCGGCTGTTTCGTCGCTTGAGCGCGATGTGGAAGAGGCTGCCCTGATAGATGGCGCGGGGGTCGCGGCGCGTCTTTGGACCATCATCCTTCCGCTCGTGCTGCCCTCGGTCGCGGCGGGAGGCTTGATGGTGTTTCTGCTTGCCTTCAACGAACTTACCATTTCCGCTCTCCTGTGGTCGGCGGGCACCGAAACGCTCGGCGTCGCTCTCCTCAATCTCGAGGACGCGGGTCTTGGGGCCGAAGCGGCAGCACTTGCAGTCGTGGCCACCGGCATTATTGCCGCGCTCATGGTCGTTCTCGAAATGGCAAGCTCTTGTTTCCCGGAAAATGCATTGCCCTGGCATCAGTTGGCGGTGCCGGGCAGGCGCCATTGACAATCCCCAGATCGCGCATTTGCACCACGCTGCCGCAGCGGCTGGGCGATCGGGTTCGACGGCCCCAAGTCCTGGAGCGACAATCGTATTGTCGCTCGGGCCGGGAACAATCCTTCATGGCTCAAGTTAGGGCGCGTGGCGGAAAGGAACGCTTCTCCCGGCACCCTCCCTGGCCTCTCCGCTGCGTCACTTTCTCTCTGTGCACCTCCCCGGCCGCCGCGAGTGGCGGCCGGGGCAAGGAACTGCGCAAATGAAGGCTGAAGGCCCCCGCTCGTAAGCGCCCGGCGCATCGCTGACCGCCCAGCCGGATCGGCCATGCAAGCGACGATTCGGGCTTGGACAGGGAAATTTGGGGGGAAAGATGGTGCCCAGGAGAGGACTCGAACCTCCACGCCTCGCGGCACACGGACCTGAACCGTGCGCGTCTACCAATTCCGCCACCTGGGCTAGGTGCGCTGCCGATGTAAGCAGGCGAGCCTACCGTGTCAACGCGGATTTCTTGTCGCGGCAGCAAAATCCGCCTTGCTGGAGCCTCAGCCCTCAAGCACCTCCTTGGAGGCAACGGTCGAATCCGCGTTGAGCTTGTAGATGATCGGAATGCCCGTGCCGATCTCCATCTTCACGATCTCGTCGGCCGAAAGCCCGTCCAGCACCATGACCAGCGAGCGCAGCGAGTTGCCGTGGGCGGCCACGAGGACGCTCTCGCCGCGCAGGACATGCGGCTGGATGGTGCGGATGTAATAGGGCCAGACGCGCGCGCCGGTGTCCTTCAGGCTCTCGCCGCCGGGTGGCGGCACGTCATAGGAACGGCGCCAGACATGCACCTGCTCCTCGCCCCATTTGGCGCGGGCATCGTCCTTGTTCAGGCCGGAGAGGTCGCCGTAGTCGCGCTCGTTGAGCGCCTGGTCGCGCAGAGTCTCAAGCCCGGTCTGGCCAAGCTCCGCAAGGATCAGGTCATTCGTCACTTGCGCGCGCTTCAGAACCGAGGTGAATGCGATGTCGAACCTGAAGCCGCGTTCCTTCAGCTTTCTGCCCGCCGAGCGCGCTTCCTGGTCGCCCTTCTCGGTCAGCCCGGGGTCCTTCCAGCCGGTGAAAAGGTTCTTGAGGTTCCATTCGCTCTGGCCATGGCGGACGAGGACGAGGGTTCCGGACATGTCTTAAGCTTCCTTCCTTACGGTGTGGTTGGAAATGTCAGCTGAGCCCGAGCACGTCGAGCATGGAATAAAGCCCCGGCTTCCTGTCGCACGCCCATAGCGCCGCCTTTACCGCGCCGCGGGCGAAGATCGCGCGGTCCTCGGCCTGATGTGTCAGCGTCACGCGTTCGCCGCTGCCCGCCAGGATCACCGAGTGGTCCCCGACGACGGAACCGCCCCGCAGGGTGGCGAAGCCGATCGTTCCCGGTTCGCGCGGGCCGGTATGGCCGTCGCGCACGCGAACGCTTTTCTCCGCAAGCCGGATTTCCCGGCCGGCGGCAGCCGCCTCGCCGAGCAGCAGCGCCGTGCCCGAAGGTGCGTCGACCTTGTTGCGATGGTGCATTTCGACGATCTCTATATCGAAATCCTCGTCCAGAGCCCTTGCCGCCTGCTTCACAAGAACGGCGAGCAGATTCACGCCAAGGCTCATATTGCCGGACTTGACCACCGTTGCATGACGCGCCGCAGCCCTGATCTTTGCCTCATGCTCTTCCGAGCAGCCGGTCGTGCCGATGACATGTACGATGCGAGCCTGCGCCGCATAGCCGGCAAATTCCACCGTGGCATCCGGCGTAGTGAAATCGAGCACGCCGTCGGCGCGGGCGAAGACTGGCAGCGGGTCGTCCGAGATCGGCATGCCCAGGCTGCCGAGGCCGGCAAGCTCTCCGGCATCCTTGCCCAGATGCGGCGAGCCCGAACGCTCCACGGCCCCAACGATGCGGACGTCTTCCATGGAATGAACGGTCCGGACCAGCGTCTGGCCCATGCGGCCGCCGGCGCCAACGATGACAAGGCCCATATCGCTCATCTGCGATCCTCCTGGTCCGCCGTTTCCGTCCTTGCAGGTTCCTTCATTCCGCCGGCATCGCCCGAAACGTCCTCGAGAAGGTTCTCGCTTTTTTCGCGCTGCATCCTGTGGAAGCGGGCATAGACGCCGCCGGGCTTCCTCACAAGCGACTTGTGCGTCCCCTGTTCCACGAGACGACCGTCTTCCAGCACGACGATGTGATCGGCGTTGACGACCGTGGAAAGGCGATGCGCGATGACCAGCGTCGTGCGCGTGCGCATGATCCCCTCGAGCGCCTCCTGCACTTTCGCTTCCGATTCGCTGTCGAGTGCGGATGTCGCCTCGTCGAGGAGCAGGATCGGCGCATCGCGGACGATGGCACGCGCAATGGAAAGTCGCTGCCGCTGGCCCCCCGACAGGGTCATGCCGTTCTCCCCCACCATGGTGTCGTAGCCGTTCGGCTGCTGGCGGATGAATTCGTCGGCATGGGCGAGGCGCGCCGCTTCCTGGATCTCCTCATCGGTGGCGTCCGGCCGGCCGTAGCGGATATTGTCACGGATCGACCCTTCGAAGAGGTAGGGCTGCTGCGAGACATAGGCGATCGAGCGGCGGAGCGACTTCTTCGTCACCCCGGCAATATCGCATCCGTCGATCTCGATGCGCCCGCCATCCACGTCATAGAAACGTTGCAGGAGCGCAAAAAGCGTCGATTTTCCGGCGCCGGAGGGGCCGACGATTGCCGTCGTCTTGCCCGCCTTCGCCTCGAAGCTCACGCCCTTCAGGATGCGCAGCTTTTCGGCATAGGAGAAAACGACCTTGTCGAACCTTATATGGCCCCGATCGACCGTCAGTTCGGACGCCCCCGGAACATCGCCCTGCTGCGGCTCGATGTCGAGGATCTCGTAGATCATGCGCGCATTGACGAGCGCGCGCTCCAGATTGACCTGCACCCGCGCAAGCCGGCGGGCGGGGTCATAGGCCAGCAGCAGCGCGGTTATGAAGGCGAAGACGGAGCCGGGCGGCTCGGCGGCGGTGGTCGCCCGGTAGCCGGCATAGGCCAGCACACCGGCAATGGCGAGGCCGGCGAGAATTTCCGTTATGGGGCCGAGGCGTTCCGAGACGCGGGAAATCCGGTTGGCGCGCGCTTCCGCATTGGAGATCAGCGTGCTCATCTTCTCGGCAATCTGATCCTCCATCGTGAAGGCCTTGATGATGGCAATCCCCTGAGTGGATTCCTGCATGGCCCCGAGCAGGCGAGAATTGATCTCCACCGCTTCGCGCGTCGCCTTTCTCAACCGCCGCATCAGGTAGTTGACGGACAGGATGAGGGGCGGGCCGATGGTAAGAGCAATCAGGGACAGGAACGGATCCTGCATGATCATGACTGCCACCAGCCCGATCAGGGAGAGCGCGTCGCGGGCGACGGAGGTCAGCGTCATGTTCAGGAGGTCGCGCACGCCGGTCACATTCTGGCTGATCTGCGCGGCAAGCTGGCCGGAGCGGGTCGTCGTGAAGAAGCCGATGCCGAGCTTCATCAGATGATCGAAGATGCGGCGCTGATAGCGGGCGACGATATTGTTGCCGATCCTGGCGAGGAGGACCGCCTGACCGTAGGTCGCCAGCCCGCGAATGGTGAAGGCGGCGATGATGGCGAGGCAGATGCTCCACAGCAGGTTCCAGCGCTGCCGGTAGAAGACCTCGTCTATGATGTCGCGCATGATCCAGGCCGTGAAGGCCGTGGTGGCGGCGATTGCCACCATGCAGATAACCGCCAGCACATAAGACGGGACATATTCGCGGCCGTTCTCCGAGAGCACCCGCCTGAGGACGGCAATGACCTCGCCTGGATCCGCCTTTTTCCCTGTTCTTGAGCCCAACAACCAGATCCGCTCTTGATTCCCGCCGCCCCCTCAGGGGGCAATCGGCATTGCCGGGATGCGTATGCCTGCTCCCGGCGGCCGTTGCAATCGCAGAATTGCCGAGGGTCCGCGCAATCAGGCCTTGCTCAAGCGCCCCGCCATCTTCTTCCGGCAGTCTCGACACCAAATCGTGCAGGCGTGCGGGCGTATGCCGCGATGCCCGTCAATGCCGCGGTCGGATGCGTGATGACGAAGACCGGCATGGCCGACAGAAGCGCTCTGTGAGGCGCCTTGTCCTCGAACGCGGCGCGGAATTTGCCGTTCTTCAGCGCGGGAACGATCTTCTGCGCGATGCCGCCGGTAAGATAGACGCCGCCGCGGCTCATGAAGATCAGAGCCAGGTCGCCGGCGAGCCGGCCCAGGCAGGTCACGAATATGTCGAGCGATTCGACCGCGATCGGATCGGCGCCTTCCAGCCCGGCCGCCGTGATTTCCGACGGGGTGGAAAAGGCCGGCTCCTTGTCGTCAGCTTTCGCCACCGCGCGGTAGATATTCACCAGACCGCGGCCGCACAGCAACTGCTCGGCCGAAATCCGGCCTTCGATCGGCTCCAGATGCGGAAAGACCTGGAAGTCCCGCGGTGAACGCGGGCCGAGATCGACATGCCCGCCTTCTCCGGGCACGGGAATCCAGATGCGGCGGGAGTTGACGAGGCCCGCCACGCCCAGGCCGGTACCGGGACCGAGCACCACCCGGCTGCCGGCTTCTTCCGCAATGCCGCTGCCTATCCTTTCGAGATGTTCTTCGCCAAGCGCGACCACGGCGAGCGCCTGCGCCTCGAAATCGTTGAGGATCACGATATCGGAAAGGCCCAATTCGGAGATCAGCTTGCGCGGGCGAACCACCCAGTCGCAATTGGTCAGGTCGATCTCGTCGCCGTCCACCGGTCCGGCGACGGCCAGAACGGCCGAGCGCGGTTGCAGCGAGGTCCGGTCCAGGACCGCTGCCTGGATAGCTTCGTCGATCGTGGCGTAATCCGCGGTCTGGACGACAGGAAACGCCTTCGGTTCGGCATAGGAATCGACCAGTATCGCGAACCTGGCGTTGGTTCCGCCGATATCCCCGATCAGGATCGGAAAACTGAGGACGTCGTTCTGGATGGACATTTCAGACGGATCCGGCTCCCGAATATTGTGCGTGACTGCCTGCGTATAACAATTTTCGCAGCCGCTTCGTTCGATGCCATCCCATGACACAACCGATTGCAAGCCGCATCAGCGCCTGCGCTCTACATCACGCAGCACGGGTGTAAATCGGTTGAAGCTATATGCAAGGCCGCCGGCAAGGGAAAGACCTTTCCGGCAAGTTCAGCGCCCTGTCGGTCGGGGCATGGGCAGGGGGATCGCCGAAGCCGGAATGCTCGAAAGGGCTTCCGCCGGGTCGATGGTGTCATAGGCCTTTACCGTGGTGGCCATGACCGGGGCCTCGGGCCCCGTGACCGTCACGGCAAGTTCGGACGGCGGCGAAGCGGCGGCCAGCACGGTGCGGCAGGCCGGCGGCAATTGCGCCAGGGTCATGATGTCGCGCGCCTTGGGCTTCTCCGGACCTTTGGCGGGCCGCCACGGTTCCTCGGTGAACCACCAGGCAAGAGACTGATCGCAGCCGTCACCTCGAGGCGGCGGATTCTGTGAGCTGCAACCGGGCGAGCCTTTCGGACATGAGATTCGGATGTGAAAATGATAGTCGTGCCCCCAGAAGGGCCGGACCTTGCGCAGCCAGGAGCGATCGCCTCTCACGGTATCGCAGAGCTTCTTCTTGATGCCGGGATGGACCAGTATGCGTTCCACCTCCGGATAGCGAGCCGCGTTCTTCAGAAGCGCCGCATGCAAGGGCGTCCATTTCCGGTCGTCCACATGGAGCGAGCCGTCCCGCAGCATGGAAACCGCGCTGACGGACTCGCGCTCGGCCGCCGTAAGCCTGCGGTTCGGCATGGGCGTGAACCAGATATCCGCGTCAAGCCCGATCTGGTGCGAGGCATGGCCGGTCAGCATCGGTCCGCCGCGCGGCTGGGAGATGTCGCCGACCAGCAGGCCGGGCCAGCCAGCCTTTGCCGCATCGCGCGAAAGCCGCTCGATCAGCCGGATCATATCCGGATGGCCCCAGCGACGGTTGCGCGAAAGCCGCATGGCCTGCCAGTGCGGCCCGTCGGTGGCGATTGCCATGCCGCCGGAGAAGCATCCCTTGGAATAAAATCCGTATGATGCTGGTTCTGCGGCGGCGGGAAGCGTTTTGGCGCCGAAAAGCTCCTTTGCAAGCGGTTCGCCCGCTGCATCGGAGGAAAAGGCCCCAAGGACCAGGCTGGCGGCGAGAGCAAGAAGCCGCAGGCTCGAATTCCACATTCGGTCGCAAATCCCCTTCCGGGCCCCTCGCGGCGAATCATACCATGTCTGGCCCTGATTTTCGAGGATGTCGGGTTCAGGCTTGGCCGCGCCACGCGCCTCGCCGCCACATGTCGTCAAGCGCGGCGATATAGTCGGGATACCGAAATCGGTATCCTGCCGCCTTGATGCGGCCATTCGCCACGCGCTTGCACTCGTCGTAGAAGGAACGCGCCATCGGACTGAGCCCGGCGCTCTCGAAGGGAACCTCCGGCGGAGGTTCGATACCCATCAGCCGGGCGGCATGTTCCACCACGTCCTGCGGCGGGGATGGCTTGTCGTCGCTGACGTTGAAGATGCCCCCGATGCGGCCCTGCGCGAGATGGAGCAGTGCGCCGGCAATATCATCGACATGGATGCGGTTGAAGACCTGGCCGGGCTTTATGATCCGCCGCGCAGTGCCCCGTTCGAGATTGACGAAGGCATTCCTTCCGGGCCCGTAAATTCCCGAAAGGCGCAATATTGCGAGCGGACAGCCGCGCTCCCTTCCGAGCCCCAGCCATCTTTCCTCGGCCTGGAGCCGCGCCGCCGACCGGCGCGAGACCGGCCGGCATTCGCTTTCCTCGTTGACCCATGCACAGCCATGGTCGCCATAGACCCCGACGGTCGAAAGATAGCCGATCCATTCAAGGGCCGGCATGGAGCACAGGATCGTCTCGCGCGCGGCGAGGAATGCCGGATCGGAATCTTCCCCCGGAGCGATCGAGATGACCAGATGCGAGACCGAAGAGAGCGCGGATGCGATTTCGGCCGAAAGGGCATTTCCCTCGAAAAGAAAGGGCTTCATGCTGCATCTCGCCAGGGCCGGCGCTTTTTCGCGCGAGCGGGTCGTCCCACCGACGAACTCCGCAGTGCCTGCGATCTCTTTCGCAAATGCCTGGCCGGAAAAGCCGGCTCCGAAAACAAATACCCGCACCTCTACGCCTCTATCATCGCATCGGGCGCAAGAACCGCGTCCCATTCCTCCAGCACGTCCGCATCCCGTTCCAGAAGCCGGGCCCGCTCGGCGAATTTCCTCAATTCGGCCGCGGGAAGAAGGCGCGACAGGGCCCATGCGGCCGCGCCGCGCACAAGGGGCGAGGCATCCTCGGCAAGCCTCCGGCAGGCGGGGGCCAGATCGCGGTCGCCGGAATTGCTTGCGGCGATCAGCACGTTGCGGATGAAGCGGTCGCGGCCGATGCGCTTCACCGGCGAGCCGGAAAAGAGGCTGCGGAAGGCGGCGTCGTCAAGCAGCAGAAGATCCCCGATCCGCGGCTCCTTCAGATCCTCGCGCGCCTTCAGTTTCGCTTCCGAAGCCTCCTCCGCGAACTTGTTCCAGGGGCAGACGGCGAGGCAGTCGTCGCAGCCATAGATGCGATTGCCCATCTCGCTGCGGAATTCGGCCGGGATCGGCCCTTTATGCTCGATCGTCAGATAGGAAATGCAGCGCCGCGCATCGAGTTGATAGGGTGCCGGGAAGGCGTCGGTCGGGCAGATGTCGAGACATGCCCGGCACGAGCCGCAATGGTCGGTTTCGGCTTCGTCGGGCGTCAATTCCGCCGTCGTGAAGATCGATCCCAGGAACAGCCACGAGCCCAGCCGCCTGCTGACGAGATTGGTGTGCTTGCCCTGCCAGCCAAGTCCCGCCGCGGCGGCCAGCGGCTTTTCCATCACCGGCGCCGTGTCCACGAAGACCTTCACCTCGGCTCCGCTGCGGGCGGCAAAGCGGCCGGCCAGCTCCTTCAGGCGGCCCTTGATCACATCATGATAGTCGCGATTGCGCGCATAGACAGAGATCGCCGCGCGATCCTTCTTTTTCAGGATGTCGAGCGGGTTCCCGGCCGGCCCGTAATTCATGCCGAGCATGATGACGGAGCGGGCTTGCGGCCAGAGATTTTCAGGCGCGGCGCGGCGTTCGGCCGTTTCGGCCATCCAGTCCATGGTCCCGTGGCGGCCCTTGCGCAGGAATTCGGAAAGCCTTTCGCCGCTTTCGGGCACGGCACCGGGTCTCGTCACCGCCACGACGTCGAAGCCGGCCCTTTCCGCCTCGGTCTCGATGAATGTGCGGAGCCGGTCTGCCTTGTGGGAGATGCCGGCGGGTTTCATCAGAAGTCGAGGTCCGCGTAGTGGGAGACGGGCGACAGGCCGCGCACGCGATCGGCGAGCAGCGGGCGGAAAGAGGGCCGCGATTTCATGCGGCTGTACCAGTCGCGGGCTGCGGCATATTCGCTCCAGTTGATCTCGCCGAGATAGTCGAGGACCGAAAGCGTGGCGGCGGCGGCCAGGTCGGCATAGCTCAACCGCGGCCCCGCGAGCCAGTCGCGCGTGCCGGCGAGCCAGTTCGTGTATTTGAGATGCTGGCGTATGTTGGCGCGCGCGGCGCGGATGGCTGTGGAATCCGGCGAGCTGCTGCCGTGCTCGCTCCCCATGAGCGGCTTCAGTGCCCTTTCGCGCACAAGATGGCGCGCAACGTCGCTGTCCGTTTTCACGAGGTACCAGTCCATGAGCCGGCGGATCTCGGCACGCTGGATGGGATCTTCGGCCATGAGCCGCCTTTCGCGCCGCAAGGCCCCGCGGGTCTCGTCGAGATATTCGGCGATCACGTTCGCGCCGACGATCGGATGATCGCCTTCGGCGAGGAGTACCGGCACCGTGCCGGCCGGATTGATGGTGAGGAACTCCTTGCGCCGCATCCAGGGCCGTTCCTCGATGAGGGCAACTTCCTCGCCATATTCGCCAAAGGCAAGCCGGATGAAGCGGCAGGATGCATAAAGAGGATGATGGAACAGGGTCAGCATGATCGGCTAATTTTTATGATCGCTCTGGCCATTTCGTGGCCGCAACGCTAATCCTCAGGCGCCCGATTCCCCGGGCGCTGGAACGTCGCTCCGAGCTATAGGGGCGTTAAAAGGCCATTACAAGCGGCTCCCGCTCCGGAGGCATCTTGGACCATCAGACCATTGTGGAAGCGCTTCTGCTCGGGCTCCTTGAGGGACTGACGGAGTTCATACCCGTCTCCTCCACGGGCCATATCCTGCTGGCCGGCCATTTCCTGGGTTTCGAATCGACCGGCAAGACCTTCGAGGTGCTGATCCAGCTCGGTGCGATTCTCGCCATTCTCAGCGTCTATTTCGGGCGCCTGCGGCAGATGGTGGTGGATCTGCCGCGCGACCCCCGGACCCGGCATTTCGTCGCCGGCATCCTGCTCGCCTTCCTGCCGGCGGCGGTGATCGGCGCGCTGGCGCATGGCTTCATCAAGACCGTGCTCTTCGAGACGCCGATGCTGATCTGCATCATGCTCATCCTGGGCGGCTTCGTGCTGTTGTGGGTCGATGGCTGGGCCACCCAGCCGAAATACAAGGACGTGACCGCCTTTCCCATGCGGGTCTATTTCGCGATCGGCCTTTTCCAGTGCCTGTCCATGATCCCCGGCACCTCGCGTTCAGGCTCGACCATCGTCGGGGCGCTGCTCTTGGGGGCCGACAAGCGCTCGGCGGCGGAGTTCTCCTTCTTCCTCGCCATGCCGACCATGGTGGGAGCCTTTGCCTACGACCTGTTCAAGAACCGCGGCATCCTGACTGCCTCGGATTTCACCCTCATCCTTGCCGGCTTCATCGCGGCATTCGTCATGGCCGTCATCGTCGTGCGCTGGCTGCTGGATTATGTCTCCAGGCGCGGCTACCGCCTTTTCGGCTGGTGGCGGCTCGCCGTCGGCACCTTGGGCCTGATCGCCCTGCTGATCTGGGGCTGATCCTAAAGAAGTCCCATGATCCCGCGCCGGACGAGATCGAGCGCCAGCAGCGTGAGGCCGATCCGGAACCAGCGGCGGAAGGTCTCCTCGGGCAGCCTTTCCAGCCAGCGCGTGCCGTAGACGGTTCCCAGATAGCCCGACAGCACCATCAGGGCGATCAGGGGCAGCCAAGCCGCGAAAGCAAAGCCGGCAAAGCCGAAGACGACGATCTTGAGCGCGTGCTGCACGGTCATTCCCGCGGCATGGGTGGCGACCAGGGCCTTGCGGTCGCCGGCGAATATCTGCGCCAGCAAGGCCGAGAGCAGGGGGCCGGTGGCGCCGACGAACATGCTCAGAAGCGCCAGAAACGCGCTGCCGACCGCAAGCCCGGCGGCGCTCAGCTTCTCCACGCCCGGCAGTTTCGCCCAGGTGACCGCGATGACGAACAGGCCGAGCACGAGCTTCAGAACCGCGTCGGGGATCTGGAAGACGAAAAAGACGCCGACAATGGCGCCGAGCAGGCTTCCCGCCACGAAAGGCACGGCTATGTCGAGGCGGATATTTGCCCGCTGATGCCATGCGCGTCCGGTATTGGAGCCAAGCTGCACGGCCCCATGGACCGGGATCAGCGCCGCGACCGGCAGAAAGAAGCCCATGAGCGTCAGCATGGCGACGCCGCCGCCGACCCCGAAGGCGGCCGTCAGCGCCGATGTGAAGAAGCTGGCGGCGACGAGAAGCAGGGCCGGAAGGGCGGCAAGCCCGTCCGGCAGCAGGATTTCGCCCAGCCCCAACGGTGCCGCCTCAGTGCTGCGGTTTGGTGAATTGTCCGGCAGGACGATAGGTCCACAGATAGGAAGGCACGATGGCGTCGATGGAATGGGCGCCGATCCCCAGCCCGTTCAGGGTGCGTTTTTCCTCTTCGGCGGCCTGCGAGACGACATTGTCGATCTGCAGCAGCTTCACCTGATCCGGCGTGAGCGGCGGATTGGGCAGCATGCCCAGCACCTTCGCCTGAAGGCGCGCCACTGGCCACGGCACGGAGACGAACATGCGCCTGCGGTTGATGATCCGCAGCATCTCCTCCATGCATTCGCGGAAGGTGAGGACTTCCGGGCCCCCGAGCTCGTAGATGCGGCCGCCCTCTACATCGCCATCGACGGCGCGCGCATAGGCTTCGGCCACGTCCCCGACATAGACGGGCTGGAGCCTGTTCGAGCCGCCGCCGAGCAGCGGCAGGACGGGCGAGATCCGCGCCATGGCGGCGAAACGGTTGAAGAACTTGTCCTCCGGGCCGAACACGATCGAGCTGCGGAAGATCACGGCCTCGGGGACGATTTCCCTCACCGCCGCCTCGCCGAGCGCCTTCGTCCGGGCGTAGGAGGAGGGGGAATTGATGTCGGCGCCGATCGCGGAAACCTGCGTCAGCGGCGCGCCTGCCGCGCGTGCCGCCTCGGCCACCGCGCGCGCTCCCAGATGCTGCACGGCGTCGAAACGCTGGTGGCCGCTCTCGGCGAGGATGCCGACCAGGTTTATGACATGGTCGGCGCCTTCCACCGCCCGGTCCACCGACCAGCGATAGCGCAAATTGGCCTGGATGGGCTGAATCTGCCCCATGCTGCCGAGCGGCTGCAGGTAATTCGCAAGCTCCGGCCGGCGGCAGGCCACGCGCACCCGGTAGCCCCGCCGCGCCAGCGCCTGCACCAGATGCCGCCCGACGAAACCGGAGCCGCCAAACACTGTTACGAGCTTCGGCTTTGCGCTGATCGTGACCATGATCTTCCCGATTTCCTTGGTTTTTCCGGGGCTTCATAATCGGTTTTGGACGAAAGGCAAAGGGTGCTGTGAGCGACTTCGGCAACCGTCCCGCTCTGCCGCTTTGCATGACGGTACCGGCTCACCGATTACAACAAGGGCGATCCGGTCAGGATGGCGATCCTCGTTAAAGGAAAGCCGGTCGACGCGCCATTCGCCGGAGACGCAGGGATCCTCGCAGACGGTGTTCTTCGAGCAAATGAGATGAGGGATTGGCCACTTGCAAAACCCTCACGGGATTTTGGGCAAGCACCCCCCCTAAACGCCCTCCTGGCTCGACTCTTCGACAGGCACACCACTCACCGTCAAGGGCCATTGCCACACTCTGCATCATTTGGAAGAAATGTGGCCAAAGGAGTTTTCTCTCAGCCCATGCGATCCCTCATCCAGCGCGTCTCCTCCGCCTCCGTCACCGTTGACGGCACTGTCACCGGTTCCATCGGTCCCGGCCTCCTGATCCTCGTCTGCGCAATGCAGGGCGACACGGAGAAACAGTCCGAATGGCTGGCGCGGAAGGTCGTCAATCTGCGCATCTTCCGGGATGATGAAGGCCGGATGAACCGCTCGCTTATCGATACGGGCGGTGCGGCGCTGATCGTCAGCCAGTTCACGCTGGCGGCGGAAACGAAAGGCAATCGCCCCGGTTTCTCCACTGCCGCCCCGCCGGAGGAGGGCAGGCGCCTTTACGAGCACTTCTCGGCGCAAGTCGCCTCGCATGGCGTGACCGTCGCCAACGGCGTCTTCGGCGGGGATATGAAAGTGGCGCTCGTCAATGACGGGCCGGTCACCATCTGGCTCGAAACCCCAGGCTGAGCCTGGCTTTGCGGGCCTTCGAGCCCGCCTCCCTGCCGGTGGCCGCCATCCGTAAACCGGCCAATTTATCCCCGCCCGTTTTTTCTCCCTTATGATTGTTCGCGTTCCTCCCGCCGGGGACGCATCTCGAGACGTCGTTGTGCGGGGAGGGGCCGGCGCCTCCGTCCTGCCCTCGTAAGGCGGGGCCGGGGAGGTTCCGTCCAAGGGTTCCCCTCCCGGTACTATGGCCGGGGCGTGCTG
>Ga0164243_10006816_pt1 | contig 17233 bp, 17 predicted proteins | sample OricompcompostOP_FD_108781 | JGI IMG/M metagenome (GOLD analysis project Ga0164243, IMG submission 108781) | Organic Plus compost microbial communities from Emeryville, California, USA - Original compost - Organic plus compost (OP) | ecosystem: Engineered > Solid waste > Mixed feedstock >... | reverse complement strand
TTTTCATTTTTTCTTAATTTTTTATTTGTTGTCCTTTTTCTTGATAAAAAGGACCAAAAATCAAGGCTGCGCGGACTTCGCTAAAAAGGAATCGCCCTCGCTCAGTTCGCTGGAGCCGCTTCGCTTTTTCACCGAACGTTTTTGCCACCGCCAGATCCCTTTTCTTTACGCGCATTCCGCGAGGCCGTTGACGTACTATGAATGGCTCTGTTTTTACCTGCTACATATCATTGATCTTCCCTTCGATTTTGGCCAGTGCTGGGAAACTCATAACGAATAACTCGTAACGAGTAACTCCTCGTTTTCAGCCGCGGCTTCCGCTAATAAAGGATACACCCTCTTATACGCATCTGCCGAATGCAATACCCGATAATCGCCGTCAATCAGTTGATAGTAGCTACCGGTTAAGGGACAGCCCCGGGTATCCTGGTGGTAATTGCCGATATGAAAGAATACCAGGCTGAAGTTGGGGATCCCCTTGATTTCTACCATTCCTTTATGCATGGAACTGTATCGGCTCTGATATTTCGCGTTCATACCCGCCAGCTTATTCAAGCCGAGTTGATACGTACCGGCCGGAATGGCCGTTTCTCCGGGGATTTTTTCATCCCGTATCTTATCTTCCAGTATATAGCACTGGAAGAGATTGTCAATGTATAATTGGCCGAGGGTCGTGTTTATGCCTTCGGCGATTCTTATTAGTTTAATCATCGTTTTTGCTTTTAATTCATTTACTTTTTCTTTTCTCTCAAAAGAAAAAGCTAACAAAAAGAAAAGTCGCGACTGCAAACTTTTCTACAACGTTTCTGCAGTTACTTGGCTTGTGACAACCGAAAATTTTGGAGGTCGCCTTTTAGCTTATGATAGTTATCTCTTCGACACGTACTATTCACGGCTGTAAGGTGAGTACTCATGCCATTGCAATTCAGCATTCATAATTCCTGCCTACCGGCAGGCAGGTATCGTTCATAACTCAACACTAATAAATCTACTCAACCACTTCCCTACTTAATGTCTCCCGCAACTCGCCGCTAAAGTACTCCCAAAAAGACGCTGTTAGAAAAGCGCTTCCCGGAGCGATCACGTGCAAACAGGTGAACCGTCACGGGCGCGTCTGCCAATTGCACGGGCAGCTGTAATTCGAGCGCACCATCCTGCCTCCTGCACTTTTCTTCATTAATACCCGCCACACCTATGTCCGGATTATAAGCACATAGTATTACTTCGTCATCGCCGAAGCCGTATAGTTTATCAAAGCCCGGGTCAAAAGTTACCGTCAATTTATCTCCAATACGCACCGCCGCAGGATTCAAAGGATTGAGCACCCCTCCCCGTGTAAGGCGAACCTTTTGCGGATTTACCGTTAGATCAGGATACATCCCCTCAATGGCATAACGCATCGCATCGGCTACGGCCATATTAAAAGCGCTCCTTTTATTGTGCTTTCCATAGCCCATGGCAACGATCTTACGCAGCGGCGATAAATAGCGTACCGCTATTGTCAAACGTGTTTGCGAAACGAGTTTTCCATTCAGGTCCTCTTTTTTCCTTCCATTCTGTTCAGATATCAGTAGCATATACCTATACATTAAAGGCAGGTGGCGCCGCTATTGGCGCCACCTTGCCAGTTAATCAAATGACACGGTTCCTAAATAGATGCTTTTAGAAACTTCTTTCGCTTTTCGCTCCGCATAGAATATCCATGCGTGCCCTTCACCGGCAGTGATATGAGCAGGGATATTAATACTTGCCTCACCGTCGCTCCGCAACGGCACTACATCAGTCGTCAGGAACTGCTCTGAAGCGGGGTGGTACACCAGAACATAAACCAAATCGTCTATATTGCCGCTTATCGCATTTACCGTGGTATTCCAGGTAACTGTCAGTTCAGTGCCCGTACGCGTTATGGTTTCACTGCCTGCCGTAAATAGCCCGCCCGCACTCAGCTTGATCTTGCTGTAATCCAACATATAATCGGGATAAGTACCCACCACGGCATCCATAATATTCGCTTTCAGGGCCATGTTCATTGCCGTATTCGTATTAGCCTTTTTCAGACCAAAACCGATGCGCAGCAGTGCCTTGATCGGAAAGAGAAAAGCCGTGATCAGCGAAAATTTAGCCTGTTGCATCAGCTGCTCTTCCGTAGCCGGTTTTGAACGCTTTTTGTAGAGCCCTTTGATATAGTCTATACTTTTCCAACTGCTGCCGATCACACTTCCTGCCTTACCTTTGAAGCCACCGTTGGCTCCGTTTCTAATTCTTCCCATTTGTTTAAAATTTAAAAGTTTAACCATACAATCCGCAATCATTTATACCGGTATTTCTTGCTTCATGACACAAACATAAAGAGCCTATTCAGGTTAAAACAGCAAGGGAAAGCACTTGAAGCGGATGTGAAGCGGATAATCTGGAAAGTTGACGCGTAGGTGAAATGGTGTATTCATATTTGCATTAACCTTAAGCTTTCGCTATCTTTGATATATGAGTACACTTCAAGTTGATATACTGAATCCAAAAGCGGGTAAGCTACTCAAAGATTTAGCTTCATTAGGATTAATTGAAATAAAACCGATGGCAGATGATGGTTTTCTTAAAGCTATAGAAAAAATCCGTGCCAAAGCGAAAGGTAATGTACCAAGTTTAGGCGAAATAACTGCTGAAGTTGAATTGGTAAGATCTAAACGTTATGCGTCAAAAAAAGGATAGTGTCATTATAGACACCAACCTATGGATAAGTTATCTGCTTACCGGCAATAAGAGCTTAGATCAAAATACATTTCTATTTCATTCACAACTCCCACTCCAAATTCGTATCAATTCCAAGGCAACTTCACCTTTTTCCAGATATCGATCAGATTCGGCCAGGTTTTTACCAGATAAACCTGCTAAAAACCTGTTTAATGTCTGTAAATAGCTGACGAAACGCCGAAGAAAGTAGCCTATTAATAGGCAGTAGGCCCGGGTTTCCTATTCCTGTAAGCTCCAATAGGTTTTTCTGAGCCGTTCCACATCCTGATCGCGGTAGAGCTTTCTCCTGTTCACAATTTTTGCAACACGGATTTCACCCTGATTCTGGCAACGCAATAGGGTACTTTTGCTAATCCCCACCCGATCCATGGTATAAACCGCATCGCGGTAAACGGTTTCTTCCTTTTCCTTTTGGAGAATGAAGCGTTGAATTTCAATTGTATATTCTTTAAGGCCTCTCACTTCGCGGTACAATAAGCGAAGGAGATAAGCACACTGCGGGCATGGCGCAGGCCCTTTAGGTCTTGCGTTCATGATGGTTTGATTTAGGGTTTATAGTTTAAAAATTGATTCTTGCCTCATCAGCATTTTATCAATATCTTTGAGAGAAGAATTTTAAAAATTAACAGATGATATAAAAAGGAATATTTAACATATAAATTATTTAGCGACAGCTATTTCACCAAGCACCTCGAAGTCTCAAATTATTGAATGCACATGGTAAATAGACTGATCGCCCGCCAATGCGCGGGTGTCAGTTTGTTCATGTGCAATGGGTTTGAGACCCCAGAGGTGCTGAATGTACGGCCCGTTGCATTATTAACATGGCAGCAATTATCAATACTCAAGACCTCCTATCCCAAAAAATATACACATTGGGATTTAGCAAAAATTTTCAAGACATCTGCAAGCGGCAAAAGCTCTATACCCTACAAAATATCATAGATCTTGGCCATCAGGACATAGCACACAATCCTGTTTACACTATTCCCTGGTTTAATGAACTCATGGATTTCCTAGACCAAAGGCAGATGCTCTATCTCTTAAACACGAATGTTAGAGGTGGTGGTTATTAATCAGATTAACCAGGTCCATCAGTAAGCGCCTTACCTTTATAATGGTGTTGCGATCAGCAGTATGGTACTTTTTCCGCAGGCTTTCGTACGATAACTCTTCATGCTGCAGCGTGCCAATATGCTTACTAATAAACCGGAATAAGTTGCCTTTCTTAGGTGTTTCAACAATACGTGCCTCGTGCATCAGATGAATCAAGAAAAGTAATTGCATCGCTGAGATAGACACTCGAAAATATAAATCCTCTGTCTCTTTCTGCACCGATAATACCGCATTTAGTTCATCCCACACTTCCTTATAAAAGCGGTAATGATCCATTCCAAACAACTTCTTGGTAAGTGGAATGTGCAACTTCTCTTCATCCCAGAGGTCGATCAGCTCACCACGCGAAAGTAACTCCTGTTGCATATCGCCAAAATACTGCTGTATTTCCGTAAGCAGTAACATAAAAGCATCTTGTAATCGCAGCAAGTCGTCCTTTTGCCAATGTTCCGATAATTTCTCCTCCTTGAAATAAGCCAAAAGTTTTTCTATACGCTTCAACCTTTCCCGCCAATCATTCATGCCACTTCCCATTTATGAAGGATATAAAGCTTGCACGTTCGCTTTAAACTTCGCCCCTACAGATAAAACGGTTTTATTTTTACCTTTCAGTATCACGCATTTCGCCTGTACAGTAGCGATACGGTTACGGGCTACGATGGTCGATTTGCTTACTTGAATAAAACGCGGCGATGAAAGACGCTGCATCAACTCACTTAACGTATGGTCTACTGTAATCACCCCGTTTATGGTGTGAATCTGTACCCGTTTATAATTTGTGGTGATATAATCGATATCAACTAATTCAATGATATCTTTTTTACTTTTACCTGTTTTCACAGAAATGACTGCATCTAAATCATCCGCCTCACCACTATATTGCAGCCCATTACTCCGATTAATCACCCGTTCTACCGCCTTACTGAAACGATCGAACGTAAATGGCTTTACCAGATAATCCACTCCATCCACATCAAAGACCTCGCTACCCAAGCGATTGTCCGCTGAACAGAATACTACATGAATATCCGGTTCCACTATCCGCCTAACCGCCCAACCATCTTTCCCTTTCATGTGAATATCTAAAAAGAGTAAATCAATTCTATGCCTTTCCAATAAAGCAGGTACTTCCTCGGGGTTCGTTGTTGAACAAACCAAATTTAAGTTTGGTATTGCGCTAATGTAATTCTTCACAATGGTAACAGAAGCCTGCTCATCATCTACTACCATGCAGTTAAAGACTTGCTTAATTGCGTATTCGTTTATCATATTTATTGGTTAATGCTAATTTTTACAGTAAAATATGCTTCTTCTTCCGCCACCGTTAATTGAAATTCATTTTTAAATACGATCTCCAACCTTCTCCTTAAGTTTGACAAACCTGTTCCACTTGAAGTGATTGGTCTTGACCGCCGATCGAAGCGGTTCCTACAGGTAAATTCAACCAGGTCATCTGTCAAAAGTAATTTTATGTAAAGCGCATCTCCGTCGCCTGTAAAATCCCCATACTTAAACGCATTTTCCAAGGGTGTAATGAAGGCCATGGGCAATACACGCTGGCCGGCAAACGCTCCTTGCACTTCGGGTTTCAGGATTGGAATTTCCGGAAAACGGGCTTGTTGCAAAGCAAGAGCGGCTTCTACCTGCTGCCACTCTTTCGATACGACAATTTTGCGGGTACCTTGAGACGCATGTGTAAACGTATAGCGCGTTAGGCCAGAGAATGAGGCCATTAGCTGGGCCCAGCGAGGCGAATATTTAAGTAATTCTCCGAAGAATAAATTAAAAATATTATGCACAAAGTGCGGATCAGCTTGCTTCGCTAATACGTCGTACTTTAGCTTTTCTAGTTCTTTCGCCATCAACGCTGCATACAGCTTTGTCTTATATTCAATAATGGCCATTTCTATTTGCTTATTTTTGTATGCGCGGTATTTCAAAAAAACAAAAAGCCCCACAGCAAAAATGACCAATAAAATATAATGCTTCGCCATGCGCCCCAGGAAACTCCAATCTAGTGGAGGTACCTTTTGATTTACCTTAAAGCCCAAATGAACCATCAACTTGTAGAGATATAAATATGCACCTGGTGCTGCCAAAAAATAAAATATTAGCAATAGCAGCAATCCTTTGTACCAATGCTTCTTATTGAATACCAGAAATAGCATCCCTAGCAAAAGGTAAAATACAATCACTTTTAGAACAAAAATTCCAATCAGCGTACCGACACGTTGTTGCGGAAAATTTAATCGGGTGCCGATATACACGATACCGAAATAAAGTAACCAACAAGCTGCTTGGATGCCCAGTAGCTTTTGTTGACCGGGCGATAGTTTAAATCGTGTTAATTGTACCATTGTTGATGCAAAACGTTAAACTGAGATTGAGGGATTTGATAGGCCTTATAGGTTAGCTTATCTAATAGAAAGAAATCATCACCAAGGGCTAGCAAAGCGTGCAACATCTCCTGAGGTTCTCTTCTACTTTCCGGTTGTTTTTTTGCGGGCACAAAGAAATCATTTCGATTAGCATAGAGGTGTAAGCTCGACCAGTTTTGCCATTGTGCCGGATAATGTTGTAAGTAAGAAGCAAAACCGCTGTAGATTTTATACAAGGTGTACTCAATAAAATCCGGCAATGTCATCTCTTTTTTTTCAAAAGGGCCGAGCCATATATAGTGGAGACTCTTGTCTGCTTCACGGAAACAGCAAAGCGTATAAATCGGCACATCCAGTTTGTAGGCGAGGTAAGGCAAACCTTTCCGAAGCAATTGATGCTGTGCCAAAAAAGGTGTGCGCACGGTATTGACGCTCGTTATAGCCTGCGCTCCTTGGTACCCATCCAAATACGTTAACACATTCGATCCCTGTTCAAGCGCTTGTTTCATTTTAAACGCCACCTTTGGATCTGTTGCATTTAATGTTGAAAAGGCAGTTTTTCTTGAAGTAGAACGCATCCCTTCTTTGATCTTATCAAAGAATTGCCTTTGCTCGCGATATGCATAATCGCCTATAAGCAACGCTAAAGGAATTTGCGATCTGTATAGTAAATAATTAATTAGCCGGTAAGACCCCGTATGAAACGTGCAGATCAATCCGGGTCGTTTCCTTAACCGTTCCAAGTATACCTCATCCCATCCTTGAATTATAAAAGGGTGTTCATCGTTAAAAAATGATTCATCAAGCCTATTCCATTGCCTATTTAAAATGGCTTCACTAAACCATTTCTGATGCAAAGTAGCCGGAACGCCTGGCATAAAATGCGTTAGATTAGCACTGAAGAAAGCATAAGCATTCAGCATCTGCGGATGGCATTTCCATGATGACTTCGCCAGCCGCTGCTTCAGGCTGATTAACTTATTTTCATAATTGTTTAACATGATTATTTACATAAATGGTTTATAAAAGCACTGCCCTTAGAGCCGGGCAGTGCTTGAAAAAATTAAAGATCCCAATACTCACAATCGTCAATCAAATTCATGATTCCATAGCGAAAACACAGATCGGAGAATCCTAGGGCTTGTTCAGGTAAAATCAACGGTTTTAACATTTTATCTATTGTTTAATTTAAGTACCGATTTTATCGAAGGCATCGGTATTAACCTACTCAATAGCTATGAGATTTTGGTGATCACGGTTCAAACATCTAATTTTTTCCGTAAAAATCTAAATAAATCGGCCGTAATTGTTTTTACGGGTACCGAAATTGCATTTTTACAAAAATTTCCATTAGAGAATACACCTTATGTCACCTAAACAACCTTGTTATTACACCATATTGCAGCACTAATTCTTAAAATAAGCACGCAGTGTCACCCCCGTCACTTGATTAAGCTTTAAAAAGCTATTTATTTGCTTTTTTCTGATAAAAAACCTAGACATGACAGCGAAAGAAAAGTATATTAGCGACGCGCTGACTTTACTAAGCCAATCTTTTAACCTACCCCTGCACCTTGCAGACCGTTTAAACCAATTCATCAATTTACTAGAAGTGCCGGCCTTTCATTATCTGGAGTATCCAGGCCCTGCCGAAGAAGGCTATTTATGGTATGTAGTGCGTGGGGTGAGCCGGAGCTTTGCATATGACAAAAACACCCAAAACTACTACACCCTTTTTCTTTGGAAAAAAGGAGATGTTATTTTCCAAGCAGATAGCTTCCTATTTGGTGGCATGCGTACCGAAAGCTTGCAAACACTGGACGACAGTGTTCTGCTCCAATTACCCAGCAGCCACCTAAAGCGCCTATTAGATGAGTGGCCATCCCTCCAGCCCCTATTAACCCGGCTTGTTGCCCAGTACGAATTGCGCTTAGTTCGCTACAGCTATTGGTTACGTTCTGCCGCTATCCACCGTGTTCAATTGCTTTTACTACACTATCCAGGAATTGCAGAACGTGTGCCCCATTACATCCTAGCCGATTACCTCAACTTAAACCGCAACACTTTCAGAAAACTACTTAAAAAGCTTAGATCCTAAGTATTTCATGCAAATGCTACCTAGACCCGCTTCTAATGCTACCTAGGTAGCATTGCCTATCCCATCCATGGCCTAGTTTTGAAAATATGGAAGCGAGAAGTAGAAGAGCCGAGACGATAGTAGGCAGATGTTCCATTACAAGTCGGCTGCTCTTGTGGAAGCGAAATCAAATGAAGGAAAAAGAGGCAGCCCGCTTATATAAAAGAAAAGGACTTTGAAAATGAAAATGCTAAGTGCACTTAAGCGATTTCTGAAAAGCGAACAGATGATTACCCTGCTGACCACACTGCTGACACTTCTATGGGCGCTAACGGCAGGAATAAAGTTATGGGATTATAAGCTGTTCAAAAACCAAATGGATTTACAACCGCTATTACCTTTCCTTAAAGAAACTACCAAACTGATTTTGATACCATCCGAACTGTTGACTGCATTGCTATTAGTGCTGGAAAATACCAGAAAATTTGGCTTAAGGATATCGCTCTGGCTGCTTGTCATTTTCAGCGGCTATATTATCTTCCTGTTTATAACACAGCCACATTTACCCTGTGCCTGCGGTGCTCCCTTCAAACAACTCTCTTGGTGGCAGCACTTGCTGTTCAATTGCACGTTCATAGGTCTTAATATATGGGCGTTAATTCTGTACCGAAAAAGAAAGGGGGTTAACATGGGACCATGAGTATATACCTCGCAGATCGCTACCAGGTAGTGACCTGAAGAACAAAACGGAATCTTTTACTAAATCAAAAAAACATGAACAATTTTATCAAAATCCTGCCAGCTGCAGCTATAGTAGCAGGGCTGGTAGGTAGCGCATTCACAAGTGCTCAAAAAGCGCCGACGGGATCGGCACAGCAACAATTACACTGGTATCAGTTTGACGCGGCAAATAATGTTGTAGGCAATCAGATCGGAAGCGGGATGATTTCGAAAGCGGATGCCGAGTCTGCCACTGGCTGCGAAACGTTGGCCACTCCAGATTGCGCAAGAGGTTATACCAGTGTGCAGACACCAGGGCAACCTCAAAGTCAGCCACAGTCAGACTATCTTAGTTTCCAAAACTAGGACTGTTCTGTTAGCTGAATTACTGATCCGCATTGTATGCGGATCAGTAAACCTTTACTTACGCTCTTTAAAAACCAAGCAGGTTTGCTTTCTTTTTTCTTCTTTCAGAACTAGGCCGTATTCCGCCAATTCCTTCACCAGCAACTCATTGTCCTTTGCATGCAAAGCCGCTGGGCTAAGGTCTATATCAATGTCCCCTTTAAAACCGGATTCATCCAACAGTGCCATGCCCCGGGTAATTTTCATGCGTGCCCTTAAGCGGTGCACCAAGGTAGCAAAAGGCATGTTCCGCATTTTAGGTTCCTTCACCTCCATCTGCAAAATTACCGCATAAAGGCTGTCTATAGATGGTCCACCTTTCGATTCCAGTTGTTTGCCTTTTTTCATCTTCAATACCATACAGGGAATTTTGCGTTCCTGCAAGGTAACTTCCAAGTTAAATTTGTTCATTAAGTCTTCCGCCATCGCTTCTCTAAACACTGCCTCACTCGCAGCTTCGCACACATAATCATAGGTATAGAGATAGTTTTGATAATGAAAATCTAATAGCTCCTTATCCTTTGGGGATCGGTATGGCAGCGTATTTTCCATCTCATAAATCAGCGCATTTTTAGGAAATAAGTCGAGATCCATCGATGGTATATAAGCGAATTTGAATAACCACTCTACGTCAGTCGATGTAAGGGAAAAGCGGTACTTATCATTCTTACGGATAAACAGATGATTCCCCGGATTAATGTCTTTTTTAGATCGATACCTTGCCAGATAGGAAAAAGATACAGCGCTATCTACCATTGCATCATAAACCCGCTGTGTGGAGCGTTTTTCTTCTTGGTCAATATTCACAAATTCAACCGTGGATAGATCCAAGGTATCCCTGTTTATAAAAGCCTCAATATTGGCTTCTGTAGCGTTCCATCCATGGGTTATGTGTTTTACCACACGATCCGCATCAATCCATACATGGAGCGGATAAGCATTTTGCGGAAAGGCATCCGATAATGGCCCTCCGCCAGTTACAACGGGAACTAAAGGCAATTTGATGCCCGTACGTTTGCTCAACCAACGCTCGGTAGAATCACGGCTTTCATTGTTCACCAGAACAATCTGTAGATTGTCTCCGTATTTTTGTTGTAAAGAGTCTACCTTTGGAAAACTCTGGATGCAGCCTTTACATCCATGGCTCCAGAAATCAAGAATAATCGCTTTTCCTTCAAAATCGGATAAGTGAATGGTAGAACTAGGGTAGCCGATCACATCATTAATCTCAAAATCGGGAACAGTATCCCCTATTTTCAGTACCTGTCCGTATACGGAACTCATTAAAGTTATTAATCCTATAAATACCGGAAAAAAAGTTTGCATCATCATATTATTAGTCATATCCCTCATTTTGTTTTAGTTGTGGATTTCGGTTTATTTCGGTAAGCGGAATAGGTAATTGAGCCGCAAAAGGCTTCCAGTTAGGTTTCATTGCGCCAAGCACCTGGTCTATACGGTGTGTCCGTTTCAGATCGAACCAACGGTGTGCCCATTCCGCAAAAAATTCACGTTGCCGCTCCTGCAGTATTTGATTGATCATCTGCTCTGCCGAGAAATCTGATGCAGTTATTGGATCAATCCCCGCCCTGCTCCGTATTTTATTGACATCTACGGCAGCTGCCGGTAAATCTCCCTGATGTGCCAGGGCCTCTGCCCGGATCAGATACAATTCTGCCAAGCGAATGATAATGTTATCCTCCTCGTAGCGTGAGCCATCACGTAGCCTATATTTATACGGATAGAAGAATGTCTCACCATTTACCTCGCTTTCACCTATCCAATTCCGCTTCCTATTATCCTTCACGTCATAACTACTTACAAAGCCTTCGTATAGTGCATAGTTCGGTCGCGCACTGGCAGCGGCAGGGATAAAAACGTTACCCTCAACCGTATTTCTAGGATTTCCCTGCAGCGGTTTAATGGCCCATATAGTTTCCGTGCTGGCCGCCTTAAAGGTATTTTCCGTATCAGCCAGTCGGAACAGATCGCTCGAAATCACTTCATTTGCCATTTGACGAGCTGCCTCAAATTCTTCACGGTAAAGGTACACGCGTGCCAACATGGCCTTGGCTGCCATGGACGAAGGATAAGCGCCAACACGCTCATTATCCAGATCCGATGCGGCATACATCAGATCATCCAGTATAAAACCATACACTTCTTCCTTACTAACCCTTTTCAGGGTGGCGTTAGCGCGAAAATCACTGGATACAGGCAGCGGGATATCACCGAAGAGGTTCACGAGATAAAAGAAATAGAACGCTCTCAAAAGCTTTGCCTCTGCTACGATTTCCGTCCGTGCCTGTTCCGTCAAACGGTCATTGTCACTTAGCCCTTCAATAATGGTGTTCAGATGATAGATAAGGTTGTAGGACGAATTCCAGAAATTTGCTCCGATTGCTGATAAATTGGAAGTCAGCGCGTTTTGGGCAAAGGCATCAGCTACCGTATTAGGTGCCGTATTGCGCAGCTCGTCCGCTGCAAGCCCCATATAGACCGAAAGCCCTCCGCTCGCCAAATGGAGATTCGCTGACATGATCTGACTGTACACCCCTGCCATTGCTGTGCGCGCCGTCTCCTCATTTTCGAAAATGCGCTCCGCGAGAATTTCATTTTCGGGCAGCGGGATATCGACAAATGAACTGCAGCTTGACGACATAAACAGCCCACTTAGGAGCAGTATCTTTAAGTATTTGTATAGTTTCATCGATTATTCAGTTTTAAAAAGTTGCCTGTAGGCCTAAGGTAAAAGTTCGCAAGGGGGGCAGCATCAGCGAGTTCTGATTTTCAGGATCGGCTCCTTTATAGCCTGTCCAAGTAAACAGATTCTGCCCTTGGGTATAGATTCTTAAGTTCTTCAGCTTCGTTCGTGTTAACCGGTCGGGTTTAAATTGGTAGCTTAACGACAGTGTTTTAAACCGGATAAAAGAGGCATCGCTATAAGCCGCTGAGGAGTTCAGCAAGCGTGAGTTGGCGATGTATAAGGGATTACCTGCCCGTGAAGTCAATTGTTGGAAAGCCGCCTCGTCTCCGGGCCGTTGCCATCGATCATTCACAAGCTGAGGTTGATTAAAAATGAAACCCGGTGGATACGAATACATATTGGCATAGTAGTTCTGTCCTGTCTGCTTTCTGAATTCGAAGAAACAGTACAGTTCAAAACTGCCCAGATTAAAGGTATTGGATAGGCCTCCGAAAAAGACAGGATCTGTATGGCCTACGGCAAGATAATCTGATGCATTTAGATTACCGTCACCATTCAGATCGTCGTACGTATAAATTCCTGTTTCAGGGTCTACGCCAAGAAAGCGGTAAACTTTGATCACATTTAATGGTTCGCCGATCTCATAGCGGTTAGCGTAGCTTGATTCTTCCAGATCAGGAAATGCCAATAAACGGTTTTTTGGGAAGGTGATATTAATGGCCGACGACCACCGAAGGTTTTTCCTTTTCACATTTTCAGTAGAAAGCGATAGTTCCATACCCTTATTTTCCACCAGGGCATCGAGGTTCTGCACCACATTATTGAAACCCGTTAAAGCAGGTAAAGCATACGACACTAGCTGATTACTGCTTCTATTCCGGTAATAAGCAGCGGAAAACAGCATTCTATCATCCATGGCTCCAAGTTCAAGGCCGAACTCAAATTTCTTATTGATTTCCCATTTGAAATTTGGGTTGTACAAACGCGATGGCCGCAAACCGCCCAAACCATCATAGGGCCTCAGTGTAGAAGCCCACGTATCCAGATAAAAATAATCACCGATCTGGTCGTTGCCTGTTACGCCATAACTTGCCCGAAGCTTTCCGAAACTTAGAAAGGGCAGACCATTTTTTATCCACTCTTCATTGCCAAAGAGCCATGCTGCTCCCAGTGCGCCGAAGGTAGCAAAGCGATTCTCCGGCCCGAAGCGACTAGAGCCATCTCTCCTACCGGTCAGGTTAATAATATAGGTATCCTTCCAACTATAGTTCAGCCGGCCGAAAAGTGCGGTATAGCGATAGAGCGAAAAACTATTGTTGGCATAAAGGTTGGCTGCGGCATTCATCGAATACAGCAACAGATCATTCGCAAAACCAGTTGCCGTGACTGTACTGTTTCGGCTATCCAATGACTGCCAAGTGGCTCCCAATAATGCATTAAATCTGCGCTCGCCCCATTGCTTGGCAAACTCTAACTGAGGTTCAATGATCCAGCTCTTTCCGTTACCATTGGCAAAATTGGAGGAGGCCGCTGCACCACTTTGCGGATCGATGGAAGTAGAAGGGTTCGTCGAGCGTTCTTCCGACACGATCGAGTTATAGCCAAAGTTGCTCCTGAATAGTAATTCAGGTAAAAAGCGATAAGTGAGCTGTAAATTTCCGATCAGATTAGCTGTGTTCCCATGGTACTTCCTCAATAAGTAAGCATAAGGGTTCTCCATACCCAAAGATGCAAAGGAAACGCCGCCCTCACTGAATTTCAAGCGGTTGTTTTCATCATAAGGAGCTGGAAAATTGGGTGGAAAATTGGCATATAGCGTGAGGTCGCGAGCGGTAAGGTCACTTATATTATGGCTATACGTTCCTGAGAAATTCAGTTCCAGTTTATTGTCGGGAGTGCGGTGGTCCAGCCCCAGACTCATGCTCGTCCGTTTACCGGCCTGATCGCCAGGAAATACAGTTCCTTCCCGCCTATAGCCGATGCCGAGGTTGAAACGCGTATATTGGTTACCGCCGGATGCGCGGAGCTGCATATCGGCTATAGCAGCAGTACCGCCGATCAGCTCTTTCGTCCAATCAGTGTAACGTGTAGTATCCCAAAGTAAGAGATCGGGAGCCGTGGCGGGTGTTGGTTCGATGCCATCGTTTCGGAATGCCTCTCTCCGCATAGCCAAAAACTGTTCCGTATCCATAAAATCCATCGTTCGGGTAACCACAGTCCATCCGGCATAACTCTGAAAATCCAATTGTAACTCCCCGGCTTGGCCTTTCTTTGTTGTAATCAATATCACTCCGTTGGCTCCCCTACTTCCGTATATAGCTGTCGCATCCGCATCTTTCAATACTTCGATACTTTTAATATCGGCCGGGTTGATGAGATTCAGCGGACTGAGCCCGCCCTGACTGGTTTGCGTAGGATTGTTGGCAGCCGTCGTGAGCTGGTTGGCAATTTCATTGCCCATAAGGAAGGGCACACCGTCAACTATGAATAAGGGATCGTTTCGTGAACGAGCCAGATCTAAAGAAGACCGACCTCTTATCTCCACATTGATCGCAGCTCCCGGTACGCCGCTGGTTTGTGTCACCACCATACCGGGCACCCTCCCTTGTAGAGCCGCCAATGGGTTACCCACAGGTTGTTTGGCAATATCTTCGGCCGTCACGCGGCTGACGGAACCGGTATTTAATCTCCGCGTTGTTTGGCCATAGCCTATAACCACTGCTTCATCCAGCACGTTATCATTAGGCATCAATTGTATGGTTAAGGTTTTCTTATCCTTATTATCAAAAGGGATTTCTGTCGTCAGGTAACCTAAGTGACTTATCACCAATATCCCTTCCCTACCGTGCCCATTTATCGTAAAAGCACCGTCGGCCTCTGTTAACACCTTAATCCTTGTATTTTTAATAGTTACCGTAGCCCCGACCAACGGCTCGTTAGTTTCGGCCGATACGACTTGCCCATTAAGTAGATAAGAACTTTGCAAAGCCACGCCGTGGGCAGCCTCTGGAGAGGAGGACTGCCCGGCGTGTGCCAAACAAACACAGAACAAGGCCATTGCAAGCGGAAGCCCAACCAGACGCTTGCTGGTCTTTACGCCATTAATGCTGCCGTTGGACCCAAAAGGCGACAGCCGACGTAACTGTTCCACTAAATTATACTTTTCCTTCTTAGTTTTGGCTGTAACTGGCCAGTTACAGGTTAGTGCAGCGTAGTTGCAAAATAAAGGTAGCCATTTGCAAGTATGTTTTATAACTTCCCGTAGTATATAAAGGGCTAAAAAAACAGCCTCATAGTGTCGCAAACCCCGTTTTCCTGTAACTCGCGAGTTACAGGTGGTTTTTTCATTTGTTTTTTGTATACAGCCAGTTGCGCTGACAGGCTCTACCCCTTGCATTCTCCTGATCCCGTTGCAGAACGAGACGAATAATTTTCGAGCGCCCGGCATGAGCGCACTCATCATTAATAATTCATCACTCATCATTAGCGACGCCTTGCGGGCTGAACTAAATATTTTATTCTTTCGAGAGATGGCTTGAACTAATAGCTTCCCAACAGCACACACCTCTCCCATTAAGCGTAAAAATGCTTTCATTTTGATCAATTTAATTCGATTTAGGTTTGAAGATTCTAGAAAAAACCGACCCACCCGCTGTGACAAAAGATTATGCAATTATTTGTTAGATTTATAGAAAGCCACTATCTTTAGATCATTGCAGTAATCAAAAGAAGTACCTATTCCAAAACCTAAGCAAACGCAACGTTTTCTTACGGCATTGGGGTCGGTGAACAGACTGGGCATGGGCTATTTTTAGTCCCGCGTTGGTATGGGCTTTTATATTTGCCCCTTCCCTATGCTATCCACAGCCTGTTTATCTTTTGGCGGCCTTATTCAGGCGATGCAATTACGTTCTTTAAAGGTGATTGAAGGGATTTGGCGTTCACTTGTGACTGACTTAGCGTCAGAATCAGATGCGCAAATGATTTGCGGCTTAAACAGTTGGTTGGTTTGGTCTTTTTCGTTTTCATAATGTTTCGGTTATGTAAAACGAAGAATCTCATATGGGAGGCCCTTGAAATAAGCAAGGGACGGTCACAAACTTTAGACCCGAGGGTGAGCTAAACCCTTGTCGCTTCTAAACCTTCTCGAGATTTATGAAGGACTCCACCTAAAGCTTAACGTGAGCCGCCCCTATGCTATATGGCAAAAGTAAGAAACTTTTTCAGGATAGCATGGAGCGATCTACACGGTTCCCTCGGTGGTATTTTAGCTCTTTACGGGCCGAGAAAACTTCGTTCACAAGGCTTTTTAGCCGTGATCTTCTAATCGCTTATACAAAGATAACAATAAAATAGAACAAAACAAATAAAATTAAATCTATTTTTATGGCTAACAAAGAATTTGCACAAGCACTCAAATGGCTGAGATTAAAATACAAATTAAGTCAAGAAGCTGTTGCAAAAATCGCAGGTATTATTCAATCCGAGTATAGCGCTTTTGAGCGACTGAAGCGCAAGCTAAGTTTGGACGATGCTGACAAATTAGCTAAAAAAGTATGGGGAGTGCCTTACACCGACTTAGTAAAGTTCTCTAGAAGTGATATTCATTTAGAAATATTACCCTACCCCACTCAAGAAGCTATAGCAGCAAGTTCAAGCAATAAATTAAAGTCCAGTGACAATTTGTTGGCAAAAGAACTTGATCACCTTATTTCCACAAACAAGCTTAACAAGCCTACAACTTCCAAACTTCTCCTTGCTCAAATGGATAAGAGTTTAGCCAACAAAAAGGTAAGCGAGGTAACAAACCTTCTCAGGAAAGCACCTCGTAATAAAACAATCGTTTCTATAGGTAAAAGCGGTACGCAAAGTATTTTTGTACATAAAAATTACGCGCAGAAGTATGAGAAATTATCTAAAAAAAAATTGATAGAATTGATTGTTGATGAAGAGCGGTGTAAGCTTCCCTGAAAAAAAGACTGTTAGAGAATAGAAAAATGATTGATAACTTTACAGTGTATTATGAAAGGTAAACGATTCAAACCGGAGCAGATCAGTAAGATTCTTAAGGAATTCGAG
>Ga0164243_10006815_pt1 | contig 17234 bp, 17 predicted proteins | sample OricompcompostOP_FD_108781 | JGI IMG/M metagenome (GOLD analysis project Ga0164243, IMG submission 108781) | Organic Plus compost microbial communities from Emeryville, California, USA - Original compost - Organic plus compost (OP) | ecosystem: Engineered > Solid waste > Mixed feedstock >... | reverse complement strand
GAGGCTATCGGCGTCACGGTCCCCCGTGAGATGCAGAAGCTGCTGGCCCACGTCGGCTACCCCCGGCTCTACGTCGACTCCATCGCGGAGCGTCAGGCGGTCGAGGGTTTCCGCATCGGCGACAACGACGAAGCCGATGAGGAGCTGTGGCAGTGGTGGCAGGCCAACAACCTCGACATCGAAGCGCCGCTTGGGTATACGGACGCCTACGTACACGGCAGGTCGTTTGTCACGATCTCCCGGCCTGACCCGCAGATCGACCTGGGGTGGGATCCGAACATCCCGATCATCCGGGTGGAGCCGCCGACGCGGATGCACGCGACCATCGACCCGCGGATTGGCAGGGTGTCGCGGGCTATCCGTGTGGCCTACGACGAGGCTGGCAATGAGATCCAAGCGGCCACGCTGTACACCCTGAACGAGACTGCGTCGTGGTTCAAGCATGAAGGCGAGTGGGTCGAGTGGTTCAACGACACCCACGGCCTGGGCGTTGTCCCGGTGGTCCCGCTGCCGAACCGCACCCGACTCTCCGATCTGTACGGCACGTCTGAGATCACCCCGGAGCTTCGGTCGATGACCGATGCTGCGGCCCGGATCTTGATGCTGATGCAGGCGACCGCAGAGCTGATGGGTGTCCCGCAGCGGCTCATCTTCGGCATCAAGCCCGAGGACATCGGTGTCGATCCCGAGACCGGCCAGACGCTGTTCGATGCGTACATGGCTCGCATCCTCGCGTTCGAGGACCCCGACGGCAAGATCCAGCAGTTCAGTGCGGCTGAGCTGGCGAACTTCACCAACGCCCTCGATCAGATCGCGAAACAGGTTGCCGCATATACAGGTCTGCCTCCGCAGTACCTGTCCACCGCGAGCGACAACCCGGCTTCGGCTGAGGCGATCCGGGCGGCTGAGAGCCGCCTGATCAAGAAGGTCGAGCGGAAGAACTTGATCTTCGGTGGCGCTTGGGAAGAGGTGATGCGGATCGCCTACCGGATGATGAAGGGCGGCGAGGTTCCACCCGACATGATGCGGATGGAGACGATCTGGCGCGACCCGTCGACGCCGACGTACGCGGCGAAGGCCGACGCGGCGGTGAAGCTGTACAACGGCGGAGCCGGTGTTATCCCCCGTGAGCGGGCGCGAGTCGACATGGGCTACTCCATCGCCCAGCGCGAGGAGATGCGTCGCTGGGATGAGGAAGAGGCCGCTATGGGCCTGGGCCTCATCGGCACGATGGTCGACCAAGACCCCACGGTCCCAGGTTCCCCGTCCCCGAAGCCAGCTCCGAAGCCGGACCCGACGGGGGGCGATGAGTGACCCCTGACGAGTATGTCGTTGCGAAGGCGGCGATTACGGCGGCGGTAGCCGCGTACGTTCAGAGGTACGTCTCGCTCTTCCTGAAAGCGCCGTTGACGCCTGTCGACTGGCTGAGGCTGCTTCAGGTGCTGTTCCCGGAGATCCAGCGTCGGTACGCCGAACACGCCGACCTGGCTCGACGGTTCTACGACTCACAGCGCGAACAAGCTCTGCCTGAGCTTCCCAGGAACGAGAGGTTCCTGACCGAACTCAAGTGGGAGTGGTTCGTCAAGGACATGGAACCGGCTCGGAAGGAGTTGTCGCAGGTCGACTCTCCGCCGAGTGCCGCGACCAGGTTCACTCTGACGGCTGTTCGCGAGGTGGAGATGGCTGGTCGCCGGCAGATCATCGGTGCGGTCAACTACGACCATGATCTGGCCGAGTACATCGAGAGCGGCGATCCCGACGACGATGTGCCGGAGTACGAGAAGGAAGACCAGCGGCTCGGACGCCATCTCACGCTCGTAGAGGAAGTCGAGGAGAAGTTAAGGGAGCCGGATGATCCCGGCCCCCGCTTCCTCGACGAGGACGAGCCAGAGTACAAGCTGGAGAGCCGAATCGTCCGTGGCTGGGCGAGGGTGGCCACCGGGTCTGAGACGTGCGCCTGGTGTCTGATGCTCATCTCGCGGGGGGCCGTGTACACCGGCCCTGGTACCGCCGGGGTGCGCTTGGACGAGGAGACCGTGGTCGATCTCTGGGAAGAGAGCGGCGCGGATCTGGAGAAGTTCAAGGAACAGACACAGCCGTACATGGAGCAGTGGCACGTCGGCTGCGACTGCATCGTCGTCCCGGTTTTCAGTTTCGAGAACTGGGTCGGAAAGGCCGCGTACCACAGGGCGAATGAGCTGTGGATCGACGCGAGCAAGGAAGCGAGCAGGCTCATCGAGTCCGGAGAGTCCCGGACTGGTGACCGATACAAGGAGACGCTCAACGCGCTCCGACGCGGGCTTGCCGCCGGCAAGTACGACGTTCCGTCTTACGCACTCGCTGCGTAATCACCGAACCCCAGGTGGGTTCCCAATCTAGTAGCCCAGGAGGCGAAAACAAATGGCAGATACTGCAACTGAAAGCACCACCGAGTCCGCTCCGAGCGGCGAGGTTGATCCTCAGAAGTCGGAGCCGAAGCTGTACGACGAGGCTTACGTTAAGGAGCTTCGCCAGGAGGCTGCTGCGGCTCGGGTCGCTAAGAAGGAAGCAGTCGAAGCTGCGGTCAAGGAGCTGAAGGAGGCCCACGCGGCCGAGTTGGCTGACCGCGATCTGAAGTACACCGAACTGGAGAACCAGCTCGGCGCTGCATGGATCGAGCTGGAGAAGGTCTACCTCTCCCTCGACGCCAAGGTGCCCAACGACAAGGTCCGCGCTTTCGTGGAGATCTTGGAGGGCAACGACAAGGACAGCATCGCCGAGTCGGTTAAGTCCCGCCTGGACCTCGTCGGCGGTTTCGCCGAGGAGAAGAAGGGTCCGACTGTCTCCGGTTTCGATCCCACCCAGGGCTTCGGTGGCAAGCGCGAAATGTCACTCAACGGAGACCCGATCCTCGACGCCATCAAAGCGGCTGTCGGGGTTAAGTAATTCCCTTAACTGGAAGGAACTGAAGCGATGAGCTTCTCTGTCGATCATGCTCAGATCGCCCAGACCGGCGACTCGATGTTCGCCGGCTACCTGGAGCCGGAGCAGGCAAAGGACTATTTCGAGGAGGCCGAGAAGACCTCCATCGTCCAGCGGTTCGCGGAGCGAATCCCTATGGGCAGCACGGGTGTAAAGATCCCGCACTGGACCGGTGAGGTCTCTGCGTCGTGGATCGGTGAGGGTGAGATGAAGCCCATCACCAAGGGCGACATGACCTCTCAGGTCATCGCACCCCACAAGATCGCGACGATCTTCGTGGCGTCTGCGGAAACCGTTCGTGCGAACCCCGCCAACTACCTGGGCACCATGCGGACCAAGGTGGCCACTGCCTTCGCGATGGCGTTCGACAACGCCGCGCTGTGGGGCGACGATTCGCCGTTCCCGAAGTATCTGGCTCAGACCACGAAGCGTGCTTCGCTGGCGACCAACGGTTCGTACACCGCGTACGACGCGTTCGGCGTTAACGGTCTGTCGCAGCTGGTGAAGCCCGCTGTCGGTGCCAAGCACCGCTGGGTCCAGACGATCCTGGACGACACGGCTGAGCCGATCCTGAACGGTGCGAAGGATCTCAACGGTCGTCCGCTGTTCGTGGAGTCGACCTACGAGGGTCTGACCTCGCCGTATCGCGAGGGCCGCATCCTGAGCCGTCCGACCATCCTGAGCGACCACGTGGCTCGCGACGGGATCGTCGGCTTCATGGGCGACTTCAACCAGATCAAGTGGGGCCAGGTCGGCGGTCTGTCCTTCGACGTCACCGACCAGGCGACGCTGAACCTGGGCACGTTCCAGTCCCCGAACTTCGTCTCGCTGTGGCAGCACAACCTCGTCGCGGTCCGAGTCGAGGCCGAGTACGGCCTGCTCATCAACGACCTGGATGCGTTCGTGGCTCTGACCGAGACTGCGATCCCGGTCGAGTACGTGCTGAAGATCGAGGACGCTTCGGGCGGCAACTACACGCTGACCCTGAACGGCCAGACGACCGGCAACATCGCCTACAACGCGACTGCTGCGACGATCAAGAACGCTCTGGTCGGCCTGGACGACGGCCTGGGTGCGGATGACGTCACCGTCACCGGCTCTTCGGGCACCTTCTCGGTGACCGTTCCGGGCGCTCTGTCTGGTGACTTCTCGGGCCTGACGGGCACCGACGCCACCGGCAGCGTCACTGTCGCCTGATAGCGACTTGACACACATCGGGAGGGGGCACCTTCGGGTGCCCCTTCCTGTTTGTCAGATAGGAGAATCCGTTGGCTCACGCTACTGCTGAAGATGTCACGACGCTCTGGGCGCAGGAGCCTGAAGACGAAGTGATCACGCTGATCGAGCGCAGGCTGGAGCAGGTCGAGCGCATGATCAAGCGCCGGATTCCCGACCTCGACCTCCGGGTCGCGGCCTCGAACACGTTCAAGCAGGACGTGATCGACATCGAGGCCGACGCCGTCCTGAGGTTGGTTCGTAACCCTGAGGGTTACATCAGCGAGACGGACGGTCAGTACACCTACCAGCTTTCCCGTGACCTGTCGTCTGGCCGCTTGGTGATCCTCGATGAGGAGTGGGAGATCCTCGGGGTCTTCTCGCTGAAGCGGATGTCGGTCCTTGCTCCGAGGATCGTGATGCCGTCATGACGAATCCGAGCGCTAAGCAGCCGCGTGCTCCGTATCCGTCGAACTTCCTTCTGGCGGTGAAGCCGGAGGAGGTCGCGGTGAGTAAGTGCCGGCACGAGGACGACCCCCCGGTGTGCTACTGCGTTCACGACTGGCGCATCGAGTGGGCGAACGTCGAACGGGAGGATCTGTGAGCCTTCTCGACACCCGAGCTAGATACCAGCCGGTGATCGTCTTCCCCGAGGAGATGGTGGTCGACGAGGACGGCAACAAGTTCACCCGACCGGTGCCGAAGTACGTCACCGTCATCGATGACGACACGAACGAGCCGGTGCAGGTGTTGAACCCGAAGGCGATTGAGACAATCGCCCGATTCCAGATCCGGAACCAGTCCGGGACTTCCGCCCGACGGGCCGAGCAGGACAACGAGGGTTTCGAGACCGAGAAGGTCTACTCGATGCGGTTCCCGCGAGCGTTCACCCGCGAGCACGGGATCCTGGGCGCTCAGACCCAGATCGAGTGGCGCGGCGAGCGCTGGGCCGTGTTCGGCGACGCGACCGTCTACGACGATTCCCCGAAGTTGTCTCGGGTCGACTACGTGATCAAGAGGTACTGATGGGCATCCAGGTTTATCCGAACGCGAACGAGGCAGCCGCGAAACACGTTGATACGAGACGGGCTGTCCGTCGCGAGAACCGGATGGTGATGGGTAGGGCCAGGGCGAACCTGGCCGCTCAGAACCAGCATCAGCGCATCACCCCGAAGGGCTACTTCCCCGCGTTCATCGACGGGGCTGATGACGGCGTCGACTCCCTGACGATCCTGTTCGCTCCGAACGCGGTCGCGCTGGAGTTCGGACACTCCCCGTCTGGTTTCTTCGGTGGCACCGATACGAAGCCGCCTGAGCCGACGTACATCCTCACCCGCGCTGCGCTCGGTGGACACACTATGTAGGAGGCTGTATGCATCTGCCCCGAGTACAAAGGGTGGCAGCCCACATCCTCCGGAACGATCCTCGTCTAGAGGGCGTGGCGGTCACCACCTGGGTACCGGACGTCGACTACCGGGACTTCCCGATGATCAACCTCCGGCGTATCGGCGGAGTCAGGAACCGGAACGCGCCGACGCTGTATTCGCTTCCGGTCATTGAGATGTCGGCCTACACCGACACCAACCTCATCGAATGCGAGGAGCTGTATGAGACAGCTCTGGACGTCCTCTACGACGCTGTAGAGGACTCTGTAGTGACTCCTCACGGGTACTTGCAGAACGTGAGGGAAACGATGGGAGCCACGCAGTTCTCGTCGCTCTATCAGGATTCCTGGCGGGTCCAGGGTCTGGTCCGGCTCGGTGTCCGTAATCCGAGAACCAACTAACCGAAAGGTATTGCCAAATGGCAGAAATCGATGAAGCCGTTATTACAGCGGCTGTCGGGTACGTGTACGTGGCTCCCGCCGGCACAGCTCCCCCGACCCCTGCTCAGCTGAAGACGATCAACCTCAAGAACCCGGCCTCGTGGACTGTTCAGGGTTGGGAGAGCGTCGGCCACACCAGCCGAGGCACTCTGCCCGAGTTCGGCTTCGAGGGCGGCGAGTCCGAGGTCAAGGGTTCGTGGCAGAAGAAGAAGATCCGCGAGATCACTCCCGAGGATCCCATCGACTACGTCACGGTCGTCCTGCACCAGTTCGATGAGAAGTCGCTGGGGCTGTACTACGGCCCGAACGCCTCCTCGACTCCGGGTGTGTTCGGCGTCAAGCTGGGCCAGACCAACGAGAAGGCGCTGCTGATCGTCATCGAGGACGGCGACCTGCGTCTGGGTCATCACGCTCACCTGACGAGCGTGAAGCGGGACGAGGCCATCGAACTCCCGATTGACGACCTGGCGGCTCTGCCGGTGCGGTTCACCTACCTGGATTACCAGGAAGAGGTTCCGTTCTCGTGGATCAACGAGGAGTTGTTCAACCCGGTTCCGGCTGGTCCTCAGACCCTGAGCCTGGGCGGCGCTACCGGCGGTACGTTCACTCTGAAGGTGGACGGTAACGAGACCGAGGCGATCAACTACAACGACAACGCAGCGGCCATCAAGTCCGCGCTGGCCGCGATCGATGACGGCATCAAGGCGTCTCAGATCACGGTTACCGGCTCGGCTGGTTCGTTCGATATCACGATCCCGGCGATCCTGCGTGTCGGTACTGACAGCACCACGGGTGGCACCGGAGTCACCCTGAGCTGAGTTTGACTCCCATCGGCACTGGCTAGCGCAGCCATCCGTTGGGGTCGCGGGAGGGGGAGGTTTCCTTGGCGGGCCTGCCTCCCCCTCCCAATTCCTAAGCCCGCCAACACAAGAAAGGTTCGCCAAATGACTAACACACTTACTCTGGATGACATTCGCCGCGAGGCTGAGCGTCGGTACGCTCCCGTCGAGATTGAGCTGACCGATGGTTCCACCGTCGAGCTGAAGCCGCTGCTGAAGCTGAAGAAGCTGGAGCGCGAAGAGGTTTCCAAGATCCTGACTGAGTTGGGCGATCTGGAGGCCGACGAGGACGAGGTGGACGACGAGGAGATCGGTGATCTGATCTGCGACGCGGTAGCGAAGATCTTCCGGATGGTCTGCGACAAGCCGAAGAGGCTCCTGGCCGAGCTGGATCACGAGGATCCCGAGATCAAGGCCAGCATGTACACCTCTGTCCTGAACCAGTGGATCGGGGTCACTCAGGTGGGGGAAGCCGTGTCCTCGCCGAACTGATCGACAAGTACGGCGGGGCGATTCTCAGTGATCTGTGGCATGTCTACGGCATCGATCTGAGGGATCTGTACAGAGACGAGAGTCTTTCGCCGCGAATCATCTTGGCCCTGGTGCTCAACCTTCCGCACGACGGAGCTTTCTACGCAGAGCGACGCGGCGGGCCTGAGTACCGGGGTTGGGATGAGGACCGGTACGCCCTTGTAGCGCTGGTCAACGAGATGAAGGCCAGCAACTACATGTTCGCGACGGCGCACTCCGATCCGAAGAAGAGCAAACCCAAGGCACCAGAGCCGTTCCCCACTCCAGATTCCGAGAAGCAGAAGGCAGCACCTAAGCCGGGTTCCTTCGCCGCGATGTTGGTCGCCGCGAAGAAGGCGGCGAACGAGAAGAAGGGACTCTGATGGCGAAGAAGGCAGGGCCGGGAGGGGCCGGGGCTACCGAGGTAGCTCGGATCACAGTCCGGGTCTCCCCCGACACCTCGCGCTTCCGCAGGGAGCTGCGCCAGCAGCTGCAGGATCTGAACAGGGCACTTCAGGGCGACGCGGACGTCGAGTTCGGTGCGGACACCGAACAGATGGACCGGGACGTCAAGAAGGCCGCGAAGAAGGCCACGGCTGAGGCGTCGAAGGACGCCAAGGTCAAGGTCGAGGTCGAGACTGACAAGAAGGAGACCGAGAAGAAGGTCACCCAGCCGGCAAAGAAGGCTGCCAAGGCAGTAAAGGAAGCCGGCAGGGAGCTTGACCGATTCCAGAAGCGTTCGCTGAGCGATCTGTCGAACGCGATGGCGCAGCTTGAGAAGCTGATGACGCTGGATGAGGTCGGCGAGAGTACCCGTAAGCAGCTGGAGGCCGCTGAGAAGCGGCTGAAGAACTCGATCATCATGGGACCGCCGAAGGGCGCGTCCGCTAAGGACGCCGCTGCGTGGCGGCAGATGATCCAGCAGCAGATCAACGAGGCCAAGCAGGCCGGGATTGCCGACGAGGGTATCCGCAAGGATCCGAAGAAGGTTGTCGCTCGCCGGATCAAGGCGATCAATCGGCTGGCCCAGATCAGGGCCAAGCACGAGGCTGCGGAGCGTGAGGCTGCCGAGGAGCAGCGGAAGCGCAACGAGTACATCATCAACCGGCGTATCCGGGCGCACAAGCGCCTGGGGCAGATCCAGAAGGTCATCTCCGACCGCGAGAACGCGGCGCACAAAGAGCGTCTCGCTCAGATGGCCGAGGAGCTGAAGAAGTCCAAGCAGCTGACCGACGAGCACGCCGCCTACATGAAGCAGGTCACCGACTGGCTCAAGGCGGAGAAGGCGTACGAGGACGAGCGCAGGGCACGCAACCTGTCGGACCCGTTCAACGCCCGGATGTTGTCGGAGCTGAAGAAGGCGACTGCAGCTGCGGAGAAGACTCTGGGGACAACCGCTGACGACGAGAGGCGGCGGGAGTACCTGAAGTCCCAGTTTGATCGCATCTCGCGTGAGCTGGAGATGGATATCCCGGTCAACCTGGAGCTGCGGGCCAAGCAGCGCGACCGTATCCGCAAGGAGATCGAATCGATCTGGCCGACTGCGCTGGCGGCTGCGGCCGGCGGTGCGGTTGGTTCTATCGGAGCTATCAACAAGAAGAAGGACATCTTCTCGAAGCTCGGCGCTCCGGGCTTCGGTTCCGGCATCAACCCGTCCGGGTATCTGCTCATCATCTCCCTGATCGCGGCGGTGACGCCGCTGATCACCGGCCTGATGGGTGCGATTACGACTGCGGTCCTGACACTCCCCGGCCTTCTCGCCGCGGTGGCCGCTCCGATTGCGGCTATCGCCTTGGGGCTGGACGGAATTAAGGCCGCTGCGGCCCGTCTGGCACCTCAGTTCGAGGACTTGAAGTCGACGATGTCGGCCGTGGTCGAGGAGCAGTTCGGCCCGGTGTTCGACAAGCTGGGGGCGCTCTTCCCGACTCTGAAGGAGTCGTTGCCCGGTGTGTCTGCGGGTGTTGCGGCTGTCGCCGACTCCCTCGCCGACATGCTCACCAGCCCGGAGAACCTGGAGCGGCTGAAGAACATCTTCTCCGATATCGAGAAGACGATCCGCGACTCTGCGCCCGGCATCCGGGATTTCGTCGACGGACTGCTTGAGCTGACGAAGGGGTTGACCGGAAGGCTTCCCGATTTCGCTAAGTGGCTCAACGAGACTGGCGAGTCGTTCAAGACCTGGGTCGAGGACTTCACGAAGAAGGGTCCGGACGGTGTGTCGAAGTTCGACCACGCCCTCGACGGTCTCGGGTTCACACTCAAGGAACTGGGCGGCGGCATCGTCGAGTTGGCCGGTAAGGCCCTGGACTACTTCTCGGATCCAGAGAAGATCAAGTCGTTCAAGGCCGAGCTTGAGGCGCTGGTCAACACCATCCTCGCCCTGATGGATGCGATCAACGGGTTGGCGACGGCGTTCTCCAAGGTTCCCGGCTTCTCCGACGGCGAGGCGAACAGCTGGTTCGACTTCGCTCCGTTCCAGATTCAGAAGGGCAAGCAGTGGATCGACGGGTTGCTCGGCAGCAACACCGAGGAGCAGGGCGCGTCGAGCTTCTCCGCGACCTGGGATGGGATCAAGCAGAAGGCGTCTGAGGCGGCTAACTGGGTGAAGGAGGCATGGGCACCGATTGGTTCGTTCTTCTCCGGCATCTGGTCCCAGGTGTCGGCTGCGGCGACCCCGGTGTGGAGCCTGATCTCGACTGCGGCGACTACGGCGTGGAACGTGATCTCCTCGCTCTGGGGCGGTTTCGCCTCGTTCATGGCGGGCATCTTCTCCGGACTGGGCGAGGCTCTGGCCCCCGTCTGGGAGCCGATTAAGACGGGCGCTCAGGCAGCCTGGTCCGTGATCCAGGGTGCGTTCTCCGGTCTCGGAGGTTGGCTCTCAGGCGTGTTCAGCAGCGCGGTGAGCACCGTGCAGGGGATCTGGGAGGGCCTCAAGGAAGTCATCGCGACGGTGTGTAACAGCGCCATCGAGACGATCACCTCCTGGGGCAGCAACATCATCTCCACGATCCAGTCGATCGACCTGTTCTCGGCGGGTAAGGCGCTGATCCAGCGTCTCATCGACGGCATCAGGTCGATGGCAGGGCCGGTGATCGACGCCGCTAAGTCGGTGATCGGCGGAATCATGAACCTGATTCCACACTCCCCTGCTAAGGAAGGTCCGTTCGCACGTCCGGGCTGGGATGCTCTCAAGTCCGGTGGCGAGGCTATCGGTGATCAGTTCGGCAAGGGTCTGGAGAACGGCTTCCAGCCGGTCATCGAACGGGCCAAGGAGTTGGCTGGGCAGGTTGCGGGTGCGTTCACATCGGGCAGCGACCCGACGGTCTTCCTGAACGGGATGGACAAGGGTGAGCTGCAGCGTCTGAAGAAGACGCTCGATCTGCAGATGAAGCTGCAGCAGGCCGAGATTTCGTCTCTGAACTACCAGTCGAAGCTGAACAAGGACGACGAGGGTCTGAAGCGCCGCCTGGAGGAGTTGCGTCAGGCTAAGGAACAGCTCGGTCTCCAGAAGGAGATGATCGACCTCGCCGGGGAGTACGCGGACATCGAGTCCGAGAACGGATCTGGAGGGGAAGACCCTCTGGTGAAGGCAGCCTCGGGGCTGATGAAGACCCCGGTTGATTTCGCGAAGGCGACTGGGAAGCAGTTCCTTTCGGACATCGGCATCTCCGGTGACGGCCTGATCGGTCGTGCTCTGACCGAGGGCATTCAGTACGTCTTCCAGATCGGAAGCGTAGACGAGGCGATGTCCATCAAGGATCGGACTGAGTCGAAGGCAGCGAGAGCCATGATGGGCCGCTGACTCGACTCCCAACAGGAGGTAGACATTGATCGCCACCGACACCATCGTTGAGCTTGAGGGTGTCAACGGCGAGTACTTCAACCTGACGACCGGCGACCAGGGCGTGTACCTGGCCGAAGACGTGGAGGGTGCTTTCTATGACCCTCCCGTCAAGGTCGTTGCTGAAGAGCCGGGGAACTACCCCGGTGCTCGCTATCTGAATCACCGGATCCTGAAGCGCGACATCGTCTTCGGGGTCATCATCCTGAACGATGCGAGGTCCGGGCCGAAGTCGTGGATGTCTCGCGACAGCGAGTGGCGTAAGGCTTGGGCGTTCGATAAGCCGTGCAAGCTGAGTGTGACGACTCGGGAGTCCGGTACCCGCTACCTGTGGGTGAGTCTCTTTGAGTCTCCGACGGTTCCGATGAAGCACGATCCGAGTGCGAATTCGCTGAACGAGACGATCATGTCGTGCGTCGCGTACGACCCGTTCTGGTATGAGGACGACAAGGTCTTCCCCGTCCGGACGACGAAGGACACCCGGTTCAAGCCGACGATCTTCGATCTCCCCGGCGAATGGCCGTGGGAGAAGATGCCGAAGGAGACGCTGGAGATCCGCGTCGACCGCGCCAGCGGCGGGGTGAACCCCACCGATCAGTACATCGCGCCGAAGTGGACGGTGCCGGGGTCGACTGAGAAGATCCCGAACTTCCCGTGGCCGTTCCCTCCGGGGATTGAAATCCCTTGGGAACGTGCGCCGTTTACTCAGTTCGTCATTCCGGACTACTCGTTCGAGGATGACGAGTACGCGAACCGGCGTGTGAAGACGCCGGGTCTGGTCTACGGCGAGAACTGTGTCATCGACACCGACCGCCGCAAAGAGCAGATCAGCTCGGAGTCTGGGTCGCAGGTCTGGGCGCGGATGAACGGTGTCCGGTTCCGGAACATGATCCCGCCGTACACCGAGGAGAAGGTCTTCCAGATCGAGGCGTCCGGTTGCGCTCCGGGGCAGATCATCACGCTGCGTCTCCCCCGTCCGTGGTCCCGCCCCTGGGGGCTTGAATGAGCGGTCTCGTAAGCGCGAAGCAGTCGGACGATCTGTACAAGCTGGTCCAGCAGCGTCACGCGAAGATGGAGATCCTCCGGAGGAAGCCGCCGCTGGTCGAGATGTACGACGGCGACTTCCGGCTCCGGGGTGAGGTTTCCGGGGAGCTGATGCTGGAGTGGGAGTTCATCGAGAACGACACCGGCCAGGCGACGCTGCAGCTCCCGCTGGACCACTACCTCGCTAAGTGGGTGATGAACCACCGGGGGCGTCGCAAACGCAACGTCATCCTCAACATCGAGAAGCAGGGCACTCGGTGGACCGGGACGATGGACAACTACCGAGTCATCAAGGAGAAGTCCGGGGTCTGGTACATCGAGATCTTCTTCCTCCACGATTTCGAGCACACCAAGCATATCCGCGTCTGGTGCAACCCGTTTCTGCGGCCCGAGGTCCAGTTCCCGAAGGTATGGATCGTTTTCGGCCCTGCGAAGTTCTGCATCCTGCTGACACTTTTTGTGAATCTGCTCAGGCTTGAGACGTCACTCTGGACACTCCCGGACGATCCGCTGGATCCCACCGAGTGGATGGGTCCGTCGTTCAACCCCGGCACCTGGCGTCATATCGTCAAGCCGTTCCCCATCGTCGGGGACAACACCCCGATCACGATGGTGTTCAGCCGGTTCGGGACGTTCTACGACACGGTGAAATCGATTCTGGAGACCCACCAGCTGACGCTGACGTGCCGGCGCTATCTGAAGGATCGCGACGAGCATCCGTTCAAGGATCTTGAGGGTGAGCTGAAGCCGGTCGGCGGTATCGCGCAGTACATCCCGCTGCGGCACGGTTGCCTCGTCTGGGATGTCGAGGACAACGGCGGCTGGGGTACGGAGACCGCGTTCGGCGGTTCGTGGCTGACCGGTTTCGTCCGGGCTATGGTGAACGTCGCTGGCGACGGAAACATCGAGGGCGTAGACGTTTTCACCGGGGACAAGACGAACCCGAGTGAGTACTACACCCCGTGGTTCCTGGGGACGAACCCGAAGGCACCGTGGGTGGTGTTCGAGGAAGGCCCGTTGACGGGGATCGAGTCGTCGGAGTTCTCGTACTACGAGGCGACCGACACCAGCTTCCTGGCTGGCGGCCAGTCAGCCCCCGGTATCAACGAGGGGATCTCAGCCCTGATCAATATCGGTGGCGATCTGCTGACCTCGTTCATTAACTCGCAGCTGGCGTCTGTCGCGGTCATGGGCATGGCCATCGACCTGCCGCCTCTGGGCGGCTTGATGGACGCTGTCGCTCAGCCGTTGTACCAGGACACCATCGGCGCGTTCATGGAGATTCCGACGCTGCGGGCGTCGGAGATTTCGTTGCCTATCGCTGGGCTTGAGGACATCAAGACCGGCCTGGGTGACTTCCACTACTACGAGGGGATGGCCGAGGGCGTCCACAAGGCGTTCACGATCTCGGCGTTCGCCGCTGTCGCGGCGGAGATCCATCGGACTCGTACCCGCACTACACATACCCTGAAGGTCTCTGACGGTTCCCCGTATCTGTTCGGGGAGAAGGGGTATGGCCACTGCTGGCTCGGTGACCGAGTCGGCACATCGGTTCTCGGCTACCCGGTCGAGCACCAGCTGTTCGCGGAGCGCATCCGCAAGCTGAGCTACCGAATCGACAAGGACGGCCCGTCGGGCTGGTTGGTCGAGTTGGGTTACCGCGAACCGAAGAATCCTGCTCTAGCGGTCCTGGAGGAGGTCCGACGCATCAACGGTGCGCTGGGCACAGCCGGGATCCTCTGATCACGAAAGGCTCGCCGCCATGAAGATTCCGTCCCAGGAAGACCACAACCCGAATGATCCGCGACAGCATGTCGCGTGGGCGCTTCGCAACCTGCCGATGATCGCGGGTGTCGGGGCGATCACCCACCCGGGTTATCTGTTCGGCTGGTCGGAACACCTGTGGCGGGCGGGCTTTCGCCATGTCGATTGGATCCGAGGGCTGGCTGATGAGAACGGCAACATCCACGTCAGCCAGCTCCCGGAGCAGGAGATTAAGTTCCAGCCGGCCTTCCGGGGCCAGCGGCACGACGCGAACAACGCGGCGAGGTGGGTCGACAAGGACACCCCTGACCCGAAGCCGGTTGTGATTCCTGACATTACGAAATTCACAGAGCAGGAGAACCTGGCGATGTTGAGACAGTTCGAGGAACACGGGTGGATCGCGGACGGACGTCCTACCCCACCGATGGCCGAGGTTGTCGAAGGGTGAACGTCTTCAACCCCGACAACGGCTGGGAGGTGGCTCTCGTCGCGTTCATAGTCCTGTGTGTCACCTTCAGCTCTGTGTACCCGGTGTGGGCGAAGCTGAAGAAGATCGACGGGCAGGTATCGAACTCCCACGAAGAGAACCTCCGTGACGAAATCACCCGAGGGTTCAGGGAGATTCGCGAAGACATAAAGGTTCTGAGGGCTGAGCACCGCGAGCTGCGGGCCGACCTCCGCACCGAGCGTATCGAGCGGATCGAGGGTGATAAGCGCAAGGAGGTTGCATGAGCTATCCCACCGGCCCCGAGGGTGCGATCTTCGATGACGGAGCGTTCATCATCGGGGACGACTGGGGCCAGGACTACACCGAGCAGAGCGTCCGGGCGCTGTGGACAGTGCCCAAGCCGTCTCTGGGGACGGCCCTCGACCTCCTGCGGGAGCATCTGCTGAAGCTGCCTCTGGAGGCGCTCAAGGGCTTCGAGGGTCTGATCACCACCGCTACCGAGGGAGCGTTCAACACCGTCGCCGGAGCTGTCGACGCGATCATGGGCGCGATCTCGAACATCCCCGCGTTCCTGCGGATGGATCAGTGGGACGACTGGCTGCTGGGTGCGTGGAACACGCTGGAGCGCACGGTCCAGCAGATGATCGACATTTTCATGGGTGTCGTCGTCACGCCGATCAACTCGGCGGTCCAGGCGTTCAAGGACTGGTTCTTCGACTTCGCCGGGGGCATCGCCGCTACGGCGTCGAAGGCCCAGGCAACCATCGACAGCATCATCCGAGGCTGGAAGGCCGACTACACCGCCACCGGCTCGGTGGACGACGTTCAGATCGTCCTGGGTGAGGCTCGTCAGGTCAAGTACGGACTGATCACGGTGGCCGATATGGCCAACGCCCCGAAGAACGTTCCGTTCTGGGTCTCCCCGAACCCGTTCGAGGACGTGTCGTTCCCCCGGTCGGACATCGAGAAGATCATCGAGTACACCGCGACGGCGTCGTCCTCCGGTCCCAGTCCGACGATTACGGTCGGTGGCGACTGGAACAATACCAAAGCCGGCCAGTACAACAGCCACACCCACGACGTAAGTTCGTCGCTGACGGCGACGTACAGCCGTCCGAGGTTCACCGTCTTCTCTGGGAACCTGGCCCTGTCCGTTGTCCGCATGACGGCCAACCGGATCGTGAACTGCGCTCGGTTCATCGCCGGGGGCGACACTCCCCCGACGCAGGTGCTGGCGGGCCTGTACGAGATCGACCCGGAGACAGGCAACCACCGGCTGATCTACGACTTCGGCGACATCCGCTCGGAGATCCCGACTGGTCCGGACGTGTACGAGGTCAGCCTGGAGACCGACGGCGACATCGTCGTTGACGAGGGTGCTTTGCTGGCGCTGGGGATTCTGCCTATCGGCGGTTCGTTCACCGTCGCTGGTAAGTCCCGGCAGCCGATTGTCCCGACCGTGACGATCTACCCGCAGGCTGCGACGGAGCTGCTGTCCGGGCAAACAGCTCTGCCCGAGACGATCACCGAGACCAGCCTCAACCACACGGCGGCGTACCGGATGTGGGCTGCTATCGGCCAGGTGCTTCCGGAGACGATCATTCCGAAGTTCCTGATCACCTCGTTCGACGCGTACACGAACACCAACAACTGGGTCTCCCCCGCGTTCGTCTACCGCAGCAGCAGCAACGACGCGAGATTCAAGATCCTCAACGGCGTCTGCATCATCGACAGTCCGACGTACCTGGGTTCCAACGACTGGTACAAGCACGCGTTCGCGGTCACACCGTGTGCGACCAACGACATGTTCTCCGAGATCCTTCTCGGCGGGAACTGGGCGTCGACTTCGTACGGCCATGAGTTCCTGCATGTCAGGGCGAGCCAGGACGGCAAGTACGGCGTCATGGCGGAGATCAGCGGCGACGGAGCGGTCACCATCGAGACTGTCTCGAACGGCAGCCGCACCGTGCGGGAGACCGGCTCCCTGGGTCGTACCCCGGTCGCCGGGGACCGGATCAAGCTGGTGGCCGTCGGAAACGTCTACGCGGTGTACTTCAACGACTCGGTCGAGCCGTCCGCGGAGTGGGAGGACACGTTGGGCCTGGTCGACGTAGGCGCTGCCTGGAGGCGCACCGGTTTCGGGATGCATCACGCCACGTTCGGCTTCGGCTACTACCGGCCAGCCGGCATCGACGTGTGGTCTGGCGGTGACGTGGTTGTGTCTGAGCCGGAAGAAGAGGAAGAACCTCCCGAAGAAGAAGAGTGATTGATCCCCCTGGGACCGGCTTCGTGCTGGTCCTGGGGGGCTTTTTTGCGTTTTCGGGCCTATAGATCTGTTACCCGCATTTCGTCACGTGACGGATGCTGATCTCGGTGGAAGCTGGGCGGTGAGGTGAGCGCGGCTACCCCGCTACGCAAGTAGACAAGGTGCGCCCTCTCGTATGGAGCCGCCGGTATGGAGCCGGGTCGCGGAGGGCCACGGGGCACGGGTATTACTCGCTCCCCCACAGGCCGGGATGCTCACGGTCACCGCTACGCTGCCACGCGTCCCAGGGTCGGGCTGTCCTTCTATCTATCCCTGGTGGATGGGCCGTGATCGACACGCCCAGACGAATCTGGACATGAGTGCTACTGCCGCTCTAACCGGCGACGACCACGGTGGCAAGCCGTGTCACCCGACACGCTTCGGGCGCAGAGCACCGTCAGTGGTGCTCCTCTGTTAGAATGGCAGCACCACCACCACTGTTGCGAGAACCCCCGTAGGCTTGCCGGCCTGTGACCGGGGGT
>Ga0164243_10006814_pt1 | contig 17234 bp, 15 predicted proteins | sample OricompcompostOP_FD_108781 | JGI IMG/M metagenome (GOLD analysis project Ga0164243, IMG submission 108781) | Organic Plus compost microbial communities from Emeryville, California, USA - Original compost - Organic plus compost (OP) | ecosystem: Engineered > Solid waste > Mixed feedstock >... | reverse complement strand
CTGGCGCAGGAAGTACTCGCGCTGCGTTCTGTCGAGCTCGGACTGGACCTGCGACTGGATCTTGGAGCCGAGCGCGACGACCTCCAGCTCGCGCGCGAGGATCTCCGACAGCCGCCGCAGCCGGCGCGCGACGTCGCGCTCCTCCAGCAGCGCCTGCTTCTCCTCGGTTCTGATCCTCAGCGCGCTGGCGATCAGGTGGCTGAGCGCGCCGGGGTCGTCGAGGTTGGCGATCGCGACGTGCAGCTCCTCGGGCAGGTACGGGACCTCCTCGACGATGTTCGAGAAGGTCGCCTGCACGTTGCGCATCAGCGCGATCAGCTCGGGCGTCTCCTGGCCGTTCTCGTCGGGCGCCTCGGCGACCTCGGCGACGAGGTAGGGCTCGGTCCGCTCCCAGCCGCTCACGCGGATCCGCTGCGTCGCCTGCACGAGGATCCGCAGCGTCCCGTCGGGGACCTTCAGCATCCGCGCGACGACGCCGGCGACGCCGACCTCGTAGAGGTCCTCGGGGCCGGGCGTCTCCAGCTCCGGCTTGCGCGAGGCGACGAGCGCGATCATGCGGTCGCCGCCGAGCACGTCGTTGACGAGCGCGACGCTGCGCTCCTGGCCGACCGCGAGCGGGACGAGCGTCTCCGGGAAGGTGACGCTGTCGCGCAGCGGCAGCACCGGCAGCGTCCCGGACAGCGACCTCTGAGTCGGAACCTCGATCTCGCGGGCCTGCCCGGGCGTGCCGATCTCGATCATGCCGCGCCGCCTCCGCGCGTCCTGGCGCCGGTTCTCGGCACCTCGATCGGGACGCTGCGGCGGCGCTTGTCGGGGTCGACGAGCGGCAGCTCGACGCGCAGCAGGCCGTCCTCGTAGATCGCCTTCGCCTCCTCCGCCCGCACCTCGGCGCCGAGCTGGACGACGCGCCGGAAGGGGCCGTGCTCGATCTCGACCTGCTGGTAGACGCGGCCCTCGGCCTCGCCGGCGCTGCGGTGGCCGGAGAGGACCAGCTCGCGCCCCTGGATCTCGAGCGCCAGCCTGTCGGCGTCGATCCCGGGCAGCTCCGCCGTCACCACCGCGCGCGGCGGGTCGTCGGCGTAGTAGACGTCGACCGCGGGCGAGAAGCCGCCGCGCTTGCGGGGCGCGATGCCGGGGCGCTGGAGGACGTCGCCGAACAGCTCGTCCATCTCCCGCCGCATGCGCTCGAAGTTCGCGAAGAGGTCGCGTTCCGGAGCCATGCGCCGGAATCTACCCGTCCGCGCGCCCGCTTGACATACGGGCAACCGCCCTTGCGACGGCGGCGCGTCGGCTGCCCGCCGCTCAGACCTCGTAGACGGCGAACTCGGCCGCGATCTCGACCGGCGCGCCGTAGGCGCCCTCGGCGTCGGCGCGGGCTCTGACGAGGTCGTCGTCGTCGGCGATGTGGGTCAGCACCAGCCGCTTGGCGCCGGCGGCGCGGCCGAGCTCGCCGGCCTCCGCCCAGGTGAGGTGGCCGCGGTGGCCGTCCTCGGGCGCCTCCAGCGTCGCCTCCAGCATCAGCAGGTCGGTGTCGCGGCCGAAGTCGACGAGCGCGTCGTTGGGGCAGCAGTCGGCGCCGAAGGTGAAGCTGCCGCTCGGGCCCGTCACCTTGACCGCGTGCGTGCGGATGAAGTGCGGCACCTCGTGGAAGGTGATCGTCAGCGGCCCCAGCTCGATCGTGCGGTCGGGCTCGTACTCGATCAGGCAGAAGGCCTGCTCGACCAGCTCGGGCGCGTTCCAGGCGCCGGTGATCTGGCGGAAGACCTCCCTGCCGCCGGGCGGCGCGTAGAGCGTCGGGCGCGGATGCGGGAAGGCCCGCGCCCGCGGCGAGTACGACAGCGCGTACGAGTACGGGATCAGGTCGATGCAGTGGTCGCTGTGCAGGTGGGAGACGACGACCGCGTCGACCTTCATGTAGTCGACGACCTCGCGCAGCTTGCCGAAGACGCCGTTGCCGCAGTCGACGAGCAGGGTCGTCTCGCCCTCCTCGACGAGGTAGCCGCTGCACGCCCCGCCGGCGTCCTGCCAGGCGGGTGACTTTCCGAGCACGGTGATCTTCACGCCGGGGGCCTTCCCACAGTGGGTGGGACACTCTAGCCGTGCGGCGCGGTTCAGGCGTGCAGCGCGGCCTGCTCCTGCGCGGAGGGCATCGCCCAGACGGCCTGCGTGCGGCGCTCCTGGCGGAACTGGAAGCGCAGCTGGCGGGGCGGGCGCAGGCCCTCCGGGTGGGCCGGTCGGAAGGTCGCGCAGGGCTCGTCGTCCGCGAGCGCGCAGAGCAGGTTCTGACGGAAGAAGCAGTCATCGCACCCGACTCTGCGTCCATTCACACGACCCTTCGCCATCCTGCCCTTCGACCTCCTTCTCCCGGCCTCTCGACCGCCTGCGCTTCAGTGGGGGAGGCGGCAGTCAAACAAACCTGCGAGGTGCGCTCAACGCCGATTCCCGCAAAACGCAGGAACTTTCTGACGCGTCCACTTTCACCTGCAAATTCGCGACTTTTTGCTATGGGCGACGAGAACTCCCCGGATTTTGCGGAGGTTTCGCCCGAGCGCGTTCGTCATCCTGTTCGGAGCATGCGAATCCTGATAACGGGCGTGAGCGGATTCGTCGGATCGCGGCTCGTCCCGCGCCTGCGCGACGACGGCCACGAGCTGCGCGGCTTCGCGCGCGACGCGAGCCGCGTCACGGTCGACGTGCCGCTCGTCGTCGGCGACGCGGTCACCGGCGCGGGGCTCGACGCGGCGCTCGAGGGGATCGACGTCGCCTACTTCCTGATCCACTCGATGGAGCCGCCGCCCGACGACGACGGCGCGGCCTTCGAGGCGCGCGAGCGGGCGGCCGCCCAGCGCTTCGCGACGGCCGCACGCGCGGCCGGCGTGCGGCGGATCGTCTACCTCGGCGGCCTGGTGCCGACGACGGTCGCCCCCTCCCCGCACCTCGCCAGCCGGCTGGCGGTCGAGCGGACGCTGCTGGAGGCGGTGCCGGACGCGCTCGCGCTGCGCGCCTCGATCGTGGTCGGCGCCCGCTCGCGCTCGTTCCGCTTCCTCGTGCGGCTGATCGAGCGGATGCCGGTGCTGGCGCTGCCGAGCTGGCGCGACTTCCGCACCCAGCCGGTCGACGAGCGCGACGTCGTCGAGGCGCTGGCGCGCGCGGCGACCGCCGCGCTGCCGGCGGGCGCCGCCCGCTCGCTCGACCTCGCCGGCCCCGACGTCGTCAGCTACCGCGAGCTGATCGAGCGGATCCGCGACCACATGCTGCTCGACCGGCCGGTGCTCGCCTTCGACCCGCCGGCGCCGGCGAGCCTCGCCAGCCGCGTCGCGGCCGCGATCGCCGGCGAGCGGCACGAGCTGGTCGGCCCGCTGATGGCCGGGCTCGGCAGCGACCTGCTGCCGCGCGCCGGCGACACCGCCGCGCTGCTGGGCGTGCGGCTGCACCGGCTCGACGCCGCGATCGAGCACGCGCTCGGCGAGTGGGAGCGCGAGGAGCCGCTGGCGGCGAGGTAGGGTCCAGGGCTGATGACGCTCGTCACCACCGCGATCGAGATCGAGGCGCCGCCGGAGCGCGTCTGGGAGGTCGTGCTCGACCCCCGCCGGCTCGGCGACTGGGTCACGATCCACCGCTCGCTCGGCGAGGAGACGCCGGCGCGGCTGCGCGTCGGCTCGCGCTTCGAGCAGACGCTCAACCTGCGCGGCGCCCATCTCCACGTCGAGTGGAGCGTCGTCGCGCTCGACCCGCCGCACCGCGCCGAGTGGCATGGCCGCGGCCCGGCCCACTCGCAGGCGTCGATCGTCTACGCGCTCGCGCCGACGGCCGGCGGCGGCACCCGCTTCACCTACGAGAACACCTTCAAGCCGCCGGGCGGCCCGCTCGGCGCGGTCGCCGGCCGCGTGCTCGTCGGCGGCCTCTCACACCGTGAGGCGCAGCGCTCACTGGAGCGGCTGAAGCGGCTGCTCGAAGCTCCTGATCAGTGAAGAGCCTCGCTGTGCGAAACAGCCGTCGAAGGTGACGCCTCACCGCGCTAAGATTCGGGCCAACCGACTGAACGCAGTGACTCAGCGGGCTATTTGAACACATACGTAGGGGGAATTCAGGGGGCGCGGCGACTCGGCCGGCGTATCGGGTCGCGTCGTGAACGTTTGTGTTTTCCACCTCGTCGGAGCCAGACAGGAGAAAGGACCGGATACGAAGTGGCTGACTTTCTCGACGCGAAGGTGAAAGAGATCGAAGGGCGCCTGAGAGAGCTGCGACCGCTGCTCGACGAGTACCACCGGCTCGAGGCCGCCGCCGCGGCGCTCGGCGGTGTCGAGCTGCCGCGCGGCGGACGTGCGCGGGCGCGCGGGAGCGTCGCGCGCAACGGCGCGGGCTCGCGACGCGGGCGCCCGCGCGGGAGCAGGGGCGAGAACACGCGCGCGGCGCAGGCCGTCGAGCTCGTGCGCGCGCGGCCGGGGATCACGATCCCGGAGCTGGCCGAGCACATGGGCATCAAGCCGAACTACCTGTACCGCATCCTCCCCCAGCTGGAGGAGGAGGGCAGAGTCCGGCGCGAGGACAAGGGCTGGCTGCCGGCGTAGGCGGCCGAGCCGCCGGCGCGTCCCCCTCCGCGCCGGTCGGTTGCCACTCGAGACCGCGGCCCGCCCCCGGAGGCCGCCGTCCCGAGCACCGCCTGACTCCTACGGGATCAGGCCGAGCTGCTTGATCGCCTCGCGCTCCTCGACCAGCTCGTTGACCGAGGCGTCGATCTTCGCGCGCGAGAAGTCGCTGATCTCCAGCCCCTGGACGATCTCGTAGCTGCCGTCGCCCTTGGTCGTGCAGGGGAACGACGAGATGATCCCCTCCGGCACCCCGTAGGAGCCGTCCGACGGGACCGACATCGAGACCCAGTCGCCGGCCGGCGTGCCGAGCGCCCAGTCGTGCACGTGGTCGATCGCGGCGTTGGCGGCAGAGGCGGCCGAGGAGGCGCCGCGCGCGTCGATGATCGCCGCGCCGCGCTTCTGCACCGTCGGGATGAAGTCGTTCTCGAGCCACGCCTGGTCGTTGACCAGCTCGGCCGCGTTCTGGCCGCCGACCTTCGCGTGGAAGATGTCGGGGTACTGGGTCGCCGAGTGGTTGCCCCAGATCGTCACGTTCGTGATGTCCTTGACGGCGGCGCCGGTCTTCTTCGCCAGCTGCGCGATCGCGCGGTTGTGGTCCAGGCGCGTCATCGCGTGGAAGCGCTCCTTCGGCACGTCCGGCGCGTTGCTGGCGGCGATCAGCGCGTTCGTGTTGGCCGGGTTGCCGACGACGAGCACCTTGACGTCGTCGGCGGCGTGGGCGTTGATCGCCTGGCCCTGCGGCTTGAAGATGCCGCCGTTGGCCTCCAGCAGGTCGGCGCGCTCCATCCCTCTGGAGCGCGGGCGGGCGCCGACGAGCAGCGCGACGTTGACGCCGTCGAAGGCGACGTTCGGGTCGTCGGTCGCGTCGACGCTGTGCAGCAGCGGGAAGGCGCAGTCGTCGAGCTCCATGATCACGCCCTCGGCGGCCTTCAGCGCCGGGGTGATCTCGAGCAGGCGCAGGGAGATCGGCTGATCGGGCCCGAGCAGGGCGCCGCTGGCGATGCGGAACAGCAGGGCGTAGCCGATCTGGCCGGCGCCACCGGTGACGGTGACGCGAACGGGTTGCTTGTCAGTCACGGGCCTCGAGCCTTTCGATATCCGGGTAGCGGCGCGATGCTATCGCCGATTGTCTGACAAAGGCCACGTCAGCGGTCTCTCGTCAAGCTGCGCGGGGGTGTGCAGTTCCTGCTTGACTGTCACTCATGTCCCTCGCGCCGCCCGGGGAGACGCAGGCAACGCACCGCGTCACCAACCAGCCGCCCCCGCTGGAGGGCGTCGACCTCTTCTCGCAGAACCGGCCGCTGGTGGAGGCGCTCGAGCGCGAGGGCGGCGGCTGGGCGGCGGCCGACGCGGCGATGGTCGGCGAGATCGCCGGCGGCGAGGCGATCCGCTGGGGCTTCGAGGCGAACGAGAACCCGCCGAGACTGAGGACCCACGACCGCTACGGCAACCGCGTCGACCAGGTCGAGTTCCACCCCTCCTGGCACCGCCTGATGCGGACCTCGGTCGAGCACGCGATCCACGCGCTGCCGTGGCGCGAGCACCGCCCGGGCGCGCACGCCGCGCGGACCGCCCTGTCGCTGACCCTCTCGCAGGTCGAGGCCGGCCACGCCTGCCCGATCACGATGACCTTCGCCGCCGTCCCGGCGCTGCGCGCGCAGCCGGAGCTGCTGGAGACGTGGGAGGAGCGGCTGACCTCGGCCCGCTACGACAGCCGCGACCTGCCGGCCGGCGAGAAGACCGGCGCGCTCTGCGGCATGGGCATGACCGAGAAGCAGGGCGGCTCCGACGTGCGCGCGAACACGACCGTCGCGCGGCCGCTCGGCGGCGGGGCGACCGGGGGCGGATCCGAGTACGCGCTGACGGGCCACAAGTGGTTCTGCTCGGCGCCGATGTGCGACCTCTTCCTGATGCTGGCGCAGATCGAGGGCGAGGGGCTCTCCTGCTTCGCCGTCCCCCGCTGGCGGCCCGACGGCACGCGCAACGCCTTCCACCTGCAGCGGCTCAAGGACAAGCTCGGCAACCGCTCCAACGCCTCCTCCGAGGTCGAGCTGCGCGGCGCCTGGGGACAGCTCGTCGGCGAGCCCGGCCGCGGCGTGGCGACGATCATCGAGATGGTCAACCACACGCGGCTCGACTGCGTGATCGGCTCGGCCGCCGGGATGCGCTGGGCGGTCGCGCTCGCGACCCACCACGCCGCCCACCGCAGCGCCTTCGGCCGGCTGCTGGTGGAGCAGCCGCTGATGGCCAACGTGCTCGCCGACCTGTGCGTCGAGTCGGAGGCGGCGACCGTCACCGCGATGCGGCTCGCGCGCGCCTACGACGAGGCCGGCGACGCGACCGGCGACCCGGCCGCGGTCGCGCGGGCGCACGCCTTCAAGCGGATCGCGACGGCGGTCATGAAGTACTGGGTCTGCAAGCGCGCCGCGCCGCACGCGGCCGAGGCGCTGGAGGTGCTCGGCGGCAACGGCTACGTCGAGGAGTCGGGGCTGCCGCGGCTCTACCGCGAGGCGCCGCTGAACTCGGTCTGGGAGGGCTCGGGCAACGTCATCTGCCTCGACGTGCTGCGGGCCCTGCACCGCGAGCCCGGCAGCCGCGACGCCTTCCTCGCCGAGCTGGCGCGGACCGACGGCGCCGACCCGCGGCTCGACGCCCACGTCGCCGCCCTGCGCCGCCAGCTGTCGGACCCGACCGACGCCGAGCTGCGCGCCCGCCGCCTCGTCGAGGCGATGGCGCTGGCGCTGCAGGGCTCGCTGCTGGTCCGCCATGCGCCGCCGGCCGTCAGCGAGGCCTTCCTCGCCTCGCGCCTGGCCGGCGACCACGGCGGCGCCTTCGGCACGCTGCCGCCCCACGTCGCCTTCGGCGAGATCGTGGAGCGGCACCGGCCGCTGCTCTAGCGCCCCCGCCTCATCTCCCCGTCCAGGTGCCGGAGTAGCAGGCCCTCCCGCTGCCGCAGGTGTCGACGACCCGGCCGCCGACTCTGAGGAACTCGGACTTCTGCGCCCGCGCCGCGGGGGTCGCGCGCGGCAGGCCGTGCGGGTCGCGGCCGTCGTTGGCCGCGCCGCCGTCGACCGCCGGCACCGGCGCTCTGTTGACGAGCGGCGCCGGGTTGTTGCCGAGCGCGCCGCCGTCGCGGACCGGGCCGGCGTCCCACAGCACCAGCGCGGAGCCGGCGTAGGGGAATCTCTCGATCGGCCGCAGGCCGTAGTACGGCGATCTGACCGGCACGCGGCCGGCGTCGGCGAGCGGCGTGCGGACGCGCGCGCCGATCGTGCGGGCCTCGACCTGCGCCTGCGTGTCGGAGACCTGGAAGTCGCCGAGCGCGACGTGCAGCAGCACCTCGTGTCTGGGCGTGTTGCGCAGCGGGTCGGTCGTCATGTGGTGGGCGACGCCGTTGGCCTCCGAGCGGTCCCACAGCATCTGCGCCAGCGTCAGCACGAGCGGCCGCGTGTGCTCGACCGGGTAGCCGTTGTCGAACGCCGGCGAGAACTCGGCCCAGTCGGTCGAGCGCGGCAGCAGCACGCTGTAGTTCATCCCCGGCACGCCGAGCACGGCGCGATCGAAGTCGGGCGCGAAGGCGGTCAGCGCGCCGCCGAGGATGCCGCCCTGGCTGTTGCCGTCGTAGTACAGGCGGGTCGTGTCGATCAGCCGCTGGCCGGCCGCCGTCTGGAAGGCCGGGTTGGCGGCGAGGCCCTGCGGGTGCAGCATCAGGCGGCCGAGGTAGAGCTCGTTCAGCAGCCCCTGCTGTATGCGGTCGACGAATCTGCCGAAGCCGGAGAAGTCGCCGAGGATGCCGATCGCGGTGCCGATGTCCTCGTTGGCGAAGCCGATCTCCGGCGTCGCGCAGAAGATCACGTCGTGCTCCTGCGCCATCGCCTGCACGTTGGCGGCGGTCACCTCGGTGTGGCGGCCGAGCAGGCCGTGGCCGTAGAGCGACGGCCGCGCCGGCGCGACCGGTCCGCCGCCGGCGCCGCTCGAACGCGGCACGATGCAGAGGAATCTCGCCTGGTGCGTGTTGCCGGGGATCTGGCTCGGCAGCGCGTCGGCGCCTCTGTCGGGATAGTGGTAGCCGGCGCCCGGCGGGCAGCCGACCGTGTCGAGGTAGCACGGCACCTCGACCGTGCCCTCCACCTGCCGCGCGATCAGCGCGTTCTGCTCGGGGGTGAAGTCGGTGACGGTCTGGATCGCGTATCTCGGCGGCGCCCCCTCGACCTTCATGTCGGCGAGGTTCGCGTCGCCGAGCTGCTTGAAGGCGTCGTCGCGGATGTGCAGCATCCGCTCCGTCAGCGACCGCTCGGAGGCGACGGTGAAGTCCCACGCCAGGTAGAGCGATCTGTCGCGCGCGACCTTCGCCTTTCTCAGCGTTCTGAAGATCGAGGCGAACCGCGACCGCCGCAGCTCGACGGCGCGGCTGCGCGTTCTGATCTCGTCGCGATAGAGGCGGAAGCCGGGCGGCGCCGGCAGCGCCTTCCCGCGCGCGTTGCGGAGGTTGCGCAGCACGACGACGTAGCGGCGGCCCTCGGCGAGGTTCCTCGCCGGGTGGATCAGCAGCGTCCGCTCCTTCGCGCTCGTCGCCTGCGCGTCCAGCTCGGCCCAGATCAGCTGCCGTCTGCCGCTCTTGGCGTCGAGCAGCAGGACGGGCTGGTCCCTGCGCCTGTACTGCGACAGGTCGGCGAGCGTGACCGCTCGCGTGCGCGCGAGCGCTCGCTCGCTGTCGAGGCCGGGGACCTGGACGACGATCTGCTGGCCGGGGCTGAAGCCGTCGTTGCGGTTCCACTCGGCCGGGTCGATCCGCACGCCGGAGCGGTTGGCCGGCATCGAGGCGCGCGTGAAGTGGACGCGCAGCCCGGTCGCCGTCCGTCTGTCCCTGATCGTGAAGCGGTCGGACGGGAACGGCAGCATACAGTCGCCGCCGGCGATGAACTCGCAGCGGTCGGCGGTGCGCAGGTTCAGGCCGGCGGGCAGCTTGTGCTTGGCGGCCGGTCTGGCCGCCTGCGCGCCCGCGGGAAGCGCGAGCGCGCAGACGGCCGCCGCCGCCAGCGCGCGGATCGATCTCTCCATGCGCGCGAACGTACCACTGTCGCGTTACGCCAGATCGTAGAGCGGCGTCAGCTTCGCCGTCAGGTAGTCGACGAACGGCTGCACCGCGATCGGGCCGCCGACGATCCGCCGCACCAGCTCCTTCGGCGGATGCTTGCGGCCGTGGCGGTGCAGCCGCTCGCCGAGCCAGGCGCGCAGCGCCGCGCCGTCGCCGGCCGCCAGCTGGGCGTCGAGGTCGGGCAGGTCGGCGCGCGCTCTCTGCCACAGCTGCGCGGCGATCAGGTTGCCGAGCGCGTAGGTCGAGAAGTAGCCGATCTCGCCGGCCGACCAGTGGACGTCCTGCAGCACGCCCATCGCGTCGTCGGGCACGTCGATCCCGAGGTACTCCTTCATGCGCGCGTTCCACGCCTCCGGCAGGTCGGCGAGGTCGAGCGTGCCGGCGATCATCTCCCGCTCCAGCTCGAAGCGGAGGATGATGTGGAGGCCGTAGGTCGCCTCGTCGGCCTCGACGCGGATCAGCGACGGCTGCACTCTGTTGACGGCGCGGTAGAAGGCCTCGGCGTCGACGCCGGAGAACCGCTCCGGGAAGACCCGCTGCAGCTCGCCGTGGAGGAAGCCGGCGAACGGCCGCCCGCGGCCCACGACGTTCTCCCACAGCCGGCTCTGCGACTCGTGCAGGCCGAGCGAGGCGCCGCCGGCCAGCGGCGTGCGCGCGAGCTGCGGCGCGACGCCGGCCTCGTAGAGGCCGTGGCCCATCTCGTGGATCGCGCCGTAGAGCGCCATCCCGACGTAGGCCGGGTCGTAGCGGGTCGTCAGCCGCACGTCGGTCGGGCCGAAGGAGGTCGCGAAGGGATGCGCCGCCTCGTCGAGCCGCCAGCCGTCGGGCGACCAGCCGAGCCGCTCCAGCACGCCTCTGACGAGCGCCGCCTGGCGGGCCGGCTCGAACTCGCCGTGCAGCGGCGCGTTGTCGACCGCGTCGGCGCGCTCGGCGATGCGCGCGATCAGCGGCACGAGCGCCGCCCGCAGCTCGCTGAAGAGGGCGGCGACCTCGGCCGTCGTCATCCCCTCCTCGTAGTCGTCGAGCAGGATGTCGTAGGGGTCGTCGGGGTTCTCGTCGGCGAACAGCTCGACGTACTGGCGCTTGAGCTCGACGTTGCGCTGCAGGAACGGCAGGAAGGAGGCGAAGTCCGATCTCGCGCGCGCCTCGACCCACGCCTGGTGGCCGAGCGCGCCGGCGCGCGCCATCTCGACCGCCAGCTCGCCCGGCACGCGCTTGGCCTTCTCGTAGTCGCGCCGCGCGACGCGGATCAGCGCCGCGTCGTCGGAGTCGGGATCGGCGGCGCGCAGCGCCTCCTCCTCCCCCTCGAGCGCGTGCAGGAGCCTGCCGATCGCGTCGTCGGTGAAGCGCTCGTGGACGATGCCGGAGAGCGTGCCGAGCTGCTCGGCGCGGATCGGGTTCGCGCGCTCGGGCATCATCGTCTGCTGATCCCAGCCGAGCAGGCCGGCGGCGCTGCTGAGGTCGCTGATCTCGGCGAGCCGCTGGCGCAGCTCCTGCAATGGACCGCTCATGGGCCTCCGTTCGGGGTCGGAAGAAGTCGTCGCTGTGCGACCATTGCAGCATGTTCGGCAGGAGCGGATCGATCCAGCTGGCACGTCTCTTCGGCATTCGCGTCGGGGTCGACTTCAGCTGGTTCGTCGTCCTCTTCGTCGTGATCTTCTGGCTCTCCGACGAGTTCCAGCGCTCGCTCGGCGGCAGCGAGACGGAGGCGTACGTGACCGCGGTCGTCAGCGCGCTGCTGCTGTTCGGCTCGGTGATCGTGCACGAGCTCGGCCACGCGCTGACGGCGCGCCGCCACGGGATCGAGGTCGCCGGCATCACGCTCTCGCCGCTCGGCGGCTTCGCGCTGATGAGCCGCGAGAGCCGCACGCCGAAGGAGGAGCTGCAGGTCGCCGGCGCCGGCCCGCTGGCGACGCTGCTGGTGCTGGTCGCGTGCGCGCTCGTCGGGCTGGTCGCCTACGGCCCCGACCAGTTCGCCGACGCGGCGCTGCTGCGCGACGAGCTGCCGACGACGCCGCTGTCGCTGACGCTCGGCTGGCTGGCGACGATGAACTTCATCGTGCTCGTCTTCAACCTGATCCCCGCCTACCCGCTCGACGGCGGCCGGATCGCGCGCGGGCTGGTGTGGCGGCTGACCGGCGACAAGGAGCGCGGCTCGCGCGCGGCGGCGCGGCTGGGCCAGGCGTTCGGGATCGTGCTGATGGGCCTCGGCCTGTGGGCGCTGGTCGGCTTCGACCCGTTCATCGGCATCTGGGCGCTGCTGGTCGGCTTCATGATCAGCGGCTCGGCGCGGGCGCTGCTGGCGCAGACGGTCTTCACCGCCCAGCTGGAGGACGTGCGCGTCGCCGACATCATGGACGAGCAGCCGGTGAGCGTCCCGCAGGAGCTGACGGCCGACCGCGCGCTCGACGAGTTCTTCCTGCGCTACCGCTGGCCGTGGTTCCCCGTCGTCGACGCGGCCGGGCGGTTCGTCGGCGTGCTGCGCGAGGACGGCGCGCGCGGCGCGGTCGAGGGCGGCCGCCCGGTGCAGCCGGTCGCGGAGCTGATGGAGACCGACGACGACGAGCGCTGGCGGATCGACGAGGACCGCACGCTGCGCGAGCTGCTGGAGGCCGACGGGATGCGCTCGCTCGGCGCGATCATGGCGGTCGACCGCGCCGGCGTGCTGCGCGGCGTCGTGACCGTCGGGCGGCTGCGGCGCGCCGTCCAGGCGGCGATCGCCACGCGTCCATGATCTGACTTCCAGTGCGCCAAAAGTAGCAATCGGCACGTGGACGGGCATACGCTGGTCCAGCGATGCCCAGAACCGACGTGCTGATCATCGGCGCCGGCCTCGCCGGCCAGCGCGCGGCGCTCGCCGCGGCGTCGGCCGGCGCCTCGGTCGCGATCGTCTCGAAGGTCCACCCCGTCCGCTCGCACTCGGTCGCCGCCGCCGGCGGCATCAACGCCGCGCTCGACCCCGGCGACTCGTGGGAGTCGCATGCCTTCGACACGATCAAGGGCTCCGACTACCTCGGCGACCAGCACGCGATCGAGATCATGTGCCGCGCCGCGCCCGACGAGATCCTCTGGCTCGAGCACGCCGGCGTCACCTTCCACCGCGGCGAGGGCGGCCGGCTCGGCACGCGCGCCTTCGGCGGCGCCTCCGCGGCGCGCACCTACTACGTCGCCGACATCACCGGCCAGGCGATCCTGCACGTGCTCTACGAGCAGCTGATGAAGCACCACGCCGTCGTCGACCGCTACGAGGAGTGGTTCACGACCGAGCTGCTGCTCGACGACGACGGCCGCTGCAGCGGCGCGATCGCGCGCGACATCCGCAGCGGCCACCTCGACCTGTTCGACGCCAAGACGACGATCCTCGCCTCCGGCGGCGCCGGCCAGGTCTTCAAGCCGACGACCAACGCGCTCATCTGCACCGGCGACGGGATCGCGCAGGCGTACCGGATCGGCGCCTCGCTGATGGACATGGAGATGGTCCAGTACCACCCGACGACGCTCGCCGAGAACGGCTTCCTGATCACCGAGGGGGCGCGCGGCGAGGGTGCGCAGCTGTTCAACGCCGCCGGCGAGCGGTTCATGGAGCGGTACGCGCCGAACAAGCTCGAGCTGGCCTCGCGCGACGTCGTCTCGCGCGCCGAGCAGACCGAGATCGACGAGGGCCGCGGCTTCCCCGACGGCACGATCGCGCTCGACATCACCAAGGTGCCGCGCAAGCGGACGCTGGAGGCGCTGCGCGAGATCGTCAACATCGGACGCGACTTCGCCGGCGTCGACATCACGCGCGAGCCGATCCACATCAAGCCCGGGATGCACTACATGATGGGCGGGGTCAAGGCCGACGTCGACGGCCGCACCGACGTCCCCGGCCTCTACGCCGTCGGCGAGGTCGCCTGCCTCTCGGTCCACGGCGGCAACCGGCTCGGCGCCAACTCGCTGCTCGACACGCTGATCTTCGGCCGCCGCGCCGGCGAGCACGCCGCCGAGCACGCGCTCGGCCGCCGCGCGCCGCGCGCGCCGGCCGCGAAGCTGCGCGACGCGCAGGCCGAGATCGACGCGATCCTCGCGCGCGAGCCGAGCGCGGGCTCGCGCCGCATCGCGGCGCTGAAGGACGAGCTGGGGACGACGATGAACGAGCACGTCGCCGTCTACCGCGACGCCGACGGGCTCGCGACCGCGCACGCGATCGTGCGGCGGCTCAAGGAGCAGGCGCCGCGGGCCGCGATCGACGACCGCGGCACGGTCTTCAACCAGGACGTGCTGGCCGCCTTCGAGCTGAGCTACATGCTCGACGTGGCGGAGGCGATCGTCGTCGCCGCGCAGGAGCGGCGCGAGTCGCGCGGGGCCCAGTTCCGCACCGACTACCCGCGCCGCGACGACGACGCCTGGCTCCACCACATCACGATCTCGCGCAACGGCGACGGCGAGCCGAGCACCGGCAGCGCGCCGGTCACGATCACGCGCTGGCAACCGCAGGAGAGGACCTACTGATGGCCGACTACACGCTGAGAGTCCGGCGCTTCGACCCCGACGACCACCAGGGTCCCTACTGGCAGGAGTTCGCCGTCGCGCTGGAGCCGCACCGCTCGCTGCTGGAGGCGCTGCTGGCGGTCAAGGGCGAGCAGGACGGCTCGCTGGCGCTCCGCTGCTCCTGCCGCGCGGCGATCTGCGGCTCCTGCGGCGTGCGCGCCGGCGGCAGAGCGCGGCTGGCCTGCAACACCCACCTCGAGCGCGTCGCCGACGCCGACGGCGCGATCGTCGTCGAGCCGATGGGCAACATGCCGGTCATCAAGGACCTCGTCGTCGACATGGACGCCGTCCACTGGAAGAAGATCCACCGCGTCACGCCGTGGCTGCTGCCGGAGGCGCCCGAGCCCGAGCGCGAGCACCTCGTCCCGCACGCGGCGATGGTCGACGTGACGCAGACGATGGCGTGCATCCAGTGCGGCGCCTGCGTCTCCGACTGTCTCTCGCTCGAGGTCGACCCCGAGTTCGTCGGCCCGGCCGCGTCGGCGAAGGCCTACCGCTTCGTCGGCGACCCGCGCGACGGCGCCCAGGAGCAGCGGCTGCGCGACCTCGCCGAGGACGAGCACGGCATCTACGACTGCACCCACTGCTTCAGCTGCATCGACGCCTGCCCGAAGGGCGTCGCGCCGATGGACCAGATCATGCGGCTGCGGCGGATCGCCGGCGTCGACCACGAGATCGTCGACCACAACAACGGCGAGCGCCACGAGGAGGCGTTCGCGACGCTGATCCACGACTACGGCCTGCTGCACGAGGCGGAGCTGCTGCCGCGCTCCTACGGCGGCAACTCGTGGTTCGGCAAGTTCCATCCGGCCGCCGGGCTGGAGCTGGTCGAGTCGCTGCCGGCGATCGCGAAGGCGGTCCTGCGCGGCAAGGTCAAGCCCGGCCAGGCGCTGCGCGGCCACAGACTGGCCAGGGGCGACCTCGACGCCGTCCACGCGATCTACGACGCGGTCGAGGCGGGCGCGCCGAGCGAGCGCGAGCGGGTCGCCGCGCGCGACGGAGGAGGGCAGTCATGAGGGTCGCCTACTGGCCCGGCTGCGTCAGCCGCGGCTTCACGCCCGAGCTGCACGGCTCGATGGCGGCCGTCGCGCCGCTGCTCGACATCGAGCTGGTGCCGCTCGACCGCGCCGCCTGCTGCGGCGCCGGCGTCATCGCCGAGCACAACCCCGAGCTGGCCGACACGCTCAACGCCCGCACCTTCGCGCTCGCGCAGCAGGTCGACGGCGCCGAGCTGATGATGAACATCTGCTCGACCTGCCAGGGGGCGCAGGCCGAGTGTCAGCAGCGGCTCGACGCCGACGACGACTACCGCGCGCGCGTCAACGCGACGCTCGCGCGGGCCGAGCCGGGCCTCTCCTACGAGCGCGGCCTGACGAACAAGAACCTGCTGTGGCTGCTGGTCGAGGAGATCGGTCTCGAGACGCTGCGGGCGAAGGTCCGCCGGCCGCTCACCGACCTGCGCGTCGGCCCCTTCTACGGCTGCTACATCGTGCGCCCGCGCGAGCGCGTCGGGATCGACGCCGAGCATCCGCGCGACACCTACCTGCAGCTGGTGATCGAGGCGCTCGGCGGGACGGTGATCGACTACGCCGGCACGTACAAGTGCTGCGGCTTCCCGATCGTGACGACCAACAAGCACGCCTCGCTGCGCCAGGCCGGCCGCCACCTCGCCGACGCCCAGGAGGCCGAGGCCGACTGCCTCGTCGTGCCGTGCCCGCTCTGCCACCTCAACCTCGACCTGCAGCAGCCGGCGGCGGCGCGCGAGCTGGGGCGGCCGCTGGCGATGCCGGTGCTGCACCTGCCGCAGCTGCTGGGGCTGGCGCTCGGCCTGTCGCCCAAGCAGCTGGCGCTGCAGAAGCACGTCGTGCGGCCGACGTCGGTGATCGACTGGTCGGCGGCGGTGGTCGGCGCCCCGGCATGAGCGCGCGCGGCCGGTCCGCGCGGGGGAACGCGGACCGGCCTCGGCGCCTGAGCGCCCCCTGAGGCCGTGTGGAATCGCAGCACACGGCCGGGGACCTTCTACCCCAGCGTGACGGAGACGCTGCCAGCCTCCCGGAAGGCGATCGTCTCCGCGGCGGTTACCCCTGCCGTCCTGTTCAGTGGGGGAGAAGTCGAGAGAGATACTGCTCGATCGCCGGCCCGCTGTCGTCCCCTCGCGGGGGTGATCTTCGGGGGAGCGGACGGGGGATCGACGGGTGAGACGACGGGGTAGACAGGGGTGAGATGATCTCACCCGTGTCATCGCACCGGCAGATCGACTCCCGCTGAGCGATGTCGCTGCGCTCGCCCGTCAGCGTCATGATCGGCCGCTTCGAGGATCTCGTCGGCCGCGGCCTGCGGGCGCTGATCGACGACGATCCCAACCTCGCCGTCGTCGCCCACGACGTGCCGCCCGAGCTGGTCGCCCGCACCGTCGCCGAGCGCGCGCCGCAGGTCGCGCTGCTCAACTTCGGCTCGCTGGAGCGGCCGACCGACGTGCGCGAGCTGGCCGGCGCCCACCCGGGGACGCGCCTGATCGTGCTCGCCAACCGCCCCTCCCCCGCCGAGTGCAACCAGATGCTGGCGTTCGGTGCGACCGCCTGCCTCTCGAAGGAGACGCAGGCGCGCGACGTGCTGAGCGCGATCCACCTCGCCTCCCGCGGCCTGCACGTGCTGCCGCGCACCGCGCGCGACCCGGCTGGCGTCGAGCCGCCGCGGCAGGCCGGGCCGCAGCTGCTGACCCCGCGCGAGGCCGACGTGCTCGAGCAGCTCCAGCAGGGCCGCTCGAACGCCGAGATCGCGGTCGCGCTGCACGTCGGCATCGAGACCGTGCGGACGCACGCGCGCAACATCTACCGCAAGCTCGGCGTCCGCTCGCGCCGCGACCTGGCGCGGATCGGCGAGTCGGCGAGCTAGCTGTAAGTCCTAAGCAGGTTGTTCAGGCGGTTGGCTGGGGTTTGTCGGCCGATGGCTTGGTGTTGGCGGTGATGGTTGTAGTGGTGGAGCCAGCCGTCAAGGGCTGCGGTGCGTTCTGT
>Ga0164243_10006813_pt1 | contig 17236 bp, 15 predicted proteins | sample OricompcompostOP_FD_108781 | JGI IMG/M metagenome (GOLD analysis project Ga0164243, IMG submission 108781) | Organic Plus compost microbial communities from Emeryville, California, USA - Original compost - Organic plus compost (OP) | ecosystem: Engineered > Solid waste > Mixed feedstock >... | reverse complement strand
GGCGCCGGGGAGCGCGGCCAGGAAGTCCTTCGGCCCGTCGAAGTCCGGCATCTCCAGGTACGCCGCCCCGACGCCCTCGGGGTCGTGCGCGTCCGACCCGGCCGCGCCGGGCAGCCCGTACCGCGCGGCCGTCTCGGCGGCCATCACGTTGTGCCGGTCGTGCGGGTTCTTGGCGTTGAACACCTCGATCACGTCGACGTCACCGGCGGCGCACAGCGGCTCCAGCTTCGCGCCGAGCCCCGACCGCTCCGGATCGTACGGGTGCGGCACGTACACGACGCCGTCCTGCGCGCGGATCCGGCCGATCACCTCGGGCACCGGGAGCACGTACGGGATCCGCTCGCTGAGGAACAGCCCGATGATCTCCCCGGACGCGGTGCGCACCTCCTCGCCGATCACCACCCGCGCGCCGATGTCCCGCTCGATGGCCTTCAGCGCCCCGCTGATCTGGTTGTGCTCGGTGACGCAGACGACGTCCAGGCGCACCTCGGCGACCCGGCGCGCCAGCTCCTCGATGGTCATGCGGGCGTCGCCGGAGTCGACGGTGTGCAGGTGGCAGTCCACCCGCACCCGGCCCGGCGGCAGTGCCGCCGGGACCGGGGGTGGCGCGGGGGCGCTCGTCACGTGTGCGAGCCCAGCACCAGCGTGCCCGAGGTGGCGAACATGCCGCCGTTGCCCAGGGCCACGCCCACCTCGACGCCGGGCACCTGCGCCGCGGCCTCGCCGCGCAGCTGCCGGACCGACTCCTGGATGAGGAACATGCCGTACATGCCGGTGTGCGTGTACGACAGGCCGCCGCCGTTGGTGTTCAGCGGCAGCTCACCGCCCGGCTCCGTACGGCCCTCGGCGATGAACGCGCCGGCCTCGCCGCGGCCGACGAAGCCCATGTCCTCCAGGCCGTAGATCGGCACGTGCGCGAACGCGTCGTAGATCATCACGTGGTCCACGTCGGCGTGCGTGATGCCGGCCTGCGCGAACGCCGCCCGGCTGGACTGCCGGAAGCCCTTGGAGCTGGTGAAGTCCTCCATCTGGGAGATCATCCAGGAGTCCATGGCCTCGCCGGTGCCGAGGATGTGCACCGGCGGCTTCGGGAAGTCCTTCGCGCGGTCCGCCGACGTGACGATCAGCGCGCCGCCACCGTCGGTGACCAGGCAGCACTCCAGCAGGTGGAACGGGTAGGCGATCATCCGCGAGTCGAACACGTCCTGCACGGTGAGCGGGTCGCGGAACATCGCGCGGGGGTTCGCAGCGGCCCACTTGCGCTGCGCGACCGCCACGTACGCGAGCTGCTCGTGGGTCAGCCCGTACTCCTTCATGTAGCGGAGCATCGGGATGGTGAAGGTGGTGGGCGGGCCGAGCGGGCCGTACGGCATCTCGAACTGGCCCTGCATCGACGCTGGCTCCATCGGCCGCGGCGGTGCGCCGACCCGGGAGCGGCCGGACTCGCCGTGCGTGATCAGGACGGTGGTCGCGTACCCGGCCTTGATGGCCGCGGCGGCGTGCCGTACGTGCAGCAGGAACGAGGTGCCGCCGACCGCCGTGCCGTCCATCCACGCCGGCTCGATGCCGAGCGAGTGCGCGATCTGCACCGGGCCGGGGTTGGCGACCGTGGCGATGCCGTCGATGTCGGCCGGGGTGAGCCCGGCGTCGGCCATCGCGTTGAGCGCGCCCTCCAGGTGCAGCTGCAGTGTGGAGTGGTCGGGCAGCTTGCCGACCTTGTCGGTCTCGGCGGCGCCGACGATCGCGACGCCCTGGGAGGAGATGGCCATTACTCCTCACCCGCCGGGGTGAACTGCGGCAGCATCACGTCGCCGCGCTTTTCGAACGTCACCTTCAGCGGCATGTCGAGGATCAGGTTCTCCGGGGTGTTCTCGATGCCCACGATGTTGGCCATCATCCGCGGGCCCTCGTCGAGCTGCACGACGGCGATGGCGTACGGGGCGTCGTCGGCGAAGCCGGGCGCGGGGCGGTGGTTGATCGAGTACGAGTACAGGGTGGCGCGGCCGGACGCGGTGAACCACTCGACGTTGGTGGAGTGGCACTTCGGGCAGATCGGCCGGGGGTAGAAGTACGGCCGGGAACAGTCGCGGCAGCGCTGGATGCGCAGCTCGCCGTTCGCCGCGCCGTCCCAGTACGGCTGGGTGTCCGGCGTCGGCTGGGGGACCGCCTTGCTGGGTGTTGCCATGATCTCCCTCAGGCTGGAACAGGCAGGCCGAGCTCGTTGAGCAGGTCCTGGGAGTACGCGATCCGGCCGCTGCGCTCGGCCGCCGGGCGGTGGCACAGGGCCAGCGCGGCGGCCGCCATCACCGACGGCGGCTCGGCGTTCGGGTCGTCCTCGGTGGTCAGGTGGTGGAACAGCGTGCCCGGGGTGGGCACCACCTTGTTCGGCGACAGCGCGTTGACCGCGATGTCCGCGTCGTAGACCTCGGCGGCCAGGCCGGTGGTGAACCGCTCGAGCGCGGCCTTGCACATGCCGTACGTGGTGCCGCCGCGGGTGGCCCGCTCGTTGGGCGGCAGTACGGGGTGGCGGGCCGCGCCGGAGGAGATGTTCAGGATCCAGCCACGCCCGGCCGCCCGCATGTCCGGCAGGACCAGCTGCGCCAGGTGGAACGGCGCGGTGACCTGCACCTCGAACATCAGGTCCATCCGCTTGAGGGTGAACTCCTCGACCCGGGTGAAGTACGTGACCGCCGCGTTGGACACCAGCACGTCGATCGGCCCGAGCTCGTCGCGCACGGAGTCGACCAGCCGTACGCGGTCGTCGTGCCGGGCCAGGTCGGCCTGCATGGACACGGCCGTGCCGCCCGCGTCGCGGATCCGCCGTACCGTCTCGCCGATCGACCCGGGCAGCGGATGGTCGCCCTCGCCCACGGTCCGCGCGGACACGGCCACCCGTGCCCCTTCTGACGCGAACAGTTCGGCGATGTACGCCCCGATGCCCCGGCTCGCCCCGGTGACCAGGGCGGTCTTGCCGTCCAGCACGCCCATCGTCAGGCCTTCCGGCCGAGGTGCGGGCCGAACGCGGTCTCCATGCGGTCGGCCAGGTCGTCGATCTCCCACGGGGAATTGCTGTGGATCTCCGCGACCTTCTGCGGGATGTTGTACAGCGACACCTCGTATCCGGCGGAGTGCACCACGCGGCCGTTGATCCACCCGGACCGCTCGCTGGCCAGGTAGGCCACGACCGGCGCGATGTTGTCGGGGGAGCGGTCGTTACGGCCGGCGGAGGAGCCGGCACGGCGGCGGTCGTCGGGGATGGAGTCGGTCATCCGGGTGGACGCGCCGGGGGAGATGGCGTTGGTGGTCACGCCGTACTTGGCCAGCGAGTTCGCGCAGGACATCGTCAGGCCGAAGATGCCCATCTTGGCGGCCACGTAGTTGGGCTGGCCGGGCGCGCCGTGCAGGCCGGACACCGACGTGAAGTTGATGATGCGGTTCTGCGCGTCGGCGTCGCGGATCGAGCGCCAGTGCGCGGCGGCGAACTTCGAGGTGTTGAAGGTGCCGCGCAGGTGCACGCGGATGACCGCGTCCCACTCCTCGGGCGCCATGTTGAAGATCATCCGGTCGCGGAGGATGCCGGCCACGTTGACCAGCACGTCCAGCCGGCCGTACTGGTCGATCGCCGACTTGACCAGGTTCTCGGCCGCCTCGTGGTCGGAGATGTCGGCGCCGTTGGCGATGGCCTTGCCGCCCTTGTCGTTGATCTCGTCGACGACCTGGTTCGCCGGCCCCGCGTCGGTGCCGGAGCCGTCGACGGCCGCGCCGAGGTCGTTCACCACGACCGACGCGCCCTCGGCGGCCAGCAGCCGGGCGACGGAGGCACCGATGCCGCGTCCCGCACCCGTCACGATCGCGACCCGTCCGTCAAGATGTCCCATTGCGACGTCAACCGCCCTTCGGCCGTGGACTCGAATTTTCTAGAACTACATTCTGAAATCCCTACTCTCGATCTCACGTGTCCGGATGTCAAGGCACCCGGAAACGCCTACTCGCGGGTACGAAATGCGGCCTTGACACGCTGTTTCCCCGGGCGGACGATCCTAGAAGCTGATTCTAGATTTGACCTCTGGTGACTCGGGAGGTGGGGCCCATGAGCGGGTACGAGACCTTGCTGACCGAGGTCTCTCAGGGTGTCGCGACGGTCTGGCTGAACCGGCCGGACCGGCGCAACGCGTTCAGCCGGACGATGACCGAGGAGCTGTACGCGGCCTTCGGCGCGTACGACGCCGACGACGGTGTCCGCGCGATCGTGGTCACCGGCTCCGGACGGTACTTCTCGGCCGGCGCCGACCTGGAACGCGGCGGCAGTACGTTCAGCCACTCCGACGCGGAGTACAAACGGCGCGCGGAGGAAGAGGCCAGCCGCGCCGTGCCGTGGAAGATGCGCACGCCGGTCATCGCGGCGATGAACGGCTCCGCCGTCGGCATGGGGCTCACCCTGCCCATGCAGTGGGACGTGCGGTACGCCGCGGCCGACGCCAAGTACGGCTTCGTGTTCAACCGCCGCGGCATCATCCCCGAGGCGAACTCCACGTGGATCGTGCCGCGCCTGGTCGGCGTCTCCCGCGCCATGGAGCTGCTGCTGTCCGGCCGGATCTTCTCCGGCGCCGAGGCCGCCGAGATCGGCCTGGTCTCCCGGGCGCTGCCGGCCGGCGAGGTGCTCGGCGCCGCGCAGGACCTGGCCCGCGACATCGCCGCCAACACCGCGCCGGTCTCGGTCGCGGCCACCAAGGCGCTGGTCTACGGCGGCCTGGAGGAGCCCGACCGCGACGCCCACCATGGCGTCGAGAGCCGGGTGTTCCGCTGGTCGGGCCGCCAGGCCGACGCGGCCGAGGGCGTCACCTCGTTCCTGGAGAAGCGCCCGCCGGCCTGGAAGCTGTCGAAGAACGCCGACTTCCCGCCCGACCTCTGACGGAGGAATATCAGTGGATCTGGATCTTGGCCCGGACATCGAGCGGTTCCGTAGCGAACTGCGCCAGTGGATCGCCGACAACGCCCCGGACGGGCTGACCGAGGTGACCGACTGGAACGCCGTGGCGGTGACCGGCGGCAGCCGGCGCGCCGACGACGCGGCGTACGCGTCGCCGCAGTACGCGGAGTGGGAGCGGCGGCTCGCGGACGCGAAGCTGATCTGCCCGCACTGGGGCGAGGAGTACGGCGGGCAGGGCATGGACGCGGTCCGGCTCGCGGTGCTGAACGAGGAGTTCCACCGCGCCGGCGTGCCGCGGGTGCAGCGCGGCATGGGCGAGTCGCTGGTCGGCCCGTCGATCATCGCGCACGGCACGCCCGAGCAGAAGGCGGCGTTCCTGCCGCGCATCATCTCCGGGCAGGACGTGTACTGCCAGGGCTTCTCCGAGCCCGGCCACGGCTCGGACCTGGCCGGCGTGGAGACGCGCGCGGTGGTGGACGGCGACGAACTGGTCATCAGCGGCCAGAAGGTGTGGACCTCCGGCGCGCACCGGGCGAACATGATCTTCATCCTGTGCCGTACGGACCCGGACGCGCCCAAGCACCGCGGCCTGACGTACGTGCTGGCCGACTTCACCCAGCCCGGCGTGGAGTACCGGCCGATCCGGCAGATGTCCGGCGCCGCGGAGTTCTGCGAGGACTTCTTCGACGAGGCGCGCGCCCCGCTGTTCAACGTCATCGGCGGCCTGAACAACGGCTGGAAGGTCGCGATGACCACGCTCGGGCACGAGCGCGGCGGGCGGGCCACGGTCGCGCACCTGCGCTACGAGCGGGAGTTCTGGGACCTGGTGGAGACCGCCCGCAAGTACGGACGGGACCGCGACCCGGCCGTCCGCAGACGGCTGGCCTGGGCGTACACCCAGGTCCAGCTGATGCGCTACAGCGGCCTGCGCACGCTGGCGCAGGTGGCGGCGGGCGCCGCGCCCGGCCCGGAGGCGTCGGTGTCGAAGCTGTTCTGGAGCGAGTACCACAAGAAGCTCGGCGAGCTGGCCACCGACATCGTCGGCACCGACTCCCTCGTCCGCCCGGACGGCGACGGCTACGCCACCACCGAGTGGCAGGACACGTTCCTGGCCAGCCGGGCCGGCACGATCTACTCCGGCACCAGCGAGATCCAGCGGAACATCATCGGCGAACGCGCGCTCGGCCTGCCCAAGGAACCGAAGGTGGAGAAGTGAGGATGGCCGAACCCGACCTGAGTTCCCTGGTTACGCCCGAGCGGCTCGCCGAGTTCTTCGCCCCGCAGAGCATCGCCATGGTCGGCGCCTCCGACAACTCCGGCTGGGCGCGCAACATCGTGACCAGCAGTACGGTGACGGGCTTCGAGGGCCGGCTGATCCCCGTCCACCCGAAGTACGAGACCGCGTTCGGCCGCCCGGTGGTGCCCAACCTGCGCGACCTGGACGAGCCGGTCGACCTGGCGTTCGTGCTGGCGCCGACGCGCGCCGTGGAGTCGGTGATCGACGACGCGGCCGCCGCCGGGATCAAGAACGCCATCGTGCTGGCCTCCGGTTACCGCGAGGTCGGCGGTGAGGGCGTGGACCTCCAGGAGCGGCTGATCAAGCAGGCGGCGGAGCTGGACATCACCCTGCTCGGCCCGAACACGCTCGGCTGCCTGAACGCGCACGCCAAGTCCGCGCCGTTCGGCCTGATCGTGCCGCCCCCGCTGGCCGCCGGCCCGGTCGGCATCGTGCTGCAGAGCGGCGCGCTGGCCACCGCCGTCCTGCAGTTCGCCCGGGCCCGCGCGATCGGCGTCAGCCTGCTGGCGTCGATGGGCAACGAGGGCATGATCACCACGACGGACGTGGTGAACTACCTGGTGGAGGACGAGAACACCAAGGTCATCTGCCTGTTCCTGGAGCAGATCGCGCACCCGGCCGAGTTCGCGAAGGCCGCCGACCGGGCGGCCGCCGCCGGCAAGCCGATCGTGGCCCTGAAGGTCGGGGCGAGCGAGGCGGGGCAGAAGTCCGCGCTCGCGCACACCGGGTCGATCGCCGGAGACGACGCGGTGGTCGACGCGGCGCTGCGGCAGATGAACGTCATCCGGGTGAACAGCCTGGAGGAACTGCTCAGCACCGGCGCGATGCTCGGGTACTGCCGGCCCCCGCGGGGTCCCCGTATGGGCGTGCTCACCGCGTCCGGCGGCGCCTGCGACATCATCGCCGACGGGTCGAGCCGTGAGGGACTGGAGATCCCGGACTTCGCGCCCGAGACGGCGGAGAAGATCCAGCCGCATCTGCCGCCGTTCGCCGCCGCGCACAACCCGCTGGACGTCACCGGCTACGGGCTCGCGCACAGCGGGCGCGGCGGCAACGCGCTCAGCGCCATCGACCAGGCCCTGGACGCCGCCGTCGAGGATCCGAACCTGGACTTCATCATGTTCACCGGCGTGAACGTGCCCGACCAGCGGCCGCCGGACGAGGAGATGGCCACCCGCCTGGAGCAGCGCCTCGACTGGATCGCCGAGCGGATCGCCACGTCCCGGATCCCGGTCATCCCGGTCGCCAACGTCTGCACCGACGTCAGCCCGTACGCGCGGGAGGAGCTGGGGAAGCGCGGCCTGCACGTGCTCGGTGGCATCGACCTCGGCGTCCGCGCGTTCGGCAACGCGCTGCGCTGGGTCCAGCGCGGCGAGACGCGTACGGCCGGGCTGGGCGCGCCGGCCGCTTCCACCGGAAACGGCCAGGTCACCGGGCAGACCGGGCCGTGGTCCGAGGCCGCCGCGCGGGACCTGCTGGCCGCGTCCGGGGTGCCGGTCGTACCGGGCGAGCTGGTCGACTCCGCCGACGCGGCCGTACGCGCGGCCGAGCGGCTCGGCATGCCGGTCGCCATGAAGATCTGCTCCGCGCAGATCACCCACAAGTCCGACATCGGCGGCGTCGCGCTGAACCTGGCCACGCCGGACGACGTACGGGCCGCGTACGGGCGGGTGCGCGACGCCGGGCGGGCCGTGCCGGACGCCCAGGTGGACGGCGTCCTCGTCACGCCGATGCGCGGCGACGGCGTCGAGCTGCTCGTCGGCGTCACCACCGACCCCACGTTCGGGCCGGTGCTCACCGTCGGGCTCGGCGGCGTGTGGGTGGAGGTCATGCGGGACACCACGCTGCGGGTGCTCCCGGTGGACCGGGACGAGGCCAAGCGGATGCTCGGCGAGCTGCGCGGCGCCGCGCTGCTGAAGGGGGCGCGCGGCACGGCCGCCGCCGACCTGGACCGCGTCGCGGCGGCGATCACCGCGGTCGGCGACGCGGCCGCGCGGCTGGACGGGCGGCTCGAGGCGATCGAGGTCAACCCGCTGTGGATCAGCGGCGACCGGGTGGAGGCGCTGGACGCACTCGTCGTCACCGCCGACGGAACGACACGGACTGCGCGGATCGAACAGGAGGCACGGGCATGAAGATGGCGGTGAGCGAGGAACAGCGGGAGCTGCGCGACGCGGTCCGGCGGTTCCTGACCGACAAGGCGCCGGTGTCCCGGGCCCGCGCGCTGATGGACACCGGCACCGGGTACGACGCGGCGGTGTGGGAGCAGGGCGCGCAGCAGCTCGGCCTGCCCGGCATCGCGATCCCCGAGGAGTACGGCGGCGCCGGCTTCACGTTCGTGGAGCAGACCATCGTGCTTGAGGAGCTCGGCGCGGTGCTGTACTCCGGGCCGTACTTCGCCAGTGCCGTGCTCGCGGCGAACGCGCTGCTGGCGAGCGGCGACGAGCAGGCCAAGCGGGACCTGCTGCCGGGCATCGCGGCCGGGGAGACCGTGGCCACGCTGGCGTTCACCGAGGACGACGGCAGCTGGGACGTCGACGCCACCGGCCTGGCCGCCAAGCAGTCCGACGACGGCTGGGTGCTGGACGGGCACAAGAACTTCGTGCTCGCCGGGCACACCGCCGACCTGCTGCTGGTGGTCGGCCGCAGTGCCGCCGGCCTGTCGCTGTTCGCCGTCGAGCCGGGCGCGGCGGGCCTCACCCGTACGGCGCTGCCCACGCTGGACCAGACGCGGCGGATGGCCCGGCTGGAGTTCTCCGCCACCCCGGCCCGGCTGGTCGGCGCCGAGGGCGCGGGCGCGGCGGCACTCGGCCACACGCTGGACGTCGCGGCGGTCGCGCTGGGCGCCGAGCAGCTCGGCGGGGCGCAGGCCGCGCTGGACATGACGGTCGAGTACCTGAAGCTGCGGCACCAGTTCGGCCGGGCCATCGGCAGCTTCGAGGCGCTGAAGCACCGCGCCGCCGAACTGCTCATGGAGGTGGAGTCGGCCCGCTCGGCGCTGACGTACGCCGCGTCCGCCGTGGCCGAGGACGACGAGGAGCTCCCGGTCGTCGCCTCGCTGGTCAAGGCGTACGCCTCGGAGACGTACTTCCACGTCGCCGCCGAGACCATCCAGATGCACGGCGGCATCGGCTTCACCTGGGAACACGACGCCCACCTGTACTTCAAGCGGGCCAAGGCCAGCGAGCTGTTCCTGGGCGGCGTCGAACACCACCGCGACGCCCTGGCCGAGCGCATCGGCATCTGATTCACGCCTGCGGCGGGCCTCGGCCCGCCGCAGGCGTTCGTCACACCGGCTTCGTCTTCGTGCAGTTCGTGAAGGGGAGCCAGGGGCGGTTCCCGTCGTCGCGCGGCGCCCCCGCGTACGTCGGGTCGCCCGTCAGCGTCTGCTTCTTGTGCTCGTGGCTGGTCTCGAAGCCGAACAGCTTGAAGCCGATGTCGTTCTTGCCGAGGGCGACGCCGAGGCTGAGGCCGAACGAGGCGTTCCACCAGTCGATGTTGACCTTGTAGTCCAGGTCGCTGAGCTTGCCCTTGTCGTGCAGCAGCCGGTCGATCGGCGTCGACTCCAGGCCCAGCGGCCGGGCGGCCTCGTACGGGGACGGCAGGTCACCCGACGCCGGGTCGTCGCCGCGGCCGCGCAGCCAGTCCTCGACCGTCGTGCTGTCCTTCGGGTCCTTCAGGTCCAGCTCGGCGACCTCGGTGTGCAGCGTGGTGTCGGTCTTGCCGCCGCCCCCGCCGACGGAGATCGCGAACGGCCCGGCGTTGGCGCCGGCGCCCGCGTCCACGCCGGGGTTGCCGTCCGCCCGCTCGCTCGTGGTGATCTTCATCTTGGTCGGGTGGTGCGGGTCGCCGTTCTTCTCCTCGCGGTCGTACGCGGCCGCGTCGTAGGTGACGGCGATCTGCTGCATGTGGTCGCCCTCGCCCTGGTACCCGTTGCCGACCTTGCCGTTCATGTCGAACGTGTACACGAACGTGATGGTCCCGGCGTCCGGCCCGGTCTTGGTCCGCATGACCACGACGTCGTCGGTCATCGTCCCGCCGAGCCCCTTGCCGGAGACGTTGCCGGCCTCCTTGTCGTCCTCGCCCTTCCCGATCGGCTTGTCCTTGCCGTCGCCCTTCTTCCCGCCCTTCTTGCCGAAGCTCTTCCCGAAGCTCACCTCGCCGGCCTTCTCCGTCGTCGTCTTGGAGATGTCCACGTCGGGCACCCGCTCGGGCTCGGTGTCCGGCTTGTTGCCCTGGTTGGCGTGGTTGCAGATCATCGACAGCTCCGAGGCGCGCGCCCCGGTGCGGTTGTTGCACTTCTCGGCGCCCTTGAGGTACTCGGCGAACTGCTTGGCGTCGGCGACGTTGTCCGCCAGGTCGCGCTGGAGGTCGCCACTGTGGTGGCCGTTGAACAGGTACTGGCCCCCGCCGCCGCTGCTCTGCGTGTAACTGCCGCTCAGCGACGCGCTTCCGCCCCACTTGTCCAGCCCCGGGATGGCCGCGTCGAACCCGCCCGCCACGCCGCCGCCGGCGCTGCTGGTACGGGTCAGCGTCACCGTACCGTCCGACCACTGCTGGAGCTTGACCTCGGTCTCCGAGCTGATCTTGATGAACAGGAACCGGAGGACGTACTTGTCCGTACGGGAGTCGTCGGACAGCAGGCACCGGTCCGGCTGGTACTTCGCGTCCTCATCGGTCGGCTTCGGCCCGCCCGATGGGCCCGGGGCGGGCGAACCGGGCGGGGGAGCGCCGGGCGGCAGCGCCGCGTCCTGCCCGCACTGACCGCCGTACGGCGTGTGGAAGATGCGGCAGATCTGCACGCCGATCCGGTCGGCGAACCGGGGCGGGTCGACCGCCACCGTCACCGCGCCGGCGACCAGCGCGGCCAGCACCACCAGCGCCGCGTACTGCACCAGCGTGGCGCCTCGATCGGATGCGCGTCGTCGAGTCGGTCCGGGCACGTCGCCACCTCCGCGACGGCCCCCCGCTACGGTGCCTGAGCGTTACCTGGAACGGTACGAAGCCGGTGACCTGCCGATAAGAGCCCGCGGGCCCAAGCCCCGCGCGGGGGACCCGGGCCCGTGGACCCTTGACGGTCAGCGCTCCTCGAGCACCGCCTTCAAGAACGCCTTCGTACGGTCGTGGTCCGGCTCGGTGAAGATCTTCTCCGGCTCGCCCTGCTCCACGATCTGGCCCTGGTCGAACATCATCACGCGGTGCGACACGTCACGGGCGAAGCCCATCTCGTGGGTCACGCACAGCAGCGTGATGTCCGTCGTCCGGGCGATCTCCCGCAGCACGCCGAGCACCCCGGCGACCAGCTCCGGGTCCAGCGCCGAGGTGACCTCGTCGAGCAGCAGCACCTTCGGCTCCATGGCCAGCGCCCGGGCGATCGCCACCCGCTGCTGCTGCCCGCCGGACAGCTGCGTGGGGTGCGCGTCCACCTTGTCGGCGAGCCCGACCATGTCCAGCAGCTCCCGGCCGCGCCGCTCGGCCTCGTCACGCGGCTTGCCGAGCACGGTGACCGGCGCCTCGATGACGTTGCGCAGCGCGTTCATGTTCGGGAACAGGTTGAACTGCTGGAACACCATGCCGATCTTCTTTCGTGCCTCCCGCAGGTGCCTCTCGTCGGCGGTCACCAGCCGGTCGCCGCGCCGCATGTGCGACAGCGGCTCGCCGTCCACCCAGATCACCCCGCCGTTGACCCGCTCCAGCGTCATCAGCAGCCGCAGGATCGTGGTCTTGCCCGACCCGCTCGGGCCGATCAGCGTGACGTGCTCGCCCGGCCGTACGGACAGGTCGAGTTCGCGCAGCACCACGTTGTCGCCGAACCGCTTCACGACCTTGTCGAAATGGATGATCGTGCCGCCGGCGCCGTTCGTGTCAGTGTCCAAAGCGTCGCTCCAGGCGTCGGATGAGAATGGAGGCCGGGATGCTGACGGCCAGGAACAGCACCCCGGCCATCGTGAGCGGTTCCAGGTAGGAGAGCGTCTTGTTCCCCGCCTCGAACGCCGTCTGGAGCAGCTCGGGGGTGGCGATGGCCGCGAGCAGCGGCACGTCCTTCAGCAGGGAGATCAGGTTGTTGCCCTGCGCCGGGATGACCTTCGGGATGGCCTGCGGGAGGATCACCCCCAGCCAGGTGCGCCGGGTGGACAGGCTCAGCGCCCGGCACGCCTCCCACTGCCCGCGCGGCACGTCCTCGATCCCGGCCCGGTAGACCTCGGCGCAGTACGTCGAGTAGTGGATGCCCAGGGTCACGACGCCGGCGGTGATCGTGCCGAGCGTGAGGCCGAGATGCGGCATCACGTAGTACACGAAGAACAGCTGCACCAGGGGCGGCGTGCTGCGGATGAACTCCATCACCCACCGCAGGACCTGCTGGACCACGACGTTCGGCGTGCGCATCACGATGGCCAGCACCAGCCCGAGCACCAGCGCGACGACGAACGACAGGATGGTCACCACCACGGTGACCTCGAGCAGCGCCCGGATCAGGTCGGGCAGGATCTGCAGCGTGTAGTTCCAGTCCCACGAGATGCCGCCCATCAGGCACCACCCCCGGCGGCCGGCAGCGTGGCCCGTTCCGCGCGGCGCGACGGCGTCGCCCGGCCGAGCCGCCGGTTCGCCCGGCGCTCCAGCCACCGCATGATCAGTACGAGGATCTGCGCGATGACGAAGTAGAACACCAGGCTGACGCCGTACGCGAGGGCGCTGTTACCGGTGTTGCCGCGCCAGTTGTCCGCCACCTTCGACAGGTCCACGATGGTGATCAGCGAGACCAGCGAGGTGCCCTTGAGGAGCTGGATCAGCAGGTTGGTCAGCGGCGGGAGCATCGCCGCCCACGCCTGAGGGATGATCACCCGCCGCAGCCGCTGCGCCGTCGTGAAGTTCAGCGCGATCGTCGCCTCGTACTGCGGCTTCGGCACGGCCAGGATCGCGCCGCGCACGACCTCCGCGCCGTACGCCCCGATGTTCAGGCTGAGCGCCAGCACCCCGGCGAACATCGGCTCCAGGCGCAGCCCGAGCAGCGGCAGCGAGTACAGGAACCAGAACATCAGGATCAGTACGGCGAGCCCGCGGAAGATCTCCACGTACACGCGCGCGACGCGGCGCACCCAGGCGTGCGCCGACGTGCCCATCAGCCCGAAGACCAGCGCGAGGACGATGCCCACCGCCGCCGAGTACACCGTCAGCTGCAGGGTGATCCAGGTGCCGCTGAGCAGTTGCGGCATCCGGTCGGCGATTTCTGCGAACATCGGCTCACATCTTCATGTTGCAGAGCTGCTTCGCCGTGAGGTCGCCGGGCATCTCCTCTTCGGTGAACCCGAACGGCTTCAGCGTCTTCAGCAGCGTGCCGTCCTTCTTCGCCGCCTCGAGCTTTTGGTTGAACGCGGCCACCAGGTCGGTGTCGGCGTTACGGAACGCGAACCCGCCGGCGGACACCTGCTTTTGGCCGTTGATCACCGGCGCGAACTGCTCGGTCACCTCGAACGGCGCGCCCTTGTGCTTGTCCAGCAGGCTGCGCAGCGAGAAGCCGGTCAGCGCGATGGCGTCCACCCGCTTGGCGGACAGGCCGTCGAAGCCGCTGGCCGGGTCCGGGAACGTCTTGATCTGCGCGGGCTTGACGCCGAGCTTCTTGGCGAAGTCCCCCTCGACGGCGCCGCTCATCACGCCGAGCGTGAGCCCGGAGTCCTTCGCGATGTCCTCGAACTTGAGGATGTGCTTGGGGTTGCCCTTCGGTACCAGGAACGCGGTGAGCGTCTTGTAGTCCGGGTCGGCGAACGTCACCTTCTTGCAGCGGTCCGGCAGGATGGACATGCCCGCCGCGGTGGCGTCGAACTGGCCGGCCTGCAGGCCGGGGATGAGGCCCTCGAACTTCACCTGGATCGGCTTGACCTGCTTGACCCCCAGCTCGGGGAAGATGACCTTGGCCAGGGCGGGCGCCTCACCGGTGAGGTTGCCGTCCTTGTCGACGAACCCGAACGGCTCCTCACCGGCGATCCCGACGTTGATGTAGCCCTGCTTCTTGATCTTCTCGAGGGTGCCGCCGCCCTTCTTGACCTCGCTCGGGTTGGTCGTCGAGCAGGCGCCGAGCAGAACCGGTCCGGCGCCGAGCGCCAGCGCCCCGAAGCCCATGTTCCGCAGGAAGTCACGTCGTTGCAGCCGGTTGTCCGTCACTGGGCCCATCTCCTTTTGAGAATGCGACGTAAGGCTCGTATTTCACGGATTTTTGTGACCTAGAGACGCCTGGAATATCACGGGCCCGTGAATGCGACGAACATATTTGAGCTAGATCTGAGGTGTTTGATCAGGGGCGCCGGCCGTACCAGGAGCGCGCGGTGGCGAAGGCCTGGCAGGCGGCCAGGACCTTGGCGTCGTCGTGCCGCTTGCCGACGATCTGCAGGCCGACGGGCAGGCCGGCAGCGGTGAAGCCGCACGGAACGGTCGCCGCCGGCTGTTGCGTCATGTTGAACGGGTAGGTGAACGGGGTCCAGCTCATCCACCGCGGGTCGGACCAGCCGTCCGGCACCTCCTGCCCGGCGGTGAACGCCGGGATCGGCAGCGACGGCGTGAGCAGCAGGTCGTACGTCTGGTGGAACGCGCCGGTCGTCTGGCCGAGCGCCACCCGCGCGGCGTTGGCGTCCACGTAGTCCTGCGCGGAGTACGCCTCGCCGGCGGCGGCGATCTCGCGCAGCCCCGGGTCCACCAGCTCGCGCTGGTCCGGCTTGACGTTCGCGACCGTCTTGGTGGCGGCCGCGTACCAGAGCACCTTGAACGGCTCGATCGGGTCGGCGAAGCCCGGGTCCACCCGCTCGACGTGCGCGCCCAGCTCGGTGAACGCCTCGACGGCGCGGGCCACCCGGTCCGCGACCTCCGGGTCCACCCGGACGTACCCGAGGTCCGGGCTGTAGCCGATGCGCAGCCCGGCGACGCCGTCGCCGAGCGCGTCGGTGAACGAGCGCGCCGGCGTGGGCATCGCCGACCAGTCGCGGGCGTCCGGCCCGGTGATCACGTCGAGCAGCAGCGCGGCGTCCGGCACCGTCCAGCTCATCGGACCGCCGTGCGACAGCGTGCCGAACGGGCTGGCCGGGTACAGCGGGATCAGCCCGTACGTGGGCTTCATCGCGAACGTGCCGGTGAACGCCCCCGGGATGCGCACCGAACCGCCGCCGTCGGAGCCGACCGAGATCGGCCCCATGCCGAGCGCGACCGCCGCCGCGCTGCCGCCGCTGGACCCGCCGGCGGTGGTGGACGGGTCCCACGGGTTGCGGGTGATGCCGGTCAGCGGGTTGTCGGTGACGCCCTTCCAGGCGAACTCCGGCGTGGTCGTCTTGCCGACGAACACCGCGCCGCTCTCGCGCAGCCGCGCCACGGATGGCGCGTCCTCGTTCCACTCCTGGTCCGGGTCGACCGTGCGGGATCCGCGCAGCGTCGGCCAGCCGCGGGTGAGGAAGATGTCCTTGATCGACGTGGGGACGCCGTCCAGCGGGCCCAGCGGCGTACCGGCCTGCCAGCGGCCCTCCGACGCGCGCGCCGCGGCCAGCGCCGACTCCTCGTCCACCAGGCAGAACGCGTTGACCGTCGGGTCGACCTCGGCGATCCGGTCGAGCACGGCCCGCGTGGCCTCTACGGGGGACAGTTCACCAACCCGGAACGCCGCGACCATCTCGGTCGCGGTGAGCGGCGTCTCCGCCACGGGCGTCTCCTTTTCCGCTGTCGTGTCAGGTGCGGTCCGCCGGGGCGGCGGGCACGTAGCCGAGCTGCTTGTCGACGAGGTTGTGCAGCGGCTCGCCCTCGCGCCAGCGCTCGAAGTTCGCGGTGAACACGTCGGCCAGCGTGTCGAGCCAGCCGATGTAGTCCCCGCTCATGTGCGGGGACACCAGCAGGCCCGGAGTGTCCCATACGGGCGATCCGGGCGGGAGAGGCTCCTCCTCGAACACGTCGAGCGCGGCGCCGGCGATCACGCCCTCGCGCAGCGCGTCCAGGAGGTCGGCGGTGACGACGATCGGGCCGCGGCCGACGTTGATCAGCCGCGCGGACGGCTTCATCCGCCGCAGCCGGGCGGCGTCGAACAGCCGGTCGGTCTGCTCGGTCAGCGGCGCGGTGATCACCACGTAGTCGGCCTCGCCGAGCACGTCGTCGAGGTCATCGGTGGCCACGATGTCGGAGAACTCGGCGTCGCCCGGGCGGGCCCGGCGGCCCACGCCGCGGACGTCCAGGCCGGCCGCGCGCAGCAGGCGGGCGCAGGCCCGGCCGATCGAGCCGGCCCCGACGACCAGCGCGGTCCTCCCGGCGATGCGCTCGGTCTCCCGGTGCCGCCACTCGTGCGCGCGCTGGTAGTCCAGCGTGGCCCGCAGGTCCTTGGCGAACATCAGCACCGTGCCGAGCACCCACTCGGCCATGGCATCGTCGAAGACGCCGCGGGAGTTCGTCACCACGGTGTCGCTCGCGACCAGCTCCGGGAACAGGAACTTGTCCACGCCCGCGGCGGCCACGTGCACCCACTTCAGCCGGTCGGCCGCGGGCCAGGCGTTGGGGAGGGCGTCGGAGGTCCAGTCCCACGCGAAAAGGACGTCCGCACCCTGTAGCGCATCGCGCAACTTGTCGCGTGTTGCGTAACGCACGTTGGCCTGAGCCTCAACTTTTTGCAATCGTGGGACTTGCGCGGGGGCGTGAAGCACGACGACTGTGGGCAGTACTGGCATCAACGTCACCGCGTTACACCAACCGTTTCCGCCGATATTCGTTCGAGTTCCCGGTCAGAGGACTCTAGAGTTTGTTCGTAGGATTGTCAACAAAACGTGATTAGGATAGTAGGAGCATTCGCGATGAGTTTCGTCAGGTGAACGCCCAGTGTCCGCCCGAGCTCAGCGTCATCGAACCTCAGCTCGGCATAGGGGTCTTCGCTCCGTTCGACTTCGCACTCGACTGGGAGCTGTGGCGCTGGGCGCTGCCGGGCGCCGCTTTGTACATCACCCGTACGCCGTACCTGGAGATGCACGTCACCGTCGAGATGGCCGAGCAGG
>Ga0164243_10006812_pt1 | contig 17237 bp, 17 predicted proteins | sample OricompcompostOP_FD_108781 | JGI IMG/M metagenome (GOLD analysis project Ga0164243, IMG submission 108781) | Organic Plus compost microbial communities from Emeryville, California, USA - Original compost - Organic plus compost (OP) | ecosystem: Engineered > Solid waste > Mixed feedstock >... | reverse complement strand
TCATATCCTGATAGACGATCTGGCCCTCGAGTTCGGGCACGCCTCGTCCGTTGTCGAACGCGCGATGCTCGAACTCCGCCTCGCGCAGCGGCCGGCGGCCGGCCATGACCGATTCCACCTCCGTCTGTCCCTCGACCGGAAAGGCCATGCACCACAGGTCGAAGGTGCATTTGTTCGGATCGTCAGGGTGCGGCTCGGTGCGGAAGAAAATGAGGTTGTCGGGCAGGAAGGATATGGTCACGTTCGGAAAGATCACCGTGTGAGGACTGTCGGTGATCTCCTCGTCGTTCATATGTTCATAATGGAGATAGCCGCGTTCCTTCCACAGCCGGCGCTTGGCGGCCTTGAGATCGAGCCAGCCCTGCATCGCCTTGGTTTCATAGTCGGGATAGGCATCGGGATCGATGTCCCACTGGCGCAGGATGGCGTCGAAGGGATGCTGCACGCCTTCGGGCAGGCGATCAGAGAGGGAGGGACGCATCGGCTGGACGGTGCGGCCATGGCCGTTCGGATACATTTCGTGCCGTGCGGTGTCGACGTCCTGATCGATCCATGGCGGCACCTGCGGATGCGCCGTGCGGGTGTGGTAGCTTTCGCTGAAGTTGTCGGTGGCAAACTTCCAGTTGGTATTGAGGTCGATCTTCATCCAGAAGACCCGAACCGCCGTCTCCATGGGATAGTTTTTGTAAACCTCGGGCAGCGGCGCGAGATAGTCGAGCAGCGACGGCGCATCGTCGTCCATCGTGTACCAGACGAAGCCACCCCAGGTATCGCACCGCAACTCGCGAAGGCTGAGTTTGCCGCACGGATTGCCCTGAGGAAAATCATGCTGGTCCTGCGCGTCCTTCAACACTCCGTCCTTGCCCCACAGCCAGCCATGATAGGGGCATTGGAAACCCTGAGCGACGCTGGCGTTGTTCCACACCAGCCGCTGACCGCGGTGACCGCAGGTATTATAGAAGGCGCGGATCGAGCCATCCTCCTGCTTCACGCAGAACACGCTTTCATGCATGAAGTCATGGACGATATAGTCGCCCGGCTCCTCAACCTCCGCCGTGCGTCCCGCAACATGCCAGATGCGGCGCCACATATGCTCCCATTCCTTCCGGGCGAACTCGCTGGACCAGTAGCGTTCGCCGGTGATGGGATCGCCGCGCAGGTTCCGGGGATCGCGGCCGTCGATGGTCAACGGGTGCGGGACGGGGTTGGTCACTGCGTTTCACCTTGAGATCTCGATGCGCCCGAAGGCCAAGACGGAGCCATTCTGGCCCATCGCCCCGCGGCCGGAAACTGGCGGATCAGGTAGCCTCGGCCGCGGGCGCGGCGACGGGACCTGCGGCGCGCGCCACCTCTCCCGCATCGAAATAATAAGGCGTGATGCCGCTGATCCGGTCGCCGCGCAGATGAAACACCTCGGCCACCTTCATCGCCAGGCGCTCGCCACTGTGGCGCGAGGTGGCATGAATTGTGAGCAAGCCGACCGCATTGTCGTCCGACACGACGATATCGTGCAGTTCCAGCGACGGATCGGCCCAGAACGCGAATACCGTGACATAAAGGCGGCGAAGCGCATCCTTGCCCTCGTAAGCGCCGCCATAGGGTAGGCTGTCCGCCTCGACGATGCGGAAGTCGTCGGTGAGTTGGACCTCCACTTCGTCCCATTTGCCGGCAGCGGTGAGCTCGTAGAGATTCTCGATGCGTTGACGCGTGTCCATGCCGTCCTCCGATTAGAATCTCGTGCTGAGCTGAAGCTGCACCGTCCGGGGCAGGGTTCCGAAGCCGAGTTGATCGGCATGCGCGGGCGACGTGCCACCGGATGCGCCCCCGGTCGAAGGCCCGTCGACCACGCCCGTCACGTAGAATTTGTTGGTCAGGTTCTTACCAACCAGCGCCACCTGCCACCGGTCGTCCTCCGCGCCGAAGCGGATGGAGGCGTCGAGCGTGGCATAGCTGTGCACCCGGGAGTCCGGATTGCCGAAAGCCGAGGCGAGATAGGAGTCGCTGTAGCGCACATCCGCCGACGCCCCAATCCTGAAGCCGTTGCCTACCGCCGCATCATAGCTGACACCCAAATTGCCCGCCCATTCCGGCGCCACCGACAGCGGCCCGCCGTCCAGATTCTGGCGGATGAACGTGCCCGTGGCATCGGTGACGGTGACGTTGCAACCTTCGGACTGGCTCTGGCCGGCATAGCAGGGCGCAGTGGGGAAGCTGGTGTAGCGGGCCCGGTTGTAGTTGATCGAACCGTGGACGTTCAGGCCGTCCACCGCATAGGGCGCATATTCGAACTCCAGCTCGACACCCTTGGTGCGCGCGTCGGCCGTGAGCGTCTGGAAAGCAAATATCGGCGAGTTGAAGAAGTCGACCTGAAGGTCGCTATATTTGTAGGTGTAGGCCGTCAGGTTCAGACGAAGCTGGCGATCGAGCAGCGTCGTCTTGATTCCCGCCTCGAAGCCGCGCGCCTTTTCCGGATCGAAGGTCAGGTCGGCCAGCGGCGAGGTAGAGAATTTGGAGTTTATGCCGCCGTTGGAGAAGCCGCCCGACTTGTAGGCTGTCTTGTAGGCACCATAGATGAGGATGTCGTCCATCGGCGTCCAGGTAACGGTCGCTTCGGGCGACCAGTTGTTGAAGGTCTGGTTGGCGGCCACCTCGCCCAGTCCGTCCGGATCGTTTTGGTCGCGGAAGATCGCCGTCACGCCCGGATTGTTGTAGGGCTGCGTGAAGAAGCTGTCTTTCGTCTCGTGCGTGTAGCGGACGCCGCCCGCCAGCTCGACCGTCGGCACCACCTTCCACGTCACCTGACCGAAAGCGGCCAGCGTCTCGCCGTCGGTATAGCTCTCCTTGACCGTCGCGAGATAGCGGTATGCGGCCGGCGCCAGGCTGTTCTCGATATTCGCGAACATCACATATTGTTCGAAGTCGCGTTTGGTCTTTTGGTAGAGGCCGCCGATCATCAGATTGATCGGCCCGTCGAAGGTCGTCAGCGCCCGCAACTCGGACGAGAAGGCGTGATAAGTGGAGTTCTCCGTGGCCCAGGTGCCGGCGGGACCGGACTGGAAATCGCAGGCGCAGGCCCAGCGATTGTTGTTCCAGTTGTAGTTCGTGACCGACGTGAAGGTGACGTCGTCCAGCTCGTAGTTGACCGTTCCCGTCAGCGCATATGATTTGTAGCGATTGTAGAGATCGCCGTCCGACTTGGCGAAGGGGAAATCAAGGGCGATGTCTGCCGGAATATTGTTCTGATGGGTGACGAACTTATCTTCACACTCATAACCGTTGAGTTGGGAAAAGCCCGAAGGGCATGAATAGGGTACGTAATTCCAGGACGAATTGTTGACCTTGTTGTAATCGCCGGACGCCTTGAGGGTGGCGGTCAGGCGATCGTCCGGCGTCCATTTCAGCGTGACACGGCCCAGCAGCTCCTTTTCGCCCGGCGCCTCGTGCGCTGCCGGCGCGGCGGTATGGGGGGTGGTGGCGCCGGTAATGACGTCGAAAGTGTTATAGACGACGGGATCGGCGATGTTGCGGTAATAGCCGCCGTACATCTTCGACGCGCGCAGCGCGACGCGCAGCCCCAGTGTGTCGGATAGCGGCCCGGAGCCGATCGCCTCCAGCTGCACCTGCTCTGCCTTGAACTCGTAGGAGGCGCGGGCGCGGAACTCCGTCTCGTCGGTCGGATCGGCCGTGGTGAGCGAGATCACGCCGGCGGTTGCGTTCTTGCCGAAGAACAGCGCCTGCGGGCCTTTCAATATCTCCATGCGGGCGAGATCGAAGAAGCCTTCGTTGATGATGCGTCCCTGCCCGTAATAGACGCCGTCGACGACGATCGCGACCGACTGCTCGATACCAATCGACGTGGAAGACGAGCCGATGCCGCGCAGGGTCAGTTGCGCGCCCGAGCCGTTGGACGCGCGGCCGACCGTGAAGTTGGGTGTGCGCGCGGCCACCTTTTCCAGGCTGGTAAGGTCCTGCTGTTCGATCGTCCTGGCGGAGATCGCCGTCACCGCCACCGGAATCTGTTGAACATTTTCGGATCGCTTTCGGGCCGTAACGACAATGTCCTCAAGACCGCCCGAGCGTTCCGCCTCAACTGGCGATACGGCACCGGCAGGTTGGACAGGAACATCCTGCGCCGATGCGGGAGCCGCCGCCAAAATGGACGACATGAGGGCGAGCGTGCTGCATGCCGCGCGAAAGGAGGCCCGCGAATTGCCGATGATCATATCCCTGCCCTTCTGAAGCGCCGCGGAGGTCTGCTTCAAGCGTGCCCCCGGGCCACATCCATTCCCAAAGCGGCCGCATCTCCCGCACCTGTCACACGCCGGCTCGCCTGGGCCGATCAATGCGCCTGCGGTCTGATCCCGTCACCCTGTGACAATCGGCAGGTGTGAGGTGGCGACGGGCGCGGGAAAACACCGTCATCCGTTCACCCTGAAACGGAAAGGCGACAGGAAAGGGGATGATGGGCGGCAGAAGACTCGAAGGGCGGATCGCCCTGATCTCTGGCGCCCTGCGCGGCATTGGCCGGGCCATCGCCGAATGTCTCGCGGCCGAAGGCGCAACGGTGATCCTCACCGATCTCGATGCGGACGGCGATGCCGAGCCGCAAGCGGCTCTCGCGGCCATTCCGGATGCCGTTTATATCCGTCTCGACGCGACCGACGAAGCCGGCTGGCAGGCGGCTCGCGCCCAGGTGGAGCGCTTGTTCGGCCACATCGATATCCTGGTGAACAATGTCGGTGCCGATCTGACCGGCAAGGTGCAGGATCTGACCCTAGATGATTGGCGGCGGCTGATGGCACTCAACGTCGACAGCGTATTCCTTGGAACCAAGACGTTTCAGCCGCTGCTCGCAAAGGGCGGGGCATCGACGCCCTATGGATCGAGCATCATCAACATCAGCTCGATCATGGGCCTCGTGGGCATGAGCGAGGTTTCGGCCTATAGTGCGTCCAAGGGCGCGGTCCGGCTGTTCACCAAATCGAACGCGCTCGAATTCGCCGATGCCGGCGTGCCAATCCGCGTCAACAGCGTTCATCCCGGCTTCGTCGAAACGCCGCTACTGCACAAGGGGATGGAACGCTGGGCCGCGCGCGACGGCAATGTCACTGCGCAGCAGCTGGTCGACGCGATGGCACAGACAACGCCGATCAAACGGCTCGCCCAGCCGGTGGAGATCGGCCGGGTCGTCGCCTTTCTCGCCAGCGACGATTCCAGCTACATGACTGGCAGCGAGGTCGTCGTCGACGGCGGCTGGACGGCGCGGTGAGCAAGGAGGATTCGATTATGTCCACTCCCTTCGCGCTTTCCGGCACCGTTTCGCTTGTGACGGGCGCCACGGGCGGCATCGGCCGGGCTGCGGTGAAGGCGTTGGCGGACGCCGGATCGAAGGTGATCGCGAGTGACATCGCCGCCGACGCGTCAGTGGCAGGCGCAACCGAATATCGCCGGCTCGACGTCACCGACGAAGCCGCTTGGGAGAAGCTGATCGCGGGAATCGCCGCGAACCATGGCCGCCTCGATATTCTGGTGAACAACGCCGGCATATCCGTGACCAACAGCATAGCCGGCACCAGCCTCGCCGAATGGCGCAAATGCCAGGCCGTGAATGTCGAAGGCGTGTTTCTCGGCACTAGGGCGGCGGCTGAACTGCTGCGCCGCAGCGGCACCGACCGCAAGGGTGGATCGTCCATCGTCAACCTGTCGTCGGTGGGTGGCATCCGGGGCGCCGCCTACATGGCCGCCTATTGCACCAGCAAGGGCGCGGTGCGCCTGTTCACCAAGAGCGCCGCCGCCGAATATGCGGCACTCAGCTGGCCGATCCGCGTCAACTCCGTCCACCCCGGTGGGATCGACACGGAGATGATGGACACGATCTACGCGCGCTACGTCGAGACCGGCCTGTTTCCGGACGAAGAGACCGCACGCGCTATAGTTTCGGCGGGCCATGCGCTGGGCCGCATGGGCGAGCCCGACGAGATCGCCGCCGGCATCGTCTTTCTCTCCGCTCCGGGAGCGAGTTTCATGACCGGATCGGAGCTGGTGATAGATGGCGGCATGACCGCGCGATAGGATGGAACGATAGGATATGGCGAACAAGCTGACGGGTAAGGTCGCACTCGTTACGGGCGGCACCAACGGCATCGGCGAAGCAGCGGTGCGCGGGCTGGTCGCGGAAGGCGCAAAGGTTGCCTTCACCGGCAACAACCAAGCGGCCGGTGGCAGGATTTCGGCCGAAACCGGCGCGCTGTTCGTCCGCCACGCCGTGCAGGACGTGGAAGGTTGGGCGAAGGTCTCGCAAGCGATCCGGGACAATTTCGGCAGGCTCGACATCGCCTTCGCCAATGCCGGCATCAACGCGGGCGACAGCGACATCGAAACAGTGAGCGTTGACGCATGGCGCAATATCATCGACGTCAACCTGACGGGATCGATGCTGACCTGCCAGAACGCCATCGCTCTCATGAAGGACAATCCCGAAGGGCCCGGGGGCTCGATCATCATCAACAGCTCGATCAACGGCATTCTCGCGCTGGCCGGCGACGTCACCTATTCGACCACCAAGGGGGCCCTGCGCCTGCTGGCGAAATCGACTGCGGTGCATTGCGCGAAGTCACGCCTGAATATCCGCTGCAACACCATCCATCCCGGCGTGATCGAAACACCGCTGATCCTGGGCGCGATCGCCGGCGCACCCGACCCCGCTGCCGCGCGGGCGATGCTGGAGAATGTCGCGCCGATGGGCCGGCTCGGGCGGACGGAAGAAATCGTGGCGCTGCTCGTCTATCTCGCGTCGGACGACGCCGGGTTCGTCACCGGCGCGGAGATGGTAATCGACGGTGGATCGACGGCGGGGCTGCCTGGCGTCTGAGCCCCGCCAGCATCGGCTCACATCTTCTGCGAGGACGTGACCTCGTGGATTTGCACTTCGTTCGCGTACTTGCCCTCGAAATCGGCAAGGAGTTCCGCGATCGCCGGTAGCGCGAGATGGGTTTGCAGCGCCTGCATGTCGCGCCATCCCTCCATGGCCATGATGATGCAGCGCTCCTCGTCCTCCATGCCCATATGGTAGAACAGGCAGCCATCCTCCCTGCGGGACGGCTCGCACAGCGCCTTCAGCCGGGCATAAAGGGCTGGCAGCGTGTCTTCGTCGGTGAAGATCTGGCCGGTGACGACGATCATGGCAAAGGCCCCTGCTGGTCGACGATCGGACGGGACGCCCGTTCAGGTCTGGTGGATGATGTTGAAGATGCGGCTTTGCAGGAACCAGCGGCCGTCGCGCTTGACAAGCTTGTCATTGTAGCAGGCCCGCGCCCGCTTATCCTTGCCGGTATCCGGTTCCGAATAGACTTCGGAGATGTAGGCGCGCGCCTCCGCCCGGTCGCCATCCACCTTGATGGCGCCGATCGCGACCATGAAGCTCAGCTGCGGATAGGCCGGCATGGCGCTGCGCCACAGGTCCACGATCGCCTTCTTGCCTTCGACGACGCCGAGCTCGGGATAGTGCGAGAGGTCCCAGTGGCTGTCCTCCGTCCAGAGCGACGCCCACAATTCCTCGTCGAAACGGTTGACCGCGTCGGCATAGGTTTCGATCACCTCGCGGATCGCGATCCGATCCTCCAGCGGACCGGTGAAGTTAGCGGTCATGCATCTCTCCACATTGTTCTGCGGCGCCACGCTAAGTGGCCGGGCGAAGATTGGGACCTGCCGAAAAGAGGAGGTCAGCGATATTCGCTGCGCAGCAGGCGGCGGAGGATCTTGCCCGAAGGGTTGCGCGGCAACGTATCCCGAAACTCGATGGACTTGGGCGCCTTGTAGCCGGCGATCCGCTTGCGCGCCCAGGCGATGAGATCGGCGGGCTCGGGTCGCTCGCCGGGAACGGGCACGACAATGGCCTTCACCGCCTCGCCCCATTTCGGGTCTGGTACGCCGATCACCGCAACATCGCTTACCTGCGGATGGCTGTAGAGCGCGTTCTCGACCTCGGCCGGATAGACGTTCTCACCGCCGGTGATGATCAGATCCTTCATCCGGTCGGCCAGATAGATGTAGCCGTCCTCGTCCATCAATCCGGCGTCGCCCGTGCGCAGCCAGCCATCGGCATCCAGCGTCTCCGCGGTGGCGGCGGGATTGCCGAAATAGCCGGCCATGTTGGCCGCGGAGCGGGTGGCGATCTCTCCAACCCGTCCGCGCGGCAGCTCGTTGCCGGCCTCGTCGACGATCTTCACCTCGACCCCAGGCAGCGGCAGCCCGACGCCGCGCATCCGCTGGTTGCCGGCCGGGTCATGATCCTCCGGCGGCAGGCCGACGATCGTGCCCGCCGTTTCCGTCATCCCGTACATCTGCGCAAAGCCGCAGCCGAACACCGTGATCGCCTGGCGCAGCAGATCAAGCGGGATCGCCGAGCCGCCGTAGCAGATATATTTGAGGAAGCTGAAATCCGCCGCGGCCGCGTCCGGATGGTCGCAGACGATCCGCATCGCCGTGGGCACCATCATGATCTTCGTGATCCGGTGGCGCATCATCAGGTCGAGCACCTGGTGCGGATCGAACTCGCGCACGACCACGCCTTTTGCGCCGTGCTGCAGGGTCCACAGCCCCCAGCCCGATCCGCTGATATGGAAATTGGGCATGGCGATGAGGCTCACATCCTCCGGAGCCCAGCGATTCCATTCCGGCATCGCTTCCGGCGGATTGTCGCCACGCAGCGACAGCAGGCTGCGATTGGTGAGCATCGCGCCCTTGGGTTGGCCGGTGGTGCCCGAGGTATAAAGCTGCAACACAGGCTGGTCGTAGCCGGCATCGCGGCGGGGATCGTCGTCGCTCTGTGTGTCGCGCCAAGCGGCGAAGGCATCGCTGGGCAGGATATGATAGCCGGCGCCTTCGTCCAGCCGGTCGACAAACTCGGGATCGGCGACCACGAAGCGGGGGCGGCAGTCGCCGACCACATAAGCCACTTCCGGTGGGGCGAGGCGCCAGTTTACCGGCACCAGCACCAGCCCTGCCTTGGCCGCGCCCAGCCAGTATTCGAAATAATGGTCGCTGTTCTTCCCCAGGAAGGCCACTCTATCGCCCGGCTTCAGCCCAGCCGCTATCAGGCCGTTGGCGACCTGGCTGGCATGCCGGTCCAGCGCGGCATAATCCGTCTCTCGCCCCTCGAAGATCAGCGCCGTCGCATGGCGACGCGCGGTCGCTTGTCCGCGAACCAGATCGGCCAAAACCGGCTGTGCCATGTACGCCTGGGTCTCCTCTCCGTTCCCGGCCCGCAGCGATAGCCGAACCGGCGCGCGGTTACGCCTGTCAAATCGGATAAGTCCGCCGCCACTGACGGAAACGCCAGTGCAGATCGCCGCGTCGGCGACTAAGCTGGCGAAACGGACAACAAGGAGGCGATGATGGACCTGGGGCTAAAGGGCCGGAAGGCGATACTGGTCGGCGCGAGCCACGGCATCGGCCTCGCCACTGCCAAGGTGCTGGCGGCCGAAGGCTGCGACGTCGCCCTCTGCTCACGCTCGAAAGACAGCGTCGATGCCGCCGTCACGGCGATCGCCGGAGGGGAGGGCAAGGTGGTCGGCGGCGTGGTGGATGTGACCGACAGCCCCGTCCATTCGGCCTGGATCGAAAGCGCGGCCAACGAGATTGGCGGTTGTGACATCTTCATTCCCTTCACCTCCACCAATACTGGCGTCGATGACGAGGCCGGCTGGCGGGCCGTGTTCGAGACCGACATCCTGCCGCTTCAGCGTGGCGTGCAGGCCGCCCTGCCCTTCCTCCGCAAGTCGGACGCGGCCGCGATCGTCACCATCTCGTCCACCGCCGCACTTGAGGAATTCATGGGCCCCGGGGCCTACAATGCGCTCAAGGCGGCCGTGATCAACTACAGCGCGGCGCTGGCGCAGAAGCACGCGCCCGAAGGTATCCGCGTCAACTGCATCTCGCCCGGTCCGGTGGAGATGGAAGGTCGCGCGTGGGACCAGATTAAGGACGCGATGCCGGATTTCTACAAGGGCATCCTCGCCCAGATCCCGCTTGGTCGCATGGGCACCGGCGAGGAGCTAGCCCGCGCCATCGCCTTCGTCGCCTCGCCGACCTGCCGCTATATGACGGGGGCGAACCTGCTGATCGATGGCGGCTTCACCAAAGGCGTGCAGTTCTGAGAGGGCAAGGATGGCCGACAACAAGCGCAAGCGCATCGACTGCGTTCTGATCACGGGCGGGCTCTATCACGACTTCGATTTCGCTCGGCTGGAGCTGCTGAAGCTGCTGGCCGAGGATGAGCGCGTCCGCACCCGCGTGTTCGAGGATTATTCCAATATCGAAGCCATCCTCGCCACCGATTTCCTCATCACCTACACGTGCGACGTCATTCCGCCGCTGGAGGTGCAGGAGGCGTTGCGCGATTGGGTGGGCAAGGGCGGGCGCTGGTATGCGCTGCACGGCACGAACTCGGTGCTGCGGCTGTTCGACAACGGTCTCTATGGCAGCCCGCGCTGGGCGCCGCTGTTCATGGAGACGCTCGGCACCCAGTTCATCGCTCATCCGCCGATCGCGCCCTATTCCGTCACTGTCGCCGATCCCGATCATCCGCTGACGCGCGGCGTCAAACCGTTCGAGACGACCGATGAGCTCTACCTGATGGAGCGGCACGGCGACCTCCATGTCCTTCTCCAGACCGAGTTCGGGGGCGCGGCAACCGGCTTCGACGAGGATCAATGGGAGCAGGACGTCCATCCCGTCCTTTATATCAAGAAGCAGGGCGGCGGCGCCGTCCTCTACAATACGCTGGGTCATTGCCGAGGGCATTATGACATGCAACCGGCGCTCGATTTCTGGCCGACGGTCGACCGTTGCGCCTGGAATCTGCCCGTCTTCCACGATCTGCTCCGCCGGGGTATCGCCTGGGCCAAGGAGCCGGCGCTCCAGGAGCGCTGATCGTCCAAGGATCGCGTCCCGGACCTTGGTGACGGAGCGGCCTCCCCTCTCCTTCCGGAAGCTATGCCATCGGCCTCACCGGCAAATGCTCGGCGCCCGGCGCAGCATCCGGCACCGCGACCTCGATCCAGCCGTCATCCGTTTCGCGGAACGGAAACACCATCAGCGGCTTGTAGTTGGCGCCCAGGCACACGCCGGTATCGAGCTTGAAGCGTGCGCCATGGAGGGGGCACATCACCGATCCGCGCCGCACCCGGCCTTCGGGCGCCAGTGCCGAAGCGGCGTGAGTGCAGCGGTTGATGAGCACGTGGAGCTTGCCTTCCTCGCGACAGACGAAGACTGGCCACCGATTGACGATGAAGGGCAGCATCGCCCTTTCCTCCACCTTTCCCGCCTCGACCACGCGATGATAGGTCTCGCTCATCCTGTGCCGTTCCCGCCTCTGTCATCTTTGCCGGCGACGCTGCAGGGTCGTCCCCTGACCAGCAATTGATGCTTGTCATAGCTGCCAAAGGAGCGTGGCGCACGCATGGTCTTTCTGAAGGAGAGCCGGAATGGCCGATACCAACCGTTACTGGCGACTCGACGCGCATCCGTGCGGCACCGATTTCGCCGCAGCAATCAGGCTGATCGAGGAACCGAGGCCAGAACCGGCCGACCGCCAGATAGTGGTGCATAACCTGTGGCTGTCGCTCGACGCCGGCACGCGCATGTGGATGACCCCGCGCGAGGATAGCTACATGCAGCCCACGCCACTCGGCAGCAAGGTGATCGGCTTCGTGATGGGCCGCGTTATCGCCTCGCGCCATCCCGATTATTCCGAGGGCGATCTCGTCCGCGCCTATGGTCAATGGGCGGACCATTCGCTGCTGCTGCCCGATCTCGGCGATATCTGGAAACTCGATGCGATCCCCGACATGCGCCAGCATTTTGCGGTGCTCGGCCCCAATGGCTGGACGGCTTATGTCGGGCTTGCCGAATATGCGCGCGTCAGGCCCGGTGAGACGGTCCTGGTCTCGGCGGCGGCCGGCGCGACCGGACTGCTCGCTGCGCAATTCGCCCGGATGATGAGCTGCCATGTGATCGGTATCGCCGGGGGCCCGGACAAGTGCAGGCTGCTAACGGAGCGCTATGGGCTCGCCGCCGCGATCGATTACAAGGCTGAAGATGTCGCTGCCCGTCTGGGCAAGATCGCACCGGGCGGGATCGACGCCTATTTTGATTGCGTGGGCGGGCCGATGCTGGATGCCGTGCTGCCTAACATGGCGATGAACGGCCGTGTAGCAGTATGCGGAATGATCTCTACCTATGACCAGGCCGAGCGGTCTGGACCTGCGACCTTTGATCTGGTGCTGATGAAACGCCTGACAATCAGCGGCTTTTTCTCCCCCGACTTCTATTCCCGGGGCGGGGAGATCAACCGGCTCACACGCCCTTGGCTGGAGGCTCGCTATGTCGGCATGGAGTTCGACGTTACCGCGGGCCTCGAGAACACGCTCACCGCTTATGGCAAGCTGTTCAGCGGCGGCAATGTCGGCAAGACGCTGGTGTGGCTGGGCGAATAGCCCCTCCGCGGCGCCGGGAGGATCAACCTCGCAGAACGGATTCACGCTCCTCGACGAAGAAATGGCGGTGCTTTGAACGGTCGAAGAGACGCTCCTCGTCCTCGGCAATTTCCGCAGCGACATCGGGCTCGGTCAGCCGGGCCATGGCGGCCTCGAAGGCGGCGCGGTCCGGAAACCAGATCTCCATCACCACATCATGCTCGGGTTCATCCAGTATCCCTGTGACGGGGTTGGGCATCGGCTGAACGTAGCGGCGCACATAGCGGCTCGCGTGGCCCGACAGATATTTGACGCCGATCTGCGCATGGTGCCGTTCATAATAGTCGATGAACTCGTCACGGCTCACGCCGGAGCGGCGCTTGAGCAAGGTGACGAACTTGAGCATCAGTCGGGAAGATCGCCGGCAAGCTGGACGTAACGGCGCAGCTCCCAATCACTGTCGCCGAACAGCGTCGCCAGCAGCAGTGCGCGCTTGAAAGCCTGGCCGACCATGAGTTCCTCGGTGGTGCCAATACCGCCGTGAAGCTGGATCGCATCCTCGCCCAGCTCGATGGCGCGGGCGGCGATATAGGCCTTGGCGCCCGCGAGCACCGCGGCACGGCGTGCATCCGCCATATCGGTGGCCGCCGCGCGATAAAGATGCGAACGGCTGAGTTCCAACCGCGCGTAATTGTCTGCCATGCGGTGCTGGATCGCCTGGAACTGGCCGATCGTCTGGCCGAACTGGTTGCGCGTCTTCACATAATCGAGCGTTGCATCGAACATCATGCCCATCAACCCGATAAGTTCCGCGCTGATCGCCAGCCGCGCGTCGGCCAAGGTCGATTCCACCGCGCGCAGGTCGCCGGGCATGAGTTCGGCCGCCACCTGGCGCAGCGCGAGATCGCTCGCGACCGAACCATCGGTCATGCGATAGTCGCGGCGTTCTATCCCGTTCGCATCGGCCGGCACCAGATACAGACCCACCTCGCCGGCTTCGGTCCGTGCGGAGACTATGAAGGCGTCCGCCAGCGGCCCGGCCAGCACCATCTGCTTGGCACCATCGATCCGTGCGCTGGCTCCATTGCGAATCACTCGCGTCGCAACGGCCGCTTCGTTGAAGCGGGCGTCATGCTCGGCATGGGCCAGCGCCAGGAAACCGCTTCCATCGATCAGGCGAGGCAGCCAGGCCGATTTCTGGCTTTCATCGCCACCTCGTTCCAGCACGCCGCCGGCCAGGACGATCACCGGCAGCACAGGCTCGGTCATAGCGCTTCGGCCGATCGCCTCCATTACCGTGATCAGCGTGTCGCTCTGGCCGCCCAGGCCACCCATATCCTCCGAAAAGGGGAAAGCCAGCAGGCCGATTTCGGCCATCAGGCGCCAGCCATCGGCAGAAAAACCGCCCGGCTCCGCTACATAGCGCAACCGTTTGACCGCGTCGTAGCGGTCGCTCGCATATTTCTCGACAAGATCCCGAAGCAGCCTCTGCTCTTCGCTCAGATCGAAGTTCAAGCGCCCTTACCTCATTTCCTTGCCATAGAAGGCGCGCATGGCCCGCATTCTGAAAAACGAGATAGGCCGGGTGCCTACGAGCGACGCCTCCGCTTTCCGATAGGTGAGAAAACACCGGCGCAACCAAACCTGCGATTAGTGCTAGGTTCCGCATATTGTGGACCATCGACCCTAGATGTATCGTCAGTTCATGGAGAGGACAGGCGACACACTGAACGCCTGCGAGAATCGTAGCCGGGCCATAGAGCAACAATCCGGCGTCGGATTTCGCAGGGATGTTCCAACGGAGATCCTCCGCGCGGCGGACATCCGCCCGGCAGCCGAGGCTTTGCGCGATCTGGCTCGGGAGCTCGGCAACTTCCAGGTCGCCGCCTGCGACAACATCGCGTCCAAGATGCCGATGCACGACGCCGACAGCAATGTCCTTGCCTTCGACATCTTCGGCTGGCCGGCCTCCAAGGAACAGTGGTGGAAAAAGCCGCTGCTGGCGCTCACCTCCCCCTTGCCGATCGCCTGCCGTTACGAGGCGGAGCCGTTCTGGGCCAATGCCAATGGTATCCATACCCGCGCGCCCAACCCGTTGCTGGAATCGATCGACCTCACCCATTTTTCGGACATGGTGAATGCTCGTGCGGTGATCGCGGTGCCGATCCACCTGCCGTTCGGGCAGATCGGCGCAGTCAGCTTTTCGCCGATCGACGATTCCCGCACCGATCTGTCGCGCGAATTCGCGCTGTATGCCGATCAGCTCGAATATCATGCCCGCCGTTTCATCACCGGCTATTCGCGGGTGATGAGCCGCCGCCCCTGGATTCCCAAGGACTGCCGCCTGTCGAAGCGCGAGGTAGAATGCCTGCGCTGGGCCGCCGTCGGCAAGACCGATGTCGAGATCGCGATGATCATCCGGCGGAGTTGCGCGACGGTCCGCTTCCACATCCATAATGCGGCGACCAAGCTGGAGGCGGTGAACCGCAGCCAGACTGTGTTCAAGGCAACCCAACTCGGCTTCCTCGGCAGCGTGGCGGTGATGCCTTCCGAATCCGAGGCGCCTCACGTCGAGCCCGCCTGAAGGCCGTCCGCGCCCTTCTATTTCCCTCGACGCTCCGCCACTCGCATGAGGGAGCCTCAGAGTTCAAAATCATCATCATGACTGCGAAGGCTGGAATGACGATGATTTTCGGGCTGGCTCCCAGGACGGCGCAGCCTGCGCATGGCGCCAACCTATACTTTCTTACAGAAGAATTGGCCCCGGCCTTTTTCCATAGTCGGCGGTGTAGTTTCCGTTGATTGGAGCCATCCTATTCCTCATCCTGTAGCCATCGCCGACGGCCTGTTCACCGGAGGAAGCCAGCCTCACCTGATTGGAGGGAGGGACCGGGAGACGGGCAGGATCGTCTTCCCCGGCCCGGACGATGCGGAACGGTACGAACCCGTTCCCCTGCCGCGCCGGGGGCGGCTCTGGTCGTGGACGATCCAGCGATTCCGGCCGAAATCGCCGCCCTATATCGGGCCGGAGGAGTTCGAGCCTTTCGCGGTCGGCTACGTCGAGCTGCCGGGTGCCGTCATCGTCGAGGCACGACTGGCGAACGTGGACTTCCACAATCTCAGGATCGGCATGGAGATGGAAACCATACTTCTGCCGTTCACCACCGATGCAGCGGGCAACAGCCTCGTCACCTATGCATTCCAGCCGACAGGAGGCGCTTGATGGGCGACGTCTATATCGTCGGCGCCGGCATCCACCCCTTTGGCCGCACGGAAGGCAGGAGCGGGTTGCAGCAGGGCGCCTATGCCGTCCGGCAGGCGCTGGCGGACGCGGGCCTGGAATGGCGCGACATACAGTTCGGCTATGGCGGATCCGATGCGTCGGGCGCAGCCGACACAATCGTTAACGAGCTGGGCCTGACGGGCCTCCAATTCGTCAATGTGAAGAATGGCTGCGCGACCGGTGGATCGGCGCTGTTCGGCGCGTTCAGCGGCATCGCCGCCGGCCTGTTCGACATCGGCGTGGCGGTGGGCTTCGACAAGCATCCGCGCGGCGCGTTCAATGCGCTGCCCTCCGAATACAGCCTGCCCGACTGGTATGGCGAAACCGGGCTGATGCTGACGACGCAGTTTTTCGCGATGAAGATCAACCGCTACATGGAGGCACAGGGCATCAGCCGCACCACGCTCGGCCGCGTTGCGGAAAAGGCATTCATCAACGGGGCCGCGGCCGACCACGCCTGGCGGCGCGAACCCGTGGACCTCGAAACCATTCTGGGCAGCCAGATGGTCAGTGATCCGCTGACCAAGTTCATGTTCTGCTCGCCGGCCGAAGGCGGCGTAGCGCTGATTCTCGCCAGCGAGAAGAAGGCGCGCGAGTTGGGCCGCGACCGCATCCGCATCAAGGCGGCCTGCGTGCGCAGCCGGCCGCCGGGGTCGTTCGAAGTATTCTCCCCCAGCCTGGATATCGAGCGCGGCGTCTCGCCCACGGTGATTGCCGCGCGCGCGGCATTCGAGACTGCCGGCATCGGACCGGAGGACATAGATGTCGCGCAGATCCAGGATACCGAATCCGGCGCAGAGATCATGCACATGGCGGAGAACGGCTTCTGCAAGGATGGCGAGCAGGAGGAATGGCTGGCCAACGGCTGGACCCGCGTTGACGGCAAGCTCCCGATCAATACCGACGGCGGCTGCCTGGCCTGCGGCGAACCGATCGGAGCGTCGGGCCTGCGACAGGTCTATGAAAATGTGATCCAGCTTCGCGGCGCCGGCGGAGCGCGGCAGGTGCAGAACGATCCAAGGACCGCCTACACTCATGTCTATGGCGCACCCGGCGTTGCCGGTGTGACGATCCTGGAGCGTTGACGCCATGGAACTCGCTTTCTCTCCTGAAGATGAAGCCTTCCGGCAGGAAGTCCGCGCCTTCCTCGACGAACATCTGCCGGAACATCTGCGTGCGGGCATGCGCGCCACGCCGTCCGTGTTCGTCGAGCCGGACATCGGCGGCGAATGGCAGAGCATCCTGCACCGCAAGGGCTGGCTCGCCTATAACTGGCCAGTGGAATGCGGCGGCACCGGCTGGACGCCGGTGCAGCGCTATATTTTCGAGAAGGAATGCGCCCTCGCCGACGCACCGGGCCTGCCGGTGCTGGGGCTCAAGCTGCTCGGGCCCGTCATCTGTCGCTTCGGCACCGAAAAGCAGAAGCGCGAGATCCTGCCCCGCATACTGAGCTGCGAGGATTACTGGTGTCAGGGCTT
>Ga0164243_10006811_pt1 | contig 17237 bp, 8 predicted proteins | sample OricompcompostOP_FD_108781 | JGI IMG/M metagenome (GOLD analysis project Ga0164243, IMG submission 108781) | Organic Plus compost microbial communities from Emeryville, California, USA - Original compost - Organic plus compost (OP) | ecosystem: Engineered > Solid waste > Mixed feedstock >... | reverse complement strand
GCGCGCGCCTTTGTTTCGAGCGATTCTGGCTGTTTGGGCGCTGTGCGCGGCGCTTTTCATGCAGCCCGCCGCCGCCGAAGATGGCTATGAGCTGTGGCTGCGGTATCGCTCGCTCCCTGCCGAGCAACGTGTTTTATACGTATCTGCCACCAGTCAGCTGGTGATGCCGACGCCTTCGTCGACCCTGGTCGCCGCCAAGGACGAGCTGTTGCGCGGGTTGCAGGGCTTGCTGTCACAACGGCCCGCCATTGCGGACCGTGTCTCCGCGCCTGGGTTGTTGGTAGGCACGCCGGGCTCGAATGCGCAGATCGCACAGCTCGATCTGGGATTGAAGGCGCTCGCGCCGCAAGGCTATGTCATTCGTCACCGGCGCATCGATGACCGGCAGACCATCGTCATCGCCGCCAACGACGACGTGGGCGTGCTCTATGGGGTGTTTCATTTCCTGCGGCTGCTGCAGACCCATCAGCCGCTAGGCAATCTGAATATCACCGAGTCCTCGCGCATTCAGCTGCGCATGCTGAATCATTGGGACAATCTGGATCGCACCGTCGAGCGCGGCTATGCCGGCTTCTCGCTCTGGGATTGGCACAAGCTTCCCGATTACCTCGACCCGCGCTACACCGACTACGCGCGCGCCAACGCATCCATCGGCATCAATGCGACGGTGCTCACCAACGTCAATGCCAACGCGACGACGCTGACGGCGCCCTATCTGGAGAAGGCCGCCGCGCTGGCGAACGTGTTCCGTCCGTACGGCATCCGAGTGTTTCTAACGGCACGGTTCAGTGCGCCGGTGGAGATCGGCGGCTTGAAGACAGCCGATCCGACCGACCCGGCCGTGCAGCAATGGTGGAAGGCCAAGGCCGCGGAGGTCTATAAAGTCATTCCCGACTTCGGCGGCTTCCTGGTCAAAGCGAATTCCGAAGGACAGCCCGGTCCGCAGGATTACGGCCGCACGCACGCCGACGGTGCGAACATGCTGGCCGACGCCGTGAAACCTTTCGGCGGCATGGTGATCTGGCGCGCGTTCGTTTACTCGCACGAGCAGCCGGACGATCGCGCCAAGCAGGCCTATGACGAGTTCGTGCCGCTCGACGGCAAGTTCCGCGACAACGTGCTGGTGCAGGTGAAGAACGGCGCCATCGACTTCCAGCCGCGCGAGCCGTTCCATCCCTTGTTCGGCGCCATGCCGAAGACGCCGCTGGCCATGGAATTCCAGATCACCAAGGAATATCTGGGCTTCGCCACGCACCTGGTCTATCTCGGCGCCTTCTACGAAGAAGTGCTGCGCGCGGACACCTATCGCCCGCGGCAGGGTTCGACCGTGGCGAAGATCCTCGACGGCTCCGTGCATGACTACGCGCACACGGCGATTGCGGGCGTGGCCAACATCGGCACCGATCGCAACTGGAGCGGCGCGCAGTTCGAGCAGGCGAACTGGTATGCGTTCGGGCGTCTCGCCTGGAATCCGATGCTGTCGTCCAAGGACCTCGCCGAAGAATGGGTGCGGATGACGTTCTCGAACGATCCGCAGTTCGTGCAGCCCGTGGTGGCGATGATGATGAAGTCGCACGAAGCGGTGGTCGACTACATGACGCCGCTCGGCCTGCATCATCTGATGGGGCGCGGTCATCACTACGGTCCTGGCCCCTGGGTCGAAGGCGGTCCGCGCGCCGACTGGACGTCCGTTTACTACCATCGCGCCGATGCGAACGGCATCGGCTTCGATCGGACCAAGACGGGCAGCAACGCCGTCGCTCAGTACGCGCCGCCGGTGGCTGCTCAGTTTGGTGATCTGAAGCGGGTCCCCGAGCAGTTCCTGCTCTGGTTCCATCACGTGCCTTGGGACTATCGCACCCGGTCCGGTCGCATTCTCTGGGACGAGCTGGTGTATCGATATACGCGCGGCGTCGATACCGTTCGGGAGATGGAAGGAACGTGGCAAGGCCTGGCGAGGTTCGTCGACGCCGAACGTCACCAGCAGGTCGCCGCGTTCCTGAAGATTCAAGAGAAGGAAGCGAAGTGGTGGCGCGATGCCAGCATCGCGTACTTCCAGACCTTCTCGAAGCGACCCTTGCCCGCCGGCTTCGCGCCGCCCGAGCACTCGCTCGAGTACTACAAGTCGCTCGAATTCCCGTACGCACCGGGACATCACTGATCATGAGGGCTCGTCGTATGTCCAAGTGGCTTGCGGGCGCGATGGTGTCGTTTGGGGCGGCGCTCGCGGCGTCGGGCGCAAACGCGGCGCTGCTGCACGACTTGTTTCAGGACCACGTGGTGCTGCAGCGGGAACGGGCCATCGATGTCTGGGGTCGTGCTGCGCCGGGCGAATCGCTGACGGTGACGTTGGCGAACTCGAAGGTACAGGCAACGGCGGATTCGACCGGACTATGGCGATCGAGCCTGCCCAGCATGAGTGCGGGCGGTCCGTATGCGCTGTCCGTCAGCGCGGCCTCGGGCGAGAAGCAGGTCGTCAACGATGTGATGATCGGCGATGTGTGGTTGTGCTCGGGCCAGTCCAACATGGTCCTGCAAGTCCACCGCGCGCTCGACTCCCGCTCCGAAATCGCCAACTCGACGAACGACTCCATCCGCATGCTCACCGTGCCGCTGGCGAACGATCCGGTGCCTCAGTATGGCTTCGCCAGCCCGGTGCAATGGTTGAAGGCGTCGCCGACCACAGTGCCGGAGTTCTCGGCCGTCTGTTTGTATTTCGCACGCGAGCTGCAGAAGAAAGACAAGGTGCCGATGGGCTTGATCGCTGCGGCATGGGGCGGTTCGAAGATCCAGGCGTGGATGACGGAGCCCGCGCTTCGCTCACTGGGAAATTACGATCGCGCGCTGGATGCGTTGGTGCAGTCGAGCAAGGATCCTGTGGCCGCAGCTTCGCAGTGGGCCAGCATCTGGGAAGGCTGGTGGCGCGAGCGGACCAACGACAAGGCGGGCCAGGAGCCCTGGAGCGCGAAGCCCCATGGCGAGTGGAAAGCTGCGCCGATCGAGCGTGGCTACTGGGAAGATTGGGGTATCCCGGAGCTGTCGAACTATAACGGCCTGTTGTGGTATCGAACGAATGTGACCTTGACCAAGTCACAAGCCTCGCAGCAGGCCACGTTAGCCTTGGGACGCGTGGATGAGTCCGATCAGGTCTGGGTCAATGGTCGGCTGATCGGCGCCGCGGGGCCGGGCGGCGAGAAGTCGTATCCATTGCCGCCGAAGGTGCTGCGGGCGGGAGAGAACACAGTCGTCGTCAGCGTGCTGGATACGTACGCGAACGGTGGCCTGCCGGGTCCAATGGAGAGTCGTGCGCTTCGATTCGCCGACGGCTCGAGCGTCGTTCTGAACAGAGAGTGGCGCTACCAATTGCCGCCTGCCAGCGCCGCGTTCCCGTTGCGCGCACCTTGGGAGGCGGTCGCCGGATTGGGCGTGATTCACAACGGCATGATTGCGCCGCTGTCGAACCTCGGCTTGCGCGGTGTGCTTTGGTATCAGGGCGAATCCAACACCGATGAAGCCGATCAGTATCAAACGCTGCTGACGCGCTTCTTCGCCGACTGGCGGACGCAGTTTGGCGCGGACCTGCCGTTCTTCGTCGTGCAACTGGCGAACTACGGTCCGGCCTCTACGCAACCTGTCGAGAGCGGTTGGGCGAACACACGAGAAGCGCAGCGTCTCGCCGTAAAACAAGATCGAAACGCGGGCCTCGCAATTGCTGTCGATCTGGGCGAGCGCACCGATATCCATCCGGCGAACAAACAAGAGGTCGCGCGCCGTCTGGCTCGCGCTGCGCGTCACGTTCTGTACAAGGACGCCGCTCCTCCGTCCGGCCCGGTGGCGGTGAATGCGCGTCGCGAAGGTGACGCCGTTTCGGTCGAATTCACCGACATAACCGGAAAGCTCGTGACCTACAGCGCCGCGCGTCCGATTGGTTTCGAAACATGCGGTGCTGCTGCTGGCACTTGCGAATACGCGGAAGCGACGTTGCAGGGACAGCGCGTGCTGTTGAAGAGCTCGAACGCCGCTACAGCGACGCGCGTCCGCTATTGCTGGGCTGACAGCCCGGTGTGCACGTTATACGACGAAGCTCCGCTGCCGGCCGGCCCGTTCCAGCTCGAGGTAAGATGATGTACGTTGAGCAGGAGCCGCCCCCGGTGGCCGGCTCGAGTCGCGATCGCGAGATCGTGGACGCCAGAGTGATCGTGACCTGCCCGGGACGGAACTTCGTTACGTTGAAAATCGTGACCCGCTCGGGCATCACCGGGCTGGGGGATGCCACGCTCAATGGTCGGGAGCTGGCGGTCGCAGCGTACCTGCAAGAGCACATCGTGCCCAATCTGATCGGCAAGGACGCGGGTCGTATCGAAGACACCTGGCAGTTCTTCTATCGCGGCGCGTACTGGCGTCGTGGCCCCGTGACGATGACGGCGATTGCGGCAGTCGACGTGGCGTTGTGGGACATCGTCGCGAAGCTCGCAGGCTTGCCCCTGTATCAAATGCTGGGGGGGCGTTCGCGCGAAGGTGCGCTGGTCTACGCGCATGCAAACGGTCGTGACATCGCCGAGACGAGCGATGAAGTCGGCCGCTACATCGAGATGGGGTTTCGCGCGGTCCGTGCTCAATGCGCCGTGCCGGGCGTTGCGAAGACGTACGGAATTGCGAGCGGAGGCGAGGCTTACGAGCCGGCCGAGACCCAGCTGCCGCTGGAAACATTGTGGTCGACGCCGAAGTATCTGGAGGTCGTGCCGAAGCTGTTCGAGCAGTTGCGGGTCGATCATGGCAAGGACGTCGAGCTGTTGCACGATGCCCATCACCGCATGACGCCGATCGAGGCGGCGCGCCTGGCGCGCAGCCTCGAGCCCTATCGGCTGTTCTGGCTGGAAGACGCGACGCCGGCGGAAAACCAGCAGGCATTCGAGCTGATCCGGCGCCATTCAGTCACCCCGCTGGCCGTGGGCGAGGTGTTCAACTCGATCTGGGATTGCAAACATCTGATCGAGAATCAGCTGGTCGACTACATCCGCGCCACCATCGTGCACGCTGGTGGCATCACGCATGTGCGCCGTATCGCGGATTTTGCTTCGCTCTATCAAGTGCGCACCGGTTTCCACGGTGCGACCGATCTTTCGCCGGTGTGCATGGGCGCGGCCCTGCATTTCAATACCTGGGTGCCCAACTTCGGCATTCAGGAGTGGATGCAGCACACCAGGCAGACCGATGCAGTGTTTCCACACGACTATCACTTCCGGGATGGCCGGCTGCACTGTGGCGAGTCGCCGGGACATGGCGTCACCATCGATGAGCAGCTTGCCTCCAAGTATCCGTACTCGCCCAAACAACTACCCGTCGCTCGCCTCGAGGACGGCTCAATGTGGGATTGGTAACCATGCGCTACACCAGCTCGGGATCGACGAAACTTGCCGTAACAGTGGCCGCGCTGCTGGCCGTTTCGCTGTCGGCAGTCGCGGAACAGCCGATATACAAGGACTTGAACAAGTCGTTCGAAGAGCGCGCCGCCGACCTGGTGTCACGCATGACCTTGGAGGAGAAGGTCTCGCAGCTGGGCAACGACGCGCCCGCGATTGCGCGGCTCGACGTGCCGGCATACGAATGGTGGAACGAGGCACTGCACGGCGTGGCTCGGGCCGGTGCGGCGACTGTGTTTCCTCAAGCCATCGGGCTCGCGGCCACGTTCGATGACGAGCTGATGTTCGAGATCGCCACGGCGATCAGCGACGAAGCGCGGGCCAAGCATCATGAGTTCGCGCGTCGCGGGCTGCGCAAGCGCTATCAGGGTCTGACGTTCTGGTCGCCGAACATCAATATCTTTCGCGATCCTCGCTGGGGGCGCGGCCAGGAAACGTATGGCGAGGATCCCTGGCTCACCTCCCGCATGGGCGTTGCGTTCGTGAAGGGTTTGCAGGGTGACGATCCGAAATATCGCAAGGTCGACGCCACCGCGAAGCATTTCGCGGTCCACAGTGGACCGGAGGCGGACCGGCATCATTTCGACGTTCACCCGAGCGAGCGGGACCTGTATGAAACCTATCTGCCGGCGTTCCAGGCGCTGGTGCAGGAAGGCAAGGTTGCATCGGTGATGGGGGCCTACAACCGCGTCTACGGCGAGTCGGCGTCGGCCAGCCCGCGACTGCTGCAGCAGATTCTTCGCCAAGACTGGGGCTTCCAGGGCTATGTCGTCTCGGACTGCGACTCCATCGAGGACATCTACAAGCATCACAAGATCGTTGCGACGGCGCCCGAAGCCGCCGCATTGGGCGTGCGGTACGGTTGTGAGCTGGACTGCGGCAAGACCTACGACGCGCTCCTGCCGGCCGTGAAGCAGAATCTGGTGAGCGAGAAGGAGATCGATGCCGCCGTTCGCAAGCTCATGCTCACCCGCTTCCAGTTGGGCATGTTCGATCCGCCGGAGCGCGTCCGCTGGGCGCAGATTCCATACTCGGTCAACCAATCGCCCAAGCATGATCAGCTGGCGCGCCGCGCGGCGCAGTCATCCATCGTCATGTTGAAGAACGACGGCATGCTGCCGCTGTCACGCGATATCAAAACGCTCGCCGTCATCGGCCCGACGGCAGATGAAGTCATGTCGCTGCTAGGCAATTATTACGGCACGCCGGCGGCACCCGTGACGATCTTGCAGGGCATCCGTGAGGCCGCGGGCAAGCAGACCAAAGTGATCTACGCCCGTGGCGCGGACCTGGTCGAAGGTCGCGAAGAGCCGCGTGCCGTGCCGCTGATCGAAGCGAGCTTCTTGCGGCCCGACTCGAATTCGAAAGAGCAGGGGTTGAAAGGTGAGTATTTCCGCGGCCGCGACTTTGCCGGCGCGCCGGTGATGACGCGCATCGACTCGCGAATCGCATTCCGCTGGGATCGCGGCGCGCCGACGGACGATCTGGCAGCGCGTGGTGAGCTCTCCAATGCACAAGCGTTGGCAGGCGACGACTTCAGCGTTCGCTGGACCGGTGAGCTGCTGCCGCCGACTTCGGGCAAGTATGAGTTGGTCGTGGGTGCGAACGATGGGGTGCGCCTGTATCTCGACGACCGCTTGATCGTGGACGGCTGGGAGCTCAACGAGCGCGTGAAGAGTCACAGTGCCAGCGTGGATCTCGAAGGCGGCCGTGCCTACCGGATCAAGCTGGAATATTTCGAAGACATTCGCGACGCCGAGGTGCGCCTGAGCTGGCGCCGTCCGGGAGCCAAGGAGCCCTTTGAAGAGGCGCTCGACGCCGCTCGCGCCGCCGATGCGGTCGTGTTCGTCGGCGGCTTGACCGGCGATGTCGAAGGCGAGGAGATGAAGGTGAGCTATCCAGGGTTCGCCGGCGGTGATCGCACCGACCTGCGCTTGCCTGGCAGCCAACGCAAGCTGCTCGAAGCGCTGCACGCGACGGGCAAGCCGATTGCACTGGTGCTCACTGGCGGTTCGGCGCTTGCAGTGGACTGGGCGCAGCAGCGCCTGCCCGCGATCGTGATGGCGTGGTATCCAGGTCAGCGCGGTGGTAACGCGGTCGCCGACGTGTTGTTTGGCGATGTGAATCCGTCGGGCCGTCTGCCGGTTACGTTCTACAAAGAGAACGAGAAGCTGCCGGCATTCGACGACTACGACATGCAGGGCCGCACCTATCGCTATTTCACGGGCCAGCCATTGTATCCCTTCGGTCACGGCCTCTCGTACACACGCTTCGAGTATTCGAACCTGAAGCTGGATCGAGCGAGTGTCGCCGCGGATGGCACCCTGCAAGCATCGCTTACCGTGAAGAACGTGGGCTCACGTGCTGGCGACGAAGTCGTTCAGCTCTATGTCGCGCCGCAAGGCTCCAAGCAGCAGCGGGCCAACAAGGATCTGCGCGGTGTGAAGCGCGTTGCGTTGAAGCCGGGCGAGGCGGGCACGGTCAGCTTTACTCTCAATGCATCCAATGATCTGCGGCACTATGACGTGAACGCCAAGCGCTACGCCGTCGCTGCGGGCAAGTACGAAGTCCAGGTCGGTGCGTCGAGCGCGGACATTCGTGCTCGACAGACGTTTGAAGTGAAGCGCTGAGTTGCAAGGCCTGGCGTCCGCCGTAGCCGGCGGACGCCAGAGCATTTACATCCGAGCGGGCTCGAGTCGCGGCGCCAGCAGCTGGATGATTCCGAGCGCCAGCAGATATGCGGTCGCAGCCATGATGAACACCGGAACGTAGCTGCCAGTGGTCTCCAGCAGGAAGCCAGTGAAGGTGGCGATCATCATGCCGCCCACTGCGCCACCGAAGCCGCCGATGCCGACGACCGACCCGACGGTTCGTTTGGGGAACATGTCCGAGGGCAGCGTGAAGATATTCGCCGACCAGCCTTGATGTCCGGCGGTCGCAAGTCCGATCAGCAGCACGGCCATCCAGACGTTCTGCACTTGGGACACGAACACGATCGGAACGACACACAGCGCGCAGATCAGCATCGCCGTCTTACGTGCGCGATTCACTGACCAGCCCATCTTGATGAAGCGGCCCGCAATCCAGCCGCCGCCGATGCTGCCGATATCGGCCATGACATAGATCGCGACCAGCGGCGCGCCCAGCCCGAGCAGGCTCAGGCCATATTCGCTGTGCAGGTACTTCGGCAGCCAGAACAGGAAGAACCACCAGATCGGATCGGTCATGAACTTGCCGAGCAGGAAGGCCCAGGTCTGCCGATATCTGAGCAGCCGAGACCAGGGCACGCGCTCCACCGGCTCCGGCGGATCGCTGCGAATCAACTCCAGCTCGCTGGCACTGAGCTTCGGATGCTGTTCGGGCGGGTGATAGGTTCTGAGCCAGATGGTCAGCCAGGTCACGCTCAGAATGCCCGTCACCAGGAACGCGGCTTGCCAGCCGAACGTCACCGCGACGATCGGCACCGTCAGCGGTGCGACGATCGCCCCGATGTTCGACCCGGAGTTGAAGATGCCTGTTGCGAACGCGCGCTCGCGCCGGGGAAACCACTCGGCCACCGTTTTCAGCGCCGCCGGGAAATTGCCCGCTTCGCCCAGCCCCAATGCAAAGCGAGCCATCGCGAACCCGGCGACGCTGCCGACCAGCGCGTGACTCATTGCGGCCAGGCTCCACACCGCGATCGCGAGTGCGTAGCCCAGCTTGGTGCCGAGCCGATCGATCACCGCGCCGGCGGTGACCAGGCCGATCGCATAGGCTGCCTGGAAACACGTAATGATGTAGCCGTATTCGACCTCGCTCCACGCAAAGGTCTTTTGCAGCTCGGGCGCGAGCACGCCGAGCACCTGGCGATCGATGTAGTTGATCGTGGTGGCGGCGAGCAGCAGCGCGCAGATGCGCCATCGATAGCGGCCGGTGGTCGACGCGGAGGTGGTGCTGGCGGCGGCAGCTGCTGCGCTCTGCATATCCATGGATCAGTCGCCGATGGTCAAGGTTACGGATTTGAGGTCGACCGAATTCGGACCGGTCATGATGTTGAATTCGCCGGGTTCGATCACGTACTTCATCTCCTGATTCCAGAATGCGAAAGCCTCCCAGGCCAAGGTGAATTCCACGGTCGTCGACGCGCCCGGCTGCAGCGAAACGCGGCGGAACGCCTTGAGCTCTTTGACGGGACGGGTGATCGAGCTGGCAACGTCGCGCACGTACAGCTGCACGACTTCATCTCCTTGCATCGAGCCCGTGTTGCGAACCTCCACCGACACCTTCACGTTGCCATCGGCACTGATCCGGGAGCTCGACAGCTTCGGCTCGCCGAGCTCGAACCTGGTGTACGACAGGCCGAAGCCGAACGGGAACAGCGGTTCCTTGGATGCGAAGTGATAACCGCGATGCGCGCTCGGTTTCTGGTTGTAGAAGAAGGGCAGCTGTCCGATGTCGCGAGCCACGGTGACCGGCAGCTTGCCGCCCGGGTTCACGTCGCCGAACAAGACGTCGGCGAGGGCGGTGCCGCCTTCCTGGCCGGGATACCAGCCTTCCAGTACGCCGTTGGCTTTACCGATGACCTGCGGAATCGACAGCGGCTGACCGTTGATCAGCACCACGACGACCGGCTTGCCCAGAGCAAACATCGCCTCCGCCAGCTCGTTCTGCTCGCCCGTGAGGCCGAGCGTGATGCTGTCGCCCAGATGGTTCTTCGCCCAGGCCTCGCGATGCAGAGCGCTGCTGCCGCCGATCGCGAGCACGATGGCATCGGCGTCTCGTGCGACTCTCACTGCTGCCTCGATGCGCTGGAGATTGTCTTCGCGCTTCGGGCGGACGACCTCATCCGTGTACCAATCGCCCGACTCGGTAAGCCGCACGCCCTCGGCAGAGACGACGTTCACGCGATTCCCGAGCTTGGCCTTGATGCCGTCGAGCAGGGTGACGGCATATTTGGGCACGTTCGAATAACCGCCAAGCTCGACGCGAGCAGCGTTGGGCCCGATGACGGCCAATGTTTTCAAGGCATCCGCGCGCATCGGCAACACGCCATCGTTCTTCAACAGCACGATGGATTTCCGGGCCGCTTCGAGGGCCAGGGCGCGAGCCTCGGCATTGCCGGTAATCTTCTCGGCGTACCTGGCATCCGCATACGGCTGTTCGAACAGGCCGGCCAGGAATTTGAGCCGCAGCATGTCGGCAACCGCTCGGTCGATGTCCGCTTGTTGAATGCGGCCCTCGGCCAGGGCTTGCGGCAGCAGGGCATAGCTTTCACCGTTCGGCAGATCCGAAGAAACGCCGGTTTTCAAGGCGCGGACCGCGGCATCGATCGGATCCGCGGTGATGTGATGAACGTCGATGAGCTCCTTGATGGCGAAGTAGTCGCTGACGATCGCACCCTTGAAGCCCATCTCGCCACGCAGGATGTCTTGCAGCAGCCAGCGGTTGTTGTGCGAGGGCACGCCGTCGATTTCATTGTATGAAGGCATCACCGCCTGGGCGTTGGCAGCAACCGCGGCCTGGAACGGCGGGAAGAACACTTCACGCAGGATGCGCTCGGAAATATTTGCTGGGCCGACATTGGTCCCGCTTTCCGGCTGGCCGTGACCCGTCATGTGCTTGAGTGTCGCGAACACCCGATCCTTCGGAAGCGGCAGGGTGGTGCCTTGGAAGCCATGCACCGCCGCCACGCCCATCGTGCTCACGAGAAACGGATCTTCGCCATATGTTTCTTCGAAGCGTCCCCAGCGCGGATCACGCGCGACGTCCACGACTGGCGCGAGCACCAGATGCGCGCCGCGAGCGCGAATTTCGCGGGCGACGACCGTGAAGACTCGCTCCAGCAATTGCGGATCCCAACTGCTGGCGAGTCCGATCGATTGCGGGAAATGCGTGCCGCCGAGCGCCTGATGGCCGTGCAGCCCTTCTTCATGAAACAAAACCGGAATGCCGAGGCGGGTGCTGCGCGTCGCATGCCGCTGCATGGCGTTGATCAGCTCGACGGTTTCGCGTTCGTTGCGAAACGGCGTCTGCAGCGGACTGCCCACCTCCTGACGATCGCTCGGACGCGTGAAATGACCTATGCCGGCGGGATACAAGCGCTTCGCCGCTTCGGGAACGAAATTTCCTTTGGCGTCGAGCAGCTCGTTCTTTCGGGTCCAGACCGCGGTGATCTGCGCGATCTTTTCTTCGAGGGTCATGCGCGAGAGCAGATCCTGAACGCGCTGCTCCACTGGCGCCGCCGGGTCTTTGTATATCGGGCGATCATTGCGCGACTGCGCCGATGCGACCGCCGCGAGCAGGATCGAGGTGATAAAGACGCCTGTTCTTGCACCCGGACTGCGCCGGCCCGCCGTGGCCTGGCTGCGAGCTCTCACCATGGTTCCCCCTGGGTTGGCAGACGGGCTGCGAAGCGCCCACCTTGTTGGTAGCTTGATACCGGTATCATTAACTCAGCCCGCCGGTCGCGGTCAATCGCAGTTGCATATTCATCGGGCGGCGCTCGCCGCAGCCCTGCGACGTGCCGACATCATTCATTGGCGAGAAGATTTTTAGCGTTTTTCGTTCGAGGCGCGGGCCCGACGAGTGGCCTCGGTCGGGCCCGGCCGAATCGTGATGAAACGCTCGCCGCCGGTGGTTGCAATTGCAGAATTGTGAGCGCTATCATGAAATCGCCGATGCTGGAGCACAATGCTGAAACGCTTGTGACGACGGCTGGCCAGCGGCATCAGTCCGCATTCCGCAGCTGACGGTGGACGTGATCGACCTGTTCGGCGAGAAGCAGCGCCAGTACTTCCAATTCCCGAACGCAACGTTCACTCAGTGAAGCGGCCCGCACCATGATCGCGGGCTTGCGCGACAGATTCTGATCGAGAGACGCCGGCGGGGGAGCTGTCCGTTTACCCCCGGTGGTACAACTCGCCGGCGACCTTGACGGCAGGAGACGCAACTCTCCTGCCGTCTTTTTATTTGTGCGACGATCCCTGAAAACCGCCGCCGGCGCCGCGGCGAATGGTCACATGGATGTGCCCACGCGGCGCGAGTCCCGCGGTCCTTTCAAATCAGGGAATGTCTTAGCTCAGTACCTGTCGCAATTTGCGAACTGCACCGCTGTGCAAGCGCCCAGGTTTTACATAGTCTTGCTCGTCTCGATCCTCCGTTCGCACGCTGCTTCATGAAGACGACCTCGTATCGCCTCGCCCTGCTTTTGTTGTTCGCATCGGTTGCGATGACGATGGCTGTGCCCGCGCGCGCCAGTGCCAATCACAGCGAGCACTTCGTGCGACCGGCCGAGCTGGAACCGGACATCGCGTTCTGGCGGCGCATCTACACCGAGGTCACGACCGCTGGCGGCCTGCTGCACGATCCGGAAGATCTGAGCGTCGTTTATGAAGTGCTGCAGTTCCCCTCGGATATTTCCCCGAAAACACGCGCCAATCGCATCGAGGAGGCGAAGAAGAAGTACTCCCGCATCCTGGAGCGCCTCGCCAGCGGCGCCGAGGATCTGAGCGCCGAAGAGCTGCGCGTTCAGGCGCTCTGGCCGAAGAACACGCGCCGTTCACGTTTCGAGCAGGCTTCCGAAGCGGTGCGCTTCCAGCTCGGTCAGGCCGACCGTTTCCGCGAAGGTCTGGTGCGCTCCGGCGCGTGGCGCGATCACATCGCCGATACGTTCGGGAAGATGGGCCTGCCGCGCGAGCTGGCGTCGCTGCCGCACGTCGAGTCTTCGTTCAACACTTACGCATATTCCAAGGTCGGTGCCGCCGGCATGTGGCAGTTCATGCGCGCCACCGGCCGTCGTTTCCTCCGGATCGACGCCGTGGTCGACGAGCGTCTCGATCCGTACCGTTCCACCGAGGCGGCGGCGCGCTTCCTCGAGCAGAACTACATCGTGCTCGGCAGCTGGCCGCTGGCGCTGACCGCGTACAACCATGGTCCCGGCGGCATGAAGCGCGCGCAGGAACAACTCGGCACCAGTGACATCACCACCATCGTGCGCAAGTACAACAGCCGTTCGTTCGGCTTTGCTTCGCGCAACTTCTATCTGGCGTTCCTGGCCGCGCTGGAAATCGACCAGAATCCGGAGAAGTTCTTTCCTGGCGTGCGACGCAATCCCGCCGACAACAGCCTGGTGCTGAAGCTGCCGCAGCCGCTGCCGGCCAGTCGGCTCGCCGCCGCCCTCGATGTGGATCGCGAAGAGCTGCGGCGCCTCAATCCGGCGTTGCTGAACACGATCTGGCGGGGCGGGCGCAACGTGCCGAAGGGTTACGAATTTCGCGTGCCCTCGCATATCGACCTGTCGAGCGTCATGGCGAAGCTCAGCTCCGGCGCCGCCGAGGCCGTCGAAGTCGCGCTCGCCGAAGCGCAGCACCGTGTGGAAAGCGGCGAAACGCTCTCGCTCATCGCCAGCCGTTATGGTGTGAGCCAGCAGCAGCTGGCGGAGTTGAACGACCTGAATCATCCCTTCCGCCTGCGGGTCGGTCAGGTGCTCGAGCTGCCCTCGAAGGGCACTCGTCCGGCCGCCAGGGTGGCGCAGACGCCCAAAGAAACTCCGCCGCCTGTGCTGCCGGCCGCCCGGCCGACGCCGCCGACCGGTGTGGTTGGCGCGGAGCGCTATGTGGTCCGGCGGGGCGATACGCTCGGCAAAATCGCCAAGAAGCATGGTCTGACCGAAGACCAGCTGATGGAGATGAACAACATCCGCAATCGCCAGTTCATCTATGAAGGCCAGGTGCTGGCGCTGGCGGCGTCGGCGCGCGCCAAGCCGCCGGTCGAAGCGGAAGTGCCGGTCGAGACGATCGCGGCCGTCGCCGAGCCGCCTGCCGAAGCCGAAGCGGTCGAGCCGGTGTCGGAGCGTGAAGCCGAGGAAATCGGACCGGCCCTGGTGCCCGGTACGCAAACGGCCGCATCGGCGGATCCCGCCGATTACGGCGTCAAGAGCGGCAACACCATCATCGTGCAGGCCGCCGAGACGCTCGGTCATTACGCCGAGTGGCTGGACGTCCGCTCCAGTCAGCTGCGTCAGCTCAACCGCCTCTCGATGGCGACCCCGGTGGTGATCGGCCGCAAAGTGAAGCTGGATTTCTCCAAGGTCACGCCCGATCAGTTCGAAGCGCGCCGCACGGAATATCACCGCGCCCTGCAGGAAGCGTTCTTCACGCAGTTCCGCATCCAGGGCACCAGCGAGCACGTGATCAAGCGCGGCGAGTCGGTGTGGGTGCTCGCTCAGCAGCGCTACAACATTCCGATCTGGCTGCTGCGCCAGTACAACCCGGATCTCGATCTCGGCTCGCTGCAGCCGGGGGCACGTTTGGTGATTCCGCTGGTCGAAGCCACAGGGGTTGCGGAGCCGTCAGCTTGAAATCCATTCAAACCATTCTGCTCGCTGTCGCCGCGCTGCTGGCCGGCGGCTGCATGAGCGTGCGGCTGTATGACGGGCCGAAACGCGATCCGGACGAAGTGGCACGCATCACTGGCGATCCGGTAGTCACCGCCGGTTCGCCGGTCACGGTGGTGTTGCGGCAGGTCGATGGTCGCGACATCGGCCTCACTCAGACCTCGGTCGAGGTGCTGGAAGGCACGCACAATCTGCTGGTCGACTGCCGGATCGCCGAGACCAAAGCCGTTTCCCGCCATGCGCTGGAAGTGGAGGTCTCGGGCGGCCGTCACTACCGACTGCGGGCGCAGACCGGCCCGGCGCTGCGCGAGTGCACCGGCGTGACGCTCGAATCCCAGGACTGAACCGGTGTCCCGGTGATGCACATCACGGTTTTTCCCGGCCGTGTCGCCATGATGCACATGGAAGATGCCCTACAGGCTCAATCGTTCGGTGCGCGAGCCGACATGAGTCCCAGCCACGCTATACTCCGTCAGCGTTGACCCTCGCCAGAACTATGCCGCGAAACATTGCTGCCCTAGTCACCGCTTCCGTGGTTCTTTTCTCCGCCGCCCCGCTGCGGGCGGAAACGCCATTGCAGTCCTCGGCCCTGGTTTCCTCCAGCGTCGACGCGGCACTGCCGATCGCGGACAAGATCGTGGTGCGCAAAGGCGAGCGCAAGCTGTACCTGATGAATAACGGCACCGCGCTGCGCACGTTCAAGATCGCGCTCGGGCTGCGGCCGGAAGGTCACAAGCAGTTCGAAGGCGACTTCCGCACGCCCGAAGGCGTTTATCGCCTGACCCGCCGGAATCCGAACAGCGAATATTTTCTGTCCATCCTGGTCGACTATCCGAACGAGCAGGACGTGAAGCGCGCCCGCGCGCAGGGCCTGCGCCCGGGCGGGGCGATCATGATCCACGGTCAGCCCAACACTCCGAAAAAGTCGCGCGACTACTACTCGAATGTCGACTGGACCGAGGGCTGCATCGCTGTGTCCAATTCGGACATGGTGGAAATCTGGTTGATGACGCCACCCGACACGCCCATAGAGATCCTGCCGTGAAAGAGAGCTCAAGATGAAGGCGCCGTCCACTGACGGACGCGCCTCGGCTTCGGTCTCGGTGACCCAGGCCGAACCCGAAGGAGTGGTCGATGCCCGGGTCTCGCCGCTGGGCAGCCTGGAAAATCTCTCGCAGCGCGAAGTGCAGCAGCTGCTCAGCTCGGGGCAGGGCGGCGTTTACGATCTGTTCCGCCGCTGCGCGCTGGCGGTGCTCAGCTCGGGCCTCGAGTCCGACGACGTGCGCGCCATCTTCGACCGCTACAAGGACTTCGAGATCAAGCTCGGCCGCCAGGCCTGGGGCATCAAGCTCGAAGTGAAGAATGCACCGGCGAGTGCGTTCGTGGACGGCTCGATGATCCGCGGCATCAAGGAGCATCTGTTCGCGGTGCTGCGCGACATCGTCTACATCCACGATGCCATTCTGGGCAGCCAGCGCTTCGATCTGAACGACTCGGCCAGCGTCACCAACGCGGTCTATCACATCCTGCGCAATGCACGGATCCTCGACTACAAGGGCCGGCCCGACCTGGTGGTGTGCTGGGGCGGGCATTCCATCAGCTCGGTGGAGTACGACTACACCAAGCGGGTCGGCTACGAGCTCGGCCTGCGCGCGCTGAGCGTTTGCACGGGCTGCGGTCCGGGCGCGATGAAGGGGCCGATGAAGGGCGCCACCATCGGTCATTCCAAGCAGCGCATTCGCGAGGGCCGCTATATCGGCATGACCGAGCCGGGCATCATCGCCGCCGAGCCGCCCAACCCCATCGTCAATCAGCTGGTCATCATGCCGGACATCGAGAAGCGGCTCGAAGCGTTCGTTCGCTGCGCGCACGCCATCATCGTGTTCCCGGGCGGCGCCGGCACGGCCGAGGAGATTCTGTACCTGCTCGGCATCCTGCTCGATCCGACCAATGCCGAGCAGCCGCTGCCGGTGATCTTCACCGGGCCGCCGTCGGCGGCTGAATACTTCGGCCAGATCGATCACTTCATCGGTGCGACGCTCGGGGACGCCGCGCGCCGTCGTTACAAGATCATCATCGGCGACCCGCCGCAGGCGGCGCGTGAAGCGCTCAAGGGCATCGAGGCCGTGCGCGAATATCGACGCGCCAAGAGCGATGCCTACAACTACAACTGGCTGCTGAAGATCCCCGAGGAGTTCCAGCGGCCATTCGAGCCGACGCACGAGGCGATGGCGCGGCTCGAGCTGCGTCGGGATCTGCCTTCGCATGTGATGGCCGCCAACCTGCGCCGCGCCTTCTCCGGCATCGTGGCGGGCAATGTGAAGGAGAACGGCATTCACGCCATCGAGGCGCGAGGTCCGTTCGAGCTGCACGGCGACAAGCAGGTCATGACGCTGCTCGACGAGCTGCTGTCGGCCTTCGTGCGGCAGAGACGCATGAAG
>Ga0164243_10006810_pt1 | contig 17238 bp, 15 predicted proteins | sample OricompcompostOP_FD_108781 | JGI IMG/M metagenome (GOLD analysis project Ga0164243, IMG submission 108781) | Organic Plus compost microbial communities from Emeryville, California, USA - Original compost - Organic plus compost (OP) | ecosystem: Engineered > Solid waste > Mixed feedstock >... | reverse complement strand
CAGGGCGCCCTCGGCGACCACCGGGATCTCGATCATCTCGGACCACCATTGGAACAGGTCCAGGGGCGCCGTCTCGCCCTGGCCAAGCGCGGTGGCGCCGCAGGGGCCGAAGCTGACGTAATCGGCCCCGGCCTCGGCCGCATTCATTCCGTCATGGCGCGAGGCGCCGCAGAAGGTGCCGACGATAGCGTCCTGGCCCAATTCCTTGCGGGCATGGCGCACCCCGCGCGCGCCATTGGTCAGATGCACCCCGTCCAGCCCGTGGCGCAGCGCCAGTTGCACGTGATCCTCGATCACCACCGCGACGTCGCGGGCATGGGCGATCTCACGCGCGAGATCGGCGATGCGGCCCAGTTCCTCCTCGGTGCCGGCGCCGGGGATGCGCAGGCAGGCGACGGGAAAGCGGTCCATGACCGTGGCCAGAGCCGGGCCCAGCGTCGAACCTGTCGCGCCCACCGGGGCGATCAGGTAGAGTTGCGGCGAATTGGGCTGGTCTGTCATGGTGCTGTCATCCCCCTGAAGTCCCGCCAGCAGATAGCGCAGCGCCGCGCGCCTTGCCAGTGGGTCTGCGGAAGGATATGGCCGCGGCCATGGAACCGGCGATCATCCTTGTGCGCCCGCAGATGGGCGAAAACATCGGCGCAGCCGCGCGCGCCATGCTGAATTTCGGGCTGAGCGACATGCGCCTGGTGGCGCCGCGCGACGGCTGGCCCAATCCGCGCGCCGTGGCCATGGCCTCGGGTGCGGCCGGCCGGGTGTTGGACCGGGCGCGGGTTTTCGCGACCCTGGCCGAGGCGATGGCCGATGTCGATTACGCCTATGCCACCACCGCGCGCGGGCGCGAGCTGACCAAGCCGGTGCTGACCCCGGCCACGGCCATGGCCGATGCCCGCGCGCGGGTCGCGCAGGGCGGCCGGGTCGCGGTGGTCTTCGGCCCCGAGCGCGCAGGGCTGGAGAACGAGGACGTCGCGCGCGCCAATGCCATCGTCACCGTGCCGGTGAACCCGGATTTCCCCTCGCTGAACCTGGCGCAGGCGGTGCTGCTGGCCGGCTATGAATGGGCGCGGGACAGTCTGCCGCCCCAGCCCGCCCCGCATGGCCGCCGCCCCGACGGCGAGGCGCCCGCGACGCGGCTGGAGATCGAGCGGCTGGCCGATCACTGGCAGGAGCGGCTGGACGAGGCGGGCTTTTTCTTTCCCCCCGAGAAGGCGCCGGCGATGAAGCTGACATTGCGCAACCTCTGGTCGCGGCTGCCCCTGACCCGCGCCGACACGCGCATCTTCCACGGCATGCTGCGGCAGTTGATCCGCCGCGGCTGATTGATTTCCGGGCGCGGGCGGGCCAAGGTCGCGCCCGATCGAGAAGGAAGCTGACATGGCAAGACGTCCCGTCTTTCAGGAAGTCACCGAGACGACCCCCCGCGGCGCGCCGCCCACCGGCGGCATGATCGACACCGGACCCAGGGGCGCGCGCGGCGCGATCCGCCTGTGGCTGATGGTGCTGTTCGTGATGGTGGCGGCGATGATCGCGCTTGGCGGGGCAACGCGGTTGACCGGATCGGGCCTGTCGATCACCGAATGGAAGCCGGTGACCGGGGCGATTCCGCCGATGGATGCCGCCGCCTGGCAGGCCGAGTTCGACAAATACCGGCAGATCCCGCAATTCCGGCTGGAAAACCCGGACATGGACCTGGCGGGGTTCCAGCGCATCTATTGGTGGGAATGGTCGCACAGGCTGCTGGGGCGGCTGGTGGGGCTGGTCTGGGCGGCGGGATTTGCCTTTTTCCTGGCGACCAGGCGCGTCCCTGCCGGCTGGGCGCCGCGGCTCCTGGCCCTGGGCCTGCTGGGCGGCGCGCAGGGCGCCATCGGCTGGTGGATGGTGCATTCGGGGCTCTCGGGCGAGATGGTGCGGGTGGCCTCCTATCGGCTGGCCGTGCATCTGGGGCTGGCCTTTGCCATCCTGGGGCTGATCGCCTGGCAGGTGCTGGCGCTGTCGCGCCCAGAGGCGGCACTTTTGCGCGCGCGCCGGGCGGGCGAGGGCAAGCTTTTCTCGATGACCACCGGGCTGATGCATTTGGCTTTCGTGCAGATCCTGCTGGGGGCGCTGGTCGCCGGAATCGACGCCGGGCGGCAATATACCGGCTGGCCGACCATGGGCGGGGAATGGATCCCGGCCGCAATCTGGGATTCGGAGCTGGGCTGGCGCAACTTCTTTGAAAATCCGGCGCTGGTGCAGTTCATCCACCGCATGGTGGCCTATCTGCTGGCAGGTTTTGCCGTGGCGGTGTTCCTGCGCGCCCGCCGCTCGCCGCATCCGGTGACGCGCGGCGCCTATGGAGCGATGCTGGCGGCGCTGGCCGTGCAGGTGACGCTGGGCATCATGAACGTGCTGCATGCCTCGCCCCTGCCTTTGGCACTGGCGCATCAGATCGGTGCCGTGGCACTGTTCACCCTGATCCTGCGCGCGCGCCATCATGCGCGCTATCCATATGAAACCTCGGTGCGGGGGACTGTCCGATGAGCGCCTTTGACGATCTTCTCGCCTTTCAGCGCCAGACCGAGGCGCTGTCCTCGGTCGCGGAACGGCTGGGCTGGGACCAGGAAACCGTGATGCCGCGCGGCGCCGTCGAGCAGCGCGCCGAGGAGATGGCGGCGATGGAGGCGGTGCTGCACGAGCGCCGCACCGATCCGCGAATCGGCGAATGGCTGGACCAGGCCGAGCCCGAGGATGCCGAGGATGCCCGCATCGTCGAGTTGATCGCGCGCGAGCATCGCCGCGCCTCGCGCATCCCGGCGCGGCTGGCCACCGAGCTGGCGCGGCAGACCTCGCTGGCGCAGGGCATCTGGGCCGAGGCCCGGGCCAAGGATGCGCCCGAGGATTTCCTGCCGGTGCTGAACGACATCCTGATGCTCAAGCGCGAAGAGGCCGCGGCGCTGGCCGATGGCGGCGATCTTTACGATGCGCTGCTGGAGGATTACGAGCCGGGGACCAGCCAGGCCGAGATCGCGCGGCTTTTCGACGCCATGCGGCCGCGGCTGGTGGCGCTGCGCGAGGAGGTGTTGGGCGCCCGGTTCCAGCCCGAGCCGCTGAGCGGCCATTTCCCGCAGGAAACCCAGCTGCGCCTGGCGCGCAGCTGCGCCACGGCCTTTGGCTATGACTGGACCCGCGGGCGCATGGACATCGCTGTTCACCCGTTCAGTTCCGGGCGCTGGCAGGACAGCCGCATCACCACCCGGGTGGTCGAGACCGATCCGTTCAACTGCCTTTATTCAACAATCCACGAGGTCGGGCATTCCAGCTATGAGCTGGGCATCGACCCGGATTATGCCTTTACGCCCTTGGGCCGCGGCGTGTCGATGGGCGCCCATGAGAGCCAGAGCCGTATCTATGAAAACCAGCTGGGCCACAGCCGCGCCTTTTCCGGCTGGCTTTACCAGCGCATGTCGGATGCCTTTGGCGGGTTGTCCGTGCCGGATGCCGATGCCTTTCATGCCACGGTGAACCGCGTCACCCCCGGCTTCATCCGCACCGAGGCCGACGAGGTGCAATACAACCTGCATATCATGCTGCGCTTTGACCTGGAGCGCGACCTGATCGCCGGGCGGCTGGATGTCGAGGACCTGGTCGAAGCCTGGAACGCCCGCTTTCTGCAGGATTTCGGCGTGGCGGTGGACCGGCCGGCCAATGGCGTGCTTCAGGACGTGCATTGGGCGGTGGGGCTGTTCGGCTATTTCCCCACCTATGCGCTGGGGAATGTCTATGCCGGCTGCCTGCATGCCGCGCTGCGCGCCGCGGTGCCCGAGCTGGACGAGGCGCTGGCGCGCGGCGAGGCCGATCCGGCGGTGGAATGGCTGCGCGAGAACGTCCAGCGTCATGGCGGGCTTTACCCGCCGCGCGTGCTGATCGAGCGTGCGACGGGCGGCGAGGTGAGCGAAGGGCCGCTTCTGGACTATCTGGAAGAGAAATTCGCGGGCATCTACCGGCTTTGAGGCCGGATTCGGGTATTTGGGGAACGAAGAAGCCGGGCGTCGGGTCTGGTGGTGGCCGGTCTTTCCAAGCCGGGCGTTTTCCTGTATCAGCGCCCCGATCCCAAGGACAGCACGGCATGAGCGACCCAGCAAGCCCGCCCAGCCCGGCGGCAAAGAAACTGTTCATCAAGACCTATGGTTGCCAGATGAACGTCTATGACAGCCAGCGCATGGCCGAGGCCATGGGCGCCGAGGGCTATGTGCTGACCGAGGACCAGGCCGAGGCGGATATGGTGCTGCTGAACACCTGCCATATCCGGGAAAAGGCGGCCGAGAAGCTTTATTCCGACCTGGGCCGGCTGAAGCCGCTGAAGGCGGAGCGGCCGGATTTGAAGATCGGCGTTGCCGGTTGCGTGGCCCAGGCCGAGGGCGGCGAGATCCAGCGCCGGATGCCCATCGTCGATCTGGTGGTGGGGCCGCAGGCCTATCACCGGCTGCCGGCCATGGTGCGCGCGGGCGGGGGCGTCGATACCGAGTTCCCGGCCGAGGACAAGTTCGAGCATTTGCCGAAACCCGCCGCCACGAGGCGCGCGCCGGCGGCCTTTCTGACCGTGCAGGAGGGTTGCGACAAGTTCTGCGCCTTTTGCGTCGTGCCCTATACGCGCGGGGCAGAGGTGTCGCGCCCGGTTTCGCGCATCCTGGCCGAGGCGCGCGAGCTGGTCGGGCGCGGGGTGCGCGAGATCACGCTTTTGGGCCAGAATGTCAATGGCTGGCATGGCGAGGGGCCCGGCGGGGTGGAATGGGGTTTCGGCCGGCTGATCAGGGCGATCGCGGAAATCGACGGGCTGGACCGTATCCGTTATACCACCAGCCATCCCAATGACATGGCCGACGACCTGATCGCGGCGCATCGCGACGAGCCGAAGCTGATGCCCTATCTGCACCTGCCGGTGCAGTCGGGTTCGGACCGCATCCTGAAGGCGATGAACCGCCGCCATACGGTCGCACAATATCTGCGGCTGATCGAGCGTATCCGTGCGGCGCGGCCCGACATCATGCTGACCAGCGATTTCATCGTGGGCTTTCCCGGCGAGACCGACCAGGACCACCAGGACACGCTGGAGCTGGTGCGGGCGGTGAATTTCGGCACCGCCTTCAGCTTCAAATATTCGCCGCGTCCCGGCACCCCGGCCTATGAGCGGCCCGAGGTCGAGGGCGCGGTCGCCGATGCGCGCTTGCAGGAATTGCAGGCGCTGCTGTCGAGCCAGCAGAAGGCGGCGCAGCAGGGCATGGTCGGGCGCGAACTGGGTGTGCTGTTCGAAAAGCCCGGCCGCAATCCCGGCCAGATGGTCGGCAAGTCGGACTATCTGCACGCCGTCTTTGTCGAGGCGCCTGAGGCCAGGGTCGGCGATCTGGTGCGGGTGCGCATCACCCATAGCGCCCCCAATTCCCTGGCGGGGGTGCTGGCGGCCTGAGCCGCCGGCCTAGACCGTGTCGAGGTAAAGTTCGACGGTTTCCTCGTCCGAAAGCTCGGCCATGTAGTGCAGTTCCTGGCGCTTGGTCATGACGAAATTCTCGATCAGATGCGCGGGGAAGATGCGCGCGATCTGCGGCGAGGTCTCGAAGGCGTCGATGGCCGCGCCCCAACTGCCGGGAAGCTGTTCCAGCCCCTGTTCATAGGCATTGCCGCGGATCGGCGGCGGCGGCTCGGCCCGATCCTCGATGCCGTTCAGCGCCGCGCCCAGCACCGCCGCGACGGTCAGATAGGGGTTTACGTCGCCGCCTGCCACCCGATGCTCGATCCGCCGCGCTTTCGGGCCGGAGGAGGGGATGCGGATCGCCGAGGTGCGGTTTTCATAGGCCCAGCCGATGCCCGTGGGCGCATGGGCATTGGGCACCAGCCGATCATAGCTGTTTTCATGCGGCGCGAACAGCAGGGTCGAGCCGGGCATGGCCGCCAGGCAGCCCGCCACGGCATGGCGCAGAATGTCCGACCCTTCGTCGGCCCCGTTGTCGAAGACGTTGCGGCCCCGCGCGTCCAGCACCGAAAAATGCATATGCATCCCCGAGCCGTTCCATTCCTCATAAGGCTTGGCCATGAAGGAACCGGCGAAACCGTATTGCCGCGCCAGCCCCTTGACCAGCAGCTTGAACAGCCAGGCGTCGTCGGCGGCTTTCATCGGATCGGCCTGGTGCATCAGGTTGATTTCGAACTGGCCCGGCGCCGCCTCGGATATGGCGGTGTCGGCGGGAATGTCCATCGCCTCGCAGGCATTGTAGAGCGCGGTAAAGAAGCGGTCGAAGGCGTCGAGCGCGCGCAAGCTTAGCGTCTCGGCCCCGGTGCGGCGCTTGCCCGAGCGCGGGCTGGGCGGCACGCGCAACTGGCCGCCGGAATCGTCGATCAGGAAGAATTCCAGCTCGGTCGCGACCACCGGGGTCAGGCCGGCCGCCTGGTAGCGTTCGACCACGCGGGCCAGCGCCTGGCGGGGGTCGCCCTCATAGGGGCGGCCGTCCAGGTGGAACATCCAGATCGGCAACAGGCCGGTCGGCGCTTCCAGCCAGGGCATGGGCATGAAGCCGCGTTCGGTCGGCAAAAGCAGCCCGTCGGGGTCGCCGGCCTGAAAGACCAGGGGGCTGTCCTCGATATCCTCGCCCCAGATGTCCATGTTCAGCACCGAAAAGGGGAATTTCGTGCCCTCGGTCAGGACCTTGTCGGCAAAGCGTGCCGGAACCCGCTTGCCGCGCGCCACGCCGTTGAGATCGGCGGCTGCGATGCGGATGGTCTTGACTTCGGGATGCTCGCGCAGCCAGTCCATGGATCACCTGATGAGATTGGGCCTGTAACGGATTTTCCTTGCCGCGCCGGGCAAGTGGCGGTTCAGCCTGCGATTGACCATGCCGAACAACGCGATCAGGCAGACGGTCAGCAGCACGAAATACCCCGCCACGATCGGATAGGCGATGAAGGGGTTGAAGGTCTTGTCGGCAAAATAGCTGGCATAATAAAGGGCGTCCCCCCGCTGCTGATAGGCCGGAAAGCCGGAAAAGAAAACCAGCGTCGTGGCATGGAACAGGAAGATCGCCTCGTTGGTATAGGCGGGCCAGGCCAGCCGCATGGCGGTGGGCCAGACCACGCGGCGCCAGCGGGTCCAGCCGGCCATGCCATAGGCGTCGGCGGCCTCAAGCTCGCCCTTGGGCAGGTTGCGCAACGCGCCGTGGAAAATCTCGGCCGAATAGGCGGCGGTATTCAGGATCAGGACCAGAAGCGCGCCCGCCCAGGCGCGGGTCATCCAGCCGGTCTGGACGGTGACGCCCAGCAGGTCGATGCCGGCGCGGGGCAGTTGCACCAGAAGTTCGTAGGCCAGGAAGAACTGGATGAACAGCGGACTGCCGCGGAATAGAAAGATGAACGATTCCGCCGGTCTGCGGATCCAGCCATTGCCGCTGGCCTTGGCCACGGCCAGAAGGTTGGCCAGGAAAAAGCCGGCGAACAGCGCCAGCAAGGCGAAATAGACGTTCCAGATCAGGCCCGAGCCGATCAGGACGATCTGTTCGCATAGCGAGAAATCACTGCGCGGCAGCAGCCGCTCGCCGATGCCGATGGCGCGCAGCCCGTAATCCTGAAGCGTTTGCAGGCATTGGTTCATGGTGCGGCCTTTCGCAGCGCCTCGCCGGCCGCGATGGCCTGGCCGGCCGACAGCCGGGCCCGGATGCGGTCGAATATGCGCTCGGATCCCCAGGTCATCAGCAGGTAGAAGACCAGGATGGCCAGGAAATAGTAAAGCCGCCAGTCGGGATGGGGATAGCTGTAGGCGCTGGTCTTGGCGCCGCCCAGCTCGCGCGCCCAATAGACGATGTCCTCGACCCCCAGCACGAACAGCAGCGGCGTGGCCTTGATCAGGATCATCCACAGATTCGCCAGGCCCGGCAGGGCATAGGTCCACATCTGCGGGATCAGGATGCGCCGGCTGACCTGGCGCGGGGTCATGCCGTAGGCCTCGGCGGTTTCCAGCTGCGCGCGCGGCACCGCCTGCATGGCGCCGTGCAGCACATTGGCCGCGAAAGCGCCGAAGACCACGGCAAAGGCGATCACCGCCAGGAAGATGCCATAGGCCTGATGCACCCATTCCGGGCTGGTCGAGAGCGGCAGCTTGGCGGCGGCGCAGACGATGAACTCATTGCCCTGCCGCACCGGCACCGAGGGGTCGCAATAGACACGCGAGCGCAGCCATTCGAGAGCCTGGTCCAGCGCGATGGGCACGAAGAGAAAGAAGATGATGTCGGGCACGCCGCGCACCATCGAGGTATAGATGCGCCCGAACCAGCGCAGCCCCGCGATGCGCGAGCGCGAGGCCATGGCCCCGCCGAAGCCGAACAGCAGTGCCACCGGCGCGGTGATCGCCAGCAGCAGCAGCACCGTGCCGAAGGACAGGTAGAACAGCAGGTGCTTGCCCGAGGCCAGATAGCATATCAGCCAGGCAAGCCCTTCCAGCGATTTCGGATCGGCGCAGGACGCGAACATGGATCACCCCGGACACCCGCCCGGACCTGCCGGGCGGGTCTCCTTTACCGGCTCAGAACAGCAGCGAATCTTCGCCGAACCATTTCTTGATCAGCTCGTTCAGCGAGCCGTCCTCTTTCATCGCGGCGATGGCGGCGTCGAATTTCTGCTTCAGCTCGGCATCGGACTGACGCAATGCCATGCCGATTCCTTCGCCCAGGGGGATGTCGTCCTTGCCCGCGACCCAGACAAAGGCGCCGCCGGATTCCTCGACCACCGGGGCGAGGAAGTCCTTGTCGGCAAAGACCGCCTCGGCCTCGCCGTTGCGCACGGCGCCCACCGCTTCGTCGGGGGTGGCGAATTCCAGCAATTCGGCACCGGATTCAGCGACATACTGCGCCTGGATGGTATTGGTCTGGGCAGCGATGACGCCCTGGGTGACATCGACATCGGCGGCCGGCGCCGCATAGGCCGAGGGGTTGGGCGGCATGTAGTTCTGGGTGAAGGCGACGGATTTCTTGCGCTCTTCGGTAATGCTCATGCCCGCCATGATCGCGTCGTAATTGGCGCTGTTCAGGTTGGGGATGATCGAATCCCAGTCGTTCTTGACCCAGGTGCATTCCAGCTCGGCGCGCTTGCACAGCTCGTTGCCCAATTCGATCTCGAAACCGTCCACTTCGCCCTGATCATTGACGAGGTTGTAGGGAGGATAGGCGCCCTCGGTGGCGATGCGCACCGTCTGCGCCATGCCCATGCCGGCGGTCAGTGCGAAAGCCGCGGCGGCAAGCATCAGTTTCTTCATGCTTCACTCTCCTGTTGGTGTTTTCATTCGGCCATGGTCGCGCTCAGGAAGCGGCGCAGCCTTTCGGACTGCGGCGCGCCGAAAAGCTGCGCCGGCGGTCCCTCTTCCTCGATCCGGCCCTGGTGCAGGAAGACGACGTGATCGCTGACATCGGCTGCCAGCCGCATGTCATGGGTGACCAGCAGCATGGTGCGATGCTCGGCCGCCAGATCCTTGATGACGCGGACCACTTCCTGCTGCAATTCGGGGTCGAGCGCGCTGGTTGGTTCGTCCAGCAGCAGCGCCCTGGGCTCCATGCACAGCGCGCGGGCGATGGCGGCGCGCTGCTGCTGGCCGCCCGAAAGCTGCGCGGGCCAGGCATCGGCCTTGTCGCCGATGCCGACCTTGGCCAGCAATTCGCGGGCCCGCACCTCAACCTGGGCCGGGCTGCGCTTCAGCACATGGACCGGCGCCTCCATGACGTTTTGCAGGATGGTCATGTGCGACCACAGGTTGAACTGCTGGAACACCATGGACAGGTTGGTGCGCAGCCGCGTCACCTGTGCCCGGTCGGCGGGCACGCGGGCCAGTCCGGTGCCGCGCCATTTCACCGCCTCGCCCTCGAACAGGATCTCGCCCTGTTGGCTGTCTTCGAGCAGGTTGCAGCAGCGCAAGAGCGTGGACTTGCCCGAGCCGGACGAGCCGATCAGGCTGATGACATGGCCGCGCGGTGCGGACAGGCTGACGCCCCGGATGACCTCAAGCGGGCCATAGGCCTTGTGCAGGCCCCTGATTTCTATGACCGGCACGCGGTCGGGATCGGCGGCCGGGCGGGAGGCCGGATCGGGTGCGGCCATGGTCTGTTCTGTCTGGCTCATGGGAATATGAGGCGATATTTGCCGGGTGATTGCAATGTTTTCCTCTTCGGGCCGGCCGGCCCGGGGCGGGGGGTCGCATCGCCCGGCCGCCGAGGCGGGCGAAAAGGCAGGGCCGCTCACTTTCCGGACAGGCCCATGTCGTCCAGCGCCCTTTGCCGCGCCAGCGCCGAATCGCGGTCGTTCACGCCCAACAGCCCGGCGACCAGCCGCACCAGCGATTCCTCGTCGGCGCTGCTGCTGCCGTCGGCAAAGGCGATTTCCCAAAGTGCGGCGATGATGTCCTGGCGGTCCTGCAATTCGACGCGATCCTTGATGGTGCGGGTAAAGCGGACCGTGTCGGGGGCCTCGGCCTCGATCATTTCGGCGGCGGTGCGGCGTTCCGCCGCCTCGGCGGGGCCCAGCCCCTGGCGCCGCGCCAGCACCTGGTCGATGCGATGACGCTCGACCTCGCCATAATGATCATCGGCGCGGGCAAGCCGCACCAGCAGCGAAGCGATGGCCACTTCGGCGTCCTGCCCGCTCAGATGCGAGGAATCGGGTTGCTCGCCGAAAAGCCGGCTCAGAAGATTGCGAAACATGGACGGATATTAGGACATTTTTGCGGCGCAACAATATCCCACGCGCAATTTGTCAGGCCGTTTCCAATCCCGTCACGACGGCCGGCCCGGCGATCGGACAGGGTTGCCGCAATGCCGGGCCGCCCGGTGCTGCGGGCTGTTTCCCGGCCGGCGGATGCGGCCATCGCGACCCCGCGCCGAGCCGGACCCGACATCACGCGGGTGCCGCCGCGCCGCAGGAAACATGCACCATATCGGGCCAATGCGGCGGCCTTGGTCCGGCGACAGCCGCCATGGGCGGCGGCGCCATCCACCGCTGTCTGGGCGATCCGGCAAGCTGGGGGCAGGGTTTTCCCTTGCCGCCCCGCCATGCCGGTCATGGCGCGCGCCGATGCCTGCCCAGCTCCGGGCCGCCGCTAGTAACGCTGCGGCACATACAGCTCGGGCGGCAGCACCTCGCGTTCGTAATCGGGATTGAAGACCCGGTCGGGCAGGGTGATCTCTTCATGCGGGACCGGCTCATAGGGCACCATGGTCAGCAGATGCGCGATGCAGTTCAGCCGCGCCCGCTTCTTGTCGTTGCCCGGCACGATATACCAGGGCGCCTCGGGGATGTTGGTGCGCTCGAACATCTCTTCCTTGGCCTTGGTGTAATCCTCCCAGCGGACGCGGGATTGCAGGTCCATGGGCGACAGCTTCCACTGTTTCAGCGGGTCGTGGATGCGCATGAGAAAGCGCATCTGCTGCTCCTCGTCGGTGACCGAGAACCAGTATTTCACCAGCCGGATGCCCGAGCGGACCAGCATGCGCTCGAATTCCGGGACGTCGTCGAAGAATTGCTGGACCTGGTCTTCGGAAGCAAAGCCCATCACCCGCTCGACCCCGGCGCGGTTATACCAGCTGCGGTCGAACAGCACGATTTCGCCCCCGGCGGGCAGGTGCGGCACGTAACGCTGGAAATACCATTGCGTCTTTTCGCGGTCCGAGGGCGCGGGCAGGGCGACCACCCGGGCGACGCGCGGATTCAGCCGCTGGGTGATGCGCTTGATCGCGCCGCCCTTGCCGGCGCTGTCGCGCCCCTCGAAGATGACCACCACCTTTTCCTTGTGATGGGCCACCCAGTCCTGCAGCTTGATCAGCTCGGCCTGGAGCCGCAGCAACTCGCGGAAATAATCGGCGCGCGGCATCTGGTCGGGATGGGTCTGGCGATAGATGCGGGCGATTTCCTGCGACAGGATCGCATCCTCCATCTCGATCTCGAAATCCTCGTCGAGCGTGTCCTGAAGCTCGGTTTCGAGCCAGTCCTTGGGCGTCTGGTCCTGCATGGGGGTCTCCTGCTGCGCTAGCCTGCGTCTAGCGGTGCAATATGACAATGAAATGTCGCCCCTAGAAGAGCCCGGCGCAGTCGCGGGTCATGCCAAAGGCAAAGCCGCCGCCGCTGGTATCGGCGACCGTGCCGCACCAGCGCCCGTCGCTGGAAAACAGGCTCTTGCTGCCCCTGGGGCGATAGGCGACGCGCTTGCCGGCGACGGTGAACAGGTTCAGCGTCCCCGCGCCGTTGGGGGCGTAATAGCCGACGACCGTGCCGTCGGCGGTAAAGATCACCCGCTTTTCATTGGCCGGGTTGCGCGGCGAATTGGCGTGGATCGAGGCGCTGTTGGCGGGGCTGGCCGCCGAATTCGCCGCCGCATGGGGCGAGTTCGCCTGCCGTGCCGGCTGGTTCTGCGGCGCGCCGGGGCCGAGGTCGAAGGGCAGCCGCGTCTGGTCGATCAGGAACAGCGGCGCATCCGCCAGCGCGGGCACGGCGGCGAGGGCCAGGATCAGGGCAAGGGGGTTCCGGGTCAGGCGCATGGTCCGCTCCGTCTGCTGCGCCGATTGTGCGACAGGGACGGGCGAAAGGACAAGGGGGATGCGCGGGGGCCCGCCGACGGCGCGGGGGCGGCGGTGGGTGGCCCGTCGCTGCCGGTCATGGTTCAAGCTGTATCGAAAATCGCGGTGGGTGTGCATCCTTCCGTTCAAAGCCTAGCGCCGCATAAAACGCCTGTGCTTCGCGATTGTCTGGATGGGTTCCTACAGTCAGATAGCTGCATGACAACGAGATCGCCTTGATCTTGCTGGCCTCGACGAGCTGCTGTCCAACGCCGCGACCGCGAAATGTGGCTTGGTAAACAGGTGATGTAGGTCCATTCCCCGCAATCCAAACTGGAGGCGGGCCAAGCCGCACAGCGCAGCATAGCCGACCAAATCCCTTCCTGCCTCTGCAACGAGAATGTAAATCCATGGATCTAGGCCGAAAACATCTCGGTCAAGATCGTCTACCGTTGTTGCGGGCGTGTCGCCGTGGTGGCTCGCCAACATGCCAACCATCTGAAGGATGCGCTTCGCGTCTGTCCGACGGGCGCAGCGGACCGTTCCGAAATCGGTTTGAAGGGGGAGTGATTTTCTTTGCATTTTAGGCTCCGTTTCGCCGTAGGAGCCAAAACCAGTGCCACCATACGGCGGCAGAAAGTTGAAGTGCGCCGCGCTCAGATGAGGCGGCGGTAATAGGTCACAAAGCTGGTGACGTTCATGCTCATGGCGCTGTTCATGGCCTTGTTCCTGGCGCCGGTCAACGACCGCCCCCTAGACCAGCCGTTCGTTCTCCATCGCCGCGCGGACGAAGCCGGCGAACAGGGGGGCGGGCTGGAAGGGCTTGGATTTCAGTTCGGGATGGGACTGCACGCCGATGAACCAGGGATGGTCGCGGTATTCCACCACCTCGGGCAAGCGCCCGTCCGGCGACATCCCCGAAAAGCTGAGCCCCGCGGCCTCCAGCTGGTCGCGATAGCGGGCATCCACCTCGTAGCGGTGGCGGTGGCGGTCCTCGATCTCCAGCGCGCCGTCGTAGATTTCCGAGATTTTCGAGCCCGGCGCCAGCACCGCGCTATAGGCGCCAAGCCGCATGGTGCCGCCCTTGTCGTCGGTCAGCTTGCGCTGCACGGTGTAATTGCCCTGTACCCATTCCTTGAGATGATAGACCACGGGGGTAAAGCGGGTCTCGCCGGCCTCGTGGTCGAATTCCTCGGATCCCGCATCGGGCATGCCGGCCAGGTTGCGCGCCGCCTCGATCACCGCCATCTGCATCCCCAAGCAGATGCCCAGATAGGGCACCTTCTTTTCGCGCGCGTATTTCGCCGCAGCGACCATGCCCTCGGTGCCGCGCTCGCCGAAGCCGCCGGGGACGATGATGCCGTGATAGCCGTCCAAGAGATGGGTGCCCTCCCCCTCCAGCTTTTCGCTGTCCACCCAATCGGCACGCACGCGGACGCGATTGGCCATGCCGCCATGGGTCAGGGCCTCGGCGATGGATTTATAGGCATCCTCAAGCTGGGTATATTTGCCGACCACGGCAATGCGGACCTGGCCCTCGGCATTGGTCAGCCGGTCCATCACGTCCTCCCACCGGGTCAGGTCGGGGCGCGGCGCCGGGCTGATCTGAAAGGCGTCCAGCACCGCCTGGTCCAGGCCCGCGCGGTGATAGGCCAGCGGCGCCTCATAGATCGACTTCAGGTCATAGGCCGGGATCACCGCATCGGGGCGGACATTGCAGAACAGCGCGATCTTGGCGCGTTCCTTTTCCGGGATCGGCTGCTCGCTGCGGCAGACCAGCACGTCCGGCGCAATGCCGATCGAGCGCAGCTCCTTGACCGAATGCTGGGTCGGCTTGGTCTTGAGTTCGCCCGAGGCGGCCAGCCAGGGCAGCAGCGTCAGATGCACGAAGATGCATTGGCCCCGCGGCCGTTCCTGGGCGAATTGCCGGATCGCCTCGAAAAAGGGCAGGCCCTCGATATCGCCCACGGTGCCGCCGATCTCGCATAGCATGAAATCGACCTCGTCCTCGCCCACGGCCAGAAAGTCCTTGATCTCGTTGGTGACGTGGGGAATGACCTGGATGGTCTTGCCCAGATAGGCGCCGCGGCGTTCCTTTTCCAGCACGTTGGAATAGATCCGGCCCGACGAGACCGAGTCGGTCTTGCGCGCCGAGACGCCGGTGAAACGCTCGTAATGGCCCAGGTCCAGGTCGGTTTCGGCCCCGTCGTCGGTGACGAAGACCTCGCCATGTTCAAAGGGGCTCATCGTGCCGGGATCGACGTTCAGATAGGGGTCGAGCTTGCGCAGCCGCACGGTAAAGCCCCGCGCCTGCAACAGCGCCCCCAGCGCCGCCGATGCCAGCCCCTTGCCGAGCGAAGAAACCACACCGCCGGTGATGAAGATGTAACGCGCCATCGAGGCCCCCGTGAGTAATCCAATAGAAGATTGCGGCCCGAATCTGGGCGGCACCACGGGACTCGAGTCATATCCGATTTGTCCCATGGCCGCAACGGACCGCAAGTTGTTGTAAGGGGCGCCTGTCGCGCCCCCAAGTTGTGGTGTCAGTTATTGGCCGGTGTCGCCGTGCCTGTAGCCGCATCGGCCGCCGGGTCCGCGCCCGCGTCCTGTGTCGGCGGCGGCGTTACCGGCGCATCGGCGGGAGCGCTGCCTTCGGCGGGGGCCGAGGGCGCCTGGGCCGGGGCGTCCGGGGTGTCTGCCGCCGGGGTCCCGGCCGCGGGTGCGGGCGGGGTGACCGGCTGGCCGGCGCCCGGAACCACGGGCTGGCCCGCGCCGGGGGGCGGGGTATAGTCGCCGATACCGGGCAGGCCGGTCGCCGGGGCCTGTTCGGTGCCGCCAAGGTCCAGCTGGTCCACCAGCGAGCCGCTGGAGGCATTGCGCGCCGCGATCAGCGTCAGCGTCATCGAGGTGATGATGAAGCCGATGGCAAAAATCCAGGTCAGGCGGGACAGCGCATTCGCCGCCTGGCGACCGGTCATGACGCCGCCGCCGCCACCGCCCATGCCGAGGCCGCCGCCCTCGGACCGTTGCAGCAGCACCACTCCGATCAACAGCAGGGCAAGGATCAGGTGCACGGTAAGGACGACGTTTTCCACCATGGGGCCTTTCATTCAGCGACGCGCCTATCTAGTCACCGGGGCAGGGATTGGCAAGCGGGGGCGGGCATGGGCGCGCTGATGATCCAGGGGACCGGCTCGAATGTCGGGAAATCGCTGCTGGTGGCGGGGCTGTGCCGCGCGGCGCTGCGGCGCGGCATCCATGTCGCGCCCTTCAAGCCGCAGAACATGTCGAACAATGCCGCCGTGACCCCGGACGGGGGCGAGATCGGCCGGGCGCAGGCGCTTCAGGCGCGGGCGGCGGGGCTGGCGCCTTCGGTCCACATGAACCCGGTGCTGCTGAAACCCGAAACCGACCGCGCCGCGCAGGTGGTGGTGCAGGGCCGCGCGATGGCGCGGGCGGCGGCGGCGGATTACGGTGCGCTCAAGGCGCAGTTGATGGGGGCGGTGCTGGACAGTTTCGCCCGGTTGCGCGCCGCGCATGAGCTGGTGCTGGTCGAGGGGGCCGGCAGCCCGGCCGAGGTCAACCTGCGGCCCCGCGACATCGCCAATATGGGCTTTGCCCGCGCCGCCGGTGTGCCGGTGGTGCTGGCCGGCGATATCGACCGCGGCGGCGTGATCGCGCAGATCGTCGGCACCCAGGCGGTGATCGACCCGGCCGATGCGGCGATGATCCGCGGCTTTGTCATCAACCGCTTTCGCGGCGATCCCGCGCTGTTCGGTGCCGGCCGCGCCTTCATCGCCGGGCGCACCGGCTGGCCGGATCTGGGGATGGTGCCGTGGTTCCCGGATGCTGCGCTTTTGCCGGCCGAGGATGCGGTGGACCTGCGCCGCGCCTCGGGCGCGGGTGGGCTGCATGTCGCCTGCCCGATGCTGTCGCGGATCGCGAATTTCGACGACCTGGACCCGCTGGCGGCCGAGCCGGGGGTGCGGCTGACCATGGTGCCGCCCGGACGGGCGCTGCCGGGGGATGCCGATATGGTCATCCTGCCCGGCACGAAATCGACGCGGGGCGATCTGGCCTTTCTGCGCGCGCAGGGCTGGGACGTGGACCTGGCCGCGCATCTGCGCCGCGGCGGGCGGGTGCTGGGCATCTGCGGCGGCTATCAGATGCTGGGCCGCTGGGTCCACGATCCCGAGGGCCATGATGGTGATCCCGGCAGTACCCCCGGCCTGGGTTTTTTGGACGTGGAGACCCGGATGGCGGCCGACAAGCGCCTGACCCGCACCCTTGGCACCGCGCTTGGCCAGCCTGTCGAGGGATACGAGATCCATATGGGCCGGACCGAGGGGCCCGACTGCGCCCGCCCCTTTGCCCATATCCCCGGGCCGGACGGGGCGATCAGCCCGGATGGGCGGGTCGCCGGCACCTATCTGCACGGGCTGTTTTCGGGCGATGCCTTCCGCGCCGCCTGGCTGGCGCAGTTCGGCGTGGATTCGGCGCTGGATTACGGTGCCGCGGTCGAGACGGTGCTGGACCGCCTGGCCGAGCACCTGGAGGCGCATCTGGATATCGGCCGGATGTTCGCGCTGGCGCGCTAGCCGCCGGATTTTCCTGCGCGCGGGCTAATGGCCGGGTTTCGCGCCGGCGGGCTGGCCCGCCTGGAACAGCTCGGCCAGGATGCGCT
>Ga0164243_10006809_pt1 | contig 17240 bp, 17 predicted proteins | sample OricompcompostOP_FD_108781 | JGI IMG/M metagenome (GOLD analysis project Ga0164243, IMG submission 108781) | Organic Plus compost microbial communities from Emeryville, California, USA - Original compost - Organic plus compost (OP) | ecosystem: Engineered > Solid waste > Mixed feedstock >... | reverse complement strand
GCCGTCGCTGCCCGCTATCATGATCGCGGATGTCGTTGCCGAATGCGAACGCGGCGCGGACGGCCGCTGGCGTTTCCGGTCGCACCGGCTGCTGCCGGTGTTCGAAGGCGGCGTGCCGGCAACAATTCCGCCTGACGCTTGAGGCAAAGCAGTCAGCGCATCAAAGCGCGAGCGCAGGTTGTGATCTGTTGAATTAGAGCCGCTCATTCCCGCGAAAGCGGGAATCCAGCGCGGCACATGAAACGTTCGCGCGTTTGGCCCTGGGTCCCGCTTTCGCGGTGGCGAACGGAGCATTGGGCAATTCAACCAAACGAACGATGACACGCTTTAGCGCGCGCTTCGTGGTGCCCATCGAGGCCGACGCAAGTGTGGACGAGACTTACGTTTCTTTCTTCAAAGCCCGGCGCACCTTGTCCAAGTCCTGCGTCCAGGTATCGACGCGCGAGGCGAGCAGATCGCGCAGGCGCTGGGCTGCGGCGGGATAACCTTCGAGCGTTTTACGGAATAGATTGCGCGGGATGCGCACGACCGTCGTCGGCTCGCGGGCGATAGCGGTGGCTGGCGCGACAGTGTCGGTCAGCAGGGCCAGTTCGCCGATCAGCGCGCCCGGGCCGGCGACGTGCTCCTCGCGTTCGGTGAATGTGCCGGGCTCCAGCAGCAGCGAGCCTTCCTGCACCAGATAGGCGGCATCGGCGAGTTCGCCCGCGTAGAACAGCACGGACCCGCTTTGCAGATGACGGGCCTCGGCGCCAATGGCGAGCACCTGCAGAGCCTGCCGGCCAAGCGCCGCAAACGTCGGAACCTGCTCGAAAAAAGCGATGTCGTCTTCGAGAGCCATCTTACTCCGTCACACCGGGCGTCCGCCGACGCGAGGCGGCGGGCGAAACCCGAAAGCCAGACATACTATGAAGTGTATGGGTTTGGCTTCTGGATTCCGGGCGCGGCGCACACCGGAATGACATGGTCGATCAGGGCACGAGCTTGTAGCCGCCGGCTTCGGTGACCAGGATCTGCGGCGTCGCCGCGTCATTTTCCACTTTCTGGCGCAGACGATAGATGTGCGTTTCCAGCGTGTGGGTGGTGACGCCGGAATTGTAGCCCCAGACCTCCTGCAGCAGGGTCTCGCGCGACACCGGCTTCTGGCCGGCCCGGTAGAGATAGCGCAGGATTGCCGTTTCCTTCTCGGTCAGCCGAACCTTGCTGCCTTTCGGATTGAGCAGCAGCTTCGAGGACGGGCGGAAGCTGTACGGGCCGATGTTGAAGACGGCGTCTTCGCTCGCCTCATGCTGCCGCAGTTGCGCCCGGATACGGGCGAGCAGGACGGCGAAGCGGAACGGCTTGGTGATGTAGTCATTGGCCCCGGATTCGAGGCCGAGGATGGTGTCCGAATCCGTGTCGTGGCCCGTGAGCATGATGATCGGCGCCTTGAAGCCCGACTTGCGCAGCATGCGCACGGCTTCACGGCCGTCGACGTCAGGCAGGCCGACGTCCATGATCACGAGGTCGACCTGGCCGTTCTTGGCGGACTGGACGCCCTTGGTCGCCGTTTCGACGGCCTGCGGCTCGAATTCCTCGTGCAACGCCAATTGCTCGACCAGCGCCTCGCGCATGTCGGCATCGTCGTCGACGATCAGGATTGTCCGTTTGTTGGGCATTGGGCCCCTAAAATATTGGATATTGCTGGTCAATCGCGAAGTAGAGCATTCGGGGGTAAAAGAGCAAGGGTGATCGGCCTTTAGAACTACGTCCTACCCTCACGAATTTGCGTTATTTTATGCGAAATCGCACATTTTCTCGTTTGATCGTCCGCCGCAAGCCGGGTCACCCCAGCCGTGGATGGCTCACGGCAGGACCATTGTCCCTGCCTGTGGCGCTCGGTCGTGGCAGCATCAAGGCCAATAAGTTCGAGGGCGACGGGGGCACCCCGCGCGGCCGTTTCCGCCCGCTGCGGCTGTGGTGGCGGGCCGACAAATTCCCCCGCCCGGCGACCCGCCTGCCGGTGAAGCCGATCCGCCCGGACGATGGCTGGTGCGAGGATCCCGGCGATCGTCATTACAACCGGCCCGTGAAGGTGCCGGCCGGCAGCAGCGCCGACCGCCTTACCCGCGATGACGGACTTTATGACTTCATTGTCGAGATCGACCACAACACGCGGCCACGTGTTGCCCGGCGCGGCAGCGCCGTGTTCATCCATGTGGCGCGTCCCGGCTTCAAACCGACCGCCGGCTGCGTCGCGTTGACGACGCCGGCCTTGCGCCGGCTGCTGGCGCAGCTCGGCCCACGCACGGAGATCGTGATCGAGTAGCAATCGTCATTCCGGGGCGCGAGCACTTGCGAGCGAACCCGGAATCCAGCCATGAGGTCCGTGTTCGCTTCTGGATTCCGGATCGCCACTTATGCGGCGTCCGGAATGACACTCAACTCGGATTATCGAGGCTGAACGTGTGCGAGCGGTCGTCGTAGGCGAAGGCTTCGGCAAAGCGCGCCCAGGCCACCACCGCGCGCATCGTCCGCTCGGCGTCTTCTTCCGCCATATGATCTTCCAGCTCGTCGATGAACCGGCGGCGCGGCGCGACGTGGTGCGCGCGTTCCGTCAGCACGCGCTTGATATGCGCCGCCAGCGGCACGTGCGCGAGAAGCTGCGCCTGAAAGAGCTTCTTGCGGTCGTCGACGCCCGCCTCGGCGAACTGCTTGCCGTACTCGGTCAGCTTGATATCGCCGCCTTCGATGTCGGCAAAACGTAGGAGCTGCAGCGCCTCGGCGACCGGAAACAGATCGTCGACTTCCATCTGCAAAGTGCTGGCGATCACCGGCAGGTCGGCCTGCCCGTTATAGGGCGCGCCGGCCACCGCCTCCATGAGGCCGGACATCGTGTTGGGCGATACCCGCGGCAACACCATGTCGATGCCCATGCCGGGGAAGCCGCCGGCCACGACGCGCGGCGGCTGTTCGACCGGCCGCGCGGTGAGCGCCACATAGATGCGCTCGACCAGATCGCGGAAGGCCGGTTCGAGCCGGCTGCGCGGATGCGGCAGATCGACCTTGATCTCTTCGATGATGTGACCCGGGTTGCGCGAGAACACGAGCACGCGGTCGCACATCAGCACCGCCTCCTCGATGTTGTGCGTGACCAGCACGACGCCCTTGATCGGCAGTCGGCCTTCCAGCCACAGATCGAGGAAGTCGGTGCGTAACGTCTCAGCCGTCAGCACGTCGAGGGCCGAGAACGGTTCGTCCATCAGCAGAATGTTGGGATGCACGACGAGGGCGCGCGCGAAGCCGACGCGTTGGCGCATGCCGCCCGACAGTTCGCGCGGATAAGCCGACTCGTAACCGTCGAGGCCGATGAGATCGATGCCGGCGAGCGCGCGCCGGCGGATCTCCGCTTCGGGCAGGCCGAGCGCTTCCAGGCCGAGTTGCACGTTCTCGAGCACCGTCAGCCACGGAAACAGCGCGAAGGTCTGAAACACCATGGCGATGCCGGGTGCGGGGCCGCGCACCGGCTGTCCGTGATAGAGCACCTGGCCGGAGACCGGCTGCGCGAGGCCCGAGATCAGCCGCAGCAAGGTCGACTTGCCCGAGCCGGAGCGGCCGAGCAGGCCGACAATCTCGCCTTCCTTGAGCGTGAGATTGATGTCGTTGAGCACCAGCAGGCTTTCGCCGTCCGGCTTGGGGAAGGCCTGGCAGCACGATTGGATTTGCAGCAATGCGTTGTTCATGGCGGCTTTCCTTTCAGTCGAGCCGGAACTTGCGTTCGGCGTACCAATAGAGCGGACGCCAGAACAGGCGATTGACGAGGACCACGTAGAGACTCATCACGGCGATGCCGAGCACGATGCGCGGATAGTCGCCGGCCTCGGTTGCTTGCGCGATGTAGGCGCCGACGCCGCTCGCTTGCAGTTTGGTCGAGCCCCAGCTTGCGACTTCGGCGACGATGCTGGCGTTCCAGGAGCCGCCCGACGCGGTGATGGCGCCGGTGACGTAGTAGGGAAACACGGCCGGCAGCGCGATCTTCTTCCACCACAGCCAGCCGCGCACCTGCAGGTTGGTGCCGACGTCGCGCATCTCCGACGGGATCGCCGAGGCGCCGGCCACGACGTTGAACAGGATGTACCACTGCGTGCCGAGGATCATCAGCGGGCTCAGCCAGATATTGGGATCGAGGCTGAAGTAGACAATCGCCGAGACCGCGACCGGGAACAGCACGTTGGCCGGAAACGCCGCGAGGAACTGGGCGACCGGTTGAATGAATTGCGCGAGCCGCGGCCGCGTGCCGACCATGACGCCGAGCGGCACCCAGACTACGGTCGCCAGCGCGATAAGGACGATGACGCGGACGAGCGTGAAGAAACCGAGGAGCAGTGCCGTGCCCGCATCGGCCCAGGCGATGCTGGTGAACACGAAGTGAGCCACCTGCCATAGGAGCGCGAGCGTCACGACGATGACGAAGCCGTTCCAGAGACGGTCGGCCCACGGACCTGACTTGCGGACAGGCGCCGGCTTTTCATCGCTCCGGCCGGCAAGCGACCACTGAAAGGTACGCCGCCAGACACTGGCCAACGGCGCGATCAGCACCGCGACCACGCGCGAGCGGCGCAGCACGTCGAGCACCCATGAGCGTGGCGGCATGACGCCGGCCTGTTGTTCGACACGAAAGCGGTCGGCCCAGGCGACCAGCGGCCGGAACAGAAGCTGGTCGTAGAGCAGGATCACCGCCAGCATGGCGACGATGGCCCATGTCACCGCCGCGAGGTTCTCTTCTTTGATGGCGAGCGCGATGTAGGAGCCGACGCCGGGCAAGGTGACGGTGGTGTCGCCGACGCTGATCGCCTCGGACGCGACGACGAAGAACCAGCTGCCGGACATGGACATCATCATGTTCCAGATGAGCTGCGGCATGCCGAAAGGCACCTCGACGCGCCAGAACTGCATCCACCGCGACAGGCGGAAGACGCGCGAGGCTTCGGTGAGCTCGACCGGCACGGTGCGCAGCGACTGGTAGAACGAGAAGGCCATGTTCCAGGCCTGGCTGGTGAAGATCGCGAACACCGCCGCGAATTCCGCGCCGAGTACGCGGCCGGGCGCGAGCGACATGAAGAAGACGACCGTCACCGAGATGAAGCCGAGGATCGGCACCGACTGCAGGATGTCGAGCAGCGGCACCAGGATGACCTCGGCCCGGCGGCTCTTGGCCGCCAAGGTCGCGTAGGTGAAGGTGAAGACCAGCGACAGGACCAGCGCGACCAGCATGCGCAAGGTCGTGCGTGCCGCGTATTCCGGCAGGTTTTCCGGCGCCAGCGACAGCGGCGCGGTCTGCAGCTCGGCCAGCGGCTGCAGCAGATGCCGGCTCGCTTCGGAGATGAAGACGAGCATGGCCAAGGTGATCAGCACGGCCAGTGCGTCCCATCGCGTGAAGCGCCGGTCGGCCTGTGTAACGGAAATTGGAATGGCGCCGCGCATGTCCGGGGCTCCGGCTGCAGTGTTAACGACCGCGCTCGGGCGCGCGGCGAGCGCGCCCGGCATTGATCGCGGGCAACACCCCACGATTATGTATCCGCTGTGTGACGGTGGCCGCCGCGCCGCCGCGCCGGCCATAGCAGGGGCCGCGACTTATCGGCTCGTCCGCGACATCGGCCTCCATGGACCACGCGCAGACGAGCCGCTGCGTCCGCGGATCAAGGTGCCATGCGGCGGCGAGCCGCAGCGGCACGGGCCGGGGAACGATCGTGAATACTGGGGCGCAGGCGTGTGTCGTCCGCCGCGGATGGCGGACCTCGCGGCGGGAATCGTCGTTGCGGACGACGACAAATGGCGTGTGTGCGAGCTTCATGGCTCACCTCCCGTTCGGTCCCGATTGACCGCGGAGGTGAGCGAGCGGCGGGTGCTTAGACCCGACTCCCGTTCAGCCGGAGCGATCGTCCGAGAACGACGTGCTTGATGTGGCTGGACGCCCCGAAGACCGGCATGCCGATCGTCGTGGCGCGACTAGGGTAGCTGTCCATTTTGTCCTGACATGAGTTGTTCGAAGAGCCTTCGAACAAAGTGGCCGTACGCCCGCGGTTAAAGGCTGTCAAGAAAAGATAGCGTATCGCGCCGGTCGACGACGCGCGCGGCGCGCGTCGCACGCGCATCGTCGTTCGCTCACTTGGTGAGGCGGGCCGACTGCACGGCTTTCTGAAACAGCGCCGTCATGGCGTCCGCGATTCCCTGCGTCGGGCTGACCTCGAAATAAAGCCCGGGCGAGGCGCAGCTCTGCATGTTCTGCGCGATCTTGCTGTTCGGTGACGGACCGTACGGGCCTTTGTTGAACGGATCGATCCAGCTCATGTACCAGCCGTTCGTGGGCAGCGCCAAATACGTCGTGTAGAGCACGGCGATCTTGATGCCGCGCTTCTTGATGGACGTGCAGAGAGAGGGATTCAGCGGCTCCTGGCACCGCGTATATTTTTTGTTGGTCTGCGGATCCTGTCCGGCCGTCGTCGGCTGCGTGCAGGCGCCGTTGTCGGCGTCGGCGACGCCGTCGGAGACGAAGAACAGCACCTTTTGCGGCGCGCCCGACGTCGCGCCGTCGCCGGGCGAGGTGATTTCGCTGTTCATCTGGGTGAGCACGCTGAAATCGGTGTCCGTATCGCTGGCATAGTTTTGATACGGCACGGTCATCAGGTCGATATTGTTGGCGGCGGTCTTGGCGCTCGACAGGCTCGACGACAGGGAGAATATCCGCGTCAGCCCGGCCTGCTGTGCGGCCGCGCCGAAGGTGTAGATCGCCATGCGAAACTGGTTGGAGACCGTCTGGCTGGTGCCTGCGGTGTCCATGAGCTGTTGGGTCGCGCTGCGCACCACGTCGACGCGCATCGTCACGCCGAGTTTTTTAGCCAGCCCGTAATAATCGTTCGGCGCCGCATCCATCTGGTGGCAGGCGAAGGCGCATTTGTCCGACGTGTTGGACACCATCTTGGAGACATCGGCGGGCGTCGCGCCGACGCCCATCGACGGCGTGTTGTCGAGCAGCAGATAGAAGTCGATGTAGCTCGGCAAGGCCGACGCGGCGGTCGACGAGCCCCTGACGTCGAGCGAATTGATGTTGGCAATGCTCATGAACGACGTGGGCACGGCGGCCTCGTAGTTCACGATGGAGTTGCGGCCGAGCGAGCTGTCGCTGACGGACACCGATACGGTGCTGCCGGTGACGCCGGCCAGCGACGCGACCTGCGCCTTGAAGAAATTGATCGCATTCGTCTGCGCCGTTGTTGCCGACACCGACAGCGACGCTTTGTTGACGGCCAAGAGCGCCGCCGCGTCGGCATAGGCATCCAATGCCGCTTTGGTTCGGTTGGCGACGCTGTAGTCGATGGCGGCGCCGACCGCGAACGCAAGCGGCAGCAGCGCGAGCCCGAATATGATGGCCACGTTGCCGCGCCGGTCGCGACCGAAACGGCGCGTGTGACGGCGTAGCAATCTCAGGACGGTATGCGGGAGTGATATGTCGGGAAAGTAGCGGCGAGGCATTGTCTTACACGGGCGGGACGCGTCGTCGCGGCCGTGTATCACAGTAAGACCTAAGGCAATGTTAGGCGCCGGTCGGGCCGCGTCGGGTCCAAACGCCTCGGCGGCAGGCAAATGTTACCGCAGCGTAATCCTTATTTAAGCCTGATGTGACGAAGGGTACGGCGTAATAACCACGTAAACTGTTCGGACATTGCTTGAGCGCAAGTTTGCCCCCGCACTGTCACGCGACACTTCGCCGCCGAGAACCACACATGGATATGAGACCGCCGCTGGGCCCGCAGTCCTCGCTGTCAGTGCCGGAGCAGATCGGGCGTGTGGTCGCCGTCAACGGCGCGACCGCCACCGTCGAGCTGACGATGCGGCCGGGCGCGGGCGAGTTGCCGACGGTCGGCAAGTTCATGGGCCTTGCCACATCCAAGGCGTTGATTCTGGGTATGGTCACCGAGGTCAGCGAAGGGCCCGCCCCCGCCGGCGGTTTTCGTAAGATCGCGCATCTCGATTTGATGGGCGAACTGCCGGCCGGCGGACGATTTCAGCGCGGCGTGACCGAGTATCCCAATATCGGCGATAGCGCGCACACGTTGGGCGAGCGCGAGCTGCGCCAGGTGTATGGCGCGGCCGACGGCGACCACGCCTCGATCGGCGATCTGCAGCAGAATACCGATATCGGCGTCCATATCGACATCGACTCGCTGGTGAGCCGGCATTTCGCCGTGCTGGGCGCCACCGGCGTCGGCAAGTCGAGCGGCGTCGCCATCATCCTGCAGAAAATTCTCGATCGCCGGCCGAACCTGCGCATCTTTTTGGTCGATCCGCACAATGAGTACGGCCGCTGTTTCGGCGACCGCGCGCAGGTGATGACGCCGCGTAATCTGCGGCTGCCGTTCTGGCTGTTTAACTTCGAAGAGACGATGCGTTCTTCGGCGGCCGCCCGGGCGTCGAGGAGGAAGTCGAGATCTTGTCGGAGGTCATTCCTCTCGCCAAGGCCGCGTACCTTCAGTACCGCAACAACAACAACAGCGTGCTCGCCAAGCGACGCGATCCCCGCGATGCCGGTTTCACCGCCGACACGCCGGTGCCCTACCGCATCGAGGATCTGATCAACCTTCTCGATGAGCGCATGGGCAAGCTCGAGAACCGCTCGCGCGCAGCCGTCTATCACAAGCTGATCGGCCGCATTCAAACCTTCCGCAATCATCCGCGCTACGCGTTCATGTTCGAGAACGCGAATATCGGCGGCGACACCATGGCGGAGATCATTTCTTCGCTTTTCCGCCTGCCGGCGGACGGCAAGCCGATGACCATCATGCAGCTCGCCGGCTTCCCGGCGGAGGTGGTCGACTCGGTGGTGTCGGTGCTGTGCCGCATGGCCTTCGACTTCGGCCTGTGGAGCGACGGCGCCGCGCCGCTTCTGTTCGTCTGCGAAGAAGCGCATCGCTACGCGCCGGCCGACAAGGCCATCGGCTTCGGCCCGACCCGCCGCGCGCTCTCGCGCATCGCCAAGGAGGGCCGCAAATACGGCGTGTTCCTTGGCCTCATCACGCAGCGCCCGGCCGAGATCGACCCGACCATCATCTCGCAGTGCTCGACCTTGTTCGTCATGCGATTGTCGAACGACCGCGACCAGACCCTGATCCGCTCGGCGGTGTCGGATGCGGCGGCGAACCTGTTGTCGTTCATCCCCTCGCTCGGCACGCGCGAAGTGTTCGCCTTCGGCTACGGCGTCGCGCTGCCGACGCGCATGCGCTTCAAGGAATTGCCGCCCGCGCTGCGGCCGGCGAGCGAAGCCTCCGGCAACACGCGGACGGATGCGAGCGCCAATATCGGCCGGGACATGATTTCCTCGGTGATCGACCGCTGGCGCAGCGCGACGATGAGTCATCGCATGGCCGGCGACGAGTATGCCGACTACGACGCGCCGCCGGTGCAGCCGCAGATGCAGCCGGCCTACGCGCCGCAAGCGCCGGCCTATCAGCCGCCAGCACCCGCGTATCCGTCGCCGCCTGCGCCGGCGCCGCAGCCGAGCGCGCTGCGCTCGAGTCTGTTGAAGAAGCCGCTCGATGCCGGCTTCGGCGGTTCGTCGAACCCGCCGCCGCCCGGCTTTCCGTCGCGGTATAGGTAGCGCTTCAACCGTTTGAGCTCAGCGACATGGGAGAGCGGCGCCACGCGCTCTCTTCCCCCTCTCCCCTTGCGGGAGAGGGTGGCGAGCGCGAAGCGCGAGCCGGGTGAGGGGTCAACGCTTCAATTGAAACCTTGACCCCTCACCCGCCCTCGCTCGGCTTCGCCTCCGCTCGGGCACCCTCTCCCGCAAGGGGAGAGGGGAGCGCGCAAGCGGCAGCGCTTTAAGACTACTTCACCGCCACGACATCGATCAGAGCCGACATGCCGCCGTGGCCGGCGCCTTCGTGGATCTCGGCGTCGTATTCGCGGATGTCGAGCGACGCGAAATCGCCGAATGCCTTCTCCAGCATGTCGCGGGTGTAGAGGTTTTCGATCTTCGACGGGCCGCCGGTTTTGTATTCGAGTTGTTTCGGCGTGTAGCCCTCGAGCAGGAGCAGCCCGCCTTTCTTCAGTGTGCGTTTGATGCCGGCGAAGATCTTCTCGCGCTCGTCGGGCGTCGCGAACTGGAAGAAGATCGCGGCCACCACGTCGAAGCTGTCGGCTGGATAAGACCAGTTGATTACGTCGGCCTGCTCGACCCGCAAAGTAACGCCACGGTCGGCGGCGAGCTTGCGCGCCTTTGCCTGAGCGTTCGGCGAGAAGTCGAGCGAGAGGACATCAAGCCCCTGTTCTGCGATAAACACGCCGTTGCGGCCTTCGCCGTCGGCGATCGCCAGCGCCGTCTGTCCTTTGCGGAGAAGATGGGCCTGCTGCTTGACGAAGGCGTTCGGCGCGGTGCCGAACAAATAGCCCGGTGCGCCGTAGCGCTCTTGCCAGCGGTCGTGTTCAGCTTGGCTCATGGTCGTCCCTGTTCTTCCGTCATCCCCGCGAAAGCGGGGATCCAGTACGCCGCAGTCTATCGATAGCACACAGCGTCCTGGATCCCGGGTTTCGCGGAGCCTGTCATCGGGCCGCGCTTTGCGCGGACCCGTTGGCTCGCCCGGGATGACGAATACTAATGCCTTCCGCCGAAGATCGCGCTGCCCACGCGCACATGGGTCGCGCCCATGGCGATCGCTGTGGCGAAATCCGCGCTCATGCCCATGGACAGCAGCTCGAGGCCGTTGCGCCGGGCGATCTGCGCCGTGAGCGCGAAATGCGGACCCGGCGCTTCGTCTACCGGCGGAATGCACATGAGGCCCGCGACCGTCAGCCCGTACGTGTCGCGGCAGGATTTGAGAAAATCATCGGCGGCTTCGGGCAGAATGCCTGCCTTCTGCGGTTCGGCGCCGGTGTTGATCTGCACGAACAGCAGGGGTGACCGGCCCTGCTTGGCGATCTCTTTGGCCAGCGCCTCGCAGAGACTCGCGCGGTCGACCGAATGGATGGCGTCGAACAGCGCTACCGCCTCTTTCGCCTTGTTCGATTGCAGCGGTCCGATGAGGTGCAGCGACAGGTCGGGATTCTTCTCCAGCAGCGGCGGCCATTTGGCCTTCGCTTCCTGCACGCGGTTCTCGCCAAAAACGCGCTGCCCGGCCGCGATCGCCGGCTCGATCGCCTCCGCGCCGAAGGTTTTGGACACGGCGATGAGCGTCACGCTCGCCGGATCGCGGCCGGCGTCGCGGCAGGCGCGCGCGATGTCCGCGCGGACGGCGTCGAGGCCTGTGGTGGGCGTAACCGTGTTCATGCCTGTCGTTGCCGGCTCGTTCTATGAGGCACCGTGCCTACAAAAGTGCCGCGATGGGCGCAACTCACGGCCGCGCCGGCCTAGCCCCTCCAATCCTGTTGCATTGCAGCATCATGCGACGAAATACTGATGAATTGACGCTTTCCCGATACCGCATTGCATCATAATTGCCGGTCATGGACGTCTCGCCACCTGTCTCGCCAGTTCCCACCCGGCTTCCTTTGCTCGCGCTTGCGTTGGCGTCGTTCGGCATCGGCACGACCGAATTCGTCATCATGGGCCTGTTGCCGGATGTCGCCGCCGATCTTGGCGTGACCATCCCGACGGCGGGCCTGCTCGTCACCGGCTATGCCCTCAGCGTCGCCTTCGGTTCGCCCTTCCTGGCGGTGGCCACCGCGAAGATGGATCGCCGCAAGGCGCTGCTGGTGCTGACCGGCGTGTTCATCCTCGGCAACATCCTGTGCGCGCTGGCGCCGAACTATTGGCTGCTGATGGGCGCGCGCATCGTCACGGCGCTGTGTCACGGCGCCTTCTTCGGCCTCGGTTCGGTCGTCGCGGCCTCCCTGGTCCCGCCCCAGAAGAAAGCGCAGGCCATCGCCATGATGTTCGCCGGCTTGACGGTGGCGAACATCCTCGGCGTGCCGTTCGGAACGGGTCTCGGTCATGCGCTCGGTTGGCGCACGACCTTCTGGGCGGTCGCCGTCATCGGCGCCGCCGCCGCGCTCGCGCTGGCGGCATGGCTGCCGCGCGCCATTCCGGTGCCACCGATGCGGCTCGCGCAGGAGGCGCGCTCGCTCGGGAGCACGCAGGTCATCCTCGCGATGGCGATCAGCGTGCTCGCCTCGGCCAGCCTGTTCAGCGTGTTCACCTATATCGCGCCGATTCTGCTCAACGTGACGGGGCTGTCGCCGCACGCCGTGACGTTGATGCTGCTGTTGTTCGGCGCCGGCCTCACGCTCGGCAATTTCATCGGCGGCCGGCTCGGCGACTGGCGGTTGATGCCGACGGTGATCGGCGTCTTCGTGCTGCTCGCACCGACGGTCGCGCTGTTCGCCTTTACCAGCGCCTGGGCCTGGGCGGCAGCGGCGACCATTTTCGTGTGGGGCATCCTCGCCTTTGCGCTGGTGCCGCCGTTGCAGATGCGCGTGGTGATCGAGGCCGCGCGCGCGCCCAATCTCGCTTCGACTCTCAATCAAGGCGCCTTCAATCTGGGGAATGCGACCGGCGCGTGGATCGGCGAGGTGGTGCTGACGGCGGGTCTGCCTTATGCCCAGCTGCCCTGGATCGGCACGGCGCTCGCCGCTGCGGCGCTGGTGCTGGCGATCGTGTCGCACCGGCTCGATGCGCGCACGGGCGTCGCGGCGTTGGCGGAGTCGTAGGCGATCGGCTCTGTCGCCGGGCCGTCAGATGAACGGCCGCGGCAGATGCTCGGCCATGTCCTCGCCGGCGATCTCGACCAGGAGCTTGCGGTTGATGATTTCAAACATGCGATTGTGCCAGCGCACCGACTGCGAGGCGAGCAGACGCTTGAGCGTCTTGTTGGTGTGTACCAGCGACATGCCGAGCGTGTCGGCGAGGTGCTGCTGCGTGAAGGGAAACTGGATCGCGTTGTTCTTGGCGAGGCCGGCTTCCTCGGCGCGCACATAAAGATGCAGCAGCAGATAGGCCGTGCGCTCGAGCGCCGTGCGGCGGCCGAGGCTGACGAGATGCGAGTCGATGAGCTGCTCCTCGCGCGCGGCGAGCCAGGTGATGTCGAAGGCGAGCGATGGGAAGCGGGAATAGAGGTCCCACAATTTGCTGCGCGGAAAGACGCACAAAGTCAGCGGCGTCAGCGCCTCGACGGAGTGCTCCATCTCACGCATGACCGTGCCTTGCAGGCCGACCATGTCGGCCGGCAATGCGTAGTTGAGGATCTGCCGCCGGCCGTCATCGAGCATCTTGTAGCGGAACGCCCAGCCCGACAGCACGGTGTACAGATACTCGCTCTGTGTGCCTTCGCGCAGGAAGCTCTCGCCCGGCTCGATGCGCAATTCGTCGCTCTTGAAAGTTTTGACGAACGCCAGTTCGTCTGGCGTGAACGGCCGCAGGTTCGGTCTGCGACGCAGCGGGCAGAATTCGCACGGCGTCGCCTGCCCGTTTGTCCGCCCCGGCCCCAATGCCATCGTATGTCGATGCCTCTGCTGTTGAGTGGCAGCCGCATATCATACGGCAATGTGCCGGTGTTGCGCCATTTCACGCCCGGTATGTCATTTTTAAATGCCGCCTTCCGAAATTCGTAGGAGAAGGACCCCGCCCCGCTTGGACGGGGTCGCACGAGAATCCCGATGTCACAATCTGACGTGGTGCTGAACGGCAAGCGCTGTCTTGTGCTTGACGACGAGTTTCTGATTGCGCTCGATATTCAACAAATCCTTGAAGCGGCGGGTGCTGGCGACGTGGTCTGCGCGGGCAACGTCACCGATGCGCTTGCGGCCCTGGAGCGCACCCCATTCGACATCGCCGTGCTCGATCTCAAGCTGAGCGGCACGCCGCCGACCAGTCTGGTCGTCGCCGACGCGCTGGCCAAACGCGGCACGCCGATCGTCTTTCTCACCGGCGTGCGCGGCGACGACGTGCACACGGCACGATTTCCGCACGCGCCGGTGGTGAGCAAGCCGTACGAAACGGCCTTGCTGATACAAGCCGTCGCACGTGCTCTTCTAAACAAGTGATCGCGCCGGTCAGGCCGCCGCCTGCCATTGCGCCATCGCATCCTTGGCCGATTTCTTCAGATGCACTTTCTCGTCGATCTCATCGACCCAGTCGACAGGGATCAGATGATGCTTTCCGCCCGACTTTGGATCGTCCTTCGTCAGCTTGATGCGAGCGCCGTCGAGGTGGTCGACCGTGCCGACATGCGCGCCGTCGGATCCGCAGACTTCCATATGTTCTTTGATCTGTTGCGTATTGACCATTGAATGGCTCCCTGGGTTGCTGCGGAGTCAACCCAGGTGGGGCGGGACCGTTCCTCGTCTGATGGCGCAGCGCCTGCCGAGGCCCGCGGCGGCCTCCCGGCCGGCGCCCCGGGGGGAGGGCATGTCCCCGTTGACCCAGCGCTGCTTCCATGCGACCACCCCGGCGCCGCAAAAAGAGCCGGAAATGACTGCCGATTCGAGCAAAAACGAGCGCGCCGACCGCTATAACGCCCGCGAGGCGGAGACCCGTTGGCAGAAGGCCTGGGACGCCCAGGGCATCTTCGCCACCAAGAACGACGACCCGCGCCCGAAATATTATGTCCTGGAGATGTTCCCCTACCCGTCTGGGCGCATCCACATGGGCCACGTCCGCAACTATACGATGGGCGACGTGGTCGCGCGCTTCAAGCGCGCCATGGGCAACGCCGTGCTGCACCCGATGGGGTGGGACGCCTTCGGCATGCCGGCGGAGAACGCCGCCATCGACCGCAAGGTGCATCCGAAGGAATGGACCTACGCCAACATCGCGGCGATGAAGAAGCAGCTCCAGTCGATGGGGCTGTCGCTCGACTGGGCGCGCGAGGTCGCGACCTGCGATCCGACTTATTACAAGCACCAGCAGCGCATGTTCCTCGACTTCCTCAAGGCGGGGCTGGTCGCGCGCGAATATCGCAAGGTGAACTGGGACCCGGTCGACCACACCGTGCTCGCCAACGAGCAGGTGATCGATGGCCGCGGTTGGCGCTCGGGCGCCCTGGTCGAGCAGCGCGATCTCTATCAGTGGGTCTTCAAGATCAGCGACTACGCGCAGGACCTGCTCGAGGCGCTCGACACGCTCGACCGCTGGCCGGACAAGGTTCGGCTGATGCAGAAGAACTGGATCGGTCGGTCGGAAGGCCTGCTCGTCCGCTTCATGCTCGATACGGCGACGACGCCGTCAGGCGAGACCGAACTCGAGATCTTCACCACGCGGCCGGACACCTTGTTCGGCGCCAAATTCATGGCGATCGCGCCGGATCATCCGCTGGCGCAGGCAGCGGCAGCGAAGAATCCAAAGCTTGCCGAATTCATCGCCGAGGCCAAGCAGATCGGCACCGCGCAGGAAGCGATCGATACTGCCGAGAAGATGGGCTTCGACACCGGCATTCGCGCCGTGCATCCGTTCGATCCGAATTGGAAACTGCCGGTCTATGTCGCCAACTTCATCCTGATGGACTACGGCACCGGCGCCATCTTCGGCTGCCCGGCGCACGACCAGCGCGACCTCGATTTCGTCAACAAATACGGTCTCGGCAATACGCCGGTGGTGCTGCCGCCAGGCCAGGACCCGAAGACTTTCGCTGTCACCGATGTCGCGTATGACGGCGACGGCACGATGTTCAATTCGAAGAACGATGTCGTCGACCTCAACGGCATGACGCCGCAGAAGGCTTTCGACACGGTGGCCAATACGCTAGCCGCGACGACGCGCGGCAATCGACCGGTGGCGCAGCGCCAGGTGAACTATCGCCTGCGCGACTGGGGCATTTCGCGTCAGCGCTACTGGGGCTGTCCGATCCCGATCATTCACTGCGAGCAGTGCGGCGTCGTGCCGGTGCCGGTCGCCGACCTGCCGGTGAAGCTCCCGGACGATGTGACGTTCGACAAGCCGGGCAATCCGCTCGACCGGCATCCGACCTGGAAGCACGTGAAGTGTCCGTCCTGCGGCGGCGAGGCGCGGCGCGAGACCGATACCATGGACACCTTTGTCGACTCGTCCTGGTACTTCACGCGCTTCACCGATCCGTGGAACGAAGCCGAGCCGACGACGCCGGCTGTCGCCAATCGCTGGCTGCCGGTCGATCAATATATCGGCGGCATCGAGCACGCGATTTTGCATCTTCTCTATTCGCGCTTCTTCACCCGCGCGATGCACAAGACCGGCCACGTGAATATCGATGAGCCCTTTGCCGGCTTGTTCACGCAAGGCATGGTCGTGCACGAGACCTATCGCGACAAGGCCGGCAACTGGGTCGAGCCGGCCAATGTCACCATCGAGGGCATGGGTGACGCGCGCACGGCCAAGCTGACGGCGACCGGCGAACCGATCGAGATCGGCTCGATCGAAAAGATGTCGAAGTCGAAAAAGAACACGGTCGACCCCGACGACATCATCGGCGCTTACGGTGCCGACACCGCGCGCTGGTTCATGCTGTCGGATTCCCCGCCCGAGCGCGACGTGATCTGGACCGAGGAAGGCGCGCAAGGCGCCTGGCGCTTCGTGCAGCGGCTCTGGCGCCTCGTCGGCGAGATCGCCAATGTGCCGGTGGTCGCCGCGCGGCCCGCGCAGTTCTCGGAGCAGGCGCTGGCGTTGCGCAAGGCGGCGCACCGCGCGCTCAACAATGTCACCGACGACATCGCCCGCCTGCGCTTCAACCGCTGCGTCGCCCACATCTACGAATTCGCCAACGCGCTGTCGGAGGGGATCGGCTCGGTCGAGACCGCCCCTGCCGATGACCTTGCCTGGGCGCTGCGCGAGGCCGGCGACATCCTGGTGCGGCTCTTCCACCCGATGATGCCCCACCTCGCCGAGGAGTGCTGGGCCACGCTCGGCCACAAGACCCTGGTCGCGACCGAGGCCTGGCCGCAGGTCGAGGGCGACCTTCTGGTCGAGAACACCATCACCCTGCCCGTGCAGATCAACGGCAAGAAGCGCGCCGATGTGACCGTGCCGCGGGAGGCCGGGAAGGACGAGATTGAGGCTGCCGTTCTGGCGCTCGATGCGGTACAAAAGGCCCTGGACGGCAAAAGCCCGAAAAAGGTCATCGTTGTCCCGCAGAGGATCGTGAATGTGGTCGCTTAACCATCTGCTGTCATTCCGGGGCGTCTGCCGCAGCGAAGCGAAGGCGGACGAACCCGGAATCCAGACGCAGCCGTCTGACCCTCGTTCTGGATTCCGGCTCTCGCGGCGTTGCCGCTCGGCCGGAATGACAATGAGATTGATTGTCGTC
>Ga0164243_10006808_pt1 | contig 17241 bp, 16 predicted proteins | sample OricompcompostOP_FD_108781 | JGI IMG/M metagenome (GOLD analysis project Ga0164243, IMG submission 108781) | Organic Plus compost microbial communities from Emeryville, California, USA - Original compost - Organic plus compost (OP) | ecosystem: Engineered > Solid waste > Mixed feedstock >... | reverse complement strand
GTCCGATCTGGGCTACTTCGACAACATGCTGGTCGCCGACGCCGGCGCGCGTCGCAAGAAACATGAGTTCATGTTGCGAGTGTTCGATGCCGCCGTGCTGTTGGGCACGGATGCCGTGTGCGGGTTCGTCGGTCGCAATCCGCAGCTCGAGATGGATCAGAACCTCGTCATGTTCGAAGAGGTGTTCATTCCGCTGCTGCAGGAAGCCAAAGCGCGTGGGCTGACCTATCGCGTCGAGCAGTGTCCGATGCCGGGCTGGAACGTGCTCGATCGCTGGCACAACAACATCGCTTACGCGCCCGGTCCGTGGATCGCCTTGCATCGGATCTGCGAGCGGCACGGTGTCGGCGATCAGTTTCGAATTCACTATGATCCGTCGCACGCGATTCTGATGGGGCAGGACACGCGCTCGCTGTTTCAATATCTCAAAGACGCCGGCTACGGATTCCTCATCGGCGGCTTTCACGTCAAAGGGCAGGTCATCGATTCGCGTGGCGTTGCAGCCTGGGGCTACGGTGGCCAGACCATGGAGCGCGGCGATTGGATCGATGGCAAGCCGTCGCCGAATCCGGCCGACCAGGCGAATGCCTGGAAGAAACAAACCGTGCTTTGTGAGCACGAGCTGCCGGGTACCGCGCGTCATGATCCGCTGGCTTATCTGCAGAACCGCAGCGTGGACTGGCTCGACCATCAGCTGGCCGCGCGTGAGTTGCTGTCGATCGATCCGGCCAAGACCTATCTGGTCGTCGAGCACGAGTATCCACCGGCCCGGATCCAGGACAAGGCGCGGCTCGCGCCCATCCTCGAGGGCTCGCTGGCTTTCGTGAAGGCTATCGACGAAGCAGCCGCGGCCATGTACTCGCTGCAACACGAGGTACTGAAGTCGCAGGGCATTCCCATCCAGGGCGTCGGCCGCGAAGCCTACCGGTCATAATCGGACGGTCGATACTGCTGGCCGTTTTTGACCGCTGCCTGTCGAGAGGCGCTCTCGTGCCGGGACTGCGTAGCGCGCACCATGCGCCCATCTCGTCCTGGAGGAGTGGCCATGAAATCCGCGTTGCTCGTGATCGATGTGCAGCAGTCGTTTACCCGGCGTCCGTACTGGAGTGACGCGGAGCTGCCGGGGTTCATTCAAAGCCTGCAACAGCTGGTGAACCGCGCCCATCGGGCCGGCCTGCCGGTCCTGCAGGTCTTTCATGTGGACGAGGAGGGCGCGGAGAACGCATTTTCGCGCGAGTCCGGCCTGATCAAGACACTGCCGCAGCTGGATATCCGCCCCACCGAAGTGTTCACCAAGGCCGTGCACTCGGCCATGTTCGCGACCACCAGCAATGGCAAGAGTCTGGATTATTGGTTGCGCAATCATGGCATCGACCGGCTGATCGTCACCGGTATCCGCACCGAGCAGTGCTGCGAGACCACGACCCGTCATGCCTCGGACCTCGGTTATAGTGTGAGCTACGCTATCGATGCCACCCTGACGTTCCCGATGGTGTCCGGATCGGGCCGCACCTACACGCCGGCGGAGATCCGCGACCGCACCGAGCTGGTCCTGCAAGGCCGATTCGCTCAGGTACAGCAGTCGGCAGCGGTGGTGATCTGACGAGGTATCGATATGAGGACAGTGCTGTTCGCGCTGCTACCCGAGGTCGTGCTGCTGGACGTGGCTGGTGCCGCCGAAGCGTTTCGGTTGGCCAGCAAGCTCGTTCCCGACAGCTACGATTTGCAGTTCGCCGGCACCAGTTCGTCCTTGCGATCGTGCGTGGGGTTGCAGCTTCACAAGCTGCAGCGCCTGCCGGCCGAAGTGCCGGATCATTCGATCGTCGTGATCACAGGGGTTACGACCTCGGCGTTCGATCTGGAGTCGGAGGCGACGAAACAGCTCACGCAGTGGTTGCAGCTCATCGCTCGCAACCAAACCGTCACGCTGATGTGTGTTTGTTCGGGCAGCCTGCTGGCCGCGAATGCCGGGCTGCTGCGCGGGCGCGAATGCACGACGCATCACGACTTGATCGAGCGGCTGGCGCAACTAGAGCCGAGCGCGACCGTGCATGGCAATCGCATCTTCGTCGAAGATGGTCACATCATGACCAGCGCGGGTGTCACGTCCGGTGTCGACCTGGCGCTGCACATCATCGGTCAGCAGTTGGGCCACAAGATCGCCGTGGCCGTGGCGCGTGATCTCGTGGTTTATATGCGGCGGACGACCGCTGATCCGCAGCTGTCCGCGTGGGTCATGCATCGAAATCACATTCATCCCGCGGTCCATCGAGTGCAGGACGCCGTCGCTCGCAATCCGGCGGCCGACTGGTCAGCGGCGCGGCTCGCGGCGGTGGCTTGCATGAGCGCTCGAAATCTCGGCCGCCTGTTCGCGGAGCATGCGGGATGCTCGCCTCTCGATTACGTGCAACGCCTGCGGGTGGCGGTTGCGCGAGAAATGGTGATGAACAGTGACCTGGCGTTGGAACGGGTTGCCGAGCGCAGCGGCTTCAGCTCCGCCCATCATCTGCGGCGAGTCTGGCGTCGTTGGGAGCAGGCGTCGCCGGCTGAGTGCCGTGCGACAGCTCGCTGACTGTCACCGATTCCAGCCCCCGCTCACGCAGTCCCTGTAGCAACAACGGCAGCGCTTCTAGGATGAGCGGCCGATGCTGATGTTCGCGATCGTGCCCGTCATGCAGGAGCACGATATCTCCCGGTCGAATCCGTCGCACGACGCCGTCCGCGACCGCCCGAGGATCGCGCGCAAAGGTGTCTCTCGAATGGATCGACCATGCGACGACATCGAGATTGCGTTTGTGGGCGGCACGGGCCATCGCAGGGCTCTTCAAGCCGACCGGTGGGCGATACAGTGGCTCGCGCTCGGACTGTGTCACTGACTTGATCAGCTGCGAGCAGCGATCGATTTCGACGCCATGGCCGGCGGCGGAAGAGAAATTCAATAAATACGAGTGCTGCCACGAGTGATTGCCCAGCTCGTGACCTTCGCGGTGGATCCGCTCGCCCAATGTCCGATGTTTCTCCAGGAAACGGCCGATGACGAAGAACGTCGCGCGGGCGTCGTATTGCGCGAGCAGGTCGAGCACGGCGGGCGTGATCTCCGGGTCGGGGCCGTCGTCGAAAGTCAGCGCCACTCGCGGCTGATCGGTGCGGCCGCGGACCAGGGTCGGATACAGGACCGAGGAGTCCGGTCGGAAAATGCCGTCGGCCATCAAGAGCGCATGGACGCCCAGCGGCACGCCCAGGCTGAGCGCACTCGGCCCGAAAACCGCGGCGGAACCGACGGTTACAGCGGCGCTGGCCAGCAGGAACTTATCGGCGCGACACAGGCTCAAGGCACGGCTTCCAAGGGGGAGGGCGCGCCATGATGGCAAGCGCCATCGAAGTTGTCGATTGAGGGCATCGCCAACGGCGATTGCCGATGCCGCGCCCCGGGCGCATGTTGACTCACCAAAGTCACACTCCAACAGGAGAGATCATGAGCGATGCGAAGTTTGTCGCGGTCACGGACGCCAGCTTCAATGAGCAGGTGCTGAGCGCCCCGGGTCCGGTGCTGCTGAAGTTCGAAGCCGACTGGTGCGGTCCGTGTCAGGCGATGAAGCCGATGATCGAAGACATCGCACGCGATTACGACGGCCGGCTGACGGTCGCGACCATGGACGTGGATGCCAACAACCAGACGCCGTATCGATTCGGCGTTCGCGGTGTCCCGACCGTGATGCTGTTCAAAGGCGGTGAAGTGGTCGCCCAGAAGGTCGGTCTGCCGCGCAAGGCGGAGTTGACCGCGCTGCTCGATTCCAAACTTTCCTGAGCGAACCGCGCCCGCTCGGGCGCCGCTGCATACGACCCTCAGGCCCCGTCGGACCCGTCCGGCGGGGCCTTCTCGTTGGCTCGTAGCTTTGGTTGTGAATCTCTGTACGGCCCGAGCGGATTTGCGCTAGGGTCGCAGCCAGTATTCGCCATCGTTGGAGCCATCGTGCGCATCACGTCCATCGTCATTGCGAAGATCGTTCTTGCGCTGTGTCTCGTCGGTGCCGCCTCGGCTGCCGAGCAGGTCGATCTGCTGATCGATAACGGCATCATCTACGACGGCAGCGGCGGCAATCCTGTCAAAGGGTCGGTGGCGGTGCGTAACGGCCGCGTCGTGGCGGTCGGCAAGTTGACCGATCACCGGGGCAAGCAGACCGTCGATGCCAAGGGCCTGGCCGTCGCGCCCGGCTTCATCAATACGCTTTCCTGGGCGACCGAATCGTTGATCCATGACGGCCGCGCCATGAGCGACATCAAGCAGGGCGTCACGCTGGAGATCTTCGGCGAAGGCACCTCCATGGGGCCGGTCAATGCCACGATTCGCGAGGAGATGCTCAAGACCCAGGGCGATATCCGCTATGACATCACCTGGACCACGCTCGGCGAATATCTCGAGTTTCTGGTCAAGAAGGGCGTTTCCCCCAACGTTGCCTCCTTCATCGGCGCAGCCACCGTTCGGCAGCACGAGATCGGCTTCGCGAACCGCGCACCGACGCCGCAAGAGTTGGGCCGCATGCAGGAGCTGGTTCGGCAGGCGATGCGCGAAGGCGCGCTGGGCGTCGGCAGCTCGTTGATTTACGCACCAGGCAACTACGCGAAGACCGACGAACTGATCGCCATCACCAGGGCCGCGGGAGAATTTGGCGGCGGTTACATCTCTCACATGCGTAGCGAGGGCGATCGTTTCCTTGAAGCGCTGGACGAGCTGCTGCTCATCGCGAAGCAGGCCAACGTGCACGCACAGGTGTATCACTTGAAGGCAGCGGGCCAGCAGAACTGGCCGAAGATGCAGCAGGCCATCGACAAGATCGCCGCGGCGCGCAAGTCCGGCCTGAAGATCACCGCGGACATGTACGCCTATACGGCCGGAGCGACCGGGCTGGATGCGGCCATGCCGACCTGGGTGCAGGAAGGGGGCATCGATGATTGGGTCGCGCGTCTGAAGCAGCCGGAGATCCGCGCGCGCGTGATCAAGGAAATGCGCGATCCGAATGCTGACTTCGAGAGTCTGCTGCAGGCGGCCGGCTCGGCCGATCGCGTGCTATTGATCGGCTTCAAGACCGAAAAGCTCAAGCCGCTGACCGGCAAGACGCTCGCGGAGGTGGCCAGGATGCGCGGTGTGTCGCCCGAGGACGCGGCGATCGATCTGGTGATCGAGGATCACACGCGCGTGGGCACCGCCTACTTCCTGATGTCGGAAGAGAATGTGAAGCTCGGGTTGGCGCAGCCGTGGGTGAACATTGGTTCGGATGCGGAAGCGTCGGCGCCGGAAGGGCCGTTCCTGCTCAGCAATCCGCACCCGCGTACATATGGCACGTTCGCACGCTTTCTCGGCCACTATGTTCGCGACGAGAAGGTGACGACCTTGCAGGATGCGATCCGCCGCCTCACCAGCCTGCCGGCGGAAACCTTCAAGCTGAAGAACCGCGGCTGCCTGAAACGGGAATGCTTCGCTGACATCGTCGTGTTCGACCCGGCCACCATCAAGGATCACGCGACCTTCGATAAGCCGCACCAGTACGCGACGGGTGTGCAGCACGTGTTCGTGAATGGCGTGCAGGTGCTTCGCGACGGTGAGCACACCGGCGCGAAGCCTGGCCAGGTCGTGCGAGGACCTGGCTATCAGAAGTCATAGCCCAAGCAGCGCCTCGGGCATCCCGCCACTGGCGCTGTGGCGCCGGAGAAAAAACGCGACGTTCCCTGTGCTCGCCTTTGTGCAGCGGGCGCGTCCGTGCGCCGGGGTGTCGATCAGACCGGCGCCGGGTTGCGCTCCTGGAAGTCGCGCTGGTGCCAGTATGGATAGGCCAGGGGCGTGGCGCTGGCCTCATCGAGCTTCTTCACCTGCGCGGGCGTGAGCTTCCAGTCCAGTGCGCCGAGGTTCTGCTGCAGCTGTTCTTCGTTGCGAGCGCCGATGATGACGTTCGCCACGGTGGGCCGCTGCAATAGCCAGTTCAACGCGATCTGCGGCACCGTCTTGCCGGTTTCCTTGGCCACTTCGTCGATGGCGTCGACCACCTTGTAAACATACTCGTCCGCCACCTGCGGGCCCTTGTCGACGGTCACTTGAGTGCGCAGTCGCGACGTTTCCGGCAGCGGTTGACCGCGACGGATCTTGCCGGTCAAGCGGCCCCAGCCGAGCGGGCTCCACACGATGGCGCTGACCTTCTGTTCGAGACCCAGCGGCATCAGCTCCCACTCATAGTCGCGGCCGATCAGCGAGTAATACGCCTGATGCGCGACGTGCCGGTTCCAGCCGTAGCGGTCCGACACCGCCAGCGACTTCATCAGATGCCAGCCGGAGAAGTTCGAGACGCCGGTGTAACGCAGCTTGCCTGCGCGCACCAGGTCGTCGAGCGTCTGCAGCGTCTCTTCGACCGGCGTCATCGCGTCGTAACCGTGCAACTGGAAAATGTCGATGTAGTCGGTTCCCAGACGGGTCAGCGCCTTGTCGACCGCGCGTACCAGATTGAAGCGCGAAGAGCCGACGTCGTTGGGTCCCTTGCCATGGCGGAAGGTGGCCTTGGTCGAAATGATGACCTGGTCTCGCCGGCCGCGGATGGCTGCGCCCAGGATCTCTTCTGCGGCACCGCCGGAGTAAACATCGGCGGAATCGAACATATTGATGCCCGCGTCCAGGCAGATGTCGACCAGCCGGGTGGCCGCCTTGGCGTCATTCTCGCCCCAGCTCTTGAAGAATTCGCCCTTGCCGCCGAACGTGCCGGTGCCGAGGCTGAACACCGGAACCTTGAAACCCGACGCACCCAATTGCCTGAATTCCATCGCCGTCTCCGCAGGACATAAAAATGCGACCGGGACTCTAACGCATCGACTCGTGAAGCGGATTCACAGGGGTCTTGCCGGGCCTGTTGCTCGGTCACTTCAGTCGGACCGGCGGTGCTGGTATCTTGCTCGGATGCAAAAAGTCACCCCACCCATCGTAGTCATTACCACTGGCGGCACCATCGACAAGGCCTACTTCGACGCGCTCAGCGCGTACAAGATCGGCGAGCCGATGGTCAAGAAAATGCTGGACGTTGCCAACGTCACGCGCCCGTTCCGCGTCGTCGAGATGTTCCGCAAGGACAGCCTGGACCTGACCGACCAGGATCGCCGGGCGCTGTACGAGACCGTCGCGGCGCTCGACACCGATCGCGTCGTCATCACCCACGGCACGGACACCATGACCGACTCGGCGAAGGTACTGAAACCCATCCCCGGCAAGACCATCGTGTTCACCGGCGCGCTGTCGCCGGCCCGCTTCGCCGAGAGCGACGCGATGTTCAACCTGGGCATGGCGTTCGCAGCGGTGCAAACGCTGCCGCCGGGGGTGTACGTGGCGATGAGCGGTCAGGTGTTTCGCGGGGATGAGGTTCGGAAGGATCGCGAGAACGCGCGGTTCGTGTCGACGGCGGAGTAGGGCGGCGCCCGGGCCGAGATCGGCGAGCCGTCAACGAGTCAGGTCGTGCGTTGCAGTTGTTTGAGCATCGCGCGGACCTCACCGGCGCCCCGCGCTTGTCCTGCGGTCGCGACCACTTTCAGTACTGCGAATCAGGTGACATAGAACCTTCCTCGTTCATCTCGATGACCTGCCACACTGGCGCTGGCAGCGATGCGGTACTACCTTGAGCGCCGAACCGAGGCGGCTGCGGTGGTACTTCGTCGCGAAATGCTCAACAAGTGCGGTAATTTATGGATGGGATTGGGCGAAAGCGATAAGTGGAGCTCGGCTGATTGGGGTGATACACCGCATTTTTGCGGCGTGGAGAAACGCGGTGCGGCGTGATATGCCGTGTCTGGGCGGACTATATAATAGTTAGAAGTGCGAAGCATGGGAAACCTGACCGGAACTGAGCGCTTAATCAAGCTGATCGAGCACGCCATAAGGGCAGCAGATACCCTAGCCGAGCAAAGCCTCGCTGCTTGGATGCAGCAGGACGCAAGGATGGCGGCCGACAATTTTAGGGTGCTGCTTGAGCGAGCAAAGAACGGAACGCTTCAGAAGATAAATGGGGCTGGCCTCGGGATCACTCGCGCTCTCGGCGAGTGGGCACCTAAAGAGCTATATGAAGCCGGCGTGGCTCTCGAAAGCTACTATATGGACAACTGGGAGCCGGATGAGACGCACTTCTAACAAGCGAATGGAGTTCGCGCTCGGTGCGCGCCCTACTCGCAAACAGCTTCGCTGTTTGCTCGCGGCTCATTCGCGGCGTTAGCTCTTCAGGGGGGAGTTTGATGAGCGAAGAAAACAAAATACGTGATGCGGCTGATGCCGTGGCGGGTGTTGCGAAAGCCGTGCCCGTCTATCAAGACGTAGTGCAGCCTGCTGCCCAAGAGATCGGAAAGGCACTCCAGACCGTCGCGAAGACAGTTCATGTCGCCCTGGCACCAGTGAGCGCACTCGTTTGGGGTTATGACCAAATAAGAGACTTTGTATCGACCAAGGTTTCGGAGAGGCTCGCACGCGTTGCGCCGGAAGATATCGTTAGTCCAAAACCTAACGTGGCTGGCCCCGCCCTGGAGGCATTGCGGTATACCGGACACGAATCCTCACTTAGTGAGATGTACGCAAACCTCTTAGCAGCGTCGATGGACAAGAATACTGCGCAGGGCGCACATCCGGCCTTCGTGGAGATAATTAAGCAACTGACTCCAGACGAGGCAAAACTGGTTGGACTGTTCCTAACGGGGATGCCTTTCCCTTTGATAGATGTGCGCTGGGAGTTTCGAAATGCAGCTGATGGGACGGGCGGACAAGATATTCTTGTAAATCATTCTCATCTTGGCAGCATCGCTCGCTGCGAGTACCCGCAAATGACACCTAGCTATTTGGACAATCTGTGCCGTCTCGGACTTGCAGAGATTCCGACGTTTCTTCAGTACACCGCGAAAGGTATTTACGAACCGCTCGAAGCAGATCCAAGCGTAAGGAACATAGTGGTAGCCCTTGAGGCAGACCCGAAGCGAAAACCTGTAGTCGAACGAAGGGGGCTTCGAGTGACACAATTAGGCCATCAGTTTGCTCGTGTCTGTGTGGCGCGTAAGTCGTGAGGGGGCTAACAAACTCATGCACGCGACGTGCGAAGACGCACGCGCGTGATGAATGGCGTTAGGCGGGCGGACAGAATCAAAGACCCATCCGCCTGCCGCTATCCTCAATATTTTATTGCGCCGGAACGATCGTGATGCATCCGTCGGCAACGTGAACCTTCACGCGCTGCCCCGCGGGGAAGCCTGCTTGTTGCAGCCAGTAGCCCCGCAGGCGCAAATAGGGAACCTCGGGCGGTCCGTGGCCAGCGACCATCCAGTTGATATTCGTAGCGGCAGCCGGTGATACTCAGCAGACGGGATTTGTGCGAGGCGGGAACGTGAGCAGCCATGATGGCCTCCTAGTAGATTGTTCATCGGGCCTCTTGTTCAGAGAGGCGGCCGGGTACTTGAACACCGCTACTAGACGGCCCGCAGTTTTTCCCTTTCGGGTGTTGTATGGCTGCGCGCTACCCGACCATAGTCGTAAACGACAGGCACAAAAAAACCGCAAGCTTTCGGGTACGGTCAGCCGCTAGTAGAAGGTGTGTTCAGCACCCACCAGCAATCTAGCGGACATAAGATGCAGGGTCAATAAGAATGCCTAACAACCGAATTGAGTCCTTCCTTCACTCGACCGATTCGCAAACGCCTACGGCTTTAGATGGCGATCAGCACGTTGTTAGGCGGCGGAACTAAGTCTTCGAATTTGGAGAGAAACATGTCAAATCACAGCGCTGATTCAATTGTTCGTATCGCTCAGGCTGGGGGCGGGCCTATTGTCGTCGGTGGAAGCCTGAGCGCTGATTCGATCGTTCGTATCGTCCAGTGCACCTCGGCCGCAGTGACTGTCAAAGCTGGTAACTTCTCAGCTGATTCTCTTGTGCGAATTGTGCAAGCGGGTGGCAGCCGAGTCACGATCGATTTCAGCTGATATTTGGCGTGCCCAATTGTGAGGGTGGCGCCTAATCGTCATTCAAACCAGTGCCGCTTCGCGGAAAACTACCACCTGAGGCTTCGAGCAGGGGCCCGCTACATCGAACTGTCACGACGGCATAGATAAACCCAAAAATGACAAACTCTTCCATAAAGATCACTTCTCTTCCAACTCGCTACGAACCACTGGTCTCGACGTTCGGCGAGCGGGCCAAGATGACCTTCGTTCAGCCCGAGGAGGATCTTGAGGCTATCAAGCGCTTCTTCGCCGCCGCAGAGAGTGCTATGCAAGGCAAACTGCTGTTTCTTACAGCGCCCAGTGGCACCGGGAAGAGTACCTTTGTTCATAGCTTAGAAATTTTCCTTGCGGATAGAGTGGCGAGCGTCGTGCGTTTGCCTGCGCCGCATGAGCTTGCAGTGGCTGATATCCCTGCTTATCTGGCGCGGTTACCGGCAACATCCAAGTTTACCGTTGTCAATTTCGACGGACGTGAAGCTCCTTATTTCAACGAGCCTGAGTACCAAACTTTCCTTGGTGCACTCAACGGGCTGCTCCGGACGCGCAGCGATCTTCTAATCGTTTGGCCGGTGACTGACACGGTTTTCTCGGCCAAACTTATCGAGCTTCTCCAGCGCGTTGGCGGCCGCAGCGCGTTCGGTATTATCCCTGAATACGCTCTCAAGGGTGTAGCTAAGGAGCGCTTCAACCTTGTCCTCGAAAAAGTGCTTCAAGTGGCCAACTGGCGTCTTGAAGATGCCGCAGTCTCAGATACAGAAGTAACATCATTGATTAGCGCTTCTGATCGAATCGGCGTCTTTCTGGATAATCTGCAGTCACTCATCACATCGCGTTTCAATGTTGGTGATATGGGTGTGGAGTTCCCCACGCTAGTGATCGCTATCAGCTCGGGCGAGCCAAAGATCCGGGAGATTGCACGCTCAATACGTCGCGCGGATAGTTACTACATCGAAGCCTCACGCCTTCTGATGTATACAAAGCAATCTAATGTCGCAGAGTGGTGGGCGAATCGAGCCACCGATCTGCGCTCAGCATTGCCTCATGTCATTGCGTTGTTTAATGCCCAGCTCGTGACTATCTCGGCCGCGACAATTGTGCACGGAGTATTGCAGCACGGTGATGCAGAGTTGAAAGCGCTCGTAGATGGCGTTCGAGCCGACCGGGGCAATGCGAAGCGCGTTATGGAATCGTCTGAACTCTTTAAGTTCTTGTCGGGCGATCCGTTGGACAACCGTGAGTATGGCTCCAATGTTAAGGACGAGACTTTTGCCTCGTTCGGGCGCATACAGCAAAGGTCCGAGACAAAGCACCGAGTTTTGAATGACGCGCTACTGAAGCTTACTGTTGAGTCTGGGGTCTCCCTGCCGGAGCTGAAGCTTGAAACGTCGCTCGTACCAGGGCTTCAGACAGACGCCACATATTGCCATCCAGGACGCCCTACGGTTGCTCTCGAGTTTCATCACAAAGCCGCCGGCGAATCGACAAACAACAAGTTAGCGATCTATGTCTTGGAGAAACTGAAGGAATACGCGGTTAACTATGGTCTTGCATCTCGCTAACGCTCGCAAGCGATTTAGCGTGACTGGCTCTAACTGAGGTTGCTCTCGGACGCAACGCGTTGCGCATCGTGTCGGTTGAATCGAACGCCATGGACAATGGAACAGACTGCAATTTGAACCTACGTTAGTAACTCCGCTCTCACGTCGGCGTGTTGCATGAGCTTTGCAGCGTTCCTGGTCCTGTATCTATCACGGCAGGCCTAGCATTCGGCTAGAGTGCGCGCGTTCCGCGCCCGGCTCGCAAAAGCGATGCGCTTTTGCTCGCGGCTCAGTCGGGACGTTACGCACCAGGAGGACGTTGATCTTGACCTCACTCGATCTATGGCACTCGTTCGTTGATTCCTTCGCGCAACTCCATGACGGAATGCATCGCAATTGGATCGTAGAGCGCGGAATGTATCCCGACGTCGAGCAGAATAGCCACGTGAACGCTCTCCTTGCTTCGCTCAGCGAATCGCAGCGGCGGGTCCTTGCGGAAATGATGGTGGAAGCTAGGCGCGGCGGTGTGCACGATGCTTTGGTCATCCTGAATAACAGGTTGGCCCTCAATGACGCTACCTATTCGGAGCATGGCGTCGCAATGGAGTTTCAGCCGTACGGCACGACGCTGTATCAGGACTATGTGGCGCGCCAGGCCGGAGAGCCGTGGCCAGAGTCTGGAGATGCCTGACAGACGCATCGAGTTCGTGCTCGCGGCTCATTCGCGGGGTCGGGCCACAATATGACGTTCCGGCCCATGGGAATGGTTGTGCTGCGAGTTGTGTCGATGCGTTGCTACCGATGCGAGAAACGGGCATTCACGTAGACCCCGGAGCAAATAGAGGAGATAGAGGTGCGTGCCAACTCCATGACTATGCTGCTTCTTCTAACGACTCTTCCGTTTCTGAATGCCTCTGGCAGTTCCGTCTCAACAAGCCTGGTCTCGGCGCGATGCGCCATCGTGCCGACCACGGAAGGAACGGACATGGAGCCCATGCATGGCGGCGGACTGAATGCCTGTGGATGTCACTTCAATCGGAAAACTGGAGAGTGTCATTGTCATCAGTCTCGTGGCTGTGGCTGCGAATGTGAGCCAGCTTCGTGCAAGTAGCCTCTGAAATCCCCAATAAGCGAATCGAGTTCGCTCCCGTTGATCGCCCGACTCGCAAAGCCTCCAGGCAGGCCAAAGAAATGTGCTCGCGGGGCGGCGCGGAGAACCGCGCGTCCTGACACGAGCGGTTAGCCCTCACTGGGTCTCTATCGCCACCACGAAGCAGTACTTGCATTCACCCTCTGTAATACACTGTCCCTCCACCACGCAGGAGTGATTCATGGACCGAAGAACTTCCCTCTCGCTACTAACTGTTGGACTGGCCGCCGCTGGGGTCAGCACCGCAGAGACTTCCCAGGACACCGGTGGAATCAAGCTGATGGTTCTCTACGGTCATCCACCGAATCCCGAGGAATTCGAAAAGTATTACCTCGGCATCCATATGCCGCTCGTCGCAGCCATCAAGGGCGCACGCAGAATGGAAGCGGCCAAATGTCTGCCGCAAGCGGATGGTTCGCCGCCAGCGTTCTATCGAGTGTTCGAAATGTGGTTCGACAGCCCTGAGCACATGGCAGCGGTGTTCGATACGCCGGAAGGAAAGAAGGTGCGCGCGGACGTCGCAAACTTCACTTCGGGAACAACCGTTACAAGACTGGTTTGTAAGCGGGACTGAACTGGAGGACGGCCTCGATCAGATATTCGCCGCCTGCTCAATCACATGCGGCCGTGCCAAGTCGCGCCGTGCAACCGCTGGAGTCACGCCCAAAATCTTGCGCATGTGACGCGCCAGGTGGCTCTGATGCGCGAAGCCGGTGGCGAACGCGATCTGCGCAATCGACAGCGACTCATCCTGTAGCAGCAACTTCGCCCGTTCCACACGCCGACGCAGAATGTACTGATGCACGGGCGTGCCGGTCGAGCGCCGGAATAGCGTCTTCAGATGCGACACGCTGACGCCGGCCACCTTCGCGATTTCGGCCAGCGACAGCTCGCTTTCAAGGTTGTCCTCGATGTGCGAGATCACCAGCTTGAGCTTCCAGGCGCTCAAGCCGCCTTTGGGGTCGCGCATCGGCAGCGAGCGGCGATTGTGGCGTTGGAGCAGGCGTGCGGCGAGCGCAGTGCCGAGACTCTCACGGAATAGACGTCCACCCGCGCCGCCTGAATCGATGTCCGCCTTGATCGCCCAGCCGATGTGCTCGATGAAGGGATCGCGCAGCTGGAAGCGATCGGCGATTTCGATGTTCGACGGGTCCATCTCCAGCTCGACGGCGACGCTGCGCAGGAGCTCGTCGGGCACTCGCATGACCAGCGTCGTGCCGCTTTGTTTCGTTTCCCAGGCGGCAGATGTGTGCGCCGGAACGATGTCCAGATCGCCCGCGACTTCACGGCCGTGGCGCAGCTTGCCGCCGCGCTCGCAAGTGACTTCCACCGAAGGCCCGATGTGCATGCACACGATGGCGTAGGGCTTGGGATCGATCCGCGTCAGGCCAGGGGAGAAGTTGTTGATGTTCGCGTTGATGGTTCGCTGCACGCGCGGCGGTGCTGAGGCCGCGGCGGGCAGGGAATTGCTGGTGGCACTCATCGGTGATCTCCGGCACCGTACTGCTGCGTCGAGGATACAACGGGAAGCGCCCTCACGGTGCTCTGGTCCGTGTCACTCAGTGTCCAAATGTGCTGGCGTCGGGCCTAATAGGTCAGCGGAATTATCGAGTCGGGCCACGGCACACTCCAGCCGGCCGGCCGAAAGGGCTGCTGGTGCCACAAGCTGGCAATTCGTGCCATCGCGCGCTTTGTCCATTTAGCAACGGTTCAGGTTGGCGGTTGACAGGGTGGCTTCCAAGTGTGATGTTCGATTCATGTCGACCTCTCTGTCAGCTGCGGATCTTGCGCGTTATAGCCGTCACCTCGCCTTGCGCGAGATTGGCGTCGAGGGCCAGCAGAAGCTCAAGGCGGCGAAAGTGCTGCTGGTCGGTGCCGGTGGCCTGGGCTCGCCGGCGGCGCTGTATCTGGCGGCATCGGGCGTAGGCACGATCGGCATCATCGACAACGACCGGGTCGATGTCTCGAACCTGCAGCGTCAGGTGCTGTACGACACGCAGAGCGTCGGCCGATCGAAAGCCGAAGCCGCGAAGGAGCGCCTGCTGGCGCTCAATCCAGAGATCGAGCTGGTGTCCCATGCGGTGGAGCTGCGTGCCGCGAACGTGCGCGAGATCTTCGCCAGGTACGACGTGATTCTCGACGGCACCGATCGATTCAACACGCGCTATCTCTCAAACGATGCGTGCGTAATTCTGCGCAAGACGCTGGTGTCGGCCGCCATTCATCGCTTCGAAGGGCAGGCGATGACCTATGTACCGGGCCAGGGGCCTTGCTATCGATGTCTGTTTCCAGAGCCGCCTGCGGACGGGCTCGTGCCGAACTGCGCTGAAGCCGGTGTGCTCGGCGTGTTGCCGGGCGTGATGGGGACCATCCAGGCGACGGAAGCGATCAAGGTGATCGTGGGCGTCGGCGAGCCGTTGCTGGGCCGGCTGCTGACTTACGATGCGTTGGCGATGCGCTTCGGAGAATTTCGTTTTACGCGTCGTGCGGACTGCGCGGTGTGCGGCGACCACCCGACGATTCATGCCCCGGCGGATCTGGCCGAGATTTGCAGTGCCGATGTGATGGCGCAGGTGCGGCGTCTGTCGCCGGCGGAACTGCGGGAGTTGCTGGGTCAAGTCGCCATTGTCGATGTGCGCTCGCCGAGTGAGTTCAGCGCTTCACATCTGCCTGGGGCGGTGAACATTCCCGTCGGCGATGTGCAGCGTCGGCTCGATGAGATTCCGCGCGATCAGGCCGTCGTTTTCATCTGTCGAAGCGGCGCGCGGAGCATGACCGCATCGGCCATTGCCACGCGCGCCGGGTTGAAAGACGTCGCTCACTTGGAAGGTGGCTTGCTGGGCTGGGCCAAAGACCTCGACGACTCGTTCGTGGTCGCACCCGTGGGTTGATCTCAGCGAGCGCTGGCGCGGGAGAGGGGCCTCACCTCACGCCGGTCCGTGAGCCAGCCGCCCGACGGGGCCCAATCCGCAAGCTCGGCACGTCGCCGCTGCCAGGCTTGTTCCAGCATCTTCGCTGCTTCCGGCGAGGTCGTCTGGACGTTGGTCGGCATGTGAACCACTTTGTCGTCTTCGAAATCGAGCATGGACTCTCTCCTCACTCTTGCGCCAGACCGTGCGCTTCAAACCGTGACTGCAGAGTACGCGGTCGGAAGCGGACCATCATCGTGGTCGATGGCATGTAATTGATTCCTCGCGGGCAAGAATCAAGGCGAGTCGCGGCTATTTACCGGTGAATGCGGTTGAGCCCGAGCGTGACCGGCCGCACAATTTACGCATCCTTGCTCTTGGGGAGCTGATCGTGAATCAGAGCGTTACGGACGGTTCGACCAACACGACGATGGTCAACGTCATCTACGTGCTCTACTTGCTCGCACTGGTCTCGGGTGTGACGGCAGTCATTGGCGTGATCATCGCTTACGTCTACAAGGACGACGCGCCCGAATGGCTGCGCACGCATTACGAGCTGCAGATCCGCACGTTCTGGTTCGGGCTGGTGGTCGGCGCGATCGGCGTCGCGCTGAGCTGGATCCTGATCGGCGTGCCCATCCTGATCGCGCTGGCGGTCTGGTGGATCATCCGCTGCGTGAAGGGCCTGAAATACGTCGGCCAGCGCGCCCCCTATCCGAATCACCGGGGCTGGGGGCTGTGAGCGCTCAGTAGACGTCGCGCCGGTATCGACCGGAGATCGCCAGCTCTTCGAGCGTACCGGCGCCGAGTACTTCCGAAAGCGCAGCGTCGACCGCCGGCGCCATGCCTTGCAAGCTGCCGCAGACGTAGATCGCTGCGCCGTCGTTCACCCACCGGCGCAGATCGTCACCGCATTCGAGCACTCGGTGTTGCACGTACCGGCGTTCCGATTGATCGCGAGAGAACACGAGGTCGAGGCGCTCCAGTTGTCCGCGAGCGCGCCACTGTTCGATCTCATCTCCGTAGAACCGGTCATAGGCGGCATTACGCTCGCCGAAGACGAGCCAGTTGCGATGACGGCCCTCGGCGATACGAGTCTTCAGCAGCGCTCGTAGGCCCGCAATGCCGGTGCCGTTGCCTATGAGGATCAAAGGCACATCGGTTTGAGGCGCGTGAAAGTTGGGGTTGGTCCGCACGCGCAGCGCAATCTCGTCGCCGATCCTGGCGCCGGCGGTGAGCCAGCCGCTGCCGAGTCCGGGTTCGCCATCGGGGCGCCGCATCTGTCGCACGAGCAGGTGGATCGCGCCGTCCGCCGGCAACGAAGCAATGGAATACTCGCGATGGGGCAGGGGCGCGATGTTGTCGTCCCAAGTGGAATTGCGCGGATCGATTTCCGCGATGTCGCCCGCTTGCCAGGTCGGGCTCGTGCCAGGCTGCGGTCGCAGCTCGATGTGGAAACAGGCGTCGCCGGCGCTGCCGGGATTGATGTGATCTCGCGCCGCCAGCTGCCAGCGATCGTAGCGAGGGGCTTCCCAATCGGGCAGATCGGGACTGTTGCTCAGGACGCTGAGCTGATGTTGCCAATGACGTAGCGCGCCTTCGTCGCCGTTATCGACTTCGATCACGTCGAACAGGGCG
>Ga0164243_10006807_pt1 | contig 17241 bp, 15 predicted proteins | sample OricompcompostOP_FD_108781 | JGI IMG/M metagenome (GOLD analysis project Ga0164243, IMG submission 108781) | Organic Plus compost microbial communities from Emeryville, California, USA - Original compost - Organic plus compost (OP) | ecosystem: Engineered > Solid waste > Mixed feedstock >... | reverse complement strand
GTGGTGCCGGGCGTCGGGGCGTACACGCACTGCGTCAACCAGCTGGACGCGATCGAGGGCCGGGGTGTGGTCACCGACCGGGTCGCCGCCGGCCGGCCGGTGCTGGGCATCTGCGTCGGGCTGCAGATCCTGTTCGACGCGGGACGCGAGCACGGCATCCTGACCAAGGGGCTGGGGCTGCTGCCCGGTGAGGTGACCCGGCTGCTGGCCCCGCGGGTACCGCACATGGGCTGGAACACGGTGACCTGGCAGCCCGGTGACCCGCTGTTCGCCGGCATCGACGAGGGCGCGCGCTGCTACTTCGTGCACTCGTACGCGGCGCGCCCGTCCCGACCGCTGCGCGAGTCCGGCGCCCGGATCGCGACCAGCGTGCACGGCGAGGTGTTCGTCGCGGCGGTGTCGAGCGGCGCGCTGTCGGCCACCCAGTTCCATCCGGAGAAGTCCGGCGACGTGGGTGCGGTACTGCTGGCCAACTGGGTGTCGGGCCTGTGCTGACCACTGGATGCGACGAGGAGAACGCTGCATGTTGACGCTGCTGCCCGCGGTGGACGTGTCCGAGGGCCGGGCCGTACAGCTGGTGCAGGGCAAGGCCGGCTCGGAGCGGGTGTTCGGCGAGCCGCGCGCGGCCGCGCTGCGCTGGCAGGAGCAGGGCGCGAGCTGGATCCACCTGGTCGACCTGGACGCGGCGTTCGGCCGCGGCTCCAACGCCGAGCTGCTGGCCGAGGTCGTCGGGTCGCTCGACGTACAGGTGGAGCTGTCCGGCGGGATCCGGGACGACGAGTCGCTGGCCCGGGCGCTGTCCACGGGCGCGCGGCGGGTCAACATCGGTACCGCCGCGCTGGAGGACCCGGACTGGTGCGACCGGGTGGTGGCCGAGTACGGCGACCGGGTCGCGATCGGGCTGGACGTGCGGGGTACCCGGCTCGCCGCGCGCGGCTGGACCTCCGACGGCGGCGAGCTGTACGAGGTGCTGGCCCGGCTGGAGGCCGCCGGGTGTGCCCGGTACGTGGTGACCGACGTCAACTCCGACGGCATGCTGCGCGGCCCGAACCTGGACCTGCTGCGTGCCGTGTGCGCGCGCGCCACCGCGCCGGTGATCGCCTCCGGCGGGGTGTCCACACTGGACGATCTGCGCGCGCTGGCGGCGCTGGAGTCGGCGGGTGTCGAGGGCGCGATCGCCGGTACCGCCCTGTACACGGGCGCGTTCACGGTGGCCGAGGCGCTCGTCGCGCTGCGCGAGGCGGCGTCGTGACCGCCCCGGCCGGTTCCGCAGCGGCGAGCGCGCGGGTAGGGTCCGGCGGGCCGTGGGAGCGGCGGTACGGGTACTGCCACGCGGTGCGCGCCGGCGACCGTGCCGGCACCGCCAGCGGCGACGATGGTGCCGGTGGCCCGGCTGATCGACCCCGGCCTGCTGGTCGAGATCGAGCGGGCGGCACAGCTCGGGCGGGAGGAGTGGCGTGAGCATCGCGGTACGGGTGATTCCCTGCCTGGACGTCGCCGACGGCCGGGTGGTGAAGGGGGTCAACTTCACCAACCTGCGCGATGCCGGTGACCCGGTGGAGCTGGCCGCCGCGTACGACGCGGCCGGCGCGGACGAGGTGACGTTCCTGGACGTGACCGCCTCGGTGGAGGACCGGTCGACGATGTTCGACGTGGTCCGCCGTACCGCGGAGAGCGTGTTCATCCCGCTCACCGTCGGCGGCGGCGTCCGTACCGTCGAGGATGTCGACGCGCTGCTGCGGGCCGGCGCCGACAAGGTCGGGGTGAACACCGCCGCGGTGTCCCGGCCGGAGCTGATCGGCGAGGTGACCGAGCAGTTCGGCCGGCAGGTACTGGTGCTGTCCGTCGACGCGCGCCGCAGCCGCGCCACCCCCAGCGGGTACGAGGTGACCACGCACGGCGGCCGCCGCGGCACCGGCCTGGACGCGGTGGACTGGGCGGTACGGGCGGCCGACCTGGGCGCCGGGGAGATCCTGCTCAACTCGATGGACGCGGACGGCACCAAGGACGGGTTCGACCTGGCGATGATCGCCGCGGTACGGGCGGTGGTGGACGTACCGGTGGTGGCGAGCGGCGGTGCCGGTGCGGCGGCGCACTTCCCGCCGGCGGTGTCCGCCGGTGCGGACGCGGTGCTCGCGGCGAGCATCTTCCACTTCGGCGAGGTGAGGATCGCCGAGGTCAAGCGGGAGCTGGCCGCCGCGGGTCATCCGGTGCGCTGAGCCGCGACCGGTTCGCCGACGGTGGTGGCGGGCGCGGCCGGCTCCTTGACTGTCCACAGTGGAATCATCAGGTGCGCGAGCGGGCCGATCGACACCGCGTAGATCAGGGTGCCGAAGCCGACCTGGCCGCCGAGCAGGAAACCGGCGGCGAGGACGGCCAGTTCGATGCCGGTGCGTACCACCCGGACCGAGTGACCGCGGCCGGCCAGCCCGGTCATCAGGCCGTCCCGGGGGCCGGGGCCGAACCGGGCACCGATGTACATCCCGGTCGCCACGCCGTTGAGCGCGACCCCGCCGAGCAGCAGCGTCCAGCGCAGCCAGAGCGGGTCGGGTGCCGGTACCAGCTCCAACGTGGCGTCCAGGGCGAGCCCGATCAGCAGTGCGTTGCTGATCGTGCCGAGGCCGGGCCGCTGCCGCAGCGGGATCCACAGCGCCAGGACGAGGACGCCGACGCCGATCACGATCCAGCCGATGGGCAGCCCGGTACGCCGGGACAGGCCCTGGTGGAACACGTCCCACGGGTCCAGGCCGAGCCGGGCCCGCACCATCAGCGCGGAGCTGGCGCCGTACAGCAGGAGACCCAGGTACAGCTGGACGAGCCGGCGGGGCAGCCGGGCGGGCAGGCGGACGGTACGGGGCATGATCCTCATCCTGCGGGCCAATTCCCGCTGCGGCGAGGGCCACTTTGCGTCAAGTGGCCTCCCTGTGGTGTGCTCGGAGACATGACTGGACCGCTCGGCAGTACCGGCCGGATCGGCGCGGCGCGGCTGGCCCGGCTGCTCGGTGACTGGCGCGGCGCCCCGCTCGGCGCCGGCTACCTGGCGCTCGCCGCGGCGGTACGGGCACTGCTGCGGGACGGCCGCCTGGGGTTGTCGGTCCGGCTGCCCGCCGAACGGGTCCTCGCCGCCGAGCTGGGGGCGAGCCGGACCACGGTGTCGGCCGCGTACCGGCTGCTGCGCGAGCAGGGGTACCTGACCAGCCGACGCGGCTCGGGCAGTACCACCCGGTTGCCGTCCGGGCCGGGCGCGAGCACGACGGGTGTCTGGGCGCCGGACGACGACGCCGACATCGACCTGGGCTGCGCCTCGCTGCCCGCGCCGGAGGGGTTGACCGCGGCGGCGGAACGGGCGGTGGCCCGGCTCGGCGGGTACGCGGAGGGGCACGGCTACCACCCGGCCGGGCTGCCGGAGCTGCGGGCGGTGCTGGCCGACCGGTACACCCGGGCCGGCGTGCCGACCGGGCCGGAGGAGATCCTGGTCACCACCGGCGCGCAGCAGGCGCTGGATCTGCTGCTGCGGCTGCTGGCCGCGCCCGGCGAACGGATGCTGCTCGAATCACCCACGTACCCGAACGCGCTCGCCGCGCTCGGCCAGTCCCGGCTCGCCGCGGCCACCGTCGCGGTCGGCCCGGACGGCTGGGACCTGGATCCGGTACTGCCCGGGCTCGCCGCCGGCCACTTCCGGATGGCGTACCTGATCCCGGACTTCCACAACCCGACCGGCGCGCTGCTCGGCACCGACGGCCGGCACCGGCTGCTGCGTGCCGCGCGTGCCGGCGGTACCCCGCTGGTGGTGGACGAGACGTTCGCCGACCTGTGGCACGAGGTACCGCCGGACCTGCCCCGGCTGGCCGCGCTCGACCGGCACCGCCGGGTGGTCACGGTGAACACGATGAGCAAGGCGTACTGGGGTGGGCTGCGGGTCGGCTGGCTGCGCGCCGCGCCGGCGCTGGTGCAGCGGCTGGTGGCGTTGCGGGCCGCCGCCGACATGGCCGGCGCGGTACTGGACCAGCTCGTCGCGCTGGAGCTGCTGGAACGCTCCGCGGACCTGCTGGCGGCGCGGCGCTCGGTGCTGACCGCCCGCCGGGACGTGCTGGCGTCCGCGGTGCGCGAGTACCTGCCGGACTGGCGGTTCCGGGTACCGGACGGCGGCGTGACGCTGTGGGTCGAACTGGACGAGCCGGTGTCGTCCGCGCTGGCCCGGGCCGCCGAACGGCACGGTCTGCGGCTCGCGCCCGGCCCGATGTTCGGCGCCGAGGGCACCCTCGAACGGTTCCTGCGGCTGCCGTTCACCCGGCCCGAGGCCGAACTGGTCGAGTCGGTACGGCGGCTCGCCGCGGCCCGGGCCGACCTGGACGCCCCCGGCCCGCGCCGCCCGGCGCACCCCACCGTGGTGGCCTGACCGTACCGGCGTGAGCTGCGTCGCCTCCGGCCCCGAAATGTCGGTGCCGTACGGCATCGTCGTACGGGGTTCGACGTAAGGAGCGGGAGAGCGAGTGTCCGGATACGACAGCGGCGTCGTGCTGCGCGGGCTGAAGCTGCTCGGCCGGTCCATCCGGGACGAGCCGGTGACGTTCGTCGTCGGCGCGGTCGGCAGCATGCTGTTCGCGGTCATGACGGTGGCCAGCGCGTACGTGATCGGCGCCGTCGTCGGCGCCGTGGCGGTGCCGGCGATCGAGGCGGGCCGGGTGCCGGCCGGCGCGCTGGCGCTCGGCGGCGCGGCGATCCTCGGGGTCAGCGTGCTCAAGATCGTCGGCATCCTGGGCCGGCGGCTCGGTGCCGGTGCCATGCAGTACCGGCTGCAGGCCCGGTACCGCCGCGCGGTGACCGGCCGGTACCTGGACCTGCCGATGTCCTGGCACCAGCGGCACCCGACCGGTTCCCTGCTGTCCAACGCGAACAACGACGTGGAGAGCGCGTTCCTGCCGATCGCGCCGTTCCCGTTCGCCGTCGGTACGGTCACCATGCTGGTCACCGCGATCATCGCGCTGCTGGTCACGGACTGGGTGCTGGCGCTGGTCGGCGTCGCGGTGTTCCCGGCCGTGTTCGTGATCAACGTGGTGTACTCGCGGCGGTCCGCCCCGCTGCAGGCCGCGGCGCAGCGGCTGCGCGGCGAGGTCGCCGCGGTCGCGCACGAGAGCTTCGACGGCGCGCTGGTGGTCAAGACCGCCGGCCGGGAGGCCGCCGAGACGGCCCGGTTCGCGGTGGTGTCCGACCGGCTGCGGGACGCCTCCATCGCGGCCGGCCGGGTGCGCGGCCTGTTCGACCCGTTGATGGACGCGCTGCCCAACCTCGGCACCCTGGCCGTACTGGTGGTCGGCTCGGCCCGGTTGGCCGCCGGTGACATCGGCGTGCCGCAGCTCGTGTCCGCCGCGTTCCTGTTCAGTGTGCTGGCGTTCCCGGTGCGCGCGATCGGCTGGGTGCTGGGCGATCTGCCGCGCGCGGTGGCCGGCGCGGACCGGGTCGACGGGGTGCTCGCCGCGCGCGGCGAGATGGCGTACGGCACGGCCGAGGTGCCCGGCGCGGGTGCGGTGGAGCTGGCGTTCGAGGGCGTCCGGTTCGGCTACGGCGACGGCCCCGACGTGCTCACCGACGTGACCTTCACGGTCCCGGCCGGGCGCACGGTCGCCCTGGTCGGCGCCACCGGTACCGGCAAGTCCACGCTGACCCAGCTCGCCGCCCGGCTGGTCGACCCGGACGCCGGCACGGTCCGGCTCGCCGGCCGGGACGTACGGGAGCTGTCCACGACCGCGCTGGCCTCGACGGTGGCGCTGGTGCCGCAACTGGCGTTCGTGTTCGATGACACGGTGCACGGCAACGTGGCGCTGGACCGCCCCGGCGTCGGTACCGACGAGGTCGCCGCGGCGCTGCGGCTGGCCCAGGCGGACCGGTTCGTCGCCGCGCTGCCGGACGGCGTCGACACGCACGTCGGTGAGCGCGGCGCCAGCCTGTCCGGCGGGCAGCGGCAGCGCGTCACACTCGCCCGTGGGCTGGCCGGCCGGCCCCGGCTGCTGATCCTGGACGACGCGACCAGCGCGGTCGATCCCCGGGTCGAGCAGGCCATCCTGGCCGGGCTGCGCGCCACCGGGTCGGACACGACGGTCCTGGTCGTCGCGTACCGGCGGGCCACGATCGCGCTCGCCGACGAGGTGGTGTACCTGGCCGGTGGCCGGGTCGCCGCCCGCGGCACGCACCGCGAGCTGCTCGCCACGGTCCCCGGGTACGCCGAGCTGGTCACCGCGTACGAGTCGGACGCGGACGGCCCGGTCGGCGCCGGCGAGGGCGTCGAGGCGGTGGCCGGCGACCTGGTCGGTGCCGGCGAGGGCGCCGAGTGCGGGGAGCGGTGCTCGGAGGTGGCCGGGTGAGTACCGACCTGCGCGCCGGGGCACCGCCGGCGACCGGCCGGCCGGTACCGGCGGAGGGCACGCTCGCGACGCTGCGCCGTGGCCTGGCGCTGTCGCCCGAGCTGCGGGCCGGGCTGGCCGGCACCCTGACGCTGGCGCTGGTGTCCACGCTGGGCAAGGTGGCGGTACCGATCGCGGTGCAGCAGGGGCTGGACCACGGTGTCGGTGCCGGCGGCGGGCCGGACGTGCGGTACATCGCGGTCGTGGCGGTGCTGACCGTGCTGCTGCTGGCGGTGACGGTCGGCTCCGCGTACCTGATGAACTACCGGCTGTACCGCAGCACCGAGACGGCGCTGTCCGGGCTGCGGGTGCGTACCTTCGGGCACGTGCACGCGCTGTCCGTGCTGCACCAGCAGGACGAGCGGCGCGGCTCGCTGGTCAGCCGGGTCACCGCCGACATCGACCAGATCTCCCGCTTCCTGCAGTTCAGCGGGGTGAGCCTGGTGGTGAACGCCGGCCAGGTGCTGGTCGCCACGGTGGTCATGCTGGTGTACTCGTGGCCGCTGACGGTCGCGGTGCTGGCGGTGTTCCTGCCGCTGGGGCTGGCGATGCCGCGGCTGCAGCGGTGGCAGCAGGCGGCGTACCGGGCGGTCCGGGAACGGGTCGGCACCCTGTACGCGGCGGTCGCGGAGAGCGTGGTCGGCGCGCCGGTGATCCGGGCGTACGGGGTGTCCGGCCGCACCCGGTCCCGACTGTCGGACGCGATCGAGCGGTACCGGTCCGCCCAGTACGCGGCGCAGCGCCGCAGCGTCGCCCTGTCGGCGCTGAGCGAGGGCGCGTCCGGGCTGACGAACACGCTGGTGGTGGTCGGTGGCGTACTGCTCGGTGCCGGGCTGGCGCACACCCTGGGCACCGGGTTCAGCGTCGGCGAGCTGACCGCGTTCGTGTTCCTCGCCGGGCTGTTCGTGCAGCCGATCCAGATGTTCACCGAGACGCTGACCGAGGCTCAGAACGCGGTGGCCGGCTGGCGCCGGGTGCTGGACGTGCTGGACACCGAGCCGGACGTGGTCGACCCGGGTCCGGCGGCGCGCGCGGTGCCGGCCGGCCCGCTGGCGGTACGGTTCGCCGACGTCGGCTTCGGCTACCCGGGCGCCGGCCGGCCGGCACTGTCCGATGTGGACGTGACCATCGCGCCGGGTACCGCGGTCGCGGTGGTGGGGGAGACCGGCAGCGGCAAGACCACGTTCGCGAAGCTGCTGACCCGGCTGATGGACCCGACCCGGGGCGAGGTCCTGCTGTCCGGTGTGCCGCTGCGCGAGGTTGGCTTCGCCGAGCTGCGCCGGCGGGTGGTGATGGTGCCGCAGGACGGCTTCCTGTTCGACAGTACGGTCGGGCGCAACGCGGCGTTCGCCCGGCCCGAACTGTCCACAGTGGAGTTGCAGGCCGCGTTCGGTGCGCTGGGGCTGGCCGACTGGCTGGCCGGCCTGCCGGCCGGGCTGGACACCCCGGTGGGTGAGCGCGGCGAGTACCTGTCGGTGGGGGAGCGGCAGCTCGTCGCCCTGGTCCGGGCGTACGTGGCGGATCCCGACCTGCTGATCCTCGACGAGGCGACGAGCGCGGTGGACCCGGCGACGGAGGTACGGCTGCAGCGTGCGCTGGAGGCGGTCACCCGCGGCCGGACCACGGTGACGATCGCGCACCGGCTGTCCACCGCGGAGGCCGCCGACGAGGTGCTGGTGTTCGACGCCGGCCGGATCGTGCAGCGCGGCCCGCACCGGCGGCTGGTCGCGGCGCCCGACTCGGTGTACGCGCGGCTGCACGCCTCCTGGCTGGAGCAGACCCGCTGAGCGACGGCCCCGGGCGTGGCCGCACCGGTCACATCGCGAACCGGGCCTCCCGCAGCGCCCGTACCGACTCGGCCGGGCCCTCCGCCGCCACCCGGGCGGCGTCCTGCCGTCCGGAGGCGAACACGAGCAGCTCGCCGGGCGCGCCGGTGAGCCGCACCTGCGGGCCGGTACCGACGGCGTGCTCGCCGTGGCCGGGCGCGACCAGCGTCACCCGTACCGGCAGCCGCCGCATGGTCATCGTGGTGAGCATCGACAGCCGCCGCCACAGGATCTGCTCCAGCTGGGCCGGCAGGTCCCGGGGCTGCCAGTCCGGCTGGGCCCGGCGTACGTCCTCGTGGTGCAGGAACATCTCCACGGTGTTGACCAGCTCGTCGGTGAGCGGGTTGGACAGCGGACTCCACCACGGCGGCGCGGACAGCTCGTCCAGCAGCGGCTCCCACTCCTGCTCGGCGTACCCCCGGCGGACCCGGTCCGACCAGCCGGCCAGCGGCCGCACCAGCAGGCCGATGCCGGCGTCCGGTCGGCGTTCCCGGGCGAGCAGGTGCGCGGCGAGGTCCCGGGTCGTCCAGCCGTCGCACAGCGTCGGCTCGTCCGGTCCCACCTGCCGCAGCAGCGCGACCAGCTGCAGCCGTTCACCATGCGCGTATGCCGTCGTCACCCCAGCAACTCTACTGACCGGTACGCGGGCGCGCGGGTCGCGCGCGCCGGCCCGTACTATCCCGGACCATGCCAGCAGCGTGCGTCGGGATCGCGGTCGGTGTCGCCGTGGTGTGCCTGGCCGGGTGGGTACTGCTCCTGGTACGGGGACGCCCGGCGGCGTCCGCGCCGGTACGGCTGGTGGCGACGGCGGCGCTGCTGGTGGCCGGCGGCGCGGCCGGCTACGTGCTGCCGTACGGGCCGCAGCCGCTCCCGATGGTCGCCGGCGCGGTGCTCGGCTACCTGGTCGGGCACACCGCCGGCTGGCTGTACGACCGGATTCGCCGCCGCGCCCTCCGCGGCACGGGCCTGCCCCGCAACGCGCCGGCGCCGGCCCGGGAGTACCGGCTGCGCACCGTCCTGCTGCCCGGCGCCTCGGTGGCGGGGCTCGCCGCCGGTGTCGGCGTGGCCGGCGGCCTGCTCGGCGTCCTGGTCCTGCTGGCGTTCGTGGTGCTGCGCCGGGAGTTCGTCGGCGCGCCGCTGGTGGCGCTGGTGGCCGCGCTGGTGGTGGTCCTCGTACCGGCGGGGATGCTGCGGGCCCGCTGGATGCGCGAGGTACGGCTGCGGCTGTCCGACGACGCGATCGAGCTGTCCTGGGTGGACGGGGACGGCAGCCGGCAGGTCCGGTCCGCGCGGCTTGCGGCGATCCGGTCGGTCACGGTGTTCTCCGACCCGTACGGCCGGTCCGTCTGGCTGCGGGTGGACGCCGGACCGGCGGCCCGGTTCGAGTTGCGGTGCGCGCCGGGGATGTCCGGTCGCGGCTCCGCCGACACGCTGCGTGCCGCCGGCCGGGACCTGCTCGGCCGGCCCGGCTGGCGGCCGGCGAGCGGGGTACGCCCCTACCGGGCACGCTGGGGCGCCCGGCGGTACCGTGGCGCCACGCGGGACAATCGAACACTGTGAGCAGTCTCGACGCCGCCATCGCGGAGCGGCTCAAGCGCGGCCCGGACGGGCTGGTGCCGGCCATCGCCCAGCAGTACGACACCGGTGAGGTGCTGATGCTCGCCTGGATGGACGACGAGGCGCTGCACCGCACCCTCACCACCGGCCGCGCCACGTACTGGTCGCGCAGCCGCCGCGAATACTGGGTCAAGGGCGACACCTCCGGGCATGTCCAGCACGTCCGGTCGGTGGCCCTGGACTGCGACGGCGACACCCTGCTGGTACGGGTCGACCAGGTCGGCGCCGCCTGCCACACCGGCACCCGTACCTGCTTCGACGGCCGGGACCTGCCGGTCACCGCCGCCGTGCCGCCCGAGGCAGGCGCACGGACCGACCCCGTTGACCCCACCGAAGGGAGCATCCGGTGACGACCGGAGCCGTGAGCCCGGACCAGGCCACGTTCGCCGAGCTGGCCGCGCACCGCCGGGTGGTGCCGGTGACCCGCCGGCTGCTGGCCGACTGCGAGACCCCGATCGGGGTGTACCGCAAGCTCGCCGGCGGCCCGGGCACGTTCCTGCTGGAGTCGGCGGAGGCGGCCGGCAGCTGGTCCCGGTACTCGTTCGTCGGGGTGCGCAGCGCCGCCACCCTGACCGTCGCCGACGGTACGGCCCGCTGGCTCGGTGAGCCGCCGGCCGGGGTGCCGACCGACGGCGACCCGATCGAGGTGCTGACCGCGACCGTCGAGGCGCTGTCCTCGCCGCCGGTGGCCGGCCTCCCGCCGCTGACCGGCGGGCTGGTCGGCTTCTTCGCGTACGACGTGGTGCGCCGGTTCGAACGGCTGCCGGAGCTGGCCGCGGACGAGCTCGGCTTCCCCGACCTGGGGTTCCTGCTCGCCACCGACCTCGCCGTACTGGACCACGTGGACGGGTCGGTGCTGCTGATCGCGAACGCGGTGCTGCCGCCGGACCCGGGGCCGGCCGAGCTGGCCGCCGGGTACCACCAGGCGGTGGGGCGGCTGGACGCGATGACCACGGCGCTGACCCGGCCGATCCCGCCGATGGTGTCGACGGTGGCGAAGGTACCGGCGGTGCACCTGGCCGGCCGCACCCCGACCGGCGGGTACCAGAAGGCGGTCGAGTCGGCGAAGGAGGCGATCCGGGCCGGGGAGTGCTTCCAGATCGTGCCGTCGCAGCGGTTCGAGGCGGAGACCGCGGCCGACCCGCTCGACGTGTACCGGGTGCTGCGGGCGACGAACCCGTCGCCGTACATGTACCTGCTGCGGTTCGACGACTTCGACATCGTCGGGTCCAGCCCGGAGGTGCACGTCAAGGTGACCGGGCGGCGGGCGCTGATGCACCCGATCGCCGGTACCCGGCCGCGCGGCGCGACCCCGGAGGAGGAGCACCGGCTGGCCGACGACCTGCTCACCGACCCGAAGGAACGCGCCGAGCACGTGATGCTGGTCGACCTGGCCCGCAACGACCTGGGCCGGGTGTGCGTGCCGGGCACGGTCGAGGTGCCGGAGTTCTTCACCATCGAGCGGTACAGCCACGTCATGCACATCGTGTCCACCGTGGTCGGTGAGCTGGCCGAGGGGCGTACCGCGTTCGACGCGCTGCGGGCCACCTTCCCGGCCGGCACCCTGTCCGGTGCGCCGAAGGTACGCGCGATGGAGATCATCGAGGAGCTGGAGCCGGTGCGCCGCGGCCTGTACGGCGGCACCGTCGGCTACCTGGACTTCGCCGGCGACCTGGACATGGCCATCGCCATCCGTACCGCACTGATCCGGGACGGCCGCGCCTACGTGCAGGCCGGCGGCGGCATCGTCGCCGACTCCGACCCGGACGCGGAGGACACCGAGACCCGGAACAAGTCCGCGGCGGTACTGGCGGCGATCGCCTCGGCCGAGACGTTGCGGCAGGCCCGCTGATGTCCGACGACACCGACCCGGACACCCCCGCCACCGACCCGACCGGCACGACCAACCCGGCCGGCACGACCAACCAGGACGCCACCAACCAGGACGGCGTCACCGAGTCCGGCAAGTCCGCCACCGACCCGACCGGTGCCACCAACCAGGATGGCGCCAACCAGGACACCGCCAACCAGGATGGCGCCACCGGGTCCGGCACGGCCGCCACCGATTCGGCCGGCACGACCGGGCGCGGCCAGCCCGCCGCCAACCCGGACGGTGCGACCGACTCGGGCAGCGCCATCGATTCGGGCGAGGCGGCCGCAGACTCGGGCACGCCGGGCACCGATCGGGACGCCGCCCGCGCGACCGAGGCGGGCGGCGCCGACGGCACGCCGGTACCGGCGTCCCGGGGCCGCGGCCCGCGCCGGTCGACCCGCGGCCAGCTGGCGCTCGCCGTGGTGGCGTGCACGCTGGGCGCCGGCGTCGCCCTGTACGCGGCGTCGAAGAACTGGTCGGTCGACGCGGCCCAGCAGCTCGGGCCGCTGCGGCCGCAGCGGGCCGGCCAGACCGGTACCGAGATCACCCCCGTGGTGCCGACCCTGTCGCTGATCTCCCTGGCCGGTGCGGGCGCGCTGGTCGCCACCCGACGGATCGGCCGAGTGCTGATCGGTGTGCTGCTGGTACTGGCCGGGCTCGGCGTCACGGCGGGCGCCGGCTGGGGCCTCGCCCAGGCGGGGAACGGTACCGCCAGCGCCCGCCCGGGCTGGGGGATCGTGGCGCTGGCCGGTGGCGTACTGGTGGCGGTCGTGGGCGGTGTCGCGCTGCGCCGGGGTCGCCGCTGGCCGACGATGGGTTCCCGGTACGAGCGGCCGACCGGCGCGGGTCGCCCGGTCGGCGTGGACGACGACGCGGCGAAGATCTGGGACGCGATCGACGAGGGGCAGGATCCCACCATCCGGTGACCACGGTCGTACCAGGCTGTGAACCCGCCGACACCCCGCCTCGGCCAGCATCGATGGCGGCGCATGACATCGGCCCAGGATCCGCGGGACGCCGCCGGCCCATCGGGACGGTCGGCCAGGGCGGGCCGTACTTCAGCCGACGAGGGGAGTCCGCGGTGAACGCAGACGCGAGCCGGCCGGGGCCACCGGGCACGTCGTCCACCGGAAACGTGCTGACCGAGATCCTCGCCGGGGTCCGCGCCGACGTCGCCGCCCGCGAGCAGCAGACCCCACTGGACCGGATGAAGCGGCTGGCCGCCGACGCGCCGCCGGCGTTGGACGCGTTCGCGTCGCTGCGCGCGCCCGGTGTCGGGGTGATCGCGGAGGTGAAGCGGTCGTCCCCGTCCCGCGGGCAGCTCGCGGAGATCCCGGACCCGGCCGAGCTGGCGGGGGAGTACGCCGCGGGCGGGGCCCGGTGCGTGAGCGTGCTGACCGAGAAGCGGTTCTTCGGCGGCAGCATCGAGGACCTGGTCGCGGTGCGCGCCGCGATCCAGGTACCGATCCTGCGCAAGGACTTCGTGGTGTCCAGCTACCAGGTGCACGAGGCGCGGGCGTACGGGGCCGATCTGATCCTGCTGATCGTCGCCGCGCTGGAGCAGAACGCGCTGGTCGGCCTGCTGGAGCGGACCGAGTCGCTGGGCATGACCGCGCTGGTGGAGGTGCACGACGAGGCGGAGGCCGACCGCGCGCTGGAGGCCGGCGCGAAGGTGATCGGCGTCAACGCCCGCGACCTGCGTACCTTGGAGGTCGACCCGTCGGTGTTCGAGCGGGTCGCGCCGGGGCTGCCGTCCCACGTGGTGAAGGTGGCCGAGTCCGGGGTGCGCGGCACCCACGACCTGATCCGGTACGCGTCGGCCGGCGCCGACGCCGTCCTGGTCGGCGAGGGACTGGTCACCCAGAAGAGCCCGCGGGAGGCGGTCGCCGAGCTGGTCACGGCCGGTTCGCACCCGGCGACGCCGCGGCCGGCGCGCTGAACCACGAAGGGACGGACCATGGCGACATCCGCGCAGCCCGGCTCGACCGGGCCGGACGAGCGTGGGCATTTCGGTCGGTACGGCGGCCGGTTCATCCCGGAGGCGCTGGTCGCGGCGCTCGACGAGGTGGCCGCCGAGTTCCACAAGGCGATGGCGGACCCGGAGTTCACCGCCGAGCTGGACCGGATGCTCGCCGAGTACGCGAACCTGCCGAGCCCGCTGTACGCCGCGGAGCGGCTGTCCGCCGAGGCCGGCGCCCGGATCCTGCTCAAGCGCGAGGACCTCAACCACACCGGTGCGCACAAGATCCGTAACGTGCTCGGCCAGGCGCTGCTGGTCAAGCGGATGGGCAAGCGCCGGGTGATCGCCGAGACCGGTGCCGGGCAGCACGGCGTCGCCACCGCGACGGCCTGCGCGTACCTGGGGCTCGACTGCGTCGTGTACATGGGCGAGGTGGACACCCAGCGGCAGGCGCTGAACGTGGCCCGGATGCGGCTGCTCGGTGCCGAGGTGATCCCGGTGACCACGGGTAGCCGTACGTTGAAGGACGCGATCAACGAGTCGCTGCGGGACTGGGTCGCGAACGTCGCCGACACCCACTACCTGCTGGGTACGGCCGCCGGCCCGCACCCGTTCCCGGAGCTGGTGCGCGAGTTCGTGGCCGGGATCGGCCGGGAGGCCCGGACGCAGGTACTGGACCGGATCGGGCGGCTGCCCGACGCGGTCGCGGCCTGCGTCGGCGGCGGCTCCAACGCGATCGGGCTGTTCCACGCGTTCGTGCCGGACACCGATGTCCGGCTGTACGGGTTCGAGGCCGGCGGCGAGGGCGTCGAGTCCGGCCGGCACGCCGCCCGGATGGCGACCGGCGCGGTCGGCGTGCTGCACGGCGCCCGCACGTACCTGTTGCAGGACGAGGACGGGCAGACCATCGAGTCGTACTCGATCTCCGCCGGCCTGGACTACCCGTCGGTGGGGCCGGAGCACGCGTGGCTGCACGACACCGGGCGCGCCACGTACCAGCCGGTCACCGACGCGGAGGCGATGGACGCGTTCGCGTTGCTGTGCCGTACCGAGGGGATCATCCCGGCGATCGAGAGCGCGCACGCGGTGGCCGGCGCGCTGCGGGTCGCGCCCGAGCTGGCCGCCGAGCTGGGCCGCGAGCCGGTGATCGTGGTGAACCTGTCCGGGCGCGGGGACAAGGACGTGCAGACCGCCGGCCGCTGGTTCGACCTGCTCGACGAGGGAGCACACCAGTCATGAGCGAGCGACGCGAGCGAGGCACGGGTGCCGGTGCCGCGTTCGAGCAGGCGAAGGCGGAGGGCCGGGCGGCGCTCGTCGGGTACCTGCCGGCCGGGTTCCCGACCGTACCGGAGGCCATCGAGGCGTGCCGGGTGCTGGCCGACTCCGGCGTCGACGTCATCGAGATCGGCCTGCCGTACTCGGATCCGGTGATGGACGGTGCGGTCATCCAGCAGGCCGCGGAGCGGGCGCTGAGGGCCGGATTCCGGGTCGCGGACGTGTTCCGTACCGTCGAGGCGGTCGCGGCGTCCGGCGTGCCGGCGCTGGTGATGACGTACTGGAATCCGGTGGAACGGCACGGTGTCACGGCGTTCGCGCGGGACCTGGCGTCCGCCGGCGGTGCCGGGCTGATCACCCCGGACCTGATCCCGGACGAGGCGGACGAGTGGCTGGCCGCGTCCGACGAGTACGGGCTGGACCGGGTGTTCCTGGTCGCGCCGAGCTCCACCGAGCAGCGGATCGGCAGTACCGTCGCCGCCTGCCGTGGGTTCGTCTACGCCACCAGCGTGATGGGCGTGACCGGCGCGCGGGCGCAGACCAGCCAGGCGGCCCCGGCCCTGGTCTCCCGGGTACGGCAGGCCACGTCGCTGCCGATCGGGGTCGGGCTCGGCGTCAGTACCGGTGCGCAGGCGGCGGAACTGGCCGGGTACGCGGACGGGGTCATCGTGGGCAGCGCGATGGTGCGGTGCCTGCTGACCGCCGACGAACCGGCCGCCGGCCGCCGTGCCCTCGCCGCGCTCACCACCGACCTGGCCAAGGGCGTGCGGGCCGGCTGAGGCCGGGCTACGCGGGCAGCGGTGTCGCGGCGTCCGCCGGTACCGCCGCGAGCAGCTCGGCGTCGCGCCGGACGTCGGCCACCACACCGCGCCGGCCGGCGGTCACGTCCGCGAGGACCGCGGTGAGCGTCGCGGTGTGCGGGGCCGGGACCTCGCCCGGGGCGTACCAGCCGAGGCGGCAGATCATCGCCGGCGCGTTGACGGACGGCTCGCCACCGGTGACGTGCGCCCGGAACGCGTGGATCAACGCGTCGGGCAGCGGCCCCGCGTCGTCGCCGGCGCCGGTCAACCGGTACAGGCCGATCAGCTCGTCCACGGCGATCTCCAGCCCGGTGGCCGCCCGTACGTCCCGGACGACCGCATGGGCCGGATGTTCACAGTGCTCGATGCGTCCGTTGGGCAGGCTCCACAGCCGGTGCCCCTGGCTCTGCTGACAGAGCAGTACGCGGCCGGTCGGGTCGGTGACGACCGCCGCGACCGCGGAGGTAAGGGAGTCCATTTCGCCGATCGTAGGCGAGTTTGTGGCCACAGTCACCGGTCGGTTCCGGTCCGTGTCCGCGCCCGCGGAGGGCTCTGCTGACGCGTGGGCGGACGCCCGGTACGTTGGCCAACTGTGAACCTTGCCTCCATCCCGAGTCCGGCACGGTCGGTGCTCTATCTCGGCCCGTTGCCGATCCGGGCGTACGCGCTGTGCATCGTCGCCGGCATCGTGCTGGCCTGCGTGATCACCGAGCGGCGGCTGCGGGCCCGGGGCGCGCCGCCGTGGACGGTGCTGGACATCGCGGTGTGGGCGGTACCGTTCGGGATCGTCGGCGCCCGCGTCTACCACGTGATCACCGACCCGGAGCTGTACTTCGCGGCCGGCCGGGACTGGGTGGGCGCGTTCAAGATCTGGGACGGCGGCCTCGGCATCTGGGGCGCGGTGGCCGGCGGCGCGCTCGGCGCCTGGATCGCCTGCCGGCGCCGCGGCCTGCCGCTGTCGATCGCGGCAGACGCGCTCGCCCCGGGTCTGCCGGTGGCGCAGGCGATCGGCCGTTGGGGCAACTGGTTCAACCAGGAACTGTACGGGCGCCCGTCGGACCTGCCGTGGGCGGTGCACATCGACCCGGCGCACCGCATCATCGGCTTCGAGCAGTACGCCACCTACCACCCCACCTTCCTGTACGAGTGCATCTGGGACCTGCTCGTCGCGCTCGCGGTGTGGCTGATCGACCGGAAGCTGCGGTTCGGCCGGGGCCGGGCGTTCGCGCTGTACGTGGCGCTGTACGTGTTCGGCCGGTTCTGGGTGGAGTCGCTGCGCATCGACCAGGCGAACACGTTCCTCGGGCTGCGGCTGAACGACTGGGTCAGCATCGCGGTGTTCATCGCCGCCCTGCTGTACGTGCTGCTGATGCGCGGGCCCCGGCTCACCGTCGTCGCCGACGCCTCCGGCAACCTCACCGTGCTGCCGGAGGGGAGCGCGGCACCGGCCGGTACCGCCGGGTCGGCCGAGACGGTGGCAGACCCGGGT
>Ga0164243_10006806_pt1 | contig 17242 bp, 16 predicted proteins | sample OricompcompostOP_FD_108781 | JGI IMG/M metagenome (GOLD analysis project Ga0164243, IMG submission 108781) | Organic Plus compost microbial communities from Emeryville, California, USA - Original compost - Organic plus compost (OP) | ecosystem: Engineered > Solid waste > Mixed feedstock >... | reverse complement strand
GGCCACAAGGCCAGCGACCCGAACGAGCCCGAGGTCTGATCACCTCGCCGGGACGGTCGCGTGCGGTGGGAGCACGCACAGGGACAGGGGGCCGGAAGGACACACTCCTTCCGGCCCCCTGCGCCGTCATCGTTCGAGTTCGGCGTTCCAGACGATCGGGCTCGCGTCGTCGCCGAGGTGTTTGGCCCACTCGGGGGCGTGGATGCCGCCGTAGACGCGCAGCCGTACCGACAACCCGCCCGCCTCGGCGTGGTCCAGGGCCGCGTCGATCCGGGAGAAGTCCAGGTCGCCGTGCCGGGTCGGCTGCAGGTCCTGCCAGTTCTCCTTGATCACGAAGGCGTCGACGACCCCCGCGTACGCCCCGGTCGCCGGCCCTTGGCGGTCGACGAGCCCGCGCAGCGGCTCCTTCGGCGCGTCCGGATCCGCCGCCCCGACGCACGCGAGCGCGACGCCCGCCAGCAGTACCGCCCGTAAAACCCCGATTGACGCCTTAGTAAGGATCATCGGCCAAGTCCACCACCGTCCTCCCCCCACAGGAAGACGGTGGCGGAAAACGCACGACGTGCGGGGGTCCCCCGGCGGAGGACCCCCGCGATGTCAACCGGTCACTTCTGGGCGACCCACAGCTTGCGGGCGTCGAAGACCGAGCTGCCCGAGGTCTGGCCGGGGAAGCCGCCCACCTTCGGGCCCACGATGAACGCCGCCGTGTGCTCGATCAGCGGCACGATCGGCAGCCACTTGGTCAGCTCGACCTGCAGCTGCTCGGCGATCGCGGCGCGCTCCTCCGGCTTGGCCTTCTTGCCCTTCGCCAGCAGCTCGTCGATGGCCGGGTTGCCGGCCTGCCCGGCGTTCGCCCGCGACTCGCTGTGGAAGTTCAGCTCCATGCCCCGCAGGAAGTCCGAGTTGAAGCCCACGTAGCGGTGCTGGGCCTGGTAGTTGCCGGAGTTCGCCTGGGTCACCATGGTCGGCTGGTCGCCCACGTCGATGTTGACCTTGATGCCGACGTCGGCGAGCATCTGCTGCATCACCGCGGCCTGCCGCTGGAACTCCGGCGGCGAGGTGGTGGTCAGCTGGAACTCGGCCTTGTTGCCGGTCTCCTTGGTGTACTCCTCGACGAGCTTCTTGGCCTCCTCCGGGTTGTAGGTCGGCCAGCCGGTGTCCTTCCGCATCGGGTGCACGCTGGGCAGGATGCCCTTGGCCGCGGGCTGCAGCCCCTCGAACACGGCCTTGCTCAGCCCTTCCAGGTCCAGCGCCATGATCACGGCCTTGCGGAACCGCACGTCGTCGAACGGCGCCTTCTTCAGGTTGAACAGCAGGTTGTAGTACGAGTACGTGGGCTGGCGCAGCACCCGCAGCCCGGCCGCCTCGGCCTTGGCGAAGTCGCTCGCCGCCTGCGTCATCGCGATGTCCAGGTTGCCGGCCTGCAGCGCGGCGAGGCGGGCCTGGGTGTCGGTCGCGGTCACGTAGACCAGCTCGTCCAGGTACGGCTCGCCCTCGATCCGGTAGTCCGGGTTGCGCTTGAGCACGACGTCGCCGCCGGGCTTGAACGACTCGACCGTGAACGGGCCGACGCCGACGGGGTGCAGGGCGTACTCGTCGCCCCACTTCTTCACCGCGGCCGGGGACGGCACCATGGCGGCCGAGCCGTACGCGGCCGGGGCGAACACCGTGTCGAACGCGGTCCACGCCTCGTGCAGCTCGAAGACGATCGTGTGGTCGTCCGGCGTCTTCATCGACTTGATCTTGCGGACGTCGCCCGCGTTGCCGGACCGGGACTTCGGCCCGCCCAGCCGCTCCAGGTGCGCCACCACGGCGGCCGCGTTGAACGGGGTGCCGTCGTGGAACTTCACGCCCTTGGGCAGCTTCATCGTCCAGGTGAGCCCGCCGTCCTCGGTCTCCATCGACTCGGCGAGCTCGGGCACGACGGTGCCGTCGTGCTGGTAGCGCATCAACGTGTCGTACACCAGCCAGGCGACCTCGGTGCCCGGGGTGTTGAGCGGGTGCGTCGGGTCGAGCGTCTCCAGCGGCGCGATCATGCCGACTCGCAGCGAGCCGCCCTTGATCGGGTCGTTGAGCTTGAGCGCCTGGCCGCCCTCGTCGTTGAGGGAGACGCCTTCGCCGGTGGCGGTGATCGGTCCCAGCGCCTTGGGCGCCTCGGAGCTGTTGTTGTCGGTGGTGCCCCCGCCTCCGCCCCCGCAGGCGGTGAGTACGGCGACCGCGAGCGCGATCGCGCCGAATCTTGGCAAGATTCGTCTCATTTGGGGTCTCCTTCCACGCCCGAACGGGCGTGATCTTGCGTTTCACACCGCGTACGAGCGCACGCGGCCAGGCGTCATGAGCCGATGGGGTGGTGACAGGCGACGGCCCGGTCCGGGCCGGCCTCGACCAGCGGCGGCGTCTCGTCGCGGCAGAGCGCGGTGGCCGCCGGGCAGCGCGGTGCGAACGGGCAGCCGACGCCCGCGCGGGTGTTCGGGCCGATGTCGCCGGTACGCGGCACGGGCACGCGCGGCGCACCCGGGCGCGGCACCGACGACAGCAGCAGGGACGTGTAGTGGTGACGTGGATCGGCGTACAGGTCGGTGGAGGGGGCGATCTCGCAGATCCGCCCCAGGTACATGACCGCGACGCGGTCGCTGATGTTGTTCACCACGGCGAGGTCGTGCGAGATGAACACCATCGACAGCCGGTACTCGGCCTTCATGCGCTCCAGCAGGTTGAGCACCTGGGCCTGCACCGACACGTCCAGCGCGGACACCGGCTCGTCGCAGATGAGCACGTCCGGCTCCTGCACGACCGCGCGGGCGATCGACACCCGCTGGCACTGGCCGCCGGACAGCTCGTGCGGGCGGCGGCGGGCCATCTGGTCGTCCACGCCCATCTCGGCGAGGGCGGCGAGCGCCCGGCCGCGCGGGTCGGGATGGCCGGAGAGCAGCAGCGGCTCGGCGACGATGTCGAGCGCGGTGCGGCGCGGGTTCAGCGACGAGATCGGGTCCTGGAAGATGAGCTGCAGCCGGCGGCGCAGCGGGCGCAGCCGCTTCTGCGACAGCCCGGACAGCAGCGTGTCGCCGAGGCGCACCTCGCCGGACTTCGGCGGCGGAAGCTGGATGAGCGCCCGGCCCATCGACGACTTCCCGCAGCCGGACTCGCCGACCAGGCCGAGGGTCTCCCCCCGGCGTACGGCGAGGCTCACGTTGTCCACCGCCCGCACCGGACGCCGTCCCTTGGCGTGGTACTCCACGACGATGTCCTTCGCGGACAACACCACGTCGTGCCGGTCGGCGGGCGCCGTGGCGTCGACGGCGGCGGGCGAGTGGCTCATGCCAGGGCCTTTCGCGAGGTCGGGGCGGGGTCGGACGCGTCGCCCGAGCCGCTCGGGGCGGAATCGCCGACGGGGTCGTCGGCCGGGTCGGCGGCGAGGGCGGCGGGCTCGTGCGGGTGGAGGCAGGCGACCGTGCGGCCCTCGGCCACCGCGACCTGGGCCGGCCGGATCGCCGCGCAGTCGTCGCGGACGTTCGGGCAGCGGTCCTGGAAGGCGCAGCCCGGCGGCAGGTCGATCAGGCGCGGCGGGCGGCCGGGGATCGTCTTGAGCAGCGTGTGCGGCTCGTTCTCCAGCAGCGGCCGGGCCTCCTCAAGGAGCCGGGTGTACGGGTGCCGCGGCTCTGCGAAGATCACGTCGGCGGGGCCGTTCTCCACCACCCGCCCGGCGTACATGACCGAGACCTCGTCGCAGCGTTCGGCGATGAGGCTGAGGTCGTGCGAGACGAGCAGGATGGCGAGGCCGCGCTCGGCGCGCAGCCGGTCGAACAGGTCGAGGATCTGCGCCTGCACGGTCACGTCGAGCGCGGTGGTCGGCTCGTCCGCGATGAGCAGCCGGGGGTCGCAGGAGAGCGCGATCGCGATCATCACGCGCTGCCGCTGCCCGCCGGACAGCTCGTGCGGGAAGGACCGCAGCCGCGCCTTCGGGTTGGGGATGCCGACCTGGTCGAGCAGCTCGACGGCCTTGGCGAGGGCCGCCTTCTTCGACAGGCCGAGGTGGCGGCGCATCGGCATCGCGATCTGGTGGCCGATGCGCATCACCGGGTTGAGCGCGGTCATCGGGTCCTGGAAGATCATGGCGATCTCCCGGCCGCGGATCTCCTGGCGCAGCGCCGCCTCGTCCATGCCGAGCAGGTCGCGCCCGCCGAACCGGACGACGCCGTCCCGGCGCAGCAGGTTGCCGCGCGGCAGCAGGCCGAGCACCGAGCGCGCCGTGACCGACTTGCCCGATCCGCTCTCCCCGACCAGGCCGTGCATCCTCGCCGCGTCGAGCCGCAGGCTCACGCCGTTGACCACCTCGGCGACCCCGGCGGGGGTGGCGAAGTGCACGTGCAGGTCCTTGATCTCCAGCAACGGCTCGGCCGCGGTGTCCAGCTCGCTCACAGGACCGACTCCCGGATGTCGAATCGCTTGCCGACGTGTTCGGCGAGGAAGTTGAGCGCGAGCAGCGTCACGAACATGGCGCCCGCGGGAAGCAGCACGATGTGCGGATGGGTGGCGAGCTCGGAGCGGCCGGTGCCCATCATCGTGCCCCAGCTCGACTGGGGCGGCGGCACGCCGAGGCCGAGAAAGCTGAGGCTGCCCTCGGCGACGACGGCCACCGCCACCAGCACCGTGCCGTACGCGAGGATCGGCACGACCACGTTCGGCAGGATCTCCCGGCGCAGGATGCGCAGGCTGCCCGCGCCCATGCTGCGCGCCGCCGTGACGAACTCGCGATTGGCGAACGTCAGCGTGGCCGAGCGGGCCACCCGGGCGACCGCCGGGGAGGCGACGATGCCGATCCCGACGATGATCGTGAGCATGCCCGGCCCCATGAACACGGTGAGCGCGATCAGCGCGACCAGCGCGGGGAACGCGAGCATGACGTCGATGACGCCGCTGATCACCCGGTTCGTCCGGCCGCCGAAGAAGCCGGCGCAGATGCCGAGCAGCGAGCCGATCACGACGGCCACCGCCACCGAGCCGATTCCGACGGTGAGGCTCACCCGCGCCCCCGTGATGAGGCGGGCGAGGATGTCGCGGCCGATCTCGTCGGTGCCGAGCAGGTGGTCGGGCGAGGCCCCGGGCGGCACGGCGATCGCGCCGTAGTCGCTGCGCGCCGGGTCCGGCAGCGGCAGCCACGGCTGCAGCGTGAACGCCGCCACCAGCAGCACCAGCCAGACGCAGGACAGCGTCACCAGGATCCCGCGGGCCCGCCCGGCCTTCGCGGGCCGGGCCTTGCGCGGCGTCGGCGCGGATTCGACGGCGGGGGGTTCGACGGTGGTCGTCATGCGCGCACCCTCGGGTCGAGAATCGTGTAGAAGACGTCGACGAGGAAGTTGGCGATCACGTACGCGGCCGCGACGACCAGGATGATGCCCTGGACGAGCACGTAGTCGCGGTTGTTGATCGCGCTGAACAGCAGCGTGCCGACCCCGGGGAGCCCGGAGATCAGCTCGACGACGATGGCGCCGCCGACGAGGGTCCCGATGTTGATGCCGACGACCGTGATGAGGGTCGGCAGCGACGGCTTCAGCGCGTACCGGAACAGGATGGTCCGGGGCGGCAGGCCCTCCGCCCGGGCCATCAGGATGAAGTCCTCCTGCAGGGTGCGGATCATCTCGTTGCGCAGCACCCGGGCGTACAGCGGGATGAGCGTGCAGGACAGCGCGAGCGTGGGGATCGCGAGCGACCTGAGGTTCTCCCCGAGCCCCTCCGACAGCGGCGTGAAGCCGAGCGCCGGGACCACGTTCAGCTGTACGGCGAGCACCACGATGAGCACCAGCGAGATCATGAAGTTCGGCACCGACTGCAGGCCGAACGTGAACGCCGCGCTGATCCGGTCGAAGAGCCGGTCGCGGTGCCGGGCGGCGAAGACGGCGAGCGGGATCGCCACCGCCAGCGAGATGACCTCGGTGAGCACGAGCAGTTCCAGGCTCACCGGGAGCCGCTCGCCCACCGCGTCGACGACGGTCTGGCCGGTTCGGTAGGAGTGGCCCAGGTCGCCCTGGACCACTCCCCCCAGCCACATTCCGAAGCGCACCAGCAGTGGCTGGTCCAGGCCCAGCTCCCGGCGGATCGCTTCGACCGCGCCGGGGCTGGGGTTGTCACTGGAGGCCACGATGACCTCTGCGGTGTCTCCGGGGAGCAGATCCAGCAGCAGGAAGACCAGGAAGCTGACTCCCAGGAGAACGGCCAGCAGGTGGATCAACCGGGTTCCGAAGACGATCAGGTTCCGCACACGACTCTCCAGGTCAGTAGTCGTAGTGGGCTTTGTCTGCGGCGGATCCCCCTGTCCGTCACATGGTTAGCAGGACGGTAGGTCCCGGCCTCCATCGCGACGACCGCCGTGTTCCGGTGGGCGGAACGGGAGTGACCTCGGTCACCAGCCGCGCGGGTTGGGTTCCAGGCCGAACGTGTGCTTGCCGTACGAGTCGTAGACCGGCTCGGCCACGTTGCAGATGTGGTTCATGCCGGCGTGCAGGTCCCGCCAGAAGCGCTGCAGCGGCTGGTCGAGGCGGAGCGAGTTGCCGCCCGCGATGGCGAACAGGCGGTCCACCGCGTCCACCGCGCGCCGTACCGCGCGGACCTGGTTGCGGCGGGTCTCCAGGCGCAGCGCGTCCGGCACCCGGCCCTTGGCGGCGGCGTCGACCATGCGCTTCCAGTCGTCGATGAAGACCCGGCGGCCGATCTCGATGTCCGCGCTCGCCTCGCCGAGCTCGCGCAGGTGGTGCGGGTCGGTCTTGGTGACGTTGCCGATGACGGTGACCCGGCCGCGGGTCAGCTCGACGTACGCGGCGAGCGCGCCCTCGGCCATCGCCAGCGTGGCGCAGGAGATCGCGGCCGGGAAGATCGAGCCGAACGGCACGTGGTAGATCGGGTTGTCCCGGCCGACCGACCGGGCCTGGGTGCCGTCGACGAACCCCTTCGGGTCGATGACGCGGTACTCGGGCACGAACACGTCCTTGACCGACACGTCCTTGCTGCCGGTGCCCTTCAGGCCGAGGACCTCCCACGAGTCGTGGTGGATCGTGTAGTCCCCGCGGGGCAGCAGGAAGTGCCGCTCGTTCCCCGGCCGCCGGTCCACCTCGCCGTTCTCGTCGGTGACGAGGCCGCCGAGGATCACCCAGTCGCAGTGGTCGGTGCCCGAGGAGAACGGCCAGCGGCCGCTGAACAGGTAGCCGCCCTCGACCGGCCGGGCCCGCCCGAACGGCGCGTACGGCGAGGCGATCCAGGTGTCCGGGTCGTCGCCCCACAGCTCCCGCTGCACCTCGATCGGGAGCTGGCCGAGCTGCCAGGGGTGCACGCCGACGACGCCGGCGACCCAGCCGGCCGAGCCGCAGAACGAGCCGACCTTCAGCACCGCCTCGAAGAACTCGGCCGGATGCGCCTCGTACCCGCCGAACTCCTTGGGCTGCAGCAGCCGGATCACACCGGACTCGCGCAGCCGCTGCGCGGTCGCGTCGGTGAGTTTGCCGAGCCGCTCCGACTCCGGGGACTGCTCCCGCAGGAAGTCGGCCATCTTCTCGATTCGTTCCATGACCTCGCGCATCAGCCGCCCCTTTCACACAGTTCGTGCCGCGCGGAATGCGCTCGATCCTGACCATGCGTTCAAAACCGGGACATAGCCCGGTGCCGCGCACCGGAACACACGTCCGCCCGGAACCGGCGATCACCGCGATCATTGGGGGGCCGTGGCGGCACGGTGCGACGGTGAAGGCGAGGGGGCGCGTGGCCAGGAAGACATCGCGGGTCAGCCACCAGGGCGAGCGGTCCAGGCGGCGCATCCTCGAGGCGACCATGCGCATCGCCGCCCTGCGCGGGTACGCGGGGACCACGGTGAACCAGGTGGTCGAGGCGACCGGGCTGCCCGCCAGCTCCATCTACTGGCATTTCGGCAGCAAGGAGGAGCTGCTCGCGGAGGTGCTGGAGTACAGCTTCCGGCAGTGGCAGGCGGTCACGCCGGGGTTCGACCCGTCCGTGCCGGGGCCGTGGCACGAGCGCATGCACGACAGCTTCCTGCGCATCCGGGCCCGGCTGGACGCCCGTCCCGAGTACTGGCGGATGGGGCTGATGCTGGCGTTCGAGCGGAATCTCGGCAGCCTGCCGGCGCGCGACCGGTTCCTCGCCATCCGGAACGAGTCGATCGCGCAGATCACCGAGTGGTGGCGGCGCATGATCGGCGAGGAGGCGCTCGCCGGGCGGCCGGAGGTGCCCCTCGCGCTCGCCCGGCTGGGGCTCGCGGGGGTGGACGGGCTGTTCCTCGCCCAGCAGGGCGACGACCGCTGGGACGTGGACACGCTGCTGTGGATGCTGGCGCACGGGCTTGAGGCGGCCGCCCGGCGGATGCTCGCCGAGCCGGACGCTTTGCCGTTCCGGTCCGGCGAGCCGGTGCGCCGCGCGGGCGGGAGCGGTGGCGGGCGCGCCTCGGCCCGGCGTACGAGGAGCGCCGACGGCGACGGGCCGGCGGACGCGTCCACGGGCGGGAAGACGGACGGGGAGGCGAGGCTCTCCGGCCGGGAGCGGATCCTGCTCGCCGCGGCCGAGGTCGCCGCCGAGCACGGCTACCAGGGCACGACGATCAGCCGGGTGTGCAAGCGGGCCGGGCTGCCGGGCAGCTCGCTGTACTGGTTCTTCAAGGACAAGGACGCGATGCTCGCGGCCGTCGTCGCGCACAGCTACGAGGAGTGGCGGTCCCGGCAGTTCGCGCCCGGCCCGGTGCCGCCCGGGTCCTCCTGGGCGGAGGTGCTGCGCGCGGCGAGCCGGGACAACTGGACGGCGGTCGCGGACAGCCCCAACTTCCTGCGCATCGGCTGTCTGCTGCTGCTTGAGCGCCGGGAGACGACGCCCGCCGGGCGGGACATGTTCCAGCGCATCCGGCGGCACACGCTCGGCCTGTACACCGACTGGTTCGGCGAGTGGCTGCCCGCCGGGCTCGTCGCGGAGCGGCCCGGGCTGCCGGTGAACCTGGCGCGGCTGATGATGGCGTTCTCCGACGGAATGCTGATCTCGCTCCAGGTGGACCGGCCGGAGTGGGAGCCGCGCCGGTTCGCCGACATCGTGATCACCATGCTGGAGGCGGGCACGCGGTGCCCGCCGCCGCCCGCCGGCGCGGCGTCGCCGCGGGTCGCGTCCCCGGACGGCCAGGCGCGCTGACCGCCCGGGGGCCGCGGGCTACGCCCGGGAGCGGAGGACGGCGAGGCAGTCGAGCTGGACGCGCATGCCCGGGAGCTGGTGCACCAGGGTGTGCCGCGCGGGGCGGCTGTCCGGGTCGGGGAACATCTTCACCCACTCGCGGTTGACGTGCTCGCGGATGCCCCGGTCGGTGGTGTAGACGGTGATCTTGGCCACGGTCTCCTCGGTGCAGCCCGCCTCGTCGAGGATCGCCCGCAGGTTGGCGAACGCCTGCGCCACCTCGTCCGCGACGTCCTCGGGCATCTCGCCGGTCTTCGGGTCGCGCCCGCTGACGCCGCCGGTGACGAGCAGGCCGCCGATCGCGCCGGTGACGGTCACCGCGAGGGGGATGGGCTGGTCGCCGTGACCGAGCCCCGGTACCGAGATGGATTTGCGCCGCACGTGCTTCCTTTCGGTCGGACGCGGCCACGGGACGCGGGTGCGCCCGGCCGCGTGCGGTGGCGATGCCCGGCGCGCGGCACCTGACCGCCGCCCGCGGGCACCCTGTTTTCGCCGTAATGTCTAGTTCTGCCCGTGCCGCGGCGTTCGAATCATGGCGGGCCGCGCCGTACGGCCCGCCCGGCGCGTACGGGCCGGGCCGCCTCAGGCGTACTGGCGCTGCTCCTGGTGCACCCGGCGGCGGCTGCCCAGCCCGCGGGAGATGCCGAGCGCCGCCTCCACGATCGGCGGGGCCATCGCCGCGGTGGCGATCCGCTCCCGGGGCGCGACCACCCCGACCGCGGCGCGGATGCCGCCGTCGCCGTCGAAGATCGGGGCGGCGATCCAGCCGAGCGCGCCGTCCCGGTCGCCGCGGGTGACCGCGATGCCGTGCCTGCGGATGTCGCCGAGCGTCTTGCGCAGCGCGAACTCCTCGCGCCCGCCGCCGGACTCGAACCGCCGGGCGAGGTACTCGTTGAGCTCGTCGCCGGGCAGGTGGGCGAGCAGCACCAGGCCGGGCGCGCACCGGGTGAGCGGCATGCGGCGCGGCGGGTGGGCGCCGTGCAGCGCCGACCGGCCGCCGATGAGGTCGGCGATGATCACCGAGTCGCCGTCCCGGGAGCCGAGCGCCACCAGCTCGCCGGTGGCCTGGTGCAGGTCCACCAGGAACGGCCGGGCGATGTCGCGCATCGAACGCGCGCTCGGCACGCTCCAGCCGAGCCGCCACAGCCGCATGCCCAGCCGGTAGTGGCCGCGCGAGGTGCGCTCGACCGCGCCCCACTCGACCAGGTCGGCGAGGATGCGGTGGGTGGTGGCCGGCGGCAGTCCCGTGCGAACGCACAGACTGGAGATCGTCTGCTCCTGGTCCTCACCGGCGAACGCGTCCAGGACGCTGAAGATCCGCCGGAGCACGGATCGCTTGTCGGAATCCGCTGGGACTTGCTTCACCAGGTCTCCCAGTGCTCGGAATAGCCCAAAAGTACGCGAAACGCCCGTGACGCGACCGTAGGCGCTTGTCCGGAGCAACGTCAAGGAAGCGTGTTCCACCCACCGGGCCGGGCGGAGTCCGGCACTCGCCGTTCCATTGGGTGCGAGAAGGAGCCTGATCAAGGAAACCGCCGGTCACGCTTGGCACGCGGTCACCGTGGCCGTCGCGGGACGGGCACCCGCGGACATGGCAGGGGAAACGGCACCATGGCACAGATCGTGGTCGGCATCGCCGCCTCGCACACCCCTCAGCTCAGCTCGGGCGCGGACCTGTGGGCGGACCACGGGCGGCGCGACCGGCGCATGGCCCGGCTGCTCGGCCGCGACGGCGAGTACCACAGCTTCGAGGAGCTCGCCGCGGCGGCCGACCCGGCGATCGCGGCCGAGCTGACCCCGGAGGTCTGGCACGCCAAGTACCAGCGCACGCAGGACGGCATCGCCGAGCTGACCCGGCGGCTCGCCGAGGCGCGGCCGGACGTCGCGATCATCATCGGCGACGACCAGTGGGAGCTGTTCCGGGACGAGGGCGTGCCGGCGTTCGCGCTGTACCTCGGCGACGAGCTGTGGGACGAGCCGCGCAGCGAGGAGGAGCTGAGCCGGCTCGCCGAGGGGCTGCGGGCCGCGCAGTGGGCGCAGCACGCCGACCGGCGCATGTACCACCCGATCGACGCGAAGCTGTCCGCGCACCTCACCGAGGCGCTGTGCGTGGCCGAGTTCGACATCCACCGGTTCTCCGTGCAGAACGAGGGCCGCAGCCTCGGGCACGCGTTCACGTTCCCGCGCTACCGGCTCGGGCTGCCCGCCGAGACGCCGATCGTGCCGATCTTCATCAACACGTACTATCCGCCGAACGTGCCGACGCCGCGCCGCTGCCACCTGCTCGGCCGGGTGCTCGCCGAGGCGATCCGCGACTGGCCGCAGGACCTGCGCGTCGCCGTGATCACCTCCGGCGGGCTGAGCCACTTCGTCATCGACGAGGAGCTGGACCGGCGGGTGCTGGACGCCATCGCCGCCGGGGACCCGGCCCCGCTGGTGTCGATCGAGCGCAACCGGCTGCGCTCGGGCAACTCCGAGATCCTCAACTGGATCACCGCCGCGGGGGCGCTGACCGGGCTGCGGGCGGACTTCGTCGACTACGTCCCCGGCTACCGCAGCGAGGCGGGCACCGGCACCGGCATGGCCTTCGCCGCCTGGTCGTAGCCGCCTTGTCGTTGTCGCCCTGTCGTAGTCGCCGCCCCCGAACAGACCCACCGACCCACCCGAGAGGACGCATCGCATGCACGACGGCACCCTGGTCCTGGACGTCCACGGGCACGTCTCGGCCCCACCGGCGGCCTACAACCACCTGGTCTCGATGCTGGGATCGAACACCCCCTTCGCCAGCCCGATCGGCAAGCCGGCGGGCCCGAAGGGCGTCCCGGTGGAGGACTTCCGCGCCGCCGCGCAGCGGCACGTCGACTACATCGACGCGCGGAACATCGACGTGCAGGTGCTCGGCCCCCGGCCGTACCTGCACATGGGCTGGATGGAGCCGCACCTGGTCCCGGCGTGGGCGCGGTACGTCAACGACATGATCCACCAGCAGGTGGAGTTCTTCCCGGACCGGTTCGTCGGCGCGGCCCAGCTTCCCGTGGTGACCGAGGCGCCGGACGCGTCCGGGTGCGTGCCGGAGATCGAGCGGTGCGTGCGCGAGCTCGGCTTCGTCGCCGTGTACGCGCCGCCGGACGCGAGCGGGCGGCGCGCCACGCCGGGGCTGCACGAGCCGTACTGGTACCCGGTGTACGCCAAGTGCCAGGAGCTGGACGTGCCGGTGATCGTGCACGGCACGAACTCGCTCGACCCGCGCTTCCGCGTGGTGCCGAAGAACTACCAGCTCGGCTTCCTCACCGAGCAGTACCTCGCGGGCCAGTTCCTCGGCCACAGCGACGTGTTCGAGCGTTTCCCCGAGCTGCGGGTGATCATCTGCCACTGCGGCGGGGCGCTCGACCGGTTCATCCCGACCGACGACCACCTGCCGCAGAAGGACCTGAGCCGCAACCTGTTCTACGACTCGTGCGGGTACGACCTGCACTTCCTGGAGGCGGCGATCAAGCAGCGCGGCGTGGACCGCATGTGCTTCGGCACCGAGGCCCCCGGCTCCGGCGGCGCGGTACGGCCGGAGACCGGGCGGACCAGCGACGACCTGGTGCCGGTCATCGACGCGTTCCCGTTCCTGACCGCCGAGGACAAGCGCAAGATCTTCCACGACAACCCGCTGCGGGTCGTGCCCGGCATCGCCAAGGCCGGCCGCTACCAGGCCGCGCTCGCCGACGCCGCGCCCGCGTCCTGACCCGCGCCCACGCACCCTCACCCCCGTCCCCGGCGCCGGTCTCCCGGCCGGCGCCCTCACCCCCAATCGGCCATCCACGCCATTTCGCCCCGCGGCGACGACCGCGGCGGCAGATGAAAGGGGCTCGCATGCTCAGCGTCGCCGACAACGAACTGCTGACCCGAACCGGTCGCGGCACCCCCATGGGCGAGCTGTACCGCCGCTTCTGGTTCCCCGCCCTGCTCTCCCGGGAGCTGCCCGAGCGGGGCGGCCCGCCGGTCAAGGTCCAGTTGCTCGGCGAGAAGCTCGTCGCCTTCCGCGGCAAGGAGGGCAAGGTCGGGCTCATGGACGCCCGCTGCCCGCACCGGCACGCGAACCTGTTCTGGGGACGCAACGAGGAGGACGGCATCCGCTGCGTCTACCACGGCTGGAAGTTCGCCATGGACGGCCAGTGCCTGGAGATGCCGGCCGAGCCGCCGGACTCGACGTTCAAGAACCGGGTCCGCGTGGTGGCGTACGACACCCACGAGGCCGGCGGGATCATCTGGGCGTACCTGGGGCCGAAGGACGTCAAGCCCGAGTTCCCGCAGTTCGAGTGGACGCTGCTGCCCGACGACCACAGCTACGCCTCCAAGCGGCTGCAGCGGTGCAACTGGTTCCAGAACGTCGAGGGCGAGCTCGACACCGCGCACGTGCAGTTCCTGCACCGGGACTTCAACCCCGGCAACCGGGAGAACCTGAAGCACATGCTGGCCGGCGGCCACCCCGAGTACTCGATCTCCGAGACGCCCGTCGGCATGCTCGCGATCGCCCGGCGGTCGATGCCGGAGGCGCACTACTACTGGCGGATCACCCCGTTCCTCATGCCGGCGTTCACGCTCGTGCCGACGGGGCCGGACGAGCGCAACTTCTTCACCGCCGCGGTGCCGATCGACGACGAGAACATGTGGGGCTTCACCGTGTCGTGGCGGCACGACCGGCCCTTCGACGACGAGGACTGGGACAACGCCCTGTCCGGCAAGTCGCTGCACGTCAACGTCGACCCCAAGACGTTCCTGCCGCTGGCGAACGCCGAGAACGACTTCCTCATCGACCGCGAGATGCAGCGGACGACGAACTACACCGGCATCGTCGGCGTCCGCGTGCAGGACCTGCCGGTCCAGGAGGACCAGGGCGGGCCGATCTGCCAGCGCAACGAGGAGCACCTCGGCACCACCGACCGGGCGATCGTCGCCGCCCGCCGGCTCATGCTGCGCACCGCCAAGCAGCTCGCCGCCGGGACCGAGCCGGAGCAGCCGCGCAACCACGAGGCCTTCCGCATGCGGTCGGTGGCGTACCTGGCCCCGGAGAGCGAGCCGTGGCAGGACCTGTTCACCCGGTACCAGCCCGAGGGCGCCCCGATCGCCGCGCTCGGCTCCACGAGCGCATGACCGCGGGCGCCGAAACCGCCGCCGCGAGCCGCCCGCACGGCCCGTCCGTGCTGGACCGGCTCTCGGCCCTGGACACCTGCGCCGTCTCCGACGCCCTCGACCACCTCGGCATCCCCGGCGCGACGACCGGCATCCGGCCGATGTGGGGCCGCCCGAAGATCGTCGGGCGGGCGCGCACGGTCGAGGTCGCCGACGTCGCCGCCGCCGGGGACGTCCGCGGGCGGCACATCGCCACCCGGGCGGTCGCGGGCGGCGGCCCCGACGACGTGATCGTCATCGCGAACCAGGGCCGCACGTCGGTGTCCTGCTGGGGCGACATCCTCACCGCCGCCGCGCAGCAGCGCGGCATCCGGGGCGTGGTGATCGACGGCGCCTGCCGGGACGTGGACGCGATCGCCGACGCGGGCTTCCCCGTGTACGCGCGGGCGGGCGTGCCGATCACCGCGCGGGGCCGGATCGCCGAGCGGGCCGCCGACGTGCCGGTCTCGTTCGCCGGCGTGCGGGTACGGCCCGGCGACCTGGTCATCGCCGACGCCAGCGGCGTGGTGATCGTGCCCGCGGACCGGGCCGAGGAGGTGCTCGCGGCGGCCGAACGCCTGGAGCGCCGCCAGCGGGCCATGCTCGCCGCGGTCCGCGAGGGCCGCTCGGTGATCGACGTCATGCACGACAGCTCCTTCACCTCGGCACTCGCGGGGGAATCATGACCGACGCGGCATCGTGGGCGCGGCTCGCCGCGCTCGGCACCGCCACCGTCTCCGACGCCCTGGACCGCCTCGGCCTGCCCGGCAGCGCGCACGGCATCGCGCCGCTCGCCGACGGGCTCACCATGGCCGGTCCGGCGTACACGGTGCGGTACGTCCCCGCCGGGGACCCCAAGGGCACGGTGGGCGACTACATCGACCAGATCCCGCCCGGCGGCGTGGCCGTGCTCGACAACCAGGGCCGCACCGACGCCACGGTGTGGGGCGACATCCTCACCATGTACGCCTCCTCCCGGCACCTCGCCGGGACCGCGATCTGGGGCGTGTGCCGGGACGTGAAGACGGCCCTGGAGACCCGCTACCCGCTCTACACGCGGGGCCGGTTCATGCGCACCGGCAAGGACCGCGTCGAGGTCGCCGACACGCAGGTCCCGGTCGCGCTCGGCGACGTGCAGGTACGGCCCGGCGACATCGTGGTCGGCGACGACGACGGCGTCGTGGTCGTGCCCGCGCACCGCCTCACCGAGGTGCTCGACCTCGCCGAGAACATCGGCGCGACCGAGGACGAGATCGCCAAGGCGGTGCTGGCGGGCGACACGATCGCCGAGGCCCGCGCCCGGTTCGGATACCACACGCTGCAGCGAGGAGCGCGCACATGACCGCGTTCGACAGGAAGGTCGGCAGCGCGGAGTTCCGCCGGGTGCGGGACCGGTTCACCCGCTGGGGCCGGTGGGGCGACGACGACGAGCTCGGCGCGCTCAACCTGGTCACGCCCGAGCGGGTGGCCGCCGCGGCGGCGCTGGTGCGCAAGGGCAAGGTCATCTCGCTCGCCACGCCGATCGTGGACGGCGGCCAGGTGCGGCCGATCCCGACCCGGTTCCGGCCGGTGCACACGATGACGCGCTCCGGCGGCGACGTGGCGGCGGCGTACCAGGCGGGCTGGCAGGGCTTCCTGTTCACCGACGACATGATCGTGATGCCGTTGCAGACGGGCAGCCACTGGGACGCGCTGTCGCACGTGTTCTGCGACGGCCGCATGTACAACGGCCGCGGCACCGCCGACGTGCCCGCGACGGGCGCGGCGCGCAACGGGATCACGGTGGCGGCGAACCGCATGGCCGGGCGCGGCGTGCTGCTCGACGTGCCCGCGCTCACCGGGCGGCCCTGGCTGGAGATCGGCGAGTCGGTCGAGGCCGAGGACCTTCAGGCGTGCTGCGAGCGGCAGGGCGTGACGATCGGCCCCGGCGACTTCGTGCTGGTGCGCACCGGACGGATCGGCGCGGCGAAGGCGAGCGGCGAGTGGGGGCCGGAGTTCAGCGGCGGCCCCGGCTCCGGGCTCGGCTTCTCCACGATCGAGTACCTGTGCGAGCGGGACATCGCGGCGCTGGCGACCGACACGTTCTCGGTGGAGATCCTGCCGAGCCAGACGATCGAGGAGGCCGAGCGCTCACCGCTGCACGTGATCATGGTGCAGGGCGCCGGCGTGCACCTGGGCGAGCTGTGGGATCTGGAGGAGCTCGCGGCCGACTGCGCCGACGACGGCGTGTACGAGTTCCTGCTCGTCGCCGCGCCGATGGCGGTCGAGGGCGCGGTCGGGGCGCCGGTGAATCCGCAGGCCGTCAAGTAGCCCGGACAGACACGGAGATTGAGGGGTTGGGCGTGGGCTCACTGACAGGCAGGGTCGTGCTGATGGCCGGGGGCGGGCGCGGCCTGGAATCGGTCGCCGCCGCGCTGCTGCGGGAGGGCGCGGTGCTCGCGCTGCAGGCGCAGGGCGAGGCCGAGCGCAAGGCGGCGGCGCGGGTCGAGGCGGGCGGCGCGCACTCCGGCACGTGCCGGGTGCTCGACGAGACCGTGACGGACTTCGCGGACGCCGACCGGGTGGTGTCGGCGCTCGCCGCGGCGGCGGGCCGGGTGGACGTGCTGCTCACGCCCGCCCCGCCGGAGGAGGCCGGGCACCTGGCCGACCTCGGCCCCGACGCGTGGGGTGCGACGGTCGCCCACCTGAGGCGGGTGGTCGGGCTGACCCGGGCGGCGGCGCGGCACATGGCCGGGCGCGGCGCGGGCCGGGTGATCACGTTCTCGTCGAGCAGCACGTACGAGTCCGCCGGGGCGGGACGCGCGGCGGTCAACTCGGCGGTGCTGAGCCTCACCAGCGCCGTCGCCGCGTCGGTCGGCGGGCAGGGCGT
>Ga0164243_10006805_pt1 | contig 17245 bp, 17 predicted proteins | sample OricompcompostOP_FD_108781 | JGI IMG/M metagenome (GOLD analysis project Ga0164243, IMG submission 108781) | Organic Plus compost microbial communities from Emeryville, California, USA - Original compost - Organic plus compost (OP) | ecosystem: Engineered > Solid waste > Mixed feedstock >... | reverse complement strand
CTGGTCGACCTGAGCGTGCTGGAGCTGATGGGCAAGGCCACCAACACGCCCTACTGGCGCTGCATTCCCGCCGGCGGGCAGGACCCGGTGGTGCTGGAGAACATGCGCGCCGCCTTCGAGCGGCTGTCGCCCGAGCTGAAGATCGGCCTGGTGCAGGTGATGCTGCAGAAGTACGGCCAGCAGGTCACCGTGACGCAGAAGCTGGACGACCCGACGCGCGAGGCGATCCGCGCGGTCTATTCGCAGCGCTTCCCGCAACTGGGCGAGACGGTGGACGTGACCACCTGGCAGGCCTTCGAGCCGCTGTTCTTCGGCGTGCCGGTGCCGGGCACGCCGCCCATCGTCGCGGCGCCGGCCGCGATGCCGGCCACTGAGCCGCCGGCGGCACCGGCGGGGACGACGGGTGGTTGAGATGCGCCTGCCGCGCCTGCATGCCGCTGCCGTCCTGAGTGGGGCGCTGTGGGCCGCCGCCTGGCTCGCGGCGGCGCCCGCGGCCCTGGCGCAGACCTCGGCCGCCGGCACCGCCTCGTCAGCCGCGGCGCGCTCGACCGCTGCCGCGCCCGTGGGGCCCGCCGGCGCCACCGCTTCGCCCAGCGCCGACACCGGCGCACGCTACGTCGAGTCGTGCCGGCAGGCGCTGGAGCGCGGCGTGGCGCAGCCCGGCTGCCAGGGGCCGCTGTACGCCAACGAGCTGGCGCGCCTGAAGGAAGACGCACTGCGCACCAACAACCCGAACCTGCTGACGCTGCTGGGCGACGCCTACCAGAGCAACCGCACCGGCATCTCCGACATCGGGCAGGCCTACCGCTGGTACCTGCTGGCGGCGGTGCGCGGCGACCCGCGTGCGATGCAGCGCCTGAGCGACATGTACCGCTCGGGCCAGGGCGCGCCCAACGACAACGTGAAGGCGCTGGGCTACGCCCGGCTGGCGCAGCGGCTGGCCATCCCCGGCAGCACCGAGGCGAAGCAGGCCTCCGAGACCATCGCCTCGCTGGGCAGCCACATGGCGCAGGAAGAGCGCGCCCTGGCCGACCGCTTCGCCGGCGAGCTGGAGCAGAACCTGCGCCGCTCGACGGCGCCGGGCACCGACGCCGCGGCCGGCGCACCCGCCGCGCCGCCGCCGCAGGCGAGCACGCCGCTGACCAGCCGCCTGCCCGGCCTGGGCGCGGCGCAGGCGCAGCAGGAGGCTGCGGCGCCTTCCGACCAGCCGCCTCGCCCCGTGCCGGCGACGCCGCCCGGCCTGCCCGGCAGCGGAGGGGCGGCGCAGCTGCCCCGAACCCCGCAGTGAGAGAGTGAGGCCACAGCCATGTTCGACTTCCCGATGAAGCATCCGCGGCCGATGCACCGCCTGTGGCCGCTGTGCCTGCTGGCGGCATGCGGCCTGGCGCCCGTGGCCGCGATGGCCGCCGGCAGCGGTGGCGGCCAGGGCGACACCACCACCACGGTCATCGACAACCCCGGCGGCGGCACCAACCGCATCGAGGTCACCGGCAACAGCGTGCGCAGCGTGCAGACCGGCTGCACCGACGGCGTGGCGAACGTGAACAGCGTCAACATCGACGGCCAGAGCCTGAAGGGCCGCACCATCATCGTGCAGGGCCGCAACGTGCGCGACGTGCACGTCGACGGCAAGGACTGCGCCGACAAGAAGGGCCAGCGGCCGGCGGGCGCCAACGTCAACAGCATCACCATCCAATGAGCGAGGAGCGATCCGTGCGAAGCGCCGCCGTGCTGGCCGCCTGCGCGCTGGCGCTGGCCGCCTGCGGCGAGAGCGCGCAGCCGCCGGCCCCGGCGGCCGCTCCTCCCGCGCCGGCGCCTTCCGCCGAGGCGCCTGCGCCTGCCGCGCCGCCGCCCGTGGCCGCCGCCCCGGCACCCGCCTCCGCGCCGGCCGCGCCGCGCGAGGTGCCGATGAGCGTGCAGGGCACCGCCAGCGCGGGCCTGACGGTGCGCGTCAAGTCCGTGGAGATGGGCGAGGACGCCACCATCCTGGACATCAGCGCCTCCTTCGAGAACCGGCGCACCAACTTCACCAACCTCGCCGAGAGCGAGACCTACCTCGCCGACTCCGCGGGCAACCGGCTGATGCTCAAGCGCCCGCCGGACAACCGCTACCTGCGCATCATGTCGGGCGACACGATGCAGGGGCGCCTGGTGTTCCTGGGCAGCGTGCCGCCTTCGGAGACGCAGCTGCGCCTGGTGATCAACGACGGCATGCCGCCCGACAGCACCGCGGGGCCGGGCCTGGCCATCGCGCTGCCGCTGAAGCCGGCCGGAGGCTCCTGAGCAGGCTGTGAACGGATCCGGCATGGCCACGTTCCTTGCCAGGCTGGCGGCCGGCGTGTCGGCGGCGGCGCTGCTGGCCGCGGCGGCGCACGGCTACACGGTGCGGCGCGTGGCGCAGAGCCTGAAGGATGCCGACAGCCGCTTCGTCCGCGTCGAGGACGCGCCGCAGACGCGCTGGGAGCGGGCCGGCAGCGGCACGCAGCTGTCCACCGGCGGCCCGCAGACGCAGTTCGGCCCGGCCGGCGGGCCTTCCACCGTGTTCCGCACGGCCGAGGTGCCGCCCGAGCGGCTGGAGCGCACGCAGGCGCTGCTCGGCGAACTGCAGGCGCGCCAGGACGAGCGGCAGTCCATCGTGATCGACCTGCCGGCCGACGTGCTGTTCGACTTCGACAAGGCCGACCTGCGCCCCGATGCGCAGCCCTCGCTGGCGCGCGCCGCGGAGCTGCTGCACAGCTACCCCACCGCGCCGGTGCGGGTGCGCGGCCACACCGACGCCAAGGGCTCGGACGTCTACAACGAGGCGCTGTCGATCCGGCGCGCCGAGGCGGTGGCGGCGGCGCTGGCCCGGTCGGCGGGGCGCGAGCGCATCAGCGCGCAGGGCCTGGGCGAGCGCGAGCCCGTCGCGCCCAATGTCCGCCCGGACGGCAGCGACGACCCCGAGGGGCGCCAGCGCAACCGGCGCGTGGAGATCGTGATCGAGGCGCTGCCTTCCACGCCCGGCAAGACATCATGAATGGAGGTGTGCATGGCACTCGTCGCCTGTCCTGAATGCGGCCACCAGGTGTCCACGCTGGCGAAGGCCTGCCCGCAGTGCGGCGCGCCGCCGCCCGGTGCGCGCACCAGCGAGCCGGTGATCACCGGCGGCCTGCTCGGCAAGCTGGCCACCGTCCTCGGCGCCTGGCTGGTGATGCCCTGGGTCGTGCGGCTGCTCACCTTCATCGCCGCGATGGTGATGTTCAGCGTGATGTTCGCGTTCTCGCGCTAGGGCCTGTTAACGCTATGGAAGGGGTGGCGAGCTTCCCTCCGGGTTGCTTCGCAAAGGGGCCGTCTGCGACGTTGCCCGCGCTTGCAAGGCGAAAGCCTTGCTGCGCGCGGGCGCCTTGCATCCAGCCCCTTTGCGAAGCAACGCGATCCCCTTCCATAGCGTTAACAGGCCCTAGACGGTCCGCCGGCTCATCCGCTGCGCCGCGGCCAGCGTCAGCACCGCCACCACGCTTCCCGCCAGCAGGACCCACAGCCCCGCCGTGTAGCCGGCCTGCGGCTGCCACAGCACGCCCAGCAGCCAGGGCGCCAGCGCGCGCGCCACGGCCGTCGGCAGGCCCAGCGCGCCGTTCAGCGTCGCCACGTGCGCGCGGCTCACGTACTGCGCGATGGCGGTGCCCTTGACGATGGTGAGCATGCCGTTGCCCATGCCGTAGAAGGCGACGAACAGCAGCGCCAGGCCGACGTGCCCGCCGGCGGCCAGCAGGACGGCCAGGCCGATCGGGATCAGGCAGGGGATCAGCCGGTTCGCCAGGTGCAGGTCGAAGCGGTGCTCGAAGAAGTACAGCAGCGCGCGGCCCAGCACCTGCATCGCGCCGATGCTGGCCGGCATCGCGATGGCCCAGGCCTCCGACAGGCCGGCGCCGCGCAGCAGGCTCACCATGTGCGGCGGCAGCGCGGCGGTCACGGCCATCATCAGCACCACGAACACGCCGATGAGCAGGAAGGGCGCGCTGCGCAGGTGGGCCTTGAAGCCCGGGTCGGCGGCGCGGCCCGCGCCGGCCGCCTGCACCGCCAGGGCCGCGCGCGGCGCGCCGCGCAGCCAGTGCCAGTGCAGCGGCGCGCACACCGCCAGGTGCAGCACGGCCAGGCCGACCAGCGTGCCGCGCCAGCCGGCATGCCCGATGCCCCAGGCCACCAGCGGGATGAACACCGTGCTGGCCAGCCCGCCCAGGAAGGTCAGCGTGATGATGGCGCGCCGGAAGTCCAGCGGGAAGCGCCGCGTCACTGCCGCGAAGGCCGGGTTGTAGAGCGTGCCGGCCAGGCCGCAGCCCAGCAGCGTCCAGGCCGCGTAGAAGCCCCAGCGCGTCGCCACCACGCTGTGCAGCAGCAGGCCGGCGGCCAGCAGCAGCGAGCCGCCGGTCATCACCGCGCGCTCGTGGCCGCGGTCGATCCAGCGGCCCACCGGCCAGGCCATCACGCCTTCCATCAGCAGCGCCAGGCTGAAGGCCAGCGAGGACTCGGCGCGCGTCAGGCCGAGCGATTGCTCCACCGGCTCCAGCAGCACGCCGAAGCCGTAGAACACGCTGCCCCAGCTGATGAGCTGCCCCACCGACAGCCAGGCGACGAGGCGGCGGTCGTAAGCGGGCGCGGCAGGGGGCATCCCCCGAGCTTACGCAACCCGGCGCGGGCGGGTCAGAACGGGTAGTGCCGCGCGCCCGCCTGCACCGTCACCCAGCGCAGGTCGGTGAATTCCGCGATGCCGGCCTTGCCGCCGAAGCGGCCCCAGCCGCTGCCCTTGACGCCGCCGAAGGGCATCTGCGCCTCGTCGTGCACCGTCGGCCCGTTGACGTGGCAGATGCCGGACTCGATGCGCTGCGCCACCTGCAGGGCGCGCGCCGCGTCGCGGCCGAACACCGCGGCCGAGAGGCCGTAGGGGTTGTCGTTGGCGCAGGCGACGGCTTCCTCCACGCCGTTGACGCGCACGATCGCCTTCACCGGGCCGAAGGTTTCCTCGGCGTAGATGCGCATGGCCGGCGTGACGTGGTCCAGCAGCGTGGCGGGCATCAGCGTACTGTCGGCCTTGCCGCCGCACAGCAGCGTGGCGCCCTTGGTGAGCGCGTCGTCGATCAGCGCGTTGCAGTGGTCCACGGTGCTCATGCCGACCACGCTGCCGAGCACCACCGGGTCGGGCCCGCGCGGGTCGCCCAGGGGCAGGGCGGCGGCCTTGGCGGCGAACTTCTGCACGAAGGCGTCGGCGACGGCGGCATCGACCACCAGCCGCTCGGTGCTCATGCAGATCTGGCCCGAGTTCATGAAGCAGCCGAAGGCGGCGGCATCCACTGCGGCGTCGAGGTCGGCGTCGTCCAGCACCAGCAGGGGCGCCTTGCCGCCCAGCTCCAGCACCACCGGCTTGAGGTGCTGCGCGCACTGCACCGCGATGAGCCTGCCCACGCGGGTGGAGCCGGTGAAGTTGACGCGGCGCACGGCAGGGTGCGCGATCATGGCGTTGACCACCGCCTCGGCATCGGCCGGCGCGTTGGTCACGTAGTTCACCACCCCGGCCGGGAAACCCGCGTCGACGAAGGCCTGCGCGATCAGCCGGTGCGTGTGCGGGCACAGCTCCGAGCCCTTGAACACCACCGTGTTGCCGCAGGCCAGCGGCGTGGCGAGCGCGCGCACGCCGAGGATGACGGGTGCGTTCCACGGCGCGATGCCCAGCACCACGCCGGCCGGCTGGCGCAGGCCCATCGCCAGGCTGCCGGGCACGTCGGAGGGGATCACCTCGCCGGCCACCTGCGTGGTCAGCGCCGCCGCCTCGCGCAGCATGCCGGCCGCCAGGTGCACGTTGAAGCCGGCCCACAGGGCGGTGGCGCCGGTCTCGCGCGGCAGCGCGGCGACGAACTCGGGCGCCTTCGCCTCCAGCGCGTCGGCCGCCTTGAGCAGCAGCGCGCGGCGTTCGCCGGGGCCGGTGTGGCGCCAGGTCTTGAAGGCTTCGGCCGCCGCCTCGACGGCACGCAGCGCGTCGGCCGGCGTGGCCGCGGGCGCGCGCGAGGCCGGGCTGCCGTCCAGCGGGTTGCGCCGCTCGAAGGTGGCGCCGTTTTCGGCGTCGGCGGCGAGGCCGTTGATGAGCATGGACAGGTCGGACATGGGGACGGGTTCTCCTTCAAGGGGCTGCGGCGGCGGTGCCGAGGTAGGCCTGGCGGATGACGTCGGAGCGCGCCAGTTCGGCGGCCGGGCCGCCGGCGACCAGCGCGCCGCGCTCCAGCACATGCGCGTGGTCGGCCACGGCCAGCGCCTTGCGCACGTTCTGCTCCACCAGCAGCACGGTGGTGCCGGCGTCGGCGATGCGCCGGGCGATGGCGAGCAGCTCGTCCACCATGCGCGGCGCCAGGCCGAGCGAGGGCTCGTCCAGCATCAGCAGGCGCGGGCCGCTCATCAGGGCGCGGGCCACGGCCACCATCTGCTGCTCGCCGCCGCTCATGGTGCCGGCGAGCTGGTGGGCGCGCTCGGCCAGGCGCGGGAAGTCCTCGAAGGCCTGGCGCAGGCGCGCGGCGCGCTCGACCTTGCCGGCCAGCCAGCCGCCCAGTTCCAGGTTCTCGGTGACGGTCATCTGCGGGAAGAGCTGCCGCCCTTCGGCCACCAGCGCCATGCCGCGGCGCACCGCCACGCCGGGCTGCTTCACCGGCAGCAGCGTGTCGTCCAGCAGCACGGTGCCGGTGCGCGGGATCAGGCCGGCCAGGGCCTTGAGCAGCGTGGTCTTGCCGGCGCCGTTGGGGCCGAGGATCACGGTGAGGCCGGGGCCGACGGCGAGGTCGATCGAACGCAGCACGTTGAAGCCGCCGTAGCCGGCGCCCAGGCCCTCGATGCGCAGGCGAGCCGTCATGCGAGCACCTCATCGCCTAGGTAGGCGTCGATCACTTCGGGGTTGCGCACCACCTCGGCCGGCGCGGCATCGGCGATCTTGCGGCCCTGGTGCAGCACCAGCACGCGCTCGACATGGCGCAGCAGCGTGGCCACGGCATGCTCGATCCACACCACCGCCAGGCCCAGCTCGCCGCGCAGGCGGCCGATCAGCCGCGCCATCGCCTCCACCTCGGCTTCCGTCAGGCCGGCGGCCACCTCGTCCAGCAGCAGCAGGCGCGGACGGGTGGCCAGCGCCATGCCGATCTCCAGCAGCCGCTGCTGCGCGGGTGTGATCGCGGCCGCCGGCAGCGCGGCATGGCGTTCCAGGCCGATCAGCGCGAGGATGGTGCCGGCATCGGCGAGCGCCGGCGCCGCGGCGGCGCGGTGCCGGCCGGCGAACTGCAGGCCGAAGTCCACGTTGTCGCGCACGCGCATGGCGGCGAACACCCGCGGCGTCTGGAAGGTGCGCGCCACGCCCTGCGCGGCGAAGCGGTGCGGGCCCTGGCCGGCCAGGTCGCGCCCGTCCATCCGCAGCGCGCCGGCGGTCGGCGCGATCACGCCCGAGATCGCGTTGAAGAAGGTGGTCTTGCCGGCGCCGTTGGGGCCGATGATGCCGACCAGCTCGCCAGTGTCGAAAGTGGCGCTCACCGCGTCCACGGCGGTCAGGCCGCCGAAGCGCACCGTCACCTCGCGGGCGTCCAGCAGGCGCTCAGCCATCGCGGCCTCCGCGCGCCGCGAACCAGCCGCGCAGCGTCTCGCGGCGCAGGCTGCCCAGGCCGTCGGGCAGGTACATCACCGACAGGATCAGCAGCAGCCCCAGCGCCATCATGTAGGCCTGCGGCAACTGCAGCCGCAGCGTCTCGGCCAGCACGCTGAACATCACGGCGGCCGCGACCGGGCCCCACAGCGTGGCGGCGCCGCCGATCAGCGCGATCAGCACGGTCTGGAAGCCGATGAAGGGGTTGAACACCGTCACCGGGTCGATGTAGGTCCAGCGCACCGCCATCGCCGCGCCCGCCGCGCCGGCGAAGGCGGCGGTGAGGGCGAAGCCGAGCGTCTTCACCCAGCGCGTCGGCACGCCCAGCGTCTGCGCGCGCTGCTCGTCGGCGCCGATGCCCGCCAGCGCCAGGCCGAAGCGGCTGCGCCGCACGGCCATCGCGGTGGCCACGGCGCCCGCCGCGATCGCCAGCAGCGTGAAGTAGACCGTGCGGTCGTCGGGCACCACCGCGAGCACGCGGCCGACGGTGCCGGTCACCTGCTTCTCGAAGTAGGTGACGGCGTGGCGGATCAGCTCCGTCATGCCGAAGGTCAGCACCGCGAAGTACGTGCCGCGCAGGTGCAGCACCGCCGCGCCCATGACCAGCGCGACGGCCGCGGCGACGGCGGCGCCGAGCGCGATGACCACCGGCCAGGGCAACTGCTCCAGCGTCAGCGCGCTGGCGTAGGCGCCGATGCCGAAGAAGGCCGAGGTCGCCAGCGACAGGTAGCGCGTGCTGCCGCAGAACACGCTCCAGCTCGACGCCAGCGCCACGTACATCAGGCAGGCCATCGCCAGCGACAGCGCGAACTCGCCCACCAGGGCCGGCAGCAGCGCGGCGCCGGCGGCGAGCAGCGCCAGGAGGATCGCGTCGCGCTTCATCGTTTCGAGAACAAGCCGTTCGGCCGCCACAGCAATACGGCGATGAACACGCCGTACGAGAGCAGCGACTTGAGCGAAGGGTTGGTGAAGTGCATGCCCAGCGCCTCGATCACGCCCAGCAGCAGCCCGCCGGCCAGCGTGCCGCCCATGCTGCCGAAGCCGCCGAGGGTGATGACGATCAGCGCCGTCACGGTGTAGGGCTCGCCCATCGCCGGCGTGATGGTGTAGGCCATCGACAGCAGGCAGCCCGCCACGCCCGACAGGCCCAGGCCAACGCCGAACATCAGCGGGTGCAGGCGCTTCGTGTCGATGCCCACCAGCTGCGCGCCGACGGGCGACTGCATCAGCGCGCGCACACCCTTGCCCAGCAGCGTGAAGCGCAGCAGCGCCATCAGCGCCAGCGAGAACAGCAGCGCCAGGCCGAACACCAGCAGCTTGTTGGCCGCGAACTGCGTGCCGCCGACCTGCACCGGCTGCGTCAGGTAGTCGTAGCCGCGCAGGTCGCCGCCCCAGGCCCAGGAGGCGAGGTTCTGCACCAGGAACATCAGGCCGAAGGCGACCATCAGTCCGCGCGCCTCGAACACGTCCACGTTCGGCGCGTCGGCAGCCAGCTTGCGGAAGGTGAGGCGGTGGACCACCAGCCCCAGCCCCAGCAGCAGCACGAACACCGCGGGCAGCATCGCCAGCGGCGACCAACCCAGCAGCGTGGCCGCCATCCACGTGAGGTAGGCGCCCAGCATCAGGAACTCGCCGTGCGCGATGTTCAGGATGCGCATGAGGCCGTACTGCAGGTTCAGGCCCAGGCCCACCAGCGCGTAGATGCCGCCGGTGATCAGCCCGCTGGCGATCAGCTCGAACCAGGCCGTGGCGGACACGTCGCGCCTACTTCCAGGCCGGCTTGGCGGGGTTGAGCTTGGCCGTCGCCACCGAGGCGGGCCACACGACCTCGAACTCGCCGTTCTGCCACTGGCCCACCGTGCCCGGCGTGGCCGTGTTCTCGCTGCCGGTGAATCGGACGTCGCCGATGATGGTCTTGTGCGTGGTGCCCGCGACGTGATCGCGGATCGCCTTGCGGTCGAGCCCGACCTTCGCCACCGCGGCCTGCAGGATCTCCAGCCCCGCCCAGCAGTGGCCGCTGGCCCAGCGGTCGGGTTCCTTGCCCTCGAACTTCTTCGTGTGCGCGTCGAAGTAGGCCTTGGCGCTGGGGCTGGTCTTCGCGTTCCACGAGCCCATGCCCAGCACGCCCTCGGCGCCCGGCGCGGTGATGACGTTGCGGTAGAGCTGGAAGGCCGTGCCCACCGAGGCGTAGAAGAACTTCGGGTTGAAGCCGATCTCCTTGGCCTGCTTGCTCGCCAGGATGGTGTCGGGCGGGTAGGTGATGCCGATGAAGGCGTCCGGGTTCTGGTCCTTGATGCCGCGCAGCACGGGCGCGAGGTCCTTCACGCCCAGCGGGTAGCTCTTGCGCTCCACCACCTGGATCGAGGTCTTCTTCAGCGCGTTGTTCAGCGCCGCGAAGTTCTCCAGGCCGAACAGGTCGTCCATGTAGACGATGGCGACGCTCTTCGCGCCGTTGGCGGCCAGCATGTCCACCAGCGCGCCCATCATGCGGTCGGGCTGCTGCAGCAGCGAGAAGAAGAAGGACAGGTTCATGTCGATCAGCTTGCGCGACAGCGCCGTGGGCGCCAGCATCGGGTAGCCGAAGCGCTGCGCCAGCGGCGCGATCGCGAAGTTGGCGTTGCTGCCCCAGGGCGGCAGGATCAGGTCCACCTTGTCGCTGCCCATCAGCTTCTGGTAGCTGCGCACGCAGGTCTCGATGTCGCTGCGGTCGTCGGAGCTGACCAGCTCGACCGGGCGCTTCACGCCCTTGACGTCCAGCCCGCCGGCGGCGTTCACCTGCTCGGCCCACAGCAGGTAGTTGGGCTCCTGGCTCACCTGGGCGCCGGGCGTCCAGGGGCCGGTGCGCGACATGGCGTAGCCGATGCGCACGGGGCCGCCGGACGCGGTCTGCGCGCGCAGCGCCGGCGCGAAGGCCGCGCTGCCCAGCACGGCGGCGGTGCCCTGCATCCAGCGGCGGCGGTTGGGGGTGGATCGGTCTGCGGCCATGGCGTGTCTCCTTGCGCTTGTCCTGCGCCGCATCGTAGGAAGGCGCCGCACCGGCCGCTGTGCAGGGCGCGCACTGTCCGCTTGCGCCAGCGCGCACCGGCCTCGGGGTTTCCCCGCAGTCGGCGGCGCGGCGCGGCGGGCGCTGCCCATAATCCCGCGCACCCCCTTCCCTCAACGGAGCGCGCCGTGACCCCGTCCCTGCTGCTGAGCACCGATGCCGTGGCCCCGCGCGAGCGCGCGCCGCAGTGGCGCGAGTGGGTGTGGCGCCACTTCGGCGGGCTCGACTCCGACCTGTACGGCGACACGGACTTCGACGGCCACCTCTCGGCCTCGCGCGCCGGCGACGTCATCCTCACCCGGCTGGAGGGCGGCCGCCACCGCGTGCTGCGCACGCCGCAGCTGGCGCGGCGCGACGAGGCCGCCTACCTCAAGATCGTCGCGCCCTGGCAGGGCAGCGCCACGGTGCACCAGCAGGGCCGCACCGCCGGCGCGCGCGAGGGCGGCTGGATCATCTACGACACCACCGAGGGCTACGAGATCGACAACCCGGAGCACACGGAGCACCTGATCGTGATGCTGCCGAAGGCGCAGATGGCCGAGCGCGGCGTGCACCTGGCGCCGCTGATGGCGCGCCGCGTCGGCGGCTCGGCCGGCATCTCGCGCGTGGCGCTGGAGACCATGCGCAACACGTACCGCGAGCTGCCCGCGATGAGCGAGACCGCCGCGCGCGGCGCCGGCGAGATGATCATGCAGCTGGTGCGCCTGTCGCTGCTGGAGCTGGCCGGGCACGAGACGGCGGTCACGCAGAAGACGGCGCTGCAGGACCGCATCCGCGACCACGTGGCGCGCCACCTGGCCGACCCGCAGCTGTCCATCGACCACATCGCCCGCGCGCTCAACTGCAGCAAGCGCCACCTGCACAACGCCTTCGCGCACGGCGACCTGACGCTGGCCAGCTACATCCAGCAGCAGCGGCTGCAGGCCTGCATCCGGCAACTGCGCCAGGGTGCGGGCGACGCGCGCTCGATCACCGAGATCGCGCTGTCGTGCGGCTTCGGCAACCTGTCGCACTTCTCGCGCCTGTTCCGCGAGCACACGGGCATGAGCCCGAGCGAGTTCAGGCAGGCGGGGCACCTGACTCGCGATTGAGGCTTCGGGCGCGGCAGCAAACGGACTCCTTCCGAACAACCGTTCGCACTGAGCCTGTCGAAGTGCCGTCCCGGGCTTCGATCCTTCGACAGGCGCAGGACAGGCCAAGCTCAGCCTGAACGGGTTCTTTCGATCAAGCGCAATTCGGCATCAGGCGTCGGCCGCCAGCGTGCGCCGGTACTGCATCGCCTCGGCCACGTGCGCCTTGCCGATCCCGTCCGCACCCGCCAGGTCGGCGATGGTGCGCGCCACCCGCAGCGCGCGGTGCGTGGCGCGGGCGCTCCAGCCCAGGCGCGCGGCGGCCGACTGCAGGAAGGCCAGGGCGTCCGGCTCGGCCTGCGCATGCGCGTCGAGCGCGCGGCCGGCGAGCGCGTGGTTGGGCAGGCCCTGGCGCGCCAGCGCCCGGCCGCGGGCCGCGGCCACGCGCTCGCGCACCGCCGCGCTGCCTTCGCCGGGCGGCGCCGAGAGCAGTTCGTCCGGCGGCACGGCCGGCACCTCGATGTGCAGGTCGATGCGGTCCAGCAGCGGGCCGGACAGGCGCCCCTGGTAGCGCGCCACCTGGTCCGGCGTGCAGCGGCAGGGCCGGCCGCGCGCGCCGCGCAAGCCGCAGGGGCAGGGGTTCATCGCCGCCACCAGCTGGAAGCGCGCCGGAAACTCGGCCTGCCGTGCCGCCCGCGCGATGTGGATGCGGCCCGTCTCCAGCGGCTCGCGCAGCGCCTCCAGCGCGGCGCGCGGGAACTCGGGCAGCTCGTCGAGGAAGAGCACGCCGTGGTGCGCCAGCGAGATCTCGCCCGGCCGCGGCGGCGAGCCGCCGCCCACCAGCGCCACCGCGCTGGCGCCGTGGTGCGGCGATCTCAGCGGCCGCTGGAAGATGCGCGCCGGGTCCAGCCGCCCGGCCAGGCTGTGGATCGCCGCCGTCTCCAGCGCCTCGTCCACCGCCAGGCCGGGCAGCAGCCCGGCGAAGCGCTGGGCCAGCATCGACTTGCCGGCGCCGGGCGGGCCGACCATCAGCAGGCTGTGCCCGCCCGCGGCGGCGATCTCCATGGCGCGCCGGGCGGCGGCCTGGCCCTTGACGTCGGCCAGGTCGGGGCCGGGCGGCGCCGCGGCTGCCGGCGCAGCGGCCACGCGCACCAGGCCGGCCGCCTGCGCGGCCGGCGCCCCGGCGTCGGCCGGCAGGAAGGCCTGCACCACGTCGAGCAGGTGGCCCGCGCCGCAGACCTGCGTGCCGGGCACCAGCGCCGCCTCGCGGGCGCTGTCCATCGGCAGCACCAGCCGGGTGTCCGCGCCGCCGGTGCGCAGGGCCAGCGCCATCGCCAGCGCGCCGCGCACGGGGCGCAGCTCGCCCGAGAGCGACAGCTCGCCGGCGAACTCGTGGCCCGCCAGCCGGGCCGGGTCGACCTGCCCGCTGGCGGCCAGGATGCCCAGCGCGATCGGCAGGTCGAAGCGGCCGGAGTCCTTGGGCAGGTCGGCCGGCGCCAGGTTGACGGTGATCCGGCGGTCGTGCGGGAAGGCCAGCCCCGCGTTCTGCAGCGCCGAGCGCACCCGCTCGCGCGCCTCCTTCACCTCCACGTCGGCCAGCCCGACCAGCGTGAAGCTCGGCAGGCCGTTGGCCAGATGCACCTCGACGGTGACCGGCTCCGCGCGAAGACCCACCAGGGCGCGGCTTTGCACCAAAGACAGACTCATCCCGATCGCTCTCCCTGATTTGGTGCGCGCATCCGGCCGCAAGGGCCGGTGCGCGCTGTTCTTCATGGCGCCCTCATGACTCCATGCGGGCGCCCCGCGATTCTGTCCTCCCCGCGCGCCGGGCGATCCGGGCCTTTGGCACGCTCCCTGCTTTGGCTCGCATCGTGCAGGGAGCACCAGATCCATTCCTTCATTTGTTCCGACTGCGAGGAGAACCCCTGATGATGCATCGCCATGCCGCCACCGTGACGCTGGTGGCCCTGACCGCCGCGCTGGCCGCGCCCGGCACCGTGCTGGCCGAGGAGGCCGCGCCTGCCTCGCCGATCAGCGCCAACGTGTCGCTGACCTCGAACTACAAGTTCCGAGGCCAGGACCAGGACCAGATCGGCCACAACGGCTACTACAAGACCCGCGGCATCAAGCCGGCCCTGCAGGGCGGCTTCGACTACGCGCACGAGAGCGGCTTCTACGTGGGCAACTGGAACTCCAGCGTCAACTGGCTCTCGGGCAACAGCATCGAGAGCGACCTGTACGGCGGCTACAAGTTCAAGGCCGGCCCGATCGACTGGGACGTGGGCGTGATCACCTACATCTACCCGGGCAACCACGTCGGCAACACGACCGAGATCTACGGCGGCGGCACCTGGTCGGACGACGTGTTCGGCTCGCTCACCGTGAAGTACTCGCACACCGTCTCGAAGGACTACTTCGGCTATGCCGGCTACGACGCCTGGGACCCGCTGAGCTTCACCAAGCGCCCCAAGGGCCGGGGCACCGGCTACCTGAACATCGCCTACAGCAAGGAAATCATCCCCAGCCTGACGCTCAAGGCCGCCATCGGCTACACGCGCATGAGCAGCGACATCCGCGCCGCCGGCTACCGCAACTACGTGGACTACAACGTGGGCGCCACCTACGACTTCGGCGGCGGCCTGTCGCTCACCGGCTCGGTGCAGGGCGCCAACAAGAAGAGCAGCTACATGCTGACCACCTGGGACGGCATCGACCTGCTCGGCGACGGCTCCTTCATCTACGGCGGCGGCCAGCAGTCGGTCAACAAGGCCCGCTTCATCGTCACGCTGAGCAAGACCTTCTGATCGCGCGAGCGCCCGGCTGCGGCGCGAGCCGCGCCGGCCCATCCACTCCTAAGGAGAAGTCACCATGAAGCTGATCACAGCCATCATCAAGCCCTTCAAGCTCGACGAGGTGCGCGAGGCGCTCTCGGCCATCGGCGTGCAGGGCATCACCGTCACCGAGGTCAAGGGCTTCGGCCGCCAGAAGGGCCACACCGAGCTGTACCGCGGCGCGGAGTACGTCGTCGACTTCCTGCCCAAGGTCAAGATCGAGGCGGCCATCGCCGACGAGCTGGTGGAGCGCGTGATCGAGGCGGTCGAGAGCGCCGCCCGCACCGGGAAGATCGGCGACGGAAAGATCTTCGTCTACGACGTCGAACAGGTCGTTCGCATCCGCACGGGAGAGACCGGGCGCGACGCACTCTGAGCACGGCCAGGCACCGAAAGAGAACAAACCAAATGAAAAAACTGCTCGTTTCCCTCGCGCTCGGGCTGAGCGTGCTCGTCGCCGGCGTGCCCGGCATCGCACAGGCCCAGGCGCCCGCCGCTCCCGCCGCCGAGGCACCCGCCGCGGCGCCTGCCGCCGCAGCGCCCGCCGCCGCCCCCGAGGCCGCGCCGGCGCCCAACAAGGTCGACTCCGGCGACACCGCCTGGATGCTGACCTCCACCCTGCTGGTCATCCTGATGACGATCCCCGGCCTCGCCCTGTTCTACGGCGGCCTGGGCCGCAGCAAGAACATGCTGAGCGTGCTGATGCAGGTGTTCGTCATCTTCTCGCTCATCAGCGTGCTGTGGGCCCTGTACGGCTACAGCCTCGCCTTCACCGGCGACGGCAGCTTCATCGGCACGTTCGAGAAAGTCTTCCTCAGCGGCGTGACGCAGGAGACCTTCGGCGCGCTCGCCACCATCCCCGAATACGTGTTCCTGGCCTTCCAGGGCACCTTCGCCGCCATCACCGTGGCGCTGATCGTGGGCGCCTTCGCCGAGCGCGCCAAGTTCGCCGGCGTGCTGGTGTTCTCGGTGATCTGGTTCACCTTCAGCTACGTGCCGATGGCCCACATCGTGTGGGGCGGCGGCCTGCTCGGCCAGGACGGCGCGCTGGACTTCGCCGGCGGCACCGTGGTGCACATCAACGCCGGCGTCGCCGGCCTGGTGGGCGCCTACGTGATCGGCAAGCGCCTGGGCTTCGGCAAGGAAGCCTTCACCCCGCACTCGCTCACGCTCACGATGGTCGGCGCCTCGCTGCTGTGGGTGGGCTGGTTCGGCTTCAACGCCGGCTCCGCCGGCGCGGCCAACGCCTCCGCCGGCCTGGCCTTCGTCAACACCGTGCTCGCCACCGCCGCCGCCACCCTGGCCTGGTGCCTGGGCGAGGCGCTGCACAAGGGCAAGGCCTCGATGCTGGGCGCCGCCTCCGGCGCCGTGGCCGGCCTGGTGGCCGTCACCCCGGCGGCCGGCTTCGTCGGGCCGATGGGCTCCATCGTGCTGGGCGCGGTCGCCGGCTTCGTCTGCCTGTGGGGCGTGGGCGGCCTCAAGCGCATGCTCGGCGCCGACGACGCGTTCGACGTGTTCGGCGTGCACGGCGTGGGCGGCATCGTCGGCGCCATCCTCACCGGCGTGTTCGCCGCGCCCGGCCTGGGCGGCACCGGCGGGGCCGACCCGGCCGCCTTCTCGATGGGCGCGCAGGTCTGGATCCAGGTCAAGAGCGTGCTGTTCACCATCGTGTGGTCCGGCGTCGTGGCCTTCATCGCCTACAAGATCGCGCAGTACACGGTCGGCCTGCGCGTCACGGAAGAGGAAGAGCGCGAGGGCCTGGACATCACCTCGCACGGCGAGACCGCCTACAACCGCTGATCGCGTCGCCTGCGCACGCATGGCCCGCCGGCACTTCGGTGCCCGCGGGCCTTTTCCTTTGTCTGTCCGATCCGCCAAGAATCAATTGTTTGCAATTGGTCCTGTCCGTTGACGATTGCATGAATACCGATGGGCTACTCATGACGGAGGAGCCCTGCGCACCGGCGCGCCTTTCGTGAACAAGTCCCGCCCTGGCCTTCCACGTTCGCTCCGAGAATCTTCCTGAAACACCTTTTGTTTCCTGATCGTTGCCTGCTGGCGTCGATCGGGCAGCGTGATTTCAGGGACGGCAGGGATGAACAAGAAGCTCCACAGGGTGGTGTTCAACGCGGCGCGCGGTCTGCGCATGGTGGTGGCGGAGACGGTGCGCGGGATGGGCAGGGGCGCCGCGCGTGCCACGGTGGGGGCCGCGGCCGTGCTGGCGCTGCTGGCCGCGCCTGCGGTCCAGGCCCAGATCGTCGCCAACCCCTTTGCCGCCGCCGCGCAGCGCCCGCAGGTGCTGGAGGCGCCGAACGGGGCTCCCCTCGTGAACATAACGACGCCCAGCGCGGCCGGCGTCAGCATCAACCAGTACCAGCAGTTCGACGTCCACGCCGCCGGCGCCATCCTGAACAACAGCCGCACGGTGGCGCAGACCCAGCTGGGCGGCCTGGTGCAGGGCAACCCCTGGCTGGCCACGGGCCCGGCGCGCCTCATCGTCAACCAGGTCACCAGCACCAACCCCAGCCACCTCAACGGCACCATCGAGGTGGCCGGCCAGCGCGCCGAGGTGGTGATCGCCAACCCCTCGGGCATCAGCGTCAACGGCGCGGGCTTCATCAACGCGAGCCAGGTCACGCTGACCACCGGGGTG
>Ga0164243_10006804_pt1 | contig 17245 bp, 13 predicted proteins | sample OricompcompostOP_FD_108781 | JGI IMG/M metagenome (GOLD analysis project Ga0164243, IMG submission 108781) | Organic Plus compost microbial communities from Emeryville, California, USA - Original compost - Organic plus compost (OP) | ecosystem: Engineered > Solid waste > Mixed feedstock >... | reverse complement strand
GGCGGCGCCGGATCGGCGTCGCCACCGTCGAGTGACGCGAGCGAGAGCGAGCCACTGCCGAGCGCGCCGAGATCCGCGGGCGCGGCACTGTCCTGCGCGAACGCGGCCGCGAGCCCGCTCTGGAACTGCGGCGGCTTCGACGCGCTCGCGCGCGTGGTCGCCGGCGGAAGCGACGACGAGCTCGGGCGCGACACCGTCGCCGGCGGAAGCGACGACGAGCTCGGGCGCGACACCGTCGCCGGCGGAAGCGACGACGAGCTCGGGCGCGCCGTGTCGGGCGCCGTCGACGCCGGCCGCGCGCGCTGCGCGTTCGGCACCGACGGCGTCTTCGCGCGGGCCGGCTCGGACATCACCGTGCGCCCCGTCGTGATCGGAGGCGACACCGAGTACCGCGCCGAGCGCTCGGAGCGCGCCGGCGGTGACACCGCCGAGCTCTGGCGCGGCGTCGCGTCGTCGTCGGCGGCGTCCTCGATCGACACGCGCGCCCCACACTCGGCGAGCGCGCGCTGGAACGTCTCCGCGGTCGCGCGATCGACGTTCGACTTCACGCGGAACCGCCCTGCGGCGACGCGCCGGGCCAGATCCGTCTCCTGGAGCCCGTAGCGCTGCGCGATCGCCGCCGCCACGCGCCGGCTCGCGTCGGGGTCTCGATCCACCGGACCTTCGACGTACACGTGGAAGGTGGCTGCCATCCCACGCCATCATCCCACATCTCGTCACCGAGATCGCTCCCGAGATGTCACCGCGAAGTTGCGCGCGACGATCCGCGCCCCCTACGCTGGAGGCATGACCCTCGGCAAGGCAGTCCCGAAGCTCTCGCCTTCGTTCGCGCGCCGCCGGATCCGTCTCGGAGTCGCCCACCACGGCGCTCCGTCGCGCTGGACGGCGCCCACGAAGGACACCGCCACCGAGCGTCCCCGGCCGCCGAAGAAGCGCCGGTAGCTCCGACGCCGGTCCGGCCGTCCGCTCGCGCTACTCCTCGTCGGTCGGCGGCGGCACGCGCTCCGAGGCGTCGTTGTAACCGTCGCGTGCGCGCGCGTTGTCGGGCTCGAGCTGCAGCGCCTTCTTGAAGTGGTTCGCCGCCTCGGTGTAGTTGCCGCTGCTGAGGTACGCCTCGCCGAGCAGCGTGAGGACGCGCGCGTTGCGGGGCGCGTAGCGGGCCGCCTTGCGCAGGTGGGCGATCGCGTCGCCGAACAGCCCCTGGCTGAGCGCGATCTCGCCCATGCCGGTCACCGCGGCGACGTTCTTGGGATCGAGCTCGATCGCTTTCTTGAAGTTCGCCGCCGCGTTGCCGGTGTCGCCGCTGAGCAGCTGCTGCGTGCCGAGGTTCGCGAAGAACGTCGCCTTCTGCTCGGGGTTCCCGCCCGTCGGCGCCGGATCGGAGGCGCCGTACGGATCCAGCGGCCCCTCGGCGCCGCTGACGCCCGACGGATCGGACGTCTTCGCCTGGGTCGTGGACGACGTCGTGGTGGTCGGCGTGGTGTCGCGCGGCGCGGTGTCACCACCGGGGCGACGGAACACCGGATCCTCGGCGGGCAAAAGGCCGAACTCGCCGGTCTTCGGCGTGCTCGACGTGCTCGCGACCTTCGCCGTCGTGGTCGTGCGCTTCTCGGCGGCAGGCTGCGCCTTGGCCGGCTGCGAGGCCACCCGCGCGGGCGTCGCCTTGGCGATCTTGGTCGGCGCCATGGAGTCGAGCTCGGTGTCGGTCGGCGCGAGCTCGGCAGCCGGGCCGGCGTCGACACCGGTGATGATCGTGCTCGGGGCCGCATCGACCGTCGCCGGCGTGGCGGCGAGCTCCGTGTCCCCGGCGGGCGTCGCCGTGCCGCCGCCGTCGCGGGTCATCGCGAACGCGACCACGCCACCGACGACGAGCACGGCCAGCACGCCGATGATCGCGCCCCACCGCCGGCGCGTCGGCAGCTCGTACTCGTCGAAGCCGAGATCCGTGACGCTCGGGGCGGCGCGCCGCGATCCCACCGAGCGCGACGCGGAGGCCGCGCGCTCGCCCTCCTCGTACCAGACCTGGGAGATGTTGCTCGGATCGGTCTCGACCGGCGCGATCGGCGCGGCCGGCTCGGGTGCGGGCGGGGAGACCGGCTCGATCGTGCCGGCGACGGGCGCCTGCGCATCGACCGCGGCCGCCGCCGACGACGCGGGCGACGACGACACGGGCGGAGACACCGACGATGACACGGCGCCCGGCGCGTCGACTGGTGCCTTGACGATCGGCACGCCGATCCGCGGGGTCCCCGTACCGCGACGCGCCTGCCCGACGAGCTCCACCGGCTCGGGCCGGGCCGCCACGGGCACGGGCGCGGGCGCGGGAACCGGCGCCGGCTCGGGCTCGGGCTCGGGCGTGATGCCCATCCGCTGCATCACGCGCGACACCGACGGCGGCGGGATGCTCTCGCGGCGCCGCGCGATCTCGTCCTCCATCACCTCGCCGGTCTCGAGGCCGCGGCGCAGCGCATCGACCATGCGCGAGGTCGTGGCGAACCGGTTCTCGGGATCCTTGGCGAGCATCTTGGTGACCGCGGCTTCCATCCACAGCGGGACGCCGGCGCGCTTGCTCGGCAGCGGCGCGGGCGCCTCGGTCACCTGCTTCGTCAGGATGTCGAACACGCGCTCGCCCGAGAACGGCGGCGCACCGGTCAGCATCTCGTACGCGACGCAGCCGAGCTGGTAGATGTCGGCGCGGCGGTCGATGCGATCGCCACGCGCCGCCTCGGGCGACATGTAGTGCGGGTCGCCGAACGTCATGCCGAGGTTCGTCGACGCCGCGTTCTCGGTCTCGACGAGCTTGGCGAGCCCGAAGTCGAGCAGCTTGACGAAGTTCGCCTTGCCGCGGCGCACGGTCAGGTAGATGTTGCGCGGCCGGAGGTCGCGGTGGATGTAGCCGATCGCGTGCGCCTCCATGAGCGCCTCGCCGACCTGGATCAGGATGTCCGCGGTGCGCTCGACGGAGAGCTGCTTCTCGCGCGCGATCACCGCGTCGAGGCCCTCGCCTTCGAGGAGCTCCATCGCGAGGTAGAGCCGACCGTCGGGGGTGCGCCCGAAGTCGTGGATCTCGACGATGTGCTCGTTGTCGATGTCGGCGACGGTCGTCGCCTCGCGGCGGAACCGCTCGACGGCGAGGTCGTCGCGCGACAGCTCGTGGTGCAGCACCTTGATCGCGACGCGCCGGCGCAGCGTCACGTGCTCGGCGCGGTAGATCGTGCCGGACGCTCCCTGGCCGATCAGCGCCTGGACCTGGAAGCGTTCGCCGAGCAGCTTGCCGACGAGCGCGTCCCCGGAGGTGTCTCGCACCTTGGGCCGGCCGCAGTTCGGGCAAAACAGGGCCGATTCGGCGTACCCGAACTGGCAACCGGCGCAGGTGATCGTGGCGGTCATGTCATGTGCTGCCATAAGGGTCGTGGGTGCCAGCGCTGGCGATCGACGGACGACCCACGCCCGAGCATAGCGCATGCCCTCCCGGCGAGCCCGCGGCAAACATGCGGACGTTGGGGGCCGCTCAGGAGCTAGGTCCCGCTGGAGGGCGGGCGGTTCCGGGCGGCGACCACGCGGAGCGCCTCGGCGAGCTCGGCCTCGGTGATCAAGCCCTTGGCGACGAGCAGCGAGGTCAGGGCGGTCAGCCGGGCCTCGAGATCGTCGGCGCCGACCGGCGGCTGCAGCGAGGAGATCGGGATCTGCGCTGTGACCGACACCTCGCTCTCGGTCTCGATCGAGCCGACGCGCACGGAGGCGGTCGGCCGGTTGAGCACGGCGGTGTTGATCTGGCGGTAGCCCTTCTCCACGAGCTCCTCGATCGCCGACAGCGGGAGGGCAGAGACCTCGAGCTCGGCCTGCGTGAGCTGCTCGACCTCGAGCACCGCGGCGGTGTCGGTGGGATCGGCCATCGCGACGCGGACGATCTTGCTCGTCCCGTCGGTGGAGACGCCGAGCGGCAGCACGCGCAGGCGTGCGCACACGTCGCGCGACAGCAGGCGGAGCGCCTCGGGCTCGAGCGGGATCTCCGCGGGATCGATCAGCGGCACGCGCGTCTGCTTGCGGATCGCGCCGGCGAGCGCGACCTCGTCGATGCCGAGCTCCTTGATCATCGTGACGACGAGCGGCTCCTTGCGCTCGTCTGCCAGGCGGCCCGCGCGGGCGGCGTTGGCCTTGTTGACCAACCCGGCCTCGATCGCGATCTCGGCCAGCGTCTTTGGCATGGGTGCACCCGAGAGGATTCGAACCTCTGACCTTTGGCTCCGGAGGCCAACGCTCTATCCAGCTGAGCTACGGGTGCGTGAGACGCTTTCTACCTGCGCTGGCCCCGAGAAACAAGGGAGGTGGCGGCTGGGTTAGAGTGCCTCATGGCGATCGACTACGTCCTGTCGATGGGCTGCGAGCCCCAGAAGCTGATCGGCGTGGAGAGGATGGTCGCGCTCCACCGGACCCGGGTCATCGCCCGGTCCGCGCTCGCCCACATGCGGCAGGAGGGCGAGAGCCGCCCGGCGAGCGAGATCGAGGTCCAGATGACGGTGCGCAAGCCCGAGGGCGACTCGGCCCGCGGGGTCACCCTCCAGGACCTGCTCGACGAGTCCGCGCCGCTCGACGAGGTCGCCGGCTACTGCGATACGTGCCCGGCGGGCCTGTCGCGCGAGTTCGCCTGCCACCGCCGCATCCGCTACCCGATCCCGGAGCACGTCGAGCAGTGGCTGATGGCCCGTCTCCCGAGCGCGCTCGGCTGCACGGCCGGCGCCCTGCTCGTCCGCGGCCTCCAGGAGTTCGGCTGGGACGGCAGCCCGGTCGCGCGGCTGCGGTCCGCGGGCACGACCTACTTCGAGAGCCGCGCGCCCTACGGAGTTCGCTGGGAGGGCCCCGACGGCAAGATCGAGATCTCGTCGGACCAGATGTTCCAGATGATGTTCATGGTCGGTCACCTCGCCCCGACCCACTCCCTGATGCTCGCGCTGTTCCTCGGGGTCATCCCGCACGACACGAGCCTGTTCACCCTCAAGGACGAGCACGACCGCCACCAGGCGCTCGCCTCGGCCCACGTGCCGACCGAGGCCGACGCTGACATCGAGCAGCTCGCCGGGTTCCTGCGCACGCTGGCGGTCGCCGCGCGCCTCGACGCGACGATCCTGATCGACGGATAGTCTTTGACACGGCGCAGCGCTCGTCGGCGGTGCTGCGCGTGCCCGCAGAGCCGGCCCCTTGCGATTGCGCGCGTTCGGGCGCGGGTCTAGGGTCGCGCCATGGGTCGCAAGGAAGACGCACTCGAGTATCACCGCCGGGGACGCAAAGGAAAGCTCGAGGTCGTCCCGACGAAGCCGCTGGTCAGCCAGCTCGATCTGTCTCTCGCCTACACGCCGGGCGTCGCCGAGCCCTGCCTCGAGATCGCGGCGAACGAGGACATGTCGTGGGAGTACACGGCACGCAGCAACCTCGTCGCGGTGATCTCGAATGGCACCGCCGTGCTCGGGCTCGGTGACATCGGGCCGGCGGCTGGCAAGCCGGTGATGGAGGGCAAGGCGTGCCTGTTCAAGAAGTTCGCCGATATCGACGTGTTCGATCTCGAGATCGCCGAGACCGACGTCGACAAGTTCTGCGACATCGTCGCCGCGCTCGAGCCGACGTTCGGCGGGATCAACCTCGAGGACATCTCGGCGCCGGCGTGCTTCGAGATCGAGGAGAAGCTGCGCGAGCGCATGCGGATCCCGGTGTTCCACGACGACCAGCACGGCACCGCGATCATCTCGGGCGCGGCGCTGCTCAACGCGGCCGACCTCGCCGGCAAGACGCTCGCCGACATCAAGCTCGTCGTCTCGGGCGCGGGCGCCGCGGCGATCGCGTGCGTCGAGTTCTTCTGCAGCCTCGGCATCCGCCGCGAGAACGTGGTGCTCGTCGACTCCAAGGGCGTGATCCGCCAGGGCCGCACCGATCTCAGCCGCCAGAAGGCGCGGTTCGCGATCCCCGACGACGGCCGGCGCACGCTCGCCGACGCGATGGTCGGCGCCGACATGTTCATGGGCCTGTCGGTCGCGAACACCGTGCAGCCCGAGTGGCTGAAGACGATGGCGGACCGGCCGATCATCTTCGCGCTCGCGAACCCGGATCCCGAGATCGCGTACCCCGACGCGATCGCCGCGCGCCCCGACGCGATCGTCGCGACCGGGCGCTCGGACTACCCGAACCAGGTCAACAACGTCCTCGGCTTCCCGTACATCTTCCGCGGCGCGCTCGACTGCCGCGCGACGTCGATCTCGGAGCCGATGAAGCTCGCCGCCGCCCGCGCGCTCGCGGAGCTGACCCGCGAGCCCGTGCCCGAGGCCGTGATCATGGCGTACGGCGGCAAGGCGCTGAAGATGGGGCCGGACTACATCATCCCGAAGCCGTTCGACCCGCGCGTCCTGTGGTGGGTCGCGCCGGCGGTCGCGAAGGCGGCGATGGAGTCCGGGGTCGCCCGGATCAAGTTCGACGTCGACGAGTACCGCGAGCGCCTGATGGCGAAGGGCTCGAACGCGGCGTACTCCATCATGCGCACGATCACCAAGGAAGCGCAGCGCGATCCACGGCGGATCGTGTTCCCGCACGCCGCGAACCCGCGCCTGCTCCGCGCGGTGCAGCAGATCGTCGACGCGAACATCGCGCGTCCGATCCTGCTCGGCCGCACACACGAGATCGAGAAGCTGTGCAACGAGATGTCGCTCGATCTGCTGTCGCGGGTCACGATCATCGACCCGCGCAGCGAGCACACCCCCGCGTACGCCGAGCGGCTCTACGAGCTCCGGCAGCGCAAGGGCGTGACGCTGTCGGCGGCCCACGCGCTGATCGCCAAGAGCGACTACTACGGCGCGCTGATGGTCGACCGCGGCGACGCCGACGGCATGGTCACAGGCCTGCGGCTCAACTACCCCGACACCGTGCGCCCGGTGCTCGAGATCTTCGGCCTGTCGCCCGGCGCCAAGGTCGCGGTCGGCATGTACATGATGGTGCTGCAGAACTCGGTGAAGTTCTTCGGCGACGCCGTGTTCAACATCTTCCCCGACGCGGACACGCTCGCGGACATCACCCTGCAGATGGCCGACGCGGTGCAGGGCTTCGGCGTCACCCCGCGCATCGCGATGATCTCGTACTCGAACTTCGGCTCGGTCCGCCACCCGGACGTCACGCGCATCCACCGCGCGATCGAGATCGTCCGCGAGCGCCGCCCCGATCTGGAGATCGACGGCGAGATGCAGCCCGAGTTCGCGCTCGAGCCCGCCAAGCGCCAGAGCGCGTTCGGGTTCTCGCGGCTGACGCGGTCGGCGAACACGCTCGTGTTCCCGTCGCTGGCGTCGGGCAACGCCGCCTACCAGACCGCGAAGGTGATCGGCGGCGCCTCGGCGCTCGGCCCGATCCTGCTCGGCGTCGCCAAGCCGGTCGCGGTGATGCAGAACGAGGCCACCGTCGACGAGATCGTGAACATGACGTCGCACGTCGTGTTCAAGGCCCAGCGCGCCCAGCGCGCCTGATCGCACGGTGCGCGCCGGGCGCTGGCGGGCACGTGCGCTCGAGTGAACAGAGTGATCAAACTCGATGGATTGTTCATCCGCGCGGTCGCGCGTACTGATCGCTCATGAAGCAACGACTCGAGCTCTTTCTGGTCCCGAAGTGGTGCTCTCTCGTTCCGAACATCGTGCTCCACGAGCTCGGGATCGACTTCGAGCTCACCTTCGTTCATCCGGCGACGAGGTTGACGGCGAGCGGAGAAGACCTTCGGACGATTCATCCGCTCGGCTACGTGCCCGCGCTTCGACTCGAGGACGGGACCGTTCTCGGGGAGACCGCGACGATCGTGCGCCATCTGGCCGACGCGTACCCGGAGCGCCGGCTCGCGCCCGAACCGGGCACGCGCGAGCGCCTGAGGCTCGAGGAGCTCCTCGTGTTCGTCGCCACCGAGCTCCACAAGGGTGTCGCGCCTTTCACGATCATGCGGAGCCCGAGCGACGAGAGCAAAGCCTGGGCGGCCGAGCGCCTCGCCGCCCGCATCGATCACCTCGAACGCAAGCTCGGTGAACGGTCCTTCTTCGTCGAGGAACGCTTCACGATCGCCGACGCCTACGCGTTCTGGGCCGTCCGCAACGCCGCCGTCCTGATCGAGCGCGCGCTGCCCCCGAGGCTCGCCGCGTTCATCGAGCGCATCGGCTCGCGGCCCGCGGTCCTCGCCGCCGAGGCGGCCGAGCGACGTGGCTCCGGAACCGCGCGCTGACACGGACCGACGAGCGAGCTGGTCGTCGAGGCCCGGCCGGCCGGAGCGCGCCTCGAGGGCTCAGCGCTGCGAGCGCTTCGGCTTCACGAGACATCCAGGCCACACGTCGAGGAAGTGCTTGACCGCCGCGACGAAGGCTTGCACCCGGACGGGCACGTGAGCGCTCCGAACGTACACCGCGTAGAGCTGCTCGGGAGGGGGACTGAACCCATCGAGCACCGTGACGAGCGACCGTTCGGCGATCGCCGGTGCGCCGATGTAGCTCGGGAGCCGGGCGATGCCCGCGCCCGCGACGGCGAGGTCCCGGATGATGGACCACGTGTTGGCGGAGACGTGACGAAACACGATCGACGACGGCGTCCCGCCTCGAACGAACCGCCACGTCGTCGGCGCATGACGGGTGCCCATCACGAGGCACGCGTGGCTCGCGAGGTCTCGCGGATGCCGAGGGACGCCGCGACGCTCGAGGTACTCCGGGCTCGCGACGAGCTCGTATCGCGTCGGCGAGCCGAGCTTCTTGGCCACGAGCGAGGACGTATCCGGGGGATCGGTCTCGAGGACGACGTCGAAGCCGTCGCGCACGGGATCGAGCTTGTCGTTGCGCAGCTCGACTTCGACCTCGACCTCCGGATGCTCCCGCGTGAACGAAGCGAGCACCTTCCCGAGCACGGCCTGCCCGAGCTCGAGAGGCGCACCGATGCGAAGCCGGCCGCGCGCGGAGGTCGTTCGGCCCGAGACCGCGCGATCGGCCTCGGCGATCGCGTCGAGCGCCGCCCGGATCTGCTCGAAGTACAGCCGGCCTTCCTCCGTGAGTGACACCCTTCGGGTCGTACGCTCGACGAGCTTTGTCCCGAGCCGCTCCTCGAGCCGCCGGACCTGCACGCTGACGGTCGACACCGGCGAGGAGAGCGCGTTCGCGGCCGCGCGAAAGTTCCCGGTCTCGGCGACCTTCGCGAACGCTGTCATGGCGTGGAAGTCGGGGCGGTCCATCGAGGGGAAGTGTTGAACAAACCACCGCCACTGATCAACCGGAGACCTCCCGGGCATCACCGCTGCCAGGCGCTCGCACCGACAACGAGGGCGGCCTGGCGCTCACCGATCGGTTCTGACCGGCGCGGGCTTCAGAAGATGATGAAGCACGGGATCGAGGTCTCGATCCGGAAGTTCGAGCCGGTGACGTGGCGCTCGGCGTGGAAGAAGTCGATCGGGTAGCTCGTGCCCGGCGTGATGCCGAGCTCGGACGCGCGGGCGTCGAAGTCGATCGTGCGCTCGACGGCGGAGTGGACGCCGCCGATGTCGATCGCGAGCCTTCCGTTCACGAACACCCACACGTCGTCGTCGCCGCGGAACGTGAACCGCTCGCCCCCCTCGTAGGTGAACCGCGCGTGGAGCTCGGTCGTGAAGTGGTAGTTGTGCGGGTTGCCCTCGTCGCCGAAGCCCTGGCCGTCGAGCGGGAAGAACGCGTCGGAGTCGAACACGTAGACGCCCGAGCCCGGGGACGTCTCGTCGAGGGCGAGGGTCTGCTCGAAGCGCTGGTTGACGCCCGCGACGTCGCGGTACCACTCGGAGAACGTCGTCGCGTTCGTGATCAGGCCCGCGGCGGGCGCGTTCGCCGCCAGCGTCGGCGGATCGCCCGGGGTGATCGTCGGCATGACGAGGCCCTCGATCACCGTGTCGGCGGCGGGCGTGACCTCGAAGTCGGGGTGATCGATCCGGAAGTCGCGGATCGTGGCGCGCAGGGTCCCGCACATGTCGCCGCCGCCGTCGCCACCGCCGCCGCTGTCGAGCCCGCCATCACCGCCGGTGGGTCCGGCGTCGAGATCCGAGGCGCCTCCGCCGCCGCACGCCACGGTCACGAGGACACCGAGGGCACCGAGGGCACGGATGACAGGGACAACACGTGCGAGCTTCATGTTCGAGGTCTCCTGGCTACTGGATGATCACGCAGGTCGCGCCGGCGACGTCGTCGGTGTTGTTGGTCTCGTCGCACTCGGCCACCGTGCCCGCGCTGTCGGCGACGGCGAAGTAGTCGGTCGCGGTCATCGGGTTGGGGATCGCGAGCTCGGCGTAGGTCGACCCGCCGGGGAGGATGGGCTGCGTCGTGGTCGCGGTGCCGAGCACGGGGCCGGTCGCGTCGGTGCCCTGGTGGAACGTGACCTCGACGCCCGGGAACACGCCGAGCGTGCCGAGGTTGGAGACGCGCGCGCGGAGGACGATCTGGCCGTCCACGCACTGGTCGAGGCCGATCGCGAGCTCGACCGCGAGGTCCGGTGCGTTGAACACGCCCTCGCCCTGCGCGTTCTTGCGGTAGTCGTTGAGGCCGGGCTGCGTCCAGTTGTTCAGCTCTGCGAGCGGCACGTTGCCGACCGCGTCGGAGTTGGTCACGTGGTAGCTGTGCTGCGTCCACACCTTGCGCGTCGGCACCCAGCGATCGTCCGGATCGCCGTACACGAAGATGCCGCGCCGCGTGGGCTGGCCCGGGCAGTCGGCGGCGGCGTTCGCGTCGTTGGCGACGACGATGATCTCGGAGTTGCCGTCGCCGTCGACGTCCACCACGAGCGGGTACTCGTGGATCGTCCCCGTGGTGTTCGGCAGCTGGAGCTGCGTGCGGCCGTCCGTGCCGCTGTAGACCCACACGTTGCACTCGTCCTGGTACACGACCTCGGCCGAGCCGTCGCCCTGGAAGTCGAACACCGACGAGCCGGTCGCGTTCGACGACCGATCCTGCGTCGTCTTCGACCACCGGACGAACAGCTGACCGTACGTCGGTGCCGGCGTGATGCCGGACGTGTCCTCGCCGGGACGCGCGAGGTCGTACACCGAGTAGCTGTAGCCACCCGCGACGCCGATCTCGGGCCGCCCGTCGCCGTCGAAGTCGGCGATCGTCGGCGGGCCGCCGATGTTCGAGGTCGCGCCGCCCGGGATCGGGATCGGCTGCACGCGCAGGCTCGGCGTGGCCTGACACATCGCGTCCGTGGGGTCGACGGCGCAGAACAGCTGGCCGGTCTGCCCGTCGAGGATGATCACGTGCCGCGACGCGACGAGCACCACCTCGGGCGTCCCGTCCTTGTCGAGGTCCGCGACCGCGGGGTAGCCGTCGGCGCCGCTGTAGGTCCAGTACGGGGTGACCATCGTCGCGGCCGGATCGGCGGCGTTCCAGTCGACCCTCCACGCGTTCTTGCCGCTCACGATCTCGGGCTTGCCGTCGCCGTCGAGATCCGCGACCGCGGAGATGCCGCCGGAGTACGACCCGTTGGAGCCGACGAAGCCGCCGGCGCCGTTGCCGCCGTGATCCCAGATCACGCGGCCATCATGGTCGATCAGCGTGGCGCCGAACACGACCTCGGCCATCGGGTCGGCGTCGAAGTTCGCGAGCGTCGCGGCGCCGTTCTCGACGCGGAGCCCGTACGGGGTGTCGTTCGCGCCGTGCGAGCGCCACAAGAGCGCGCCGGTGTGATCGATCGCGACGATCAGCGAGCGGAACGCGCCATCGACGCGCGAGGCGTAGACGACGTCGGGCAGCCCGTCACCGGAGACGTCGCCGACCGCGATCGTGGAGCGGCCGTGCGAGCCGTAGCTCGTCGGCGGGTTGTGCGGGATCTTCGGCACCTCGATCGCGCCGGTCGCGCCGTCGAGGATCTGGATCCGACCGCTCGGGAAGTCGCCGCCGTCCTGGTGGGTGACGTTGACGACGACCTCGGGTGCGCCCACGCCGTCGAGGTTCGCGACGACGGGGATCGAGATGATCTGGTCGGCGGTGGAGGACCACTCCTCCGTGATGGTCAGGTCCGCGAACGTCGGGACGAGCTGGCACGTCAGCGGATCCGGCTGCGGCAGGCACTCCGCGAGCGTCGGCTCGCAGAAGTTCCCCGGCTCGCAGTCGTACGGATCGCCGCACGTCGCCCCCGGCGTGACGCACGCGTTCGAGAGGCAGACCTGCCCCGCGTCGCAGCACGTATCGAGGCCGGCGCCGCAGCGCACGCCCGAGCTACACGCCGGGAGGCACTGATCTTCCACGCACTCGTTCCCCGCCGGGCAGCACGCGGCCGGGGTTCCGCACAGCGTGCCCCCGGTGCACGGATCGGCGTCGGGCACCACGTCGCCCGCGTCGAGTGCATCGCCGGCGCCATCGCCGGCATCGGGTGGACCACCGCTCGACGTACCGCCGCAGGCGGCGAGCCAGAGCACAGCGAGGAGGCCACCGAGGACAGCGCGAAACGACATGTTCGCCCATGGTATCCCGGACCGGGGTCGGCCTGCGAGGCTCCCCGGCGTCGGTCGCGTGCGGATCGAGGAGGCCAGCCTGTAGCAAAGTGCTACACTGAGATCATGGCCAACGGCATCCCGGTACGCTTGAGTGAAGGGCTCACGGCTCGGGCCCGCGAAGCAGCCGCGGCGCTCGACCGCTCGCTCACGGACCAGGTCGAGCACTGGGCGCGGCTCGGCCAGATCATCGAGGCGACGATCTCGGGCGGCGCCGTCGAGCGGCTCAAGGCGCGCAGCCACGACGAGTCCCTGCCCGACCTGCTCGCCGCCGCAGACACCGCCGCCGGACGCGCGCGCGCCGCGAAGCTGATCCGCGAGCGCAACCCGACGCGCTACGGCGTCGACAGCCGTGGCCAGATCGTGCGCACCACGCGCACCGGCGGACGATCGAAGAAGCGCTCCAAGGCGGCATGAACCCGCAGCTCGTGGTCCTGGCGGGCCCGAACGGCGCCGGGAAGACCACGTTCTACGACGTGTTCCTGAGCGCGTCGTCGCTGCCGTTCCTCAACGCCGATCTGTTCGCGGCCGAGACCGGGGTCGGCTCGGTCGAGGCGGCGCGCATCCTCGACGCGACGCGCGCCCGGATGATCGAGGACCGTATCGGGTTCATCACCGAGACCGTGTTCTCCGACCCCTACGGCGCGAAGCTCGACATGCTGCGCCAGGCGACCGCGGCTGGCTACGACGTGACGCTCCTCTACATCGGGCTCGCGAGCCCGTCGTTGTCGGCGCGGCGGGTCGAGCAGCGCGTCGCGATCGGCGGCCACGACGTCCCGGCGGATCGCCTCGAGGCCCGCTACGCGCGCTCGCTCGACAACCTGAAGAGCGCGGTCACCTTCGTGCCCGTGGCCAAGGTCTACGACAACAGCTCCTGCGACGAGCCGTACCGGCTGCTGGCGACGTACGAGGCGGGCACGCTCGTGCACCGCGAGAAGGGTCGTCTGCCGAGCTGGGTGCGCGACATCGTCCCCGGCCCCGGGCGGTGAGCCGCGTGTTCGCGCGATCACCGCGCACGCTGGCCGCTCGTATCGAGCGTGTCGGTTGCCCGGAGCGCGTGGCCTCGCGTACCCTACGATCGTGTTCGACGATGAGACCGGAGCTCCGACCGAGCAGATCGATCGCGAGGCTCCGTTCGGCGAGCGCGTGCTGCTCGTGATCGACGGCGCGGCGCTGCAGGTCGTGCCGCTGCCCGGCGCGGGGACGCTCTCGATCGGGCGCTCGAGCAAGTGCAGCGTCGTCATCGACTCGGGATCCGTGTCGCGCCACCACGCGAACCTCGTGATCGGCGACGGCGTGCAGATCGAGGACGTCGGTAGCTCCAACGGCACGCTCGTCGAGGGCGCCCGGCTGCCGCCGCAGCGCCCGGTGAAGCTGTCGCTCGGCGTGCCGTTCCTCGTCGGCTCCGTGACCCTGATGGTGCAGACGCGCGCCGCGACGCGCCGCGAGCCGATGCCGAAAGCGAGCAAGCTCGCCGCGCTCGAGCAGTCCGCGGCGCGGATCGCGGTCGGCAAGCTCCCCGTGCTGATCGTCGGCGAGACCGGCGCCGGCAAGGAGTGGTTCGCCGAGCGCGTGCACCAGATGTCACCGCGGCGAGCGGCGTCGTTCGTGCGGATCAACTGCAGCGCGATCAGCGAGGACCTGCTCGAGGTCGAGCTGTTCGGCAACGACGCCGCGGGCCGGCCGGGCATGCTCGAGGCCGCGAACGGCGGCACGGTGTTCCTCAGCGAGATCGACCAGCTCCCCGGGCGCCTGCAGCAGAAGCTCCTGCGCGCGATCGAGGACGGCGCGGTGTACCGCACCGGAGGGACACGGGCGCGAGCGATCGACGTGCGCTTCATCTCGGCGACGGCGACCGACCTCGCCGGCGAGGTCGAGGCGAACCGGTTCCGCCGTGATCTGTACTTCCGGCTCGCGGGCGCGACGTTCACGATCCCGCCGCTGCGCGATCGCTCCGACGAGGTCATCCCGCTCGCCGAGCACTTCCTCGCGTCGGCCGCCGGGCCGCTCGGTCGCTCGTTCGTGCTGTCCGAGGAGGCGAGGACGTGGCTGCTCGGCCACCACTGGCCGGGCAACATCCGCGAGCTGCGCAACGCCTGCGAGCGCGCCGTGCTGCTCGCGACCGGCGCGACGATCGAGCTGCACCACCTGACGATCACGTCCGACGATGCCGCGCGCCGCACGTCGGGTCAGCGCGGCCGCCACGCGACCGTGCCCCCGCCGATGGGCATCACCGTCCCGAGCGCGGCCGACATGCCGACGCAGGTGCGGGCCACGGTCGCCGAGCTCGAGAAGCAGCGCATCCTCGAGGCGCTCGAGAAGTGCGCCGGCAACCAGACCCGGGCCGCGGAGCTGCTCGGCATCTCGCGGCGCACGCTGATCAACCGGCTCGACGAGTACGGCATCCCGCGCCCGCGCAAGCGCGACGACTGAGAGCACGACCGATGCGCACCGTCGCGGTCCCCGGCTTCGCCGCCGCGTTCGTCCAGGCGGGCGGACGCGACATCGACACCACACGCATCGCGAGCCTCGGCACCGTCGCGCCGGGCGAGCACGTGCGGCTCACCGACGACAGCGACAACGAGCTCGGCCTCGCGCTCGCCGATCCGCACAACGCGCGGCTCCGCGTGATGGCGACGCCGGCCGACGGCTTCCCGAAGATCGACGGCGCGCTGCTCGGCTGGCGCGTCGAGCGGGCGCTCGCGTGGCGCACGCAGCTCGGCCTGCCGGGCACCGATCACGCGTACCGGCTCGTCCACGGCGCGGGCGACGGCCTGCCCGGCTTCGCGTGCGACGTCCTCGGGCGCACCGCGGTGGTCTACGCGTACGGCGACGGCCTCATGCCGCTCGCGCGGCTGCTCGCCGAGGCGATCATCGGGTTCGCGCGGCTCGACGGCGCGGTGATCAAGCTGCGCGCTCGCGGCGGGCAGAGCGACGTCACCCAGGAGACCGTGGGCACGCCGCCGCCCGAGAGCTACGTCGTCACCGAGCACGGCGTGCCGTTCGAGGTCCACCCGCTCGGCGGGCTCAACGTCGGCCTGTTCACCGACATGCGCGAGCAGCGCCGCGGCCTGCCCCGGTTCGTCGCGGGCAAGCGCGTGCTGAACCTCTTCTCGTACACCGGCGCGCTCTCGGTCACCTGCGCGCGCGCGGGCGCGGCGAGCGTGACCTCCGTCGACACGTCCGCCGGCGTCAACGCGTGGGCGGCCGGCAACTTCGCGCGCTCCGGCTTCGAGCGCGGCGACACCCGCTGGAAGTTCGAGACCGGCGACGCCTCGCGGTTCCTCGTGCGCGCCGCGCGCGACAAGGAGCGCTACGACGTCGTGCTGATCGATCCGCCGAGCACGTCGAGCGCGGCCGGCGTGTCGTGGGCCCTCGGCCGCGACTACCCGGAGCTGATCGCCAAGGCCGCCGCCGTGATCCCCCCCGACGGCCTTCTGTGGCTCGCCGCGAACACCCACGAGCTCGGCTCGCTCACCAAGCTCGCGCACAAGGGCCTCAAGCTCGCGGGTCGCGTCGGCAGCGTGCTCGAGCAAGGCGGCCTGCCGCCCGAGTACCCGACCCTCGTGGCGCAGCCGGCGGACCGCTACCTCCAGGTCTGCCTGTTACGGATCGCATAGCGCGTAGGGGGGTCAGGCTCCACTTGCTCAACTTGCTGCGCGAATTGCGCAGCAAGTTGAGCAAGTGGAGCCTGACCCCTACCGCCTGCGCCACAGGTCGTAGGTGAACAGCGCCAGGCCCGCCCAGATCACGGCGAACGCCGCGAGGCGATCGAGCGCGAGCGGCTCGCGGTACACCGCGACGGCGAGCAGGAACTGCCCGGTCGGCGCGAGGTACTGCAGGAAGCCGACGGTCGACAGCGGCAGCCGGCGCGCGGAGCTCGTGAACAGGACGAGCGGCACCGCGGTGATGACGCCGGTGCCCGCGATCAACAGGTGCGTCGCGGCGTCGGCGTGGCCGAGGGCGCCGTGATCGGCGATCGCGAACAGGTACACCGCGGCGACCGGGACCATCAGCAGCGTCTCGACCGTGGAGCCGACGAGCGCGTCGACCATCGCCGTCTTGCGCACGAGCCCGTACAGCCCGAACGTGCCCGCGAGCGCGAGCGCGACCCACGGCAGCTGCCCCGCGCGCCACGTCAGGATGGCGACGCCGATCGCGGCGAGCCCGAGCGCGATCCACGCCAGGCGCGACAGCCGCTCGCGGAGCACGAGCGTCCCGAGCGCGACCGAGACCAGCGGGTTGATAAAGTAACCGAGGCTCGCGTCGAGGAGCCGGCCGCTGTTCGTCGCCCACACGAACACGCTCCAGTTCACGGCGAGCAGCCCGCCGGAGACCGCCATCACGCCGAGCGTGCGCGGGCTCGCGAGCGCCGCCCGAAAAGCTCCGAGCTGCCCGGTCGCGATCACGAGCGCGAGGAACGCGAGCATCCCCCACACGGCGCGGTGCGCGACGAGCTCCACCGGATCGACGTGGTCGAGCAGCTTCCAGTACGCGGCGATGACGCCCCACAGGCCATACGCCAGAACGCCCTGGATCAGGCCCTTGCGCTGCTCGGTCATGCGGTGGGGGTCAGGCTCCACTTGCTCAACTTGTTGCGCAAGTCGTGCAGCAAGTTGAGGAAGTGGAGCCTGACCCCGCTAAGCTAGCACCGTCATGTGCGGCCGCTACACGCTCACCCGCCAGGAAGGTCTCGTCGAGGATCTCGAGGCGGCGCTCGGCGAGTCCGCGCAGGGGGAGTGGTGG
>Ga0164243_10006802_pt1 | contig 17247 bp, 20 predicted proteins | sample OricompcompostOP_FD_108781 | JGI IMG/M metagenome (GOLD analysis project Ga0164243, IMG submission 108781) | Organic Plus compost microbial communities from Emeryville, California, USA - Original compost - Organic plus compost (OP) | ecosystem: Engineered > Solid waste > Mixed feedstock >... | reverse complement strand
CTAGCCGGCGAAGCAGGAACGGCATCATGCCTTCGGGGAAGCGCTCCGCACGTTCGACCCGACCCACCACATGATCAGTGGTAGGTCAAATTGGTTAACAAGCGGTGAATTTCCGTCCCCGATCCGCGCAAACTGAGGCTCCTGGCCAGGAATATTAAGTCGTCGATCTGCACACAGATCAATGAAGCCGCAGAAGAATGCTGCGCCGCGAGACATTACGGCCGAGGCTTGCGCGAGCACCATGCAAAACGGCCGCGCTCTTGTGGGAGCGCGGCCGCCGATTGATTCGCTAGTTCTTACGACTTAGCGGAACAGCGACAGGATATTCTGGCTGTTCTGGTTGGCCATCGATAGTGCCTGGATGCCAAGCTGCTGCTGGACCTGCAGAGCCTGCATCCGGGTCGATTCCTCATTCATGTCGGCGTCGACGAGGGTCGAGATGCCGCGGTCGATCGCATCCTGCAGGTTGGAGACGAACTCCTGCTGCAGATTGATTCGATTTTTCGCCGAGCCGAGATTCGTCGCGGCGTCCGTCATCTCCTTCAGCGCCTTGTCGACAGCCGTGATGAAGCTGTCGATATCGGCCTCAGTGGCGGTTGAGATATCCATCTCGCCGCTGCCGTCTGCGCTCACCAGGACACGGGTGCCCGCAGCGTCGATAGCGCCCGTCGTCGCGTCACGGTTCGAGCCGAGGATGCCACGCGCGTCCGCAGTCGCGGCCGCGTCCGAGTTGAACAGGTACGTCGTTTCGATATCGACCGAGATCGTGCCGACGGCGACGCTGTCGCCGGTGCGAGCGAAGGAAGAAACGATCTCTTCGGTCGCCGAGTACTCGGCGGCGCTGGTGTCGACCGACAGCCAGTTCTCGCCGGCGAACGACGCCGCCGTGGCGTTGGAGCGCAGCTGCTCCTGCAGCTGATCGACTTCCGTCTGGATCTTGGCGCGGTCGGCGCCGGGCTGGCGGGCAAGAACCAGCTTCGACTGGATATCCTTCACCGTCTCGATCGCCGTGTCCATCGCGGTGTAGGCGACGTCGATCGTCGAAGCGCCGAGGCCGAGTGCGTCGGAAACAGCCGACAGCGACTTGTTGTCGGCACGCATCGTCGTCGCCATCGACCAGTACGCGGCGTTATCCTCAGCCCCGCCGACACGGAAGCCAGTGGCGATCCGCGACTGCGTCTCGACCATGTTGCTGTTCGTCTTGTTGAGAGCCTGCAGCGCCGTGATGGCCGCGAAGTTGGTATTGATGCTGTTCATTAGGTGCCCCTTGAGACATGACTGATTTTCACGGGACATTCCGGACAAGCCGACGTGACAGGATCGGCTTCATGCCTTCGGGGGAGCGCTGTGCACATTCGACCCCGACCCGCCACACCGTAAGGGGTAAGTTGAATTGGCTAACAGTCCGTGAACTTTTGTCCGGCCTCATCAGAATGAGCGAATTAGGTCAGTGGCTTACAGCTAGGAGCGCGACGCAAAACGGCCGCGATCGTTACCGAGCGCGGCCGAATTGAATCGATACAGTTCTGCGGCTTAGCCGCGGAACAGCGACAGGATGTTCTGGCTGTTCTGGTTGGCGAGCGACAGCGCCTGGATGCCGAGCTGCTGCTGGACCTGCAGAGCCTGCATCCGGGTCGACTCTTCGTTCATATCGGCGTCGACCAGGGTCGAGATACCGCGGTCGATCGCGTCCTGCAGATTGGAGACGAACTCCTGCTGCAGGTTGATGCGGTTCTTCGCGGCACCGAGATTCGTCGCGGCGTCCGTCATTTCCTTCAGGGCCTGATCGACGGACGAAATGTAGTCATCGATCGTAGCTTCGTCGGCCGTGGAGATGTCCATTTCGGCGGTGCCGTCTACGCTTACGAGAACAATGCTGCCGAGGCCAGCGCCGCTGCCGATCTTGCCAACGGTCGGATCGGCAGCCGTGACGTCTGCCGTTGCGACGCGAGCCGATCCGAGGATACCTAGCTCAACATCCGTCGCGGCACCCGAACCAATGGCGCCGCCGGCACCATCCGTATTCGCGTTGAACAGAAAGGTCGTCGAGATGTCGATCGCGATCGTGCCGACCGCAACGCTGTCGCCGGTGCGGGCGAACGACGAGACAATCTCCTCCGTCGCTGCGTAGGCCGCGTCGCCCGTGTCGACGGAGAGCCAGTTCTCGCCGGCGAACGAGGCCGACTTTGCGTTCGAGCGCAGCTGGTCCTGCAGCTGATCGATTTCCGTCTGGATCTTAGCGCGGTCGGCGCCCGGTTGACGCGCCAGCACGAGCTTCGCTTGGATGTCCTTGACCGTCTCGATCGCCGTGTCCATGGCGGTGTAGGCCACGTCGATCGTCGAGGCGCCGAGGCCGAGCGCGTCGGCCACCGCCGCCAGCGACTTGTTGTCGGCGCGCATCGTCGTCGCCATCGACCAGTACGCGGCGTTGTCCTCGGCCCCGCCGACGCGGAAGCCGGTAGCGATCCGCGACTGCGTCTCGACCATATTGTTGTTGGTCTTGTTGAGCGCCTGCAGTGCGGTAATAGCCGCGAAATTGGTATTGATGCTGTTCATTCTTCTGCCCCTTGAGACATGGCCGGGTTTCACGGGACATTCCGGACGAGCCGACGTGACAGGATCGGCTTCATGCCTTCGGGGGAAGCTGCGCGCATACGACCCCGACCCACCACGCCGTCAGTGGTAGATCCAATTTCCTAACGAATGGTGAATTTTTGTCCCGATCTCATCCAAACGAGCGGATGAGGCCCCCGACCAGCAGGTTCCAGCCGTCGATCAGCACGAAGAAAAGAATCTTGAACGGCAGCGAGATGACGGTCGGCGGCAGCATCATCATGCCCATAGACATTGTCAGCGTCGCGACAATCATGTCGATCACCAGGAACGGCAGGATGATGAGGAAGCCGATCTCGAAACCTCGCCGCAGCTCCGAGATCATGAACGCCGGGATCAGAACCCGCATCTCGACTTCCTGGCCCGGCTGATTATTCGCGGTTTGCGAATCGGCGAGGTTGGCGAAAAGCTGTACGTCCTTCTCGCGCACGTGCGCCAGCATGAACTCTTTGAAGGGCGTCGTGATCTCGGTGTAGGCCTGCTCCTCGGTGATCTGGTTCTCGATGAGCGGCTTCAAGCCGCCCTGCCAGGCTTTATCGAACGTCGGGCCCATGACGTAAAATGTCATGAACAGCGCCAGGCTGATGAGGATCAGGTTGGCCGGTGTGGTCTGCAGCCCGAGGCCGGCCCGCAGGAACGATAGCGCGATGATGAAGCGCGTGAAGCAGGTCACCATGATGAGCAGGCCCGGCGCCACCGATAGGACGGTGAGCAGCGCCAGCATCTGCACCATGCGTCCGGCGGCGCTGGCATCGCCCTGCGGGATCAGCTCGCGCAAATCCGGCACCTGCGCGTGCGCCGCGCCAAAGGTCGCCAGCATGGCGAAGCCGGCAAGTGCCAGGACGATTGCAGCACGCATCATTCGACAATGAGCCCCTGCACCAGAAGCTCAGTCACCTGGCCGCCGCTGCGGCTGCGCACGATGTCGTTGAGGTCGTCGCGCAGGAACTGAAGCCCGCTCGCGTCTTCGAGCTGCGAGAGCTTCACCGTGCGCAGGAACTGGACGAGGTCCTGGGAGAGCTGCGCCACCAGCACCTGCTCTTCCGCCGGCCCCGGCTTCACCAACAGTGCCGCCTCGAGCCGCATCCATACGTCGCTGGGCTCGGCGAGGTTGGCGAAGATCGGCTCGAGCGTGACGAGGTTCGGCCCCTCCTCCTCGCCCTCCTTGTCGGCAGTCTTCTTCTTGGCTTCGCCGTGCTTGCCAGCAATCTTCTGCTTGGCCGCGCTCTGTGTGGCAGGTTCGCCCTCGCCTGGCGCCGGCGCGGCGGCGCTCGTCGGCTCCGCCATCTGCATGCCGAACAGCACGCCGGCGCCGCCGCCGAGCAGCGTCAGCAGCACCAGCGCCACCACGAAGCCCCGCATTGACGCTGGCCCGTTGTCGGCCGGGTCGGAATTTGTCGCCTTCGCCATGCCTGCGCCCGACTGAGCTCGGGGTCCCCTAGCTTCGCAACGGAGTTATCGCGAGCGCCCAACCCTTGAGACCCCGGGGCCGCCGCACCAGCGGCAGCGTCACGGCACCTCAGAACGGACTGAAGTTGTCGATGAGCTGCTGGCCCCACGCCGGCTGCTGCACCTCGCTCAAACGTCCGCGCCCCCCGTAGGAAATCCGAGCTTCCGCAATCCGCTCGTACGAGATCGTGTTGTCGGCACCGATATCGCGCGGATGCACGATGCCGGTGACACTCAAGACCCGCACCTCGTAGTTGACACGAACCTCCTGCGAGCCGGCGATGATCAGATTGCCGTTGGGCAGGACGTCCGTGACGATGCCCGCAACCAGTAGATCGATTCGCTCGGAGCGATCGATCTCGCCCTTGCCCTTATGTGTGGATGACGAATCCACCGCCGTGTTCAACGACCCGGTCGCGTTGGTGGAATAGTGCTTGCTGTCGATACCGTATCCGACCGCCGCGTCGAGATCGTTGGTGGCTTCGCGCGAGCGCTCGGTATCGTTCTCGAGTTGCGCGCGATCCTTGATCTGGATCTTTACCGTCACGACGTCGCCGACGACCATCGCGCGTTGATCGCGGAACAGGTCCGAGCTCGAATCGCGCCAGAACGAGTTGCCGTGGTAGGAGGCGCGCGTCGGCGGCGGGGTCACCGGAATGGCCGTCGCCGGCTGATTGATGCCTGCGCCGACCGGCGTCAGCCGCGGCTCCCGGAACATGTCTTCGCGATCGACCGCGCACCCGCCGAGGGTGAAGGCGCCAAGAACCGCAAAACAGAACGCGCGCGAGGGTGTGATCACGATTCTCCGCCTTTGCCGTTTCGCTTCGCGACCCGCCCGGCTCCGGCGATGGTCGCCGTCATCCGCGCCGCCTTTTCCGCATCCATCTCGGAGAGCACCGCGCTCGCGACCTTGGGCGGCAGCTTCATGACGATGGCCGCGGCCGTCACCTCGTTCATCGCCGCGAGCTGCGGCGCCGCCGCGTCCGCCCGCATGTTCGAGTAGATCTCGACCAGATTGTCGTTCGCCATCTCGAGGAACTTCTCGCGCTGCTCCATCCAGCCCTTGACCTCGGCGGTCTTCTCATTGATGGCGGCGATGCGCTTATCGAGCTCCTTCTCCATGTCGGCGATGGTCTTCGCCTGCCAGGCGAACCGCGCATCCTGCGCTGCGTCCGTAATGTTGGCGCAGTAGCGCTCGGCGATGGTGTCGCCGGTGATGGCGCTCGCCGGCCGTGCTGCCTGCTCTTGGGCAGCGTCCTCCGTTGCCGCAGTCGCTGCCGGCTCGGCCAAGGCCGGCACGCACACCACCGTCATGAGGGCCGCGCCAAGAACCGCGGCCTGAACAGATTTATTGAACGACAAGTTCAGCATGTAGCGCCCCCGCCGATTTCATGGCTTGAATGATGGCAATGATGCCTGGTGGCTTCAGCCCCATTCGATTGAGGCCGGCAACCAGCGTGCGCAGGTCACTGCCGTTGACGATCGCGAAGTTGCCCGGCTCCTGCTGGACGTCGACGTTGGTCTCCGTCTCAACCACCGTCTGCCCCTCCGAGAACGGCAGCGGTTGCGAGATGACCGGCGTCTCGGAAACGCGCACCGTCAGGTTCCCGTGCGTCACCGCTACGGTCGAGATGCGCACGTCGCTGCCGATCACGATGGTGCCCGTCCGCTCGTCGATGACCACCCGCGCCGGGGTGTCGGGCTCGACCCACAAGTCGCCGATCATCGCCGTCAGGGCCGCGATCGGCACGTTGGGCGGCCGGTAGACGCGGATCATGCGCAGATCCTCGGCGAGGGCCATGCGCGCGCCCTTGGCCCCGAACCGCTCAGCTCCGAACCTGTTGATCGCGTCAGCGACCCGCACGGCGGTTGCAAAGTCCGGATTGCGCAGCTCGAGCCGCAGCGTCTCTTCCTCGACGAAGCGGCCCGGGCCCTCGCGCTCGACGATGGCACCATTGGCGATCCGCCCCGTCGTCGGCACACCCTGCGTCACCGACTCGTTCTGGCCTCGCGTGTCGAAGCCCGCCACCGCGACGGAGCCCTGTGCCACCGCGTAGATCTGGTCGTCGGCGCCGTAGAGCGGCGTGCGGATCAGCGAGCCGCCGGCGAGCGAGGTTGCATCACCCAGCGACGACACCGTGACGTCGATGCGCGATCCGTGGCCGGTGAAGGCGGGCAAGTCCGCAGTCACGATCACTGCCGCGACGTTCTTCGTTCTAGCGTCCGCATTTCGAATGTTGACGCCCATGCGCTCCATCATCGCGGCGATCGACTGCTGCGTGAACGGCGAGTTCCTGAGGCTGTCGCCCGAGCCCATGAGGCCGATGACGAGGCCGTAGCCGACGAGCTGGTTTGAGCGCACGCCCTGGATCGAGGTGATGTCCTTGATGCGCACGGTCTGCGGACCGGCCGAAACTACGGCGGTGCCGTCGGCCAGCGCCGGGCCGGCAAAGGCGCCGATCGTAGCCAGGGAGATCAGGGCCGCCAGAACACCGCGCATCAGTTGGCCCCCAGCAGAATGCTGCCGTCGGCCCGCACCTGCCCGCGAATGACAGCGCCGCTGTCGACGTTGCGCAGCGCGATGATGTCGCCGACCGAGCCGGGCTCCAGCGCCTTGCCGTAGCCCGAGATAACAAGCGGCCCCGACTTGAAGACGATCTGCGCCGTCTGCCCGCGCTGGATGATATCGGCTTCGCGCAGCGAGTTGCGCGGGATCGGCTTACCGGGCAACAGCGTGCGCCGTGCCACCATGCCGACGATACGGTCCGACGACTGCTCGTAGGGCAGCGCCACCCCCTTGCGGAAGCGGAAGCTGCGCGGCTCGAGGTTGTCGCGCGTGATGGCATCGCCCGGATAGATGGTCGTGCGCGGCACAGGATAAACGTTGTCGCCGCTCTCCGCCGCGAAGCCCGGATGAGCCGCGGCGGTGATGAGAAGCGAGACCACCCAGATGGCTGCGACCAGTAGCGCGCGCATGACGGCAAGCCCCCTCAACTATCAGCGGATGCCTTTGGCGATCGTGCCCAGCATCTCGTCCGCGGCCTGGATCACCTTCGAGTTCATTTCGTAGGACCGCTGCGCCGAGATGAGCTCGGTGATTTCCTTCACCGGGTCGACGTTGGAGTTTTCCAGATAGCCCTGCCGCACCGTGCCGTATCCATCGTCTCCCGGCTCGCCGACCACCGGCGCGCCTGAAGCAGCGGTTTCGCGATAGAGGTTTCCGCCGAGCGGCTCGAGACCGACCTCGTTTGCGAAATTCGCGATTGTGAGCTGGCCGAGCTCCTGCAGCTCGTCCTGGCCGTCGATCTTGGCGAATACGTTGCCGGTTTCGCTGACAATGATGTCGCTGGTGTTCTCCGGCACCGTGATGTTCGGCTGAACGAGGTAGCCGTCGAGCGTTACGAGCTGGCCGTCGGCGTTCTTGTTGAAGGCGCCGGCGCGCGTGTAGAGGATCTCGTTGTCGGGGCCCTGGATCTGGAACCAGCCGTGGCCGTTAAGCGCCAGGTCGAGACGGTTGTCGGTGTGCGTCAGGGCGCCCTGCATGTGCAGCTTGCGGATGGCGGCGGCGCGCACGCCGAGACCCACCTGCGCGCCTTCCGGCACGATGTTCTCGTTGCCGCGTGCCGGCGCGCCGGCCGCACGCTCGGCCTGATAAAGGAGATCGGTGAACTCCGCCCGTGCCCGCTTGTACGCCGTCGTGTTGATGTTGGCGATGTTGTTGGCGATGACTTCGACATTGAGCTGCTGGGCACCCATGCCGGTCGCCGCGATCGCAAGAGCTCTCATGACTGAAATTCCCTAAATGGACATACGGCTGACTTCGAGATACGCGGAGACGACCTTGTCGCGGATCGCGATGCCGGCCTGCAGCGTTTGCTCGGCGGCCATGACCGCCTCGACGACCTCCTGCACCGAGGCCTGACCTTTGACGCCCCTGATCGACGTCGCCTCGGCCGACTTCAGCGTGCCGATGGCGTCGTTCATCAGGTTCTCGAGCACTTGCGTGAAGTCTTCGCCCTGGGTTGCAGCGACCGAGCCGCCGGCCCGCGCGATCGGACCCGCGGCGCCTGCCGCCCCCGTGGAGCTTGCGGCGTCGACGCCAGCCGGAGCGAGCACCGGCGCCGTTGGCGTAATCGAATCGAGCATCAGCCGTTCCTCAGAAGATCAAGAGTTGTGGCAATCATCGAGCTGGCCTGCTTCATGACCTGCAGGTTGGCCTCGTACGTCCGGTTCGCTTCCCGCATGTCGGCCATCTCGACCAGCACGTTGACGTTCGGGTACTTGACATAGCCGTTCTCGTCGGCCGCTGGATGGCCAGGCTCATGCACCAGCCGGAATGGCGCGTCGTCGCGGGTCACCTTGTCGACCTTGACGACGTCGACACCGACACCGCGATCGAGGTGGCTCGTGAAGTTGATGAGCTTGCGCTTGTAGGGCTCGGCGCCGGCCGTTTCGCCGGTCGATTGCGTGTTCGCCAGGTTCTGCGAGACGACGCGTAAGCGCGCCGACTGCGCGTTGAGACCCGAAGACGCGATTTTGAGCGTTGCTGCCAGTGCATCCATGTGGGCTTACCCTCTCGTCGTCGATAGCAGCATGCGGTGGAACGACTTCTGCACGCTGGTTGCGAGCTTATGATCGCGCGAAGCTTCGCCCGCCTTCAGCAGCTCGGCTTCGAGGCTGACGCTGTTGCCGGAGTGGAGCACCATGCCGTCGGCAGCCTTGGCGCCTTGCGAGTCCTCGACGCTGCTGGCGCCGTGCCGCAGGTGGCCGGCCTGGGTCATCGATTGCTCAAGGTTGGCGCGGCTCAGCACCGCCTCGAACGGGATCACGTCCTTGGCCTTGTAGCCCGGCGTATTGGCGTTTGCGACGTTGCCCGCCACCAGCGACTGCTTGACCGACAGCCACTCGTTGCGTTGCGAAATCAGCGAGAAAAGATGTACCGGCCCCATAGCCCCTCGTCCCCATCAACCATCAAGTGGTCTATCGGAGCAAACTTGTCCGAGCCTTGATGGAGCCGGAGACGGACAGATCGCCGAGCACTGAAGTCTCCGATTGAGTCAATTTCGCACCGGCTGCGCGGGAAAACGAAAGCGCCAGTCGAGTAAAAATGAAATGCTCGCCAAAGCGCCACGCGCGGGAAACTGAGTTCCCCGCCGCACGGCGATAAACGATTCGGCTGAATAGGTCTGATAGCCTAATTGAACAGGCTTCGATGCAGGACCGGCTGCAGCTTCGCGAACGCGATCGCCGAGCGCAGCCTGTCTCCGACCTCTTCGTACACGGCGGCACTTTCGCCGTCCTGCACGTTCATGAAATCTATGGCGAGACCGACTTTGTCGGATTCCAGGATCAAATGGAAATACACCGAGACGTCATGATTGTGGAACTCCATGCCGAGCTTCACGACCGGCGGCATACCCCAATCCAGCACGACATCCGAGCTAGAGCCCAGCCTAATCGTTCCCCGGCGGAAGAACAGTTCGGTCGATGAGTCGACGATGCTTTCGAGATTGGCGGTGTGCCCGTTGCGAATAAAGGCGACGAAATCGGAAACGTCGACCAGACGCAATTCGCTTGCGACCTCTGCCAGGCTGTCACCCAGAATCTGCTCGTATTCACACTTTATCGCTATACTCTGCCGAAGCATCCTCAACGTCCCTGCACGAATGCCGATGAGCCTGGATTCTTCTTCATCAGATGAAGAACGATTTCAGCCACTGCTTTGTAGAATTGCGGCGGAATCAACTGATCCACTTCGACACTTTTAAACAGTGCCCTTGCCAGAGGCTTATCTTCGATGACGGGAATGTCATTTGCCTCGGCGATTTCGCGAATTTTTAGCGCCACCAGGTCGGAGCCCTTGGCGACAACCAACGGCGCCGGTCCCTCCTCACGCACATAGCGCAGCGCCACGGCATAGTGAGTCGGGTTGGCGATGACCAGCGTCGCCTTCGGCACCGAGGCCATCATTCGCCGGCGCGAGCGGTCCCGGGCGAGAGAGCGCATGCGCGAGCGCACGATCGGGTCGCCCTCCGACTGCTTCATCTCGTCCTTGACCTCTTGCCGGGTCATGCGCAGCTCGCTGTGCCAGAAGTGGCGCGACCAGAACAGGTCGCCGATCGCCAACACCGCCATCGCCAGCAACGCCAGGCCGAACAGCCACAGTCCCGACGACAGCAGCAGCGCTGGCAAGCCCCTCGGATCCGACATCATGGCCTTGATGACGTCGCCTTGCATCGACATGAGCAGGAACGTACCCCCGATGCCGATGCCGACGAGCTTCAACGTAGCCTTCAGGAACTCGACCCGGCCCTGAGCCCCAAAAATGCGGCTGAAGCCCTTCATGATCGACAGCCGCGACAGGTCGGGCATGATTCGCTTCGCCACCAGCCGCGGCGCGTTCTGCAGGAACGAGGCGGCAAGGCCGAACGCCATCAAGATGAGCGCGAACGGCACCATGAGCCCGGTCACGCCGTGGGCGACGAACTCGAACAACCGGCTGGCGTCGGCTGCATTCTCAAGCCGCCAGCCGCCGGGATCGTCGATGAAACTCCTGAGCGCTGCCGTCATCGAGGCGGTGCCCTCCGCGACGAAGAAGGAAGCCGCCACCACGACGCCGGCGAGCGAAGCCAGAGTGCCGGCCTCCCGCGAGTGCGGAACGTTACCTTCCTCCAGCGCGTCGCGAATCTTCTTCGGCGTCGGCTGTTCGGTCTTACTCTCTTTGTCTGGCTTTTCGGCCAAATCGCAGCTCCGCTTTGCGGCCCCATACGATTGCCCCAAGCGAACCGTGCGCTCGCTTTGAGACCTGCCCACAGTCGTGCGCCAGCCCGCCGCCGGCGCCAAGGCCGCCGCGTAAGCTAGCAGCAGAAGGAATTCGGGTTCGGCGGATCAGCCGCCGCCTGTCTCAGAGCTACTTCACGATGTCTGCGGCGTCCCAGCCGACGATCTCTGTCAACGACACGCCGAAGCGGCTTTCCTTATCATCGATCAGCACTACCTCGCCGCGCGCCACCACCCGGTCATTGACCATGATGTCGACGGCTTCGCCGACCTTGCGGTCCAGTGGAATGATCGACCCGCGTCCGAGCTTCACGAGATTCGCGATCGGCATCTTGGTCGAGCCGAGAACGATGCGGACGGACACCGGGATGCGCATGACAACGTCGAGATTGCGCCCGTCGCCGAGCGCCTCCTGCGCCGCCTTCCCGCCCGCAGCGCCCTGGAACGAGCGCGCGATTTCATCACCGGTCTCGACGAGCTCGGTGGCGAATTCTTCGATCGTTGCAGCTCCGGATTGCGAAACGGTCCGGTTGTTCATGTCACCCTCTCACACAAGCCTCGGGGCGGGTACGACGGCCCGCGCCAAGCCGTAAATTTCCTTGTACCGCCGCGAGGCTCAAGCAGCCTCGGCAGCAACGCTGATACCAGCCGACATCGTTTCCTGCTCGACGGCGTCGATCGTCGGGCGCTCGCTCGACGAGATGGTCTTGCGGCCATGCTCGATCGCGACCTGCGGGATCGCCCCGTTCATGAAGGCGAGCAGCGTCTGCTTGATGACGACGTAGAGCCGCAGCTGCTTCTCGCGCACGCCTTTGATCTGCGTCGCGATCGGCGACACGATGGCGTACGAGAAGAAGATGCCCGCGAACGTGCCGACCAGCGCAGCGCCGATCAGGTTGCCGAGCACCTCGGTCGGCTGGTCAAGCGCGCCCATGGCCTTGATGACACCGAGCACCGCCGCGACGATGCCGAGCGCCGGCAGGCCTTCCGATAGCGTCACCAGCGAATGATAGGACTTGAGCCGATCCGAGCGCAGCGTGTGAATCTCTTCGTCCATCAGCGCTTCGATCTCGTGAGTCCGCGCATTGCCCATGATGATGAGCCGGAAGTAGTCGCAGATGAACGTCACCAGCGGCTTGTTCGTGAGCAGCCGCGGAAACGCCTGAAAGATCCTTGATTCGGCGGGCCGGTCGATGTGCGCCTCGACCTCGCTGCGCGACTTCGAGCGCAGTTCTCGCATCAGCGAGAACAGCACGCTCAGAACGTCGAGGTAGTCGCGCTGCGTCGGCGAGGCGTTACTGAACGCCTCGACGAACCCCTTGCCGGTGTCCTTGATCGTCTTCATGGGGTTGGCGACGATGAACGTGCCGAGCGCCGCACCGCAGATGATGACGTATTCCCAAGGCTGCCAGATGACGGCCACGTGCCCGCCCATGGCCACGAAGCCACCGAGGATGCACCCGAGCGTCACGATCAGACCAACAACGATTGTCAACGGCAGCCCCCCTTCGTGGAACGCGAACCATGAGTAACGGTCATGGCTTGCGCGAAGCTTTTTGACGGAATGGCGTTATCAGGGCTTGCCGGCAGTTAATAATTCCCGACCCGCCATCGTTAATGAGGCGCATTTACTGACGTTCCGTAATCGTCTTTTCACCCGGTCTGCCTAAGCCTCCAGGAAGTAGGCGCCGCTGAGCCTGGCCTGCAATGAGGGGGAGCGGCGGGCAACAACTGCACGAAAACCGGTCAGTTCCACGAAAGCGACGTGTGGCAGGTCTGAAATCCTCCCGGCCTGGTAACAGGAATTGGATCATCGCGATGTTCTCGACGACGTTTGACTACCAGCGCATCACCAAGGACCTGGACCGGACGCTGCAGATGAAGGCACAGGAGCCGTTCATCAAGCGCGAGACCGACTATTACCTGTCGCGCATCGGCGAGATCACGTCGATCGACGAGTTTCTCGAGGACACCCGCGTCTTCAACTACGCCATGAAGGCGTTCGGGCTCGAGGAGATGAGCTACGCCAAAGCGTTCATGCGCAAGGTGCTGACCGAAGGCGTCACCGACCCCAACTCCTTCGCCAACAAGCTCGTCGACAAGCGCTACCGCGAGTTCGCCCAGGCCTTCAACTTCGCCCGTTACGGCGAGGCGACGACTGAGATCGGCGCCCAGCAGGGAACCGCCAACTACTACACGGACCGGACGGCTGACGAGGCCGACGTCGCTGTCGAGTACTATCTCGCGCGCATCGGCAATATCGAGACCGTCGACGACTTCCTGGCCGAGGACAACCTCTACCGGTTCGCCATGACGGCTTGGGGGCTCGAGGACAAGATCGCCGACAAGGAGCTGATGCGCCAGGTTCTCACCGAGGGCATCGACGATCCCGGCGCCATCGCCAACCAGCTTTCCGACGACCGCTTCCGGACGTTCGCCCAGGCCTTCAACTTTGCGCGCTACGGTGCCGCCGCCACCGACTCCTTGAGCGCCCAGAAGACCACGACTAGGCAGTACGAAACCATCGTCGACGCAAAAAGTGCGGAAGAGACGGACTACTATCTGTCTCACATCACCGAGGTGAAATCGCCCGACGCGTTCTTCGCCGACAGCCGCCTGTTCAACTATGCGATGAAGGCCTACTGGCTCGAGGACCTCAATCCCGCTTTCGTCCGCGACGTGCTGGAAGGCGGCGCTGAGGTCATCGAAGCGGTCGCTGACAAGCTCAACGAGAACACGCTCGCGAGCCTCAAGAGCTTCGCCGAGACCTTCAACTTCAAAGAATACGGCGCCGACGCCACCACCTTCGAGCCGACCCGCCAAGGCACCGTCGATAACTACTTGCGCCAGACGCTGGAGATCGATGCCGGCGCGGAGAACGAGGGTGTGCGACTCGCGCTCTACTTCGAGCGCTTGGCGCCGACCATCACCAGCCCCATGAGCATCCTCGCCGATAAGGCGCTCATGAAGTTCGTCCAGGTGGCGTTCTCCATTCCGGAGTCTGCATCCTCCCAGGACATCGACAAGCAGGCTGCGCTCATCGAGAAGCGGCTCAATGTCGAGGACCTGAAGGACCCGGAGAAGCTCAAGAAGCTCATCATCCAGTTCACCTCGATGTGGGAGCTGAGCAACCCCTCGCAGCCCGCCGCGACGCCGAACATTCTGATCAGCCAGCCCCTCGAGAGCGGCTTCAGCTCCGCCCTCATGGCGAGTCTGCAAAACCTCAAACGCGGAGGATTCTAAGCGATGGAATCAGGCCTTTACGTCGCCTTGTCCGGCCAGATCGCGATGCAGCGGCGGCTGGAGACGCTGGCCCACAACGTCGCCAACGCCTCGACCCCTGGCTTCCGCGCCGAGGAAATCAAGTTCGAGGCTCTGCTGTCGCCGGTCAGCACCGGCACCAACTTCTCGTCGACCGGCGACAACTACATCTCCCGGCGTCCGGGCGCGGTCGAACACACCGGCAATCCGCTCGACGTCGCGATCGACGGCAACGCCTGGATGTCGTTCCGCACGGCAGGCGGCGCCAACGCCTACACGCGCGACGGCCGCCTCGTGATGAACGAACTCGGCGAGCTGCAGACGGTATCCGGCTATCCGGTCCTCGACATCGGCGGCGCCCCGATCCAGCTCGATCCCGCCGCCGGTCCGCCCAAGATCGCGCACGACGGCATGATCACGCAGAACGGCGTGCAGATCGGCGCCATCGGCCTCTTCACGATTCCCGAGAGCACTAAGCTCAACCGCTTTGACAACAGCGGCGTTACCGCCGAAGGCCCTGTCGAGCCGGCTCTCGAGTTCACCTCCGTGGGCCTGCGCCAGGGCTACCTCGAGCGCGCCAACGTTAATCCGGTCGTCGAGATCACGCAGCTCATCACCATCTCGCGCGCCTTCGAGTCGCTGCAGAACTCTGTCGACCAGACCGATTCGACCTTCCGCAAGGCGATCGACACCCTGGGCGAGCCGAGCCGCTAAACCGGGAACGCCCTTCGCGCGATGCTAGAAATCGAGCACCTGAGCCGACCCGCCACTCGACTGAAGAGGCTGGCCGACGCCCTGACCGATGCCGTCGCCGGGCAGGAGCCCTATCGCGTCGGCGGCACCGTCTCCGAGGTGATGCCGACGCACTTCCTCGTCGAGGGCATGTCGCGCTTCCTAAAGATCGGCGACTGCGTCGAAATCGAAGCAGGCTCGGGCGACGAGCTCGGCGAGATCGTCCGCGTCGACGCGCGTTCGGCGAGCGTCAAGTCGCTCGAGCAGAAGCTCTCGATCAGCATCGGCGCCCACGCCTGGAAGCGCGGACCGCTGACCATTCGCCCGGCCCCCTCCTGGAAGGGCCGCGTCATCGACGCCGTCGGCCGCCCTATCGACAACGGCAAGCCGCTCGAGCAGGGCCCGCGCCGCATCAGCCTCGACCGAGATCCGCCGCGCCCGCTGCACCGCCAGCGCATCGACACGCCGCTGAAGACCGGCGTCCGCGTCATCGATCTCTTCACGCCCTTCTGCGCCGGCCAGCGCGTCGGCATCTTCGCCGGCTCCGGCGTCGGCAAGTCATCGCTCCTGACCATGCTGTCTCGCTCGACGGATTTCGACACCGTCGTCATCGCCCTCGTCGGCGAGCGCGGCCGCGAGGTGCGCGAATTCCTTGACACGATGCTGGCCGTCAACCGCGAGCGCGCCATTGCCGTCGTCTCAACCAGCGACGAGAGCTCGATGAAGCGCCGCCTGGCGCCCAAGACGGCGATGACGGTCGCCGAGTATTTCCGCGACGCCGGCGAGAAAGTGCTGCTCATCGTCGATTCGATCACCCGCTTTGCCCACGCCGCCCGCGACGTCGGGCTCGCCTCCGGTGAGCCGCCGGTGGCCCGCGGCTATACGCCGAGCGTCTTCACTGAGTTGCCGAAGCTGCTGGAGCGCGCCGGCGCTGGCGAAGAGGGCTCCGGCTCGATCACCGCGGTGTTCTCGGTGCTCGTCGACGGCGACGATCACAACGACCCCATCGCCGACGCCATCCGCGGCACGCTCGACGGCCATATCGTTCTCGATCGCGCCATCGCGCATCAGGGCCGTTTTCCGGCTGTCGATGTGCTGGGCTCCGTCTCGCGTCTCGCCGACAAGGCCTGGACCAAGGAGCAGCGCACGCTCGTGCCCAAGCTGCGCGGGCTTGTCGCGCGCTTCGAGGAAACGCGCGAGATCCGCGCCATCGCTGGTCATCGCAAAGGCGAGGACGCCGAGCTCGACCAGGCCGTCGAGCTGGTGCCGAGGCTGCTCGAAGCTTTGCATCAGACGCCCGAGGACGAGCCGAGCGCCGACGCCTTCCAGGAGCTCGCCGCCGCCCTGACGCCGAAGCGGCCCGAGACGCCCGGCCGCCGCTAAATCGCTGTCAGCTCAGCTCGACCCGGTATTCTGCCTCGATCGCCACGGCGTATCTCACGCAAATGTCGATCGGCTCGCCATCCGCGTCGAGCGACAGCCGCCGGGTAAGTAGCGCCGGCGATGCGGCGGGCAGCCCGAGAGCCGTCGCAACCTCATCGGGCAGCGCAGCCGCCTTGATGGCTTCCTTGACGCTCGTCACCAAGAGCCCGTAGTCGCTGCGATAGCTGGCGAAGCTCTGCGGCTCAGCGGCGATGCTTTCGACCAGGCCCGGCACGAGCCTCGACGGTATTGCCATGTCATCATAGAGCGCCAGCACACCATCGGTCTTGCGCACCGTGACGACACTGACGACGGTCTCGTCCTCGTCGAGCGACAGCGACTCCGCTTCTTCCGGCAACACAGCTCGGGTCGCTATGCTTCTGACCTCGACTGATTCCGGCAGCACGTGCCCATCCCGATTGAAGAACGGGTTGAGGCGTCGCGCCGAGGTCGCTTCCGGGTTGGCGACGAAGGTGCCGCGCCCCTGCCGCCGCGAGATCCAGCCGATAGCTTCGACCTGCTCCAGCGCCTTGCGCATCGTCCCGACGCTGACACCGTACTCGCGCGCCAGATCGCCTTCGTTGGGCAGCGCCTGCCCTTCGACCCACCCACGAGAGTGTATGCGCTCGCGCAGCAGGTCGCTGATCTGCAGATAGAGGGGGCCTGCATAAGGCCGCGACGCACTCATCAGCCGCGGGTCATCACGCCTGATCTTCATGCAAACCTCCTGCAACAACATCACCAAAAAATCGGTGCAGCCGCGGAACCTAGTCGGAAAGTATCGGCAGGCAGTCACGGACGCCGGCTTGCACTTGGGTTGCATACCCCCGTCAGATGAAGCCCCGGTTACAGAAGCCTGCGGGCGGGCTCCAGGCCCCGCCGAACCGGCGGCAACTTAATCACAATCTCACCTCTGAAGACAACTGATGATTGTATCAATTTAACTAAATTTCAACCGAGACGGGTTCGCGCAGTAGGGCTGAGAGGCTG